>SPKZ01018911.1_pt1 | contig 23572 bp, 20 predicted proteins | sample 2456571 | NCBI WGS metagenome assembly SPKZ01 (sample SAMN11192286, study PRJNA482655) | marine metagenome | biome: ENVO:00000447; feature: ENVO:00000244|ENVO:00000211|ENVO:00000569|ENVO:00002023; material: ENVO:00002151; isolation source: ocean water from marine abyssalpelagic zone ... | reverse complement strand
GGCTCGTTAAAATCTATTTCAGCAGCATCATATACATTTTGAATACTAGTTCTTAACCGATCTTGCTGCGTTCTTTTGGAGTTTATTAATACTAACCTATCCCCTACGTAACTATCATCTTCGCTTAGGGATTTCAACTCCAAAGAAACCTTTTCCAATTGTGATTCCAACTCGGATGCTTCCGGATATTTGTCCGGTGCTGCATCCGCATCCATGTCTGCAACACCTGTTTGAAAATTTTCTTTTTGCGTTTGTATATTATCTACTGGAACCTCAGGTTCTACTTGTTTTGTAGTAACATTGTTAAGAACTTTAAATTGTTCTAAGGGTATACCAGCGGCATCAGCGGCACTTTGAAGTTCTTCTAGCGTAACTTCAGCACCATTTAGTATGTAAACTTCCATATAATTTTAATTTGAATAGTTAGAGTATACCGTTTGTAACACTTCTGTTTTTACTGGTAAAGTACCTTTTTTTTCTCCATCTTTATCTACTGCATAAATACCATCTTCAAACTTTTTATAAAAAGTTTTTCCTCCCGGCGTAGGTGTTATAGCTGTAAATAAATCAGTCTTTCCTGCTTTTAGTTGTGCTGCTATGTTAGCAAAATATTCTTGAGCTTCTGTCTGTGAGCCACCAGTTCCTTTCTCTGGAATTACTCTACTTCTTTCTTGTCTAATAACATATATGCTATCACCTTCTTTATAAAGCTCTCCTGTTGTAGGGTTTTTTAGACCTTGATCTTGTGCTGATTTTAATAATTTCTTTTGTTGATCATCTAATATAAACTCTCCATTTTTACCGAGTTTACCTAATTGCATTTGTATTTGCTGGGGTTTGTTACCAGTTGAACTATAACTTTCAGGGAAAAAACCACCCCACATATTTTCAGTCATAGATCTCATTACTAGTTTTTTAGCATCTTCTTTATTCATTGACGCTATTGCTTTAGCACTCGCCATAGAACCTATGTCTGTTAAATAAGCTTGTCTTTGTGATAGACTAACACTTGGGTTTTCAAATATTCTAGAATACTCAGCGTTCATTTCTGCTAAATAAGCTTTATTACCTGTCATTGACTCTACATCTACAATATTAAAGTCAATAGTTTTTTGATAACCTGTTTCTTTACCATTAGAATCTTTTTCTATTTCTGTAGTTATAACTGGTTCTTGTGATATAAATTGATCAGAGAAAGCACCTCTATCATTTATAAATTTATTTTCTTCTAAAACTTTTACAGCATCTTGAGGTTTAAGTTTTTGCTGCACAAGATCCATACCACCTGTTTTAGAATAATTACTTACATTTATATCTTGCTTAAATACATAAAAGTCTTTTCCATTTACATTTTCTATTTTTACAGTACCAGATTCAATAGCTCTTTGCATTAAAGCATCAGAACCTCCTTCTGTTTGACTGTTTACAGATTTCCAATAATTAGAATCAGTAGGTATTTTAACTGTTGATGTTACAATGTTATTATTACCTTGTGTGCTTAATGTTCTAGAAGTAATACTACCTTTACCAAAAACATTTGCAGATGTTCCTTTTATATTCTGTAAAGATATTAAATTACTTAATTGCTCTCCATTAGTAGGATCTCCTACGATTACCATATCCATATTATGAATATCATCTGCATCAGCAATTAAACCACCTATTTGTTCTAAACTACTCTTTGAATAATTTTGAAAGTCTGTAACTGTTTTAGCATAAGTAGCTCTATCTTCATCAGATAAATCCATATCAAACTCCATAGCCATACGCGCTTTTAAAGCAGCCTTAGCTCTCATATCTACCTCTTGTGAAAACTGATCAAACAACTCGTTGCTTTTAGTTGGGTCATCAGCATAACCAGCTGTTTCTAGATTTTTAAAAAACCCAGTCTTTAATTCATTTTGTTGAAGTAATAGTTGGTTTTTAAAAGCATTTTGTGTTTGCTTTAATTTTTCTGCATCTTTACGCTCCTGCTGTTTCATACGACCATACTGAGCTAAAGCAGCACCCATGGTTTTGCCTATCTCTTGTCCTACGTTTATTTGCATAGGTGGTAATGTATAATCCGGTGGTGGTATAGTGTATCCCATGTTTTAAATTTTAATTTTAGCTGCCAATACCTCCAGATAAAGCACCTGCAGCTATATTACCAATACCTGTAAATATACCAGCTGTAGCGCTATCTCTATTAGCTCTAGCTTGTGCTTGTCTTTGCGCAGCACCTGTTTCTTTTGCAATGTTGTAAGATATATCAGCATTAGTTCTATCTTCTTGAACATTAAATTCAAATTGTTTTCCAGCGGCTTCCGCAGCTTGTTCTCTTTGACCTTCTGATATAGCAATACCTTGAAGACGTTGTTGTTCTGCTATTCTTTGTTGTTGTAACTGTTGTTCACCTTGTGCTCTAAGTTTTTCATTTTGAGCTTCTTGTGTTTCAATAGAAGCCGCAACACCTTTTTTACTTCTTAATGCCGCTTGTGCTAATGCAGTTGCACCACCAGCCCCAGCACCTGTAGCTACCATAGCATCTAGTGAATTAGCTAAAGCAATATCACTTTGTTCCATTTGTATTTCAGCAGCTTGAGTTGCTACACCTAAACTTGCAAATGGATTTGACATTTGACTACTAAGATCAGTAGCCATATCTGATAAACTTTGCACACCAGCGTATGGATTTATAATTGTTTGTCTACCTTCTTGAAGTTCTTCAACCTTCCACTTAGCGGCTTCTTTTTCGTTTCTAGCTGAGCGCATTGCTTTGTGTTGCTTACCTGCTTGTATCGCTCCCCCGACTGCTGTCCCAACAACTGCTGTTGCTACTGCTGCTACTACTGCCATATTAAATGTTTTTTATTAATTCATGTGATGGACTTTCATCTACTGTCCACCCTAATTTTTTATGAGTGTTTATCAAATGTTTATTTCTTCCGATGCTAAACATATGTTTCTTACCTGCTAATCTACAAGTTTCTTCAGCTGTTAATATCAATAACTCTAAAGCTTGCTTACGATCTTTATCTCTGTATTCTGGATTTGATACAACCCACTCAAATAAAACTCCATCTGAGTTAGTAAAATATAAAAATCCAGCTACAATAGGTGTATTATTTTTGTACACCATAAGGCCACCTGTACCGTTGTCTGGTAAAAAACCTTTTGCTGGAGCGGTCCATTTAGGCCACTTACTCCACCAATCTACTAATGTATCCCAATCGGATTCCATTAGTTGTCTTACTTTTAATTCCATATAATTTAATTTAACTACTGGTAACAAACGTAGTGTTAACAGCAAATAATTCTTTCATACCACCTGGATTAGTATAATCATCATCTTCTATTGTTATAGTACAGTAATATCCTTTTATACCTGTCATATCAGGACCAAATCTAACTTCACCTGGTTGTGTTTGACCTGCACCATCATTTACTAAATTAGCGTAGTATTTATTTTCTTTTCTTACAAAACCTGCATATTCTCTATTGTATGGTGGATCATCATCACCAAATACAGTTAAGTAATCAGGCCTGTATACTGGTTGTCCAAATGTAGGATTAGCTTGTATTGGGTCTATAATGTACTCACCCTCATAATAACTATATATTCTATCTGTAGTGTCTCTAAGTTGTGGAGGTAATAACCAAACCGGTTGACCTAATCCATCTAACTCAAAACTATCTACACCTGTAATATCAGAAACAAATGACATTACTTGCCAACCATTACTACCTTCATAGTTTATAGTTTTAAATACTTTGCTTCTATCAACTGCAGGATTAGCTACAAATGTTATATTTGATTTGCCTTGATTACCATAAAATTTAGCTCTAGGTACATTATTGCTATTATGTATAAACACGTTGTCTTGTGTTGAATTACCTTGGTTTACACTATAAAATCTATTAGCTAAACTAAACATCCACCTAGGTTTAAACGTATAAAACGATGGCCAACCTAATATTTTTTCATCAAACTGTAATGTGTTGTATATTGGTTCTGGATTATCTTGGTTTTGTTGAAGTGATACGGTATATTGTTTTGTATATATATCCCAGCCACCAACTATTTTACCTGATCCAAAACCAGTATCTACAGTACTTAAATTATCTCTAAACCAATCAATCATACCATAGTTAGATATTTCGGTTATACCGTCCATTGATAATCTTAGTACAGCGTTTCTGTTTTTATCAACAAAATATTTTCTATAACCATATACAGCAAAGCTTTCTGGATTATCTGCAATACCAAAATTACCAGCATAGGGTACAATTTGACCTATAACTAAATTAAGTTGACTTACTGGCACGCCACCACCTTCAGCTGTATATATAGCATCTTTGTCTATTAAAGCTCTACTTACTTTTTTCTCTGAAAATATAATAAGGTTTGTATCTTCAGCATAAAGTCTTTGTATACTACCATTAGCAGGATCTGTAGCTTTAGTTATTTCAGAACCAACAGGAAATTGATTAGTGTTATTTACTCCTGTTCTAGAGTTAAATATCCCAGAGTATATCATAGCATTACCTCTAATACTTCCTTCTGGCTCTTCTTCTACTAAATATGCTTTAGCACCTAATGATGTAGCAGTATTGTTGTAACCGCCTCTAATTCTAGCTTCCTCAATAGCCCAGTTTAAAGAATTATTTGGGTCTGGAAAAACACTTGGAGTACTACCATGTGATATACCTCCCCAACCACCTACAGTGTCTGGTATACCTCTAGATCCCCACCATTGCGGCTGACTATCTGAATCTATACTTTTCCTTAAAGTGAAAGAATTAAAAAATTTAACTTCTATTAATGCCATTATATATATTAATTACATGTTTTATACTCACTTTACTAGTTGGAGTTAGGTACTGCTGTACCAGCTACAAACGTACCTGTTGCAGGATTTACATTTTTTGCCCAAACCCTTAGATTCTGTGTTGTTCCATTGTTAGCATTGTTAGTTGCTGCGCCTTCTGCTGCTTTTGCAAACGTCACATTTGATGCAGTACTTGAACCAGCATTTAAAGGAGTTGTATACCCAGCGCCGGCACTTGCAGCCGCTATATATGAAACATAAGTGGCACCAGTACTTGTTATATAAGATGTAAAAGGAACTGTTAAATTAACATCCGAATAAAATGTACTTACGTATCGGTGAACAGGTTCTCTTGCATAAACTTGTTGAGTGTGACTACTAGTGTTTAATGCCCCAGTTGGTCCGACAGTCAATGTTGGATTTAATCTGTAAGCAAAAGCTCTTTGTGGTCCTAAGCTATAAAAGAAATCGCCAAAACCTATTTCACCTATAAAATTATTACCTGCTTTAACACTTTGTGGTCCACTTGATCCACAACCTTGACAAGAGAAACAATTACCACCTATACTTTGGATAATAACTCTATACTCACCAAAAGCACCTGGTATACCATAAGTTGGACTATTACCTACAGCTATAAGTTTACTTATCCTTGCAAAACCTGATGGCCCTGATGAACTAGTTTTATTTTGTGACACAACTCTATTGTAGTTATTTGATGGTGAACCTACACCACCAATAAACGGAGTTACACATCCACCTATTTGATCGTAATCATTAGAACTAGTATTATTAGCTGATTGACCTACTATTGTCGTATCTGAAGGCCATGGATTAGTTACACTATTAGCAACAAGAGAGTTAAAAGATAAATACTGTCCTTCAATATCATAAGCTGCTTCCCAGTTAGAAGTTGGCGTTGGTCTAAACTCTATAGCCATAGATAAATCACATGAGTTGTATTGACCTAGTGATCCGTAGAATCCTGGTATTTCACAGTCTAACCATATGTAACCAGTACCTTGTGTTAATGCTCCAACAACAGTACCACCACCTCCAAAAGGTACTTGATATCTTTGTAGTGTATTAACAAAACCAGACCCAGCTGTGTAGTTGTTACAAGCTGCACTAGTAAAACCTGTCAATGAAGCTCCGAGCATTGAACTTACATTAGGCCATATATATTGAAACGAACCACTACTGCTAGACATTTGAGCAAACGCATCGGGTTGGTTGTTATGAAGACTTAATGCATAAGCCTCATCGTAAAATAACATCACCGTATTTGCACTTCCATTACCATTGCTAAAAGAACCATCTGCTTGAGGCACACCTATAATTAAAGCAAATAAACATATATCAAATGTACCATCTGGTCCTGTTACTTTTATTCTTATATCGTATCTACCACTAGCTGTACCTGGAGATACTTCTGTTAATACACCTGTAACTGAATCTAAATTGAATATACCAGGCGCTGCTACACCTGCTTGAGATATACTGTCTATAGTCCATTGTAAACCAACTTGGTTATTACTAGCTGGTACACTTGCTGGGTTACCATAATTAGCACCGTTCATTCCGTAAAACTCTACTATTGTACCTAATATACCATAATCTACAATAACCTCACTAGGAGGACATACTTTATCATAATCTAATATAGGAGGTGAAGCTGTTGGTGTTGCTGATGGGTTTTGACCCCATTCAGCAGGTAAACTACCAAAACTTCTACCACCAACGTTAATTGTAGGTAGATCTGTTAATATAGTACCATTGGCTAGTGGTGTATAAGTAAATGTTTTTATTGGTGCAGGGCTTGGTCCAGGAAAACTATCATCAGTAACCTGTATTTCAAAATCAAACTCTTGTATGTTTGGTGTCGTAGTTTGCCATAATCTGTATGATTTATTAACTATTAAAAAAGTATCCCAAGCGTATGTAGTTGTAGTGTTACCAGCATAATCTATATAATTACCTGGTCCAGTTGGTGAAGAACCTGTACCTTTTATTTGCAATAAATCGAAATCAGCTGTTACATTTGCTCCAGCAGCATCAGTAACAGTAAAACTAACAACAGTTATATCTTGTATTTCTTGAAACACATTGTCTTCAAACCAAAATGGTCCACACACTACAGATCTATATCTACCTAATTCACCATTAGTTGGATCTGGAGGTGTAGCGGCTGGTGATGGACCTGGTTCTGGTGATCCTTGCACTGTTGGATCCCATGGTGTAGCTGGATCATATATACCCCAATACTCGTTAAATTCAAAGTTAAAGTTTTGAGTAGAGAATATTGTTTGACCACCTGTTGCTTCTACTTGTTCGTTTAATTGATCTATTCTACCACTGGTACTAGTCTCCCAATATATATCTAATCTTGATTCAACAGGCTCTGTTTCATATACTGCTAAATACTGTATACCAGTATTAGGATTAGTTGTTGAAATTTGACCTATTTGATTTTCGGTACTTATTCTAGCTATTAATGGATTTGAATTATATTCATAGAATTGTTCAAACTCAACAGGTAACGTTGTACCCAATGGCTCACCAAACATGTCAACCATTGTAGATATAGTTGAAACTGTATCTGATGAAAGACCTGGGTAATACTGCTCGTTGGTTACACCAAAATCTGTTGCTGGTGCTCCTGTTGGAGCTGTAGCTGTATTTTGAACTCTACCAAATAACTGCACAGAACTTCTAAATTGTTTCTGATCTGGACCAACCTCTGATAAATCTCTTGGTACTTTATTTATATTATCGTTAATTAAAACAGTATGTGATGTTAAACCTAATTCTTTAGTTGGATCATCAGGATAAGCAGCCATAATACCCGGTAGGTATACATTATAATAATCTTGCTCTTGTTGTTTTACTACAACTTTCCACGAATAAAAACCAAGTGGATTATAATCCGCTTGTGATGGATCACCTTTATAAGTTCCTGGATAAAGACTGTTTGGTAAAGGCGTTTCACTTATAGGATCATTAACTTGAACAAATAATGCATCTCCTGGCCATAGACCCATATCAGGTCCACCATCAGCTTGACTAGGATTATAAGGTGAATAAACTGTTGACAATTGACCTGCCGTAGCACCTGTTGTAGTTGCGGCATTAGAAAGTATTGTCGATGTAGTTCTACTAAACCTATCAGATAAAACAAAACCTGCTTGATAATTTCTATTTTGTTTTAAAGTGTTATTTGGATATTCTACTATACTTGTGTTCCATGAAACTGGTGTTGCTGGGGTGCTTACATCAAATGCTAATTTTGTACCAGCACCAACGTTGTAATCAATACCTGTTGGTGGTGTATGTCTTGTTTGGAAATTACTATAAACTATTCTATTACTAATAACCTCTTGTCCTAATGCTTTAACTGGAACTTTATCATAAACTCTAACTAATTGAGCTTCAGGTAAAGTTTTAAATGGTTTTGTACCTGAGTATTTATATAAATATGTATTACTAGGATCTGCAGCATCATATTGAGCTTTTATGTCATCAGCGCTTACTCTATCCAAAACCAACACAGCTGCTCCATTAGATTCTTTGTATAGTATTTCTACTTCTGTAATTTTAAAATAATCAGTTGTATTATTAAGTGTAGTTGTAGCAAAAGCTGGATCTCCATTTTCAGGCATTTGTATCAACAAAGTTATTTGATTTACTTTGTTTTCCATAAAATTAACTACAGTACTTCTAAATGAAGCTGATTGATCATTGTCATCATTATCAGCTCCTGATGGGTTAAATAAGAAAAAACCATCTTGTTTAGGTATAAAACACTCTTGAGTAAATGGAGAAAATACAGAGTATTCACCGTCATCAAATTTAAATCTATAACCAAATCTTACAAATTTATCTTCTAAATAATCTGGATCACCTTGATAAACAGGTTCTTCATAAGGATTAACTGTGGTGCCGTCTGGTAAAAATTCACTAACAACATCCTGCATAGTTGTTTGGTATTGACCTAAAGCTGGTTGTAAATCAGTAGGAGTACCACTGTTGTCAATAACTTTTTGAGTTACTTCTTGCCATAATAATGGAGCTGTATATGGCATATATTTAGCCACACTAATAGTATCTTCAATTTGATAATAAGTAGAATCATCTACAGCAGAATCAACATTTATTTTTCTAGGTTGGTTTCTATTATCAGTCCAGAACAAAAGATTTTCTAGTAAATTTACTCCATATATTGGTGAACCTTCCCAAAAATTTAAAAAAGCACCTTCAACTAATATTGTATTTGAAATAGCTACACCAGAGGATATAACAGATCTTATTATATAGTTTTCAGCACCAGGAGCATACACGCCAGATGCGTTAGAAGCTATGGTATTATCTGTTAGGAAAAAGAAAACACATGAGTTAACTTCTGAAACTAAATAACCTATACATATAACAGAATCACTACCTGTAACATTTTCAAAATTAATTATCTGTTCATTTCCTAAAACATTTTCTAGCGCACCAACGTCTTCAGACTCTGACTTACTGACTTGTATATTTACTGCATTTCTATATTCGCCCTGTGGTAACAATCGATCGTCAAGATCTTTGTTCATTTTGGACTTTATAAAAACATTTTTAAATTCCGCCATTTAATTTTAGTGTTTTATCCATTTAGATTTACCTCGCATAACTTGTACGATCTCGTCAAGTTTAATATTAGATAATCTTATTTTAGCATTTCTTAGTTTAGCACTAGATTCACGTTTAAGTCTCTGTATTATGTATTCTGGTTGGTTAATTCTACTAGCTAAAACAGCATGAGACATATAAGAGTATATTGCGTCTTCAGCAAGTTTAGGAACTCTACTGTCCATGTCATAAGCTAATCCATCTGATATATATTCTAATATAATTAATCTACCAACTAAATTACTTGAAAAAGATATTTTACCTTCTCTTTCGTTCATATTAAACCAGCCATTAACTTGAGCTGTTTGAGGGTCCATGCCGTATAGTTGACCATAGCCCCAATACCAATAACCACCATAACCCCATTCATAGCCCCACCAATCTAAACCAGCATTATATTGCTCTTGATTGAATTCTTGGTTTATTAAACTAGGATTATTATTAATCCATCTTTCTTCCGTTATAGATGAGCCTTGTAAGTTGTTACCAAAATTGTCCTGAGTAGGAACACCTTTGTGATCTTGAACAGGTGTTTTGTAAGGTGAATCTGTTAAATTGTTTTTAGGGTAAATAATTCTTTGTACACCTTGCATATCTATCCACGACATACGTACATAATTAACATAGTCTTGTGGTATAATTACACTTAAACTAGGTGGTATAGTAAGCTCTTGTGACTTAATACTTTTCAATGTGTCATAGCTAAATTCTTGTAAAGCTCTTTTAGCATGAAATATTAAATCAGTTCTTTTTACACTAGGTATAAGTTTACCAGCTCCTACATATGCAACTAAAAAATTGTTAACAACATCATTAAGAGTTACATATTGATAACTACCGTAGTTTTGTTCTGTTGTATTACCATAAGCGTCTCTTGCTCCGTAGTCACCACCATCTAATCTTTTTAATTGACAAACAACAACTTCATTTTGTGGTACACTAGCTGCTAACTGTACAGTATTACCTGTTACAGTATAAGGTGCATATGGTCCACCTGTTATTTCTGTATAAGTTAAACCATTAACACTGTGGTATAGTTTAAAATTGTTTAAAGCATAGTCAGTTTCTGTTGGATTCCAGCTACCAAAAACTAAATCAGTATCAAATCCAAAAGTAAAAGTGTCTTGGCCTACTGCGTTTTCAACTAAAAAACCCTGAGCTCCAGCATAATATTGTTGATTTGTTTCGTTAATTGTACTCATTTATTAAGATTTTTTATTTACTTCTTTACCTTGCACCTGTTGAGAAGCCACTTGTACAATTGCAGGATCTTCTATAATTATACCTGAATAAGCTAATATCCTTAGTATAACATTTGTTTGCTCTGACTCGTGTAATTCAAAGTCTATAGAACCTATGCCTGTAGTAGCATCGTAAAAATCGTCATTAAATATATATTGTCCTTGTGTTCCTGTTGTAAAACCCCATATAGGATCAATAGGTTTTCTAATGTAATCAACTTGAATATTATCAATAATATTAGTTGGGTTTACATATAAAACATTTTGAAGATGATTATCTATAGCTATACCAGGATTATTTTGGTTGCCTCTATTTTCATATAAATATGTAGGAAAACTTTTAGTTGCTTTTGTTAGTGGAGATCTTTCTATGTTATAGAAATCTGTTCTAGATAATCTTTGAAGTTCTACTTGATTACCTCTATCATTTGTGTATATAACAGTACCTAACCTGTAAAAATCTACAGTGGCACCGTATAAATCAATTGTTGGTAATGTAAAATAAGCTAACCCAGGTGAACTGGTGTTATCATAAATAGCATTACCGAATGTTTTGAATATGGCTAATTTTTCATCAAGATTTGTTACTCTATCAGAATAATCTACATCTGCTTGAGGAACTCTTAGTTGTTGATTTAAATCTTCAAAGTATTTTTCAAATATCTCTAACTGTACTTGAGCACCAACTTTGTTAAATTCAGCAGGTGTTAGATAACCTCTCTGTTCTTTGTTTAATATAGACAGGACTGTCTGATATACAGTGTTTACGTTTATAGCCATACTTATGTTAATTATAATACAAAGGGTAGCGTGACACTACCCTTTATATTATCACTTGTTTATATTCTTTTTTCTATAGATTTATAAACTTCTACACCTTCATCAGTTTTAAACCAAGCGGCTAAAGCTGAGTATGGATTTTCATCAAATGGTACAGTTAATAATTTTCTGTCATTTGAACCCCAATGAAAAGTTCTTTGATCTTGAGAGAGATTAATTATTCTAGCTTCAACAGCTTTAATACCAAAGTTTCTTAACTCAACGTTTTCATCGTTAGCTAAATTTAAGAATAATTCTGGTTTGCGTTTAGCAAATAGTAATAAATCTCTTTTTATCTCTTTAGATTTCATGCTAGACACAGCGCTTCCTTTTTCAACTCTTAGTATAGCTTCTGCTTGATCTATGTCCATGTTTGTAGCTGCGTTTAAAGCTTCAATTTCTAAATGAATAAAATCTAATTCGTCTTCTGCTTCAACAACAGAATCAAATTCATAGTATTTTTTATCTTTTAATGGGTGATATAAACTTAATAGTTTCTGTAAGATTTGATTTTCTTCAGGAACACTAAGTACACCGTCTCTAAAAGTAATATGTCCTAATGTAGCTTCACCTTTTTGTTCATCAACAAACGGGCTATTCATATTAGTTGCATATCTTAATTCCCTTTGTGCGTTGATTTTTTTATCAAAAAACAACAAAGGATTTTTTCTTGTGTGTTTACCCGGTATTGTTAATGTTAGTGGTTGTTTTCTACCTTTTACTACATATGTTCTAGGTTTAATTTCCCACTGATCAACAGCTTTAGGTTTTTGTTTTACAGGAGTAGATTCTACTACTACCTCTTTTTGAGGTGCAACCTCAACAGCTTCTGCTTTAGCTTTTTTTGCCATGATATAATAAAATTAAATATTAAAGGTATAAGGGCGCCGAAGCGCCCATAACCTTAAAAAAGTATTTATGCTCCTTTGAATAATACGAAGTTATTCGCAGCTTGTACAACTAAACATCTTTCTGACAAGAAGTTTACAGTCATAGCATCTAGATCGCTAGTGAAAGCTCCACCAACAGAACCAGTTAACCAAGACTTCATACGTCTGTCATCAGCTTGAGACGCTCTATATCTTACATGTAAGAAAGGACGTCTAATGTTAGTTCCAAGGATTTGATCATAAACAGTTGAAGTTCCAGCTGGTACTAATACTCCTTCGATAGAAGCAGGACCAACCTGTGCACCACGTGTAGATGCATCGTTCAAATATTTCCAATCAGTTTTATAGAAGTCATATGAACCTCTTCGGAAACCACTGAAACCTAAGTTCAATGCCATTTCTTCTGAGTTTTCAAATAATCCAAAAGCAGTACCACCTTGAGCGCCATAAGATATAGCACCTAACATATCGTCAAAATCAAGGTTAGTATTTCTGTTTAAGAATAACATGTTTTCTTCGATAGCTCCTTGAGTATCTAAGTTTCTAAGAATATCATCAAAGTCACTTATACCTGTAGCAGCAGCGAAGCCAACTTGTACGTTACCTCTATCCTCAATAGCAGCAAATAAACCTTCAGTACCAGTTACACCAGCGATAGCTGAACCAGCACCAACTTGCTCACCTTCAACAACTGACATTTCTAGGTAATCTTCAAAACGTAGTCTTGTTTCAGACTCAGCTTTTAGATACCATAAATATCCAGAAGTACCATCTTCAGTAGCAACTTCAACCCAACCGATCTGAGCTGTGTCAGAACCATTGATTGAATATTGGCTTCTAATGATGATTGGTTTGTTAGAAAATTGAGTGAATGCAGGATCGATAGTGGCAATAGGATAATCGTTACCAGCAACTGCAACTGCGTTAGCAGATGGTGCAATTGTAGTGTTAGTTCCTTTTGGATATTCAGAACCATATACGAAGATCTTTACGTTACCAACAAGTCCTTCAGTAGCTAATGTAGCTGATCCGTAAGGTAGTACGTTAAGTACACCAGTACCACCCGCAGCAGCTGTTCTTAAGTCAGAGTCAATAACTAAACATTTTGATTCACCACCAAAATCGTCCATAACGACGATAGTTTGTTGTGGAGAAACAACGTTGTTAATGTCTGCAGCTACAGGAATAGTAATAGTGTTAGCAGCACCACCGTTAAGACAGTTGTCATAAGCGATGTGTAGTCTGTTTTGTTCAGACCAAATTACTTGATCAGACGTCATCGGTAGTTCAGCACCAACCATACGTAAGAATCCAGATAAAGTTCTGTTACCATATCTTTCAACTTCCTGCTCATAAAGCTCAGGTAAATATTGTTGGGCAAAGTTACCACCGGCAGCGCCGTCAAATGTCAAATAGTTACTCGCAAGTGTTTGTTGCAGTTGCGATGGCACTATTGTACCAAATTGTGGAGTTAAAGCCATAATTTAAAAGTTTTAATTAGTTAAATTTTCGTTTTTTAATTTTTAGTTTAGACGAATCCAAACCACTTATTGATTTTACTTTTAAACCATTTATAAAGACATTTCCATCGGCAACTTGCCTCGGCTTATCCGTACTTAAGTTTTTAGAAGAGTCGACGACATTTTTAATACCATCAGCTTTTCCTTGTTCGTAAAAATGATTAGCGATTTTATCCGCGTTCATTGCAGCGTAAAGAGCTTTATGATAACCAGCTGGATTAGTAACAACTCCTTTTTCATCAACAAAATTTTGTATAAAATTATTGACATCAAGTTGTGACTTACCCACTTCAGAAGGATTTTGTACTTTATATCTAAACTTTTTTTCACCTAAGCTAAAATCAAAACCTTTGAAATCATCAGTAAAAATTTGTTCAGTTTTATTTTTAAAATCCTCTTGAAGAGTTATTGATTGCTCTTCTTGCTCCTTATATCTATTGAAAAAGTCCACTGCTTTTTGTTGATCTTGAGTAATACCAGGTCTCAACTTGATTTCCTGATAATATTTATCTTTCATAACATCAAGCTCTTTACGGGCTTTTGCAACTTCTTCTTTGAAGGCCAATTTCTTTTTCTTAATATCTCTTGGCTCATCAATTTCTTCATCATACTTAAACTGATCTTCAATCAAAAAGTTTATTTCCTCTTGATTAAGATGTGGTTTAGTATTTTTATAGTACTCATTAATTAATACTTGATCATCTACTTTTGAATAATCATGATTAAGTCGTACATAATCTTCCATGGTACCACCTGTTTCATTCATGAAGTTTACCAGTGATTGTATATTTTCTGGTAATGGTGTACCTTGTTTTACTTGTTCTTTAACAGCTTCTTCTGCCTCTTCATAGAGCTCCATTGTTTTTTCATCAAGCTCTTCTTCAGTTATTTCTTGTATAGGACTTTCTAATTCTTCTTTGGTGTCCCGTACTTCTTCAACCACTTCTTTGCTGTCGCCACTGTTTTTGGGCTCTTCGACAATAGCATTGCTATCATTTGTCTCTTGTGTTTGAACGGCATCTTCTTCTTTTTTCTCTGTTAAATCAACTTTAGTTATATCTTCCACAAGTTCTCCTTGTGCTTCTGGTTTAGTTAAATCAACCTTTACAGGTTCTTCTTTATTACTATTAACCAGTTTTTTTGGTTTTGTTTTCTTACCTTTTAATGAAAACTCACCCTCTTGTTTGACCTCAGCGGTCGCATTTTCTTCTGCCATAATATAATATTATAAAATTAAAAATTATTTAGGACCAAAGGCTTCTAGCCCAAAGTCACCTAAACTATCGTTAGTAGATTCAAAATCAATAGGTGCACCATCGTTTTGTCTCTGCTGTATCATTTGAGACTGTTGTGTCCCTATTATTCTAGCTCTTTTATCTTTTCTGTCTTCTATTTCTTTTTCTTTATTACCTTCACTTTGGTTTTTACTTTTAGCTAATTGTATATTGTAATTAAACTCTTCAGCCATTAACTCTCTTTTTATTTGAGCTTCTGTTTGCATACGTTGTATTTCAAACTGTGACTTAGCTTGTTCTATTTGAAGTTTTTGATCAGTCAGAACTTGCTGTTTCTGAGTTTCAGCCAATGCTGTTTGTTCAGCTAATTGTGCATTTGCCTGAGCTTGGGCCTGCATATTTTGTTGTGCTACTTTTTGATCTCTTTCTGCTTTTAATCTACGCTTTTGTTTTAGCATTTGATTTGCTAATTTTAAATTACGTATTTGTCTAAGATCAATAGCATCTTCTAAATCAATACCACCAGATTGTAAAGCAACTTGTATGTTTTGTTCTAGTTGTGCTTTTTCTTCTTCGTCTGGTTCAAGATCTAAGAAAATACCAAAGTCATGTAAATTTAAATTAGCAACTTCAGCTAAGGTGTTAACGTTAAATGTTGATATAGAATTTTTTAAAGCTTCTGCTGTTAAAGGGAAGTTTAATACATCAACTATTTTTTTAGAAATGTTTTCACATAATCTTAATGTTAAGTATAAGCTAGCATTATTAATATGCTTAGTAGCTATATTTGATTGTTGCGCTGCTATTTTTTGTAAACCTACTAATGTGTCTTTGTCTGGTAGTGTACCATCTCTAGCTTCATTTAAACCCGTCACATCACGTATCATTTGTACGTAATAATTGTATGTGTTTATCAATGAACCTATTTTAGCTTGACCTGCTGATGTTGATAACTCTTGTACAGGTACTTTACCAGCATTCATACCACCATCTTGAGTAAGTGATCTACCAACTACAGAACCGGTTTGGAAATACATGTTTAATGCTTCAGCTGGATTATAATTTGTACCATTACCAAGATCAACTTCAGCTAAACCGTCCATGTCTAAAAATACACCATCAGGTACCATACGCGCTATAACTTGTTGTAGTTTTAAATGCGTAAGCTGTATCATATCGGCGAAACCCATAGTTTTTGTAACTAAAGATTCGATTCTACCTTTATACATACGTGGCGCACATATAGCGTAATTCATTTCAACTTTAGTTGTATCTGCTGTAGGTCTAGTCATGTTCTCAGCCATCTGCCATTGCAACATCATATTTGTACCTAAAACTTTTACACCTTCAAATAAAACCTCTACACTTCTTGACACTTTATTAAAGTTATCACTTTCTGGTGGATTAAATGTATCTGGTTTTTCTAAAGCTTTTTCTAAACCTTGATCAGTATGTTTAATTTTAAAAACTTGATCCATATAAGTCTTATATTCAAAATATAAAACTTGTACTGTATTTTCATCATAAGCGCCCCAACCATATATGTAGTTATTGTTGCTATATGATTTTTGTATTTTTTCTAACTCACTATCAGATATATGAGGAAATTGTTTTTTTATCTCAGGTATAGTCATTGCTTTAACTTCACCTACATAATATATGTCTTCAAAGTTTGGATCTTCCGTATATGAATAAACCATGTATGAAGGATCAACATAATCAAGAGTAATACCTTCTGATGTGTTAAAGTTTGTTTTTGCCGCAGCAATACCTAGTGTAACTAGATCGTAATTTAATCTACGTTTTAATAGATCATATTTATTTTTATCTAATACCTGTGTTATAGCTTCTTCTTCTGCTATTTCTATAGCTTGTTTGTAACTAAGCTGTAAATGTAATTCCATTTCCTCCATTGTCTTTGGAAGATCTACAGCTGGTATATTAGTGCTTGATATATCTTGACCAGTTGTTGCTTTAACTTCTTCAATAATATCTTGTCCATACATATCCATAGCAAGTCTACTTGCATAGTCTGTTCTTTTCTTTACAGATTCTGGATCTTGCGCATAAGCTTTAATATCATAATCTTTATTAGATATACCATTAGTTAATATATCTACAAACTTAGAAAGTATAGGAACTGGTTTCCAGTCTAAATTTAAATAAGATAAATCACCATTAATTGATAATTCATCTTTATATTTTTGAGTTGATTGTTCACCTCTAGCATATAATCTACGTTGATGATAGTTATTAAATGTAGTTAAATATCTATTACCATTAGTTCTACCTTGTGCAAACCATTCAGATTGTATGGCATCAGCAACTTGCCTACCATATCCTAAACTTAACTTTTCCTCCAAAGGTACCACCTGATTTGGAAAGGCACTGTTAGCATTATAATCTATATTCATTTATTTATAATTTTAGAAACAAGTCCTGAGTTGTCGTATTTTTTAATACCGAGATCATATGAAACTATTTGTCTATCTGGTATTGGTTTATATCTATTTTTATTACAAGCCATAAGAGCTAACCCAGAACTAATCGAGGCGTCATGCTTGGTTCTATTATTTATATTAAATCTACTCCAATCATTTAATGTACGTTGAAAATACATGTCACCGTATTTTTCATTGTTATAACCCACAAAATTCTCTATGTAGGTTTCTATAGCAGCAGCGTGTGCTTGCTTAATATCTTCGCTTGAGTTAGGTATACCACCTATGTCTCTTTCTGTAATAGATAGTTTATTGTAAACTTTATCTGGTCTATTCATGCTAAAACCTCTATATCCTCTTCTTTTAAAATGATATAGTAAACGTGGTTTATTATTTTCTGCTAACAAGGGCATGCCGTAAAAAACACACGCCATTAATACATCTTCAAAAAATATTTCAGCTGTTTGAGGTCTAGCAATATATTCTAAAAAGAAATGATTTGGTGGTACATCAAGCATACTAAATTTAGTTAACCCATGTAATGCACCGTTAGAACCTCTGTTGTCAACTGTACCAGATATGTCATAACTGTCACAACCAAAAGCACCTAGATCTTCATTACCAGGATACTTTACACCATTTTTTAATATTACACGATTTTGTAAGTTTTCAGGTGGAACCCATGTAACTAGAAATCTACCGTTACTATTTGGAACAAATATTACACTTGTATCTTTTATACCATCTCGCCATTGAAAGTTACCTTTTGTAACTAATGAGCTATGCTTTAAATCTCCATTAAAATCTATTTGTTCATATATTTTAGTTAGATTAAATAAAGATGATTTAGCTTCATCTCTGAAAGCATGCTCTTCTGTTCTAGGAAATTGTCTATAAAATTCATTTAAAGCTTCTTGATCTCCTTTCAAACCATCTACTTCGTTTTGCCAATAATCAATTACACCTAAATCTATAATCTCCCCATGAGGCCCTTCAACCTCTGTTTCTGGCGTTTGGAATACAGGTAATCCATAAGAATCAATGTATCCTTCGTAATTCCATTCCATAGGTATGAACAAACTATATAATCCTGAGCGAGTCTGTCCATTGCGGTTTCTTTTTGTGACGTCTGAATCATAGTATATTCTTTTAAAATTATCACCACCTTTATCTAACGCATTACACGTTGAACCCATCATACACTTACCTATAACCCTGCTACCTAATCTTAACGTGGTTTTCGTGACACGCCAGTTGTTGAGGATGTTGTTCGGCCTTTCCCATTTACCCGATTCGTCATGTACAAGGAGTTTAAGTTTCTCACCGTCGTAGGAGTTATCACCTGTGTTCTTCCAATCAATCGTGGTGTCGAGGCCTTGTAAGTCTTCTTGCGGTTCGTTTGCGAGTATCTTACGCCTTGTGAATTTACTGGCTGGTACTCTGTAGGCAAGTTCCGTCTTTGGTCTGTCCATACCATCTTGTATCGGTTTGAAAAAGAAGGGGTAATTAACCGATATGGGTACCACCTTATCTGTGAACATGGTCTTAGCATCTGGCCCAGACTTGGATAGTATACCATATCTAGAGTCAGAGGATATGGTTGCCAAATTAACCACTTCTCCGGATGCCATAAATGAAAACCCAGAACGTCTGTTTTTAAGATAGCACATCCCGTAACAACGTTTATCTGCCTTGCAAGCTTCCCAGAATATAAAGAATAATCTATTGGCTTCTCTATAATCTGGTTTCCCAACATCAATCTTGGACCACTGCAAGTACATGTAATGAGTACCACTGATGTAAGTAGGATTACCTTTGTTATAAAACCAAAAGCCTTCGTCTCTACGAGTAAACTCTTGATCAATGTAATCATACCAAGTTTCTTTAAAATCTAATGGGTATTGTTCCCAATCAAAGATCGTTTTAATTTTTTTTAATTCTTCTGGTATATTGGTGTATTCCCATGTATCAGACTTAAAACTACATATATCGTTTGGTTTCTTTGGTAAAGCAATTTTTAAATTTTGTATTTCATATACCTCACCTATTTGTCCTGTTTTACTTATAACAATTACGTCGTGCTCTTTGTTATAACCATATTCCCACTTTTTATATCTATTATTTTTTTTAACTACATGTGGTTTTATGTAATCATATAAAACTTTATAAAGATCTTGAGTATACATTATTTTGATCTACCTTCAGCAAAACCTTTAAAAGTTCTTTCTTGTTTAACTTCTTTTGGTTTAGTATTTAACATATCCTCTTCTTCTTGTATGCGTTGTAATATTTCAAACGCATCAAATATAGCTAGCTTTTTAGTGGCAGCTGCATTTTTTAATCTGTCAGCTGATATATCGTCATCAGAATCAACAATAGGTTCTTTAGCAACCTTTATTAACTCATCAACTGCTCTTTGCCCAGCTTGGATTATATTCTGCTTTGTTTTCTTTATATCCATGGTTTAATAAAATATCATTTGATTTCATACAGTACAATCGTTCATTATCTATATTAAACTCCCATTCAGATCCAGCTTTAAACGTAACTAAGTGTCCGGGAGTTATTTCTAATTCTTCTAATAAACTATTACCTATTTTTAATACCCCAATATTGTTTTGCTCTTTTTTATTCATTAGAGAGTCACTATTCTCTATAGGTATAACAAAACAACGATTATTTAAAGATGACCAAGTATTATTTCTTTTATATAAATATAATTGGTCTACACTTGCAAAATATAAATCATCTTTAAAAAAAGATCTACTATTTGTTTGTTTACCTCTCATGTCATAGAATCTTCTAAAAACATTTTGATGTAATACAACAATATCACCTATTCTTACAGGTGTGGCTACTGCTAGCGGTGTTGAAACAACTTCAGCAAACCTATTTACAAATTTCCAGTTTTCTATTTTTGTATTAACTATTAAATCTGTATCACCGATTTTTTTAGTGTTTGCATATCTTTCACCGACTGGTTTAACAATAAAATCATATACGCTTTTCATTAGTAATGTAAGTCATACTCAATAGATATAGCCATGTTAGAATTAAATTTTTTCCATGGTAATATCTCATCGTTTTTTTTAATGAAAATGTTATATGATGAATCTTTATCTTCAAGTAAAATATGAGATATAGTGTGGCCTCCATATACCTCTTGCCCAACAGAATAATGCATAGCGTCATTCTTGTAATCAGCACCAATGCTGATTTTTCTTATAACATTATCCATTTTAATCTCTTCCTTTAACAACGCTTAACTCTGCTTCGTCCTGAGACTCTATTTCAGTATATGTTCCGTCTTCTAAGTTAATATTTACTTGACCGTATTTTCCTTCTAGATCTTTTTTAGTTTCATCAATCTCTTTATTAAGAGTTGCAACTTGATGTAATAAACTATGTTTTTGAGTTTCCAATATACCTAGTCTAGTAAGTATATCATTTAATTTGTTTTGTTGCTCAACAACTTCTGATAACTCTTTTTCTTCGATTTTATTTAATTGTTCTGACATTTAATTTTATTTAATTATTGTTGTTGGATTTTTTTGATTTTTCCCATGTACGCCCAACAAAATACGCACCATATACCGTAATTAATAAAGACTGAAAAATAGGTATATATTCTTCAGCTACTTGAAAACCGCCTATGTTACCATCAAAGAATGATAGTGCTGTAAATATAATAGTTAAATATATTAACACTAGCGGTCTTATATTTTTAGATAAAAACGAATCAGATTGCATGTCAACCTTCCACCGTTCAGTGATCTGCGTTTGTGCGTCCTGATCCGCTTTTTCTAATAATTCTTGTATCCTTTGTTTAGCAGCTAATCTTTCTTCGTCTGTAGTTGTAAGTTTATCAATTACATTACCTACGTCTTTAATTAAACCACCGGTTAAAAGACTTAAGATTTTTTTCATTTTACTTTTTCATTCCAAATTTCATTGGACCGTGAGGCATTTTAGGTGCACTTTTCATCATTTCATCTAAATCAGAATATAAAGATCCTTGTCTTTTATATTTCTGCTCAACTAAATTTCCTTGCTTATCCATTATAAAACCTACTTCACCAGATACTCTACTTGGATCTTTTAACGTTCCACGTTTTTGCCCTACGTATAAACCTTTTTCATCTGAAAGTTTAGTTTTGTTTACTAGTTTTTTGTTTGTGTATGGATTAGGGAATTGATTAACTAAATCTACTTCAGGAATATTAGCTGATTTTCTACCAATATTTGCAGCTGCATTACCTGCGTACTCACCTTGTTGTCTGATAGCATCCATTGTTATCTTATCTCTACTTGGATTTGCTTTCATTAATTCAAATATTTTTTTATTAGATGCACCAAGAGAATCTCTTTTAAAGTCCATTTCACTTTTGTGTCTTGATAAATTATCTTGACCAACTATTTTAGATAATTCATATCTACCTTCTCTTTTAATAGCTTCTAAATTATCAGGAGCTGATTGAGTACTAGATGAACTAGATGATGTACTTGACCCTCCGCTTCTAGATTTTTTTCTATTAGCATGCAGTGTGTTACCATAATTTAATACTGCTTTTTTATCAGTAGGATCAATACCTTTACTTTTCATTTCAGACATGTTTTTCTTTGATGAAATCAAATTATTATAAAACACGTCATCACCTTTATCTACAACTTTAGTATTGCTACCTGAACTAGTTGATGATGGATTGCTTGAAGTACTTGTTTTAGTATCAGTAAGCTGAGCGCCTCCACTCCTGCTTACTTTAAAATCTACTTTACCAGAAAAATTATTTCCGTGTGTGTGACCTGGTTCTCCACCATGTCCTGGTGTTTGAGGTCCTACATATGATTTAGAAGCTCCTTCATATTTAGGTGCTCCATTCATATACATACCAGCTCCATCATAAGATTTAGCAGCTGCGTCACCGTGCATCATTTTCGCAGCAGTCATATCACCCATTTTACCTGGTGACACTCTACCTGCTCCAAGCTCTTGGATATAACCTAGTTTTTCAGCTGGTCTTTTCATATTAAAACCATCCGGCATTTTACCAGCACCCTCATAATCTTTTTTACCTGGTTTCGTTTTAGACTTATCACCTTTGTTACCACCTAATACGACGTCATCGAATTTAGATGGTGAATCCTTTTTTTCTTTCATGATTTTTTTGCTTTTATTTCGTTTGCATAAGCGTCCTTTTCCCATGGTCCAGTACCTTTTGCAAAGTGTTCTTTTGAATATTTTTTACCTTTAAAATAGATGTTGTTATCGTCCCAATTAAAACCCTCATGTTTCATTTGGTTAACATGAGTTTGCTCATGAGAATGTGTTTCTGTTTTTAATGAAGGAGATAAATCTTCTTCCATTATAATTACACCATTTTTAAGAGTTCTACCTATTGCAGGATCTTGCGACATGTCTCTTTCATAAACTGGTGTTACAGACGTAGGATAAAAAGGTTCAATACTAAACTTACCTTCAAACTTAATCATTTTTATAAGGAAATTTTTTATTAAACCACTCTTGTCTATTATTACAACCACAGGGAATATTAAGCCCGTCAGAGACAATGTCTACAACGTGCTTAATACCTGTCTTTTTTGTAAAGTTTGCTATGCTATCGCCTAGTCCCCTTGGTTTATACATTGTTTAACTATTATGCAAATGCTACGTTATGAATATACATTTGAGCTCCGTTACCGTCAACACCTAAAAATACTTTAGCTTTGACGCCTCCTGGATTTGCAGTTAATGCAAAGTTAAAAGCTTTTGCTCCTAAATTTGAAGCCATTACTGGCGCTACTGATGAAGTCTGTGATGTAGATAATGTAACAGATACTTTATCACCAGGTGTTCCACCCGCTAAAAATATCTCTACAACACTGTCAGATGATTGTTGTACACCTGTAACTTGATCAACGTTTAATAGTTGTTCTCCGTTTTCCCAGTCGT
>SPKZ01004769.1_pt1 | contig 23607 bp, 23 predicted proteins | sample 2456571 | NCBI WGS metagenome assembly SPKZ01 (sample SAMN11192286, study PRJNA482655) | marine metagenome | biome: ENVO:00000447; feature: ENVO:00000244|ENVO:00000211|ENVO:00000569|ENVO:00002023; material: ENVO:00002151; isolation source: ocean water from marine abyssalpelagic zone ... | reverse complement strand
GCCGCCTGCGCCTCGGTGGAGGGCAAGGCCACGCCGCTGGCGCTGGAGTTATCGGACTTCCAGTCGGCCGTAGACTGCGCCGCTGCGGTGGCAGAGCTGGGGGTGGTGCCCGATACGGTGGTATTAAACGCCGGCATCAATACCTTTGGTGAGCTTGAGCTGGTCAATGGCATTGAGAAAATCTTCGTCGTCAATGTGCTCGGCCATTTCGTGCTCATTAATCACTTGCTCCCCATGATGCGATCTCTACCGCAGGGGAGGCTGGTGCACGTCAGCAGTCGCTCCGGCTACCGCCAGGCGCCTGCTGTGGGTATCGACTTCGACAACCTCAGGGGCGAGGGGGTATTCGATTCCGGGGAGGCCTACGGGCGCTCCAAGCTCGCCAATGCGCTGGTTTCGCTGGAACTGGCCAAGCGGCTCGAGGGCACGGGCATTACCTCCAATGCCATACACCCCGGGTTGGTCCAAACTAATATCGCCCGCACGGCACCCGCCTTGCTCCGTGGCGCGTTCGAACTATTTGGTGGTGTGATCGCCAAGTCGCCGGCACAGGGTGCCGCTACACAAGTGTATGTAGCCACCGCGCCCGCGTTGGCCGAGGTGTCGGGTGCGTATTTTGAGGATTGCAATCCGGTGCAGGTGGTGGGGCCAAATCACATGACGGATGCTGCGATGGCAGCACGGTTGTGGGAAGAGGCCGAATCGATGACCCGGCCCTTTCTGATCTAGGCGCGGGACCCGAAAGCCCCGCGTTTCACTCACTGTGCCTTGCGGAACAGCAGGGTCATGCGGTCGGACTCACCAATCGCTTTCATGGCTTCCCGTTTTTCGGGATCCTCCGCACTGCCGTTCAGGCTGGGCGGCAGGCGCCAGCGCTAACCTTCGATCACAGCGGCGGTGCACTGCACTGCAGATGGCTGCCCTGACCGACTTGCACCTTTGGCTGGCAATACCAGTCTGTCCATCTGGTACCGATGACTTGTTTATAGTATTGAGAATCATTATCATTACAATTATCAAATAGAAGTTCTTCGGAGTTACCATGTATTCACGAACCCGCACTGCGGTGCTTGTCGCCGCGGTGACGCAAGCGAGCCTTGCTTTGGCGCAACCCGGCAATGAAGACCCTCAGCCGCGTCTGGAAGAGGTCACCGTCTATGGCACCAGCAACGCAACCAGTCTGTTCGAATACCCCGGGCAGGTGTCGGTCATAGACCGCGATGCTATTGATAATATTGTGCCTTCCACCATGTCTGATTTGCTGCGCGACGTGCCCAGCGTCGAGTTTTCGGGTGGGCCCCGGCGCACCGGCGAATCACCCGCTATTAGGGGGCGGGGCGGCGACAATGTACTGATATTGATCGATGGCGCGCGGCAGTCGTTTTCGTCGGCTCATGACGGCCGCTTCTTCGTTGAGCCAGAGTTGCTGCGCTCAGCGGAGGTTGTTAGAGGTCCTGCGTCCAGCTTGTATGGCAGCGGCGCAGTGGGCGGTGTAATGGCCTTCGAGACGCTGGACGCGGCGGACCTGTTGCGCGGTGATAGTGGTTTTGGCGGTCGTTTTCGTGCCGGTTATCAGGACGTCAATGAAGAGACCAACCTGGGCGCCACGTTGTATTACAAGGAGGGTGGTCTCGATCTTTTGGGCAGCTACAGTTGGCGCGACTCCGGAGATATTGAGCTCGGGTCTGGCGATACCCTTGGCAGTGACGACGATATCGACAGCGCATTACTCAAAGGTTCGTATGCCGTATCAGACTCATTGGAACTGGAGGCGTCATACACTCTGTTCCGTAACACGGCGCTCGAGCCAAACAATGGGCAAGGTATCAATGAGGGTGACCCCGCAGACCCCGGCACCCTGGTGGACAAAGACATCGATGCTGACTCGTACAGTCTCACCGCCCGGTTTGCACCGGAAACACCGTGGGTAGACTCTACGCTGACGCTTTACCGGTCTGAAACTGCTGTCGACGAGGCAGAGATTGGGACTTCCCGGCGGGTACTTCGCGATATTGACACGGACGGCGTAACTTTCAGAAACGCCTCGCGCTTGGACAGTGATAACAATCACAGGCTCACGATTGGCGGTGATTGGTACAACGACGCTCAGAAGGGCCGGGACAATGCCGCTGATGATGGACTGCGCGGCGGTGTGCCTAATGGCGATTCGGACTTTCTGGGCGTATTTGCTCAACTGGAGTCTTCGTTCCAGCGTCCACTAGGCCTTCCTGGTGAACTGCTAATTATCCCGGCTGTGCGCTATGACAGTTATGAAAGCGAGGCCGATGACCTCGATTCTGAGGATGTCGATGATGATGCCGTTTCGCCGCGGCTGGCGATGAGCTATGGGCCCGTCGATTGGTTCCGTGGTTTCGCCAGCTATGCGGAGGGCTTTCGGGCGCCTTCGGTCAATGAAACCTTCCTAAGTGGCACTCACTTTAGTTTGCCCCATCCGGTTCTTGGACCGCCCGTATTCATCACCAATGAATTTGTTCCCAACCCGGACCTGTCTGCAGAGACCTCGGAGTCGATCGAACTGGGCTTTGCGTTGGATTTTGCGGATGTAGTATCAAGCGGTGATCAGGTCTCTCTGAAAACTTCTTATTACAGAAGTGATATCGAAGACCTGATCGACCTCTCCGTGGACTTTGCCTTCGACCGTACGTGTTTTGCCCCTCCATTCGCACCCTGCTCGGCGGGCACCAGTTTCAGCCAAAACATCGCGAGCGCTGAGATTGATGGTTATGAGTTAGAGGCCAGGTATGACAGCGAGCGCTTCCTGGCGGTGATGGCATACAGTTCTATCGATGGGGAAAACAATGACAGTGGTGCTGACCTGGGCGTTCTCACTCCAGATCGTGTGAACGTCGATCTGCGCTGGCGATTGCCTGCGTGGGATGCCGCCCTGGGTTCACGCATTCAGTACGCTGATAGCTTTTCCAGAGTGGCCGAGGGCCCAACCGGTGATCTCGAAACGATTGAGCGTCGTGGCAGCTATACCTTGGTCGATCTCTATGCAACTTGGCAGCCCAGCTTTATGCCCGGGTGGCGCATTGATGCAGGGGTCAATAATGTAGCGGATGAAGATTATGAGCGCGTATTTGAGGGCGTGAGCGAACCCGGGCGCAACCTGCGCCTCGCGCTCACGTGGCAGGCCGACTTTTGATGCAGCGCATCGGTGTTGCGCGGAGACTGTTACCAAGCGTTGCAATTTTTGCGAGCCTGCTGTGTTTGTGGTCGCCGGCGCATGCCAACGATTGCAAGCCTGTGGCAGACAGCTCGAGAATCTCTGTTGCGGGCGGCTCCATCACGGAGATATTGTTTGAGCTTGGCGTCAGCGAACGGATCGTGGGTGTGGATCGCACATCTAACTACCCGGCGGAGGCGCGCGAGCTTCCTCAGTTGGGCTACGTCAGAAACTTGTCAGCTGAGGGTATGCTCTCTTTGGCACCTACCCTGGTGCTTGGCGAGCATGACATGGGCCCTCCCAACGTGCTGGAGCAACTCAGCCGCGTGGGGGTGCCCATCGTGGCCGTGCCCGAGCGCTTTGACCGTAGTGGCATAGTGGCGAAAGTTCGCTGCGTAGGCGACGTGGTTGCCGAGGCGGATCGCGCCCGGGCAATCATCAATGCGCTGCCCCAAGCGCCAGTACCGTCTGGTGCGCCTGAGCGGGGCTTGGTTATCCTGAACATGGAAGAAGGCGCACCCATAGCGGCGGGCGCAGACACCTCGGGGCACGGGTTTCTTGCACTGGCAGGTGTTGAGAACGTCTTGGATTTCGAGGGCTGGAAGCCCGTATCAGCGGAAGCGCTTGCCGCTGCTAAACCGGACATTATCGTCATTACTGAGCGCGGCTTGAAATCTGCAGGTGGCATCGACCGACTGCTTGCGCACCCTGCACTAGCGAGTACGCCTGCGGCTGGGAGTCGCGCCGTGCTCTCGTTGGACGGTATGGCGATGCTCGGCTTCGGGCTGAGAACCGTAACAGCGGCGCAGGAGCTGCGCACCTACCTCGATGAGATGAATAGCGCGATGCAGGTACCGGTGAGTCATGACGCCAACGGCAGAGACTGAAAACGCCGAGCGCCTAACGCCTACCAGCAAGTCTTCCGAATACCAACGTCTGTTGTGGCTGGTTTCAGGGCTAGCTGCTGCCTGCCTGCTGGCTATCTCCAGTGGCGCACTGGAGATTCCTATCATCTCGGCGGTGCTGGGCCGTGAATCGCTCTCGGAGCTGCAGCAAAGGGTGCTCTGGGATATACGCCTACCGCGTGTGGTTCTCGCTGCATTCGTGGGGGCGGCGCTCGCAATGACGGGAGCCGCGCTACAGGGCCTGTTCCGTAACCCGCTGGCAGAACCCCAGTTAATCGGGGTTTCCGGTGGTGCAGCTCTGGGCGCTGTGGCGATGATAGTGCTCAGCGATCAGCTTTTAATGCCCGATACTCTTCGCCCCTACGCGCTACCGTGTGCAGCGTTCGCAGGGGCTGCAGCAGTGACCTCAAGCCTTTATTGGTTTGCTTCTGGTCGACGCGCTGATCAGGGGGTCGGTGTGCTGCTTTTGGTGGGTATCGCTATTAATGCAATCAGCAGCGTGGGTATCGGCGCCTTCACTTACCTGAGCGATGACGGGCAACTGCGTACCCTGACGTTCTGGACGCTGGGATCCTTCGGTGGCGCCAGTTGGTCCAAGGCGCTCCCAGCTATAGTGCTGATTGCTCTAGCCACAGCCGTTTTGGGCACGACGGCAAGACGACTGGATCAACTCCAGCTGGGCGAGGTAGCAGCGCAGCATGCCGGTGTTGATGTGAACCAGTTGAAGCGCCGTATTGTGTTTGCAGGTGCAGCGGCGGTGGGTGCCGGTGTCGCCGCATCAGGCATTATCGGATTTGTCGGTCTCGTTGTGCCGCACCTGGTCAGGCTGTTGATCAGTGTGAAGCATCGGTACCTGCTACCCGGGTGTGCAGTATTTGGTGCAGCACTGGCGGTGCTTGCCGACCTGGGTTCGCGAACGCTTGTAAGTCCTGCGGAGCTTCCCGTTGGCCTTATTACCAGCGCAATAGGCGCGCCGTTCTTCCTCTGGTTGATCACGAGGGTTCGCCGATGAGTCTCTGCGTTAGCGGCATTACGATTCATCGCAATGGCAATACCTTGCTCAGCGACGCGAGCCTGGCAGTTGTGCCGGGTGAGGTGCTGGTTGTGCTGGGACCCAATGGCGCGGGTAAGTCGACACTGCTGCGGGCTCTCGCGGGAGATATTCGGCCCAGTGTTGGCAGCGCTACTCTCAATGGGGTTTGTCTCAGCGCGATTAGCGTCAGTGAGCAGGCCGAGCACCGTGCCGTCGTTAGTGAGGCTGCGACGATGGCCTTTGACTACACGGTGCGCGATGTTGTCGAACTGGGTTGGCCCGAGCGCCTTGTGGATCGCAGCTGGATCACGCAGGCGCTGGCCGAAGTTCTGGCGCAATCCAATACAGCGTCCCTGGCTGGCCGCATCTTCAATACGCTTTCCAGTGGCGAGCAGCAACGAGTCATGTACGCCCGAGGCTTATTGCAGGTCTGGCGTCCACCAGGCAGCGACTCGGTCCGCTACCTATTGCTCGATGAGCCCACATCTAATCTCGATGTGAAGTGTTCAATCGCACTGATGGAGTCAGTGCGACGAGGGGCAGCATCGGGCCTCGGCGTTGTCGCGGTGCTGCATGACTTAAACCTCGCCGCACGCTTCGCGGACCGCATCCTCTTGTTGAACAGGGGTCACGTTGCCGGCGAAGGCGTCACGGCCAATGTCATGACAGCCGACCTACTCAGCCATGTTTATGAAACCGACATACTGGTTGAACATCATCACCGATTGAATCGTCTGATAATCCTTATTTGAAAACGCGGAGTTAGTAGTATGTTTTTAGCAATGAACCGGTTCCAGATCGCCAAGGGCTTTGAGAGCGGCTTCGAGGCTGTGTGGAGACAACGGGAATCCTACCTCAGCGAAGTCCCCGGTTTTGTTTCTTTCGCGCTGCTGAAAGGCCCCGAGCGGGACGACCATGTGCTTTATGCCTCGCATACCCAGTGGCAGTCTCGGCAAGCATTTGATGCCTGGGTCGACTCAGATCATTTCCGCAAAGCGCATGCGCAGGCGAGTACACCCAAGGGTACTTATCTCGGTCATCCAGAGTTAGAGACTTTTGAGGCGGTCCTTCAGGAGTAGCCCTCAGTCTGGTGATCCCGTCAGTCCTGCCGGATCAAGCAGCTGTGCGAGCTCTGCGCGGCTGATAGCGGTTTCACGTACTGCCACATCGATGATGGCCAAGCCTTCGCTGTAAGCCAGCTTCGCAATTCTGGCAGCTTCTGCGTATCCAATAATCGGGTTTAGCGCAGTCACCAGGATAGGGTTTCGCGTCAGTGCTGACTCAAGAGAAGCTCCGTTAACTTTGAAGGTAGCAATGGCGCGATCTGCCAGTATGGGTAGAACGCCGGCCATACTCTCTATCGAGGACAGCAGGTTATGTGCGATGAGTGGGAGCATGACGTTCAACTCAAAGTTGCCGGATTGCCCCGCTACTGTGATGGCGGCGTCGTTGCCGACCACTTGGGCAGATACCATGGCCGCCGCCTCCGGAATGACTGGATTGACCTTGCCGGGCATGATGGATGAGCCGGGTTGCAGCGCCTCGAGCTCAATTTCGGAGAACCCAGCCAGCGGGCCAGAGTTCATCCAACGCAGATCATTGCTGATTTTCATGACAGTAGTTGCCAGGGCTTTCAATGCGCCGGATAACGCCACAGAGACATCTTGTGCGCCAATTCGCGTAAACGGATTTGCAGCGACAGTGAACGGCAAGTCGGTCATTGCAGCCAGTCGGTAACAAAATGCCTGGGCAAAGTCGTCGCTGGCATTGACCCCCGTTCCTACTGCTGTTCCACCCTGGGCCAGGGCAAGCAGCTCCGGCATAAGGTTTTCCAGGCGCAGGCTTGCCGCCGCCAGTTGATCAGCCCAGGCGATTAGCGGCTGGCTTAGTCTGACAGGCATGGCATCCATGAGGTGCGTCCTGCCCGTCTTGATGTGATGATGAACGAGCGTCGCTTTTTCGCGAATAGAAGACTCCAGATGAGCAATAGCGGGTAACAGATCTCGCGTTAGCGCGATGGCAGCGCTAACGTGAATGCAGGTGGGTATGACATCGTTACTGCTCTGCGCGCAGTTCACATGATCATTGGGACTCACATCCAGGCCGCAAATCATGGCAGCACTGGTTGCGAGCACCTCGTTTGCGTTCATATTTGTGCTGGTGCCCGATCCGGTCTGGTAGACGTCAACGGGGAAGTGACGCATCAGGCCGGGGTCTGCCAAAAGTGCCTTGGCGGCTTCCTGAATAGCTTCGCCAATCTCCGCGGGAATGGACTTGAGTGCAATGTTGCTATGGGCAGCCGCGGATTTTACGACCAGCAAAGCTCGTATGAATGGCTCAGGTAAACTCGATCCGCTGATGGGGAAGTTTTCAACCGCCCGCTGAGTCTGCGCGCCATAGAGTGCATCTGCTGGTACTTGCACGGTGCCCAAGCTGTCGGATTCCTGGCGTGTCGTCATGGTGCGATACCTCTCTTTTGGCGAAATTAGTGCAACGCTATTGTGCGAATTTGTTGAAGTCGCACCGCGATTTGTTGTCTTACGCAAGGATCTTCCGAAAACTGCCTTAATGCGAACAGGGGCCTGTAAAGGTTATCCATACAGGCGTGCCGCCAATGGGGCGGAATGCTGTGGTCGCAGGCCGCCTCTATTAGCAGCTCAAGCTGATGATCGAAATGCCCTATGCTCGCAACGGGATCATTCAGGTCTCTACCACCATCGTGGCACAGGAATCGAATAATCATCGATATCTCGTCCTGCGCTAGGGCATAGCGCACTGCGAGTCCAAGACGAATGTAGTCCAGCATTGAGTTGTAGCGGCCGGCGGATGACATTGAGCTTACCTCACTAACACAAATGATAATCATTCTTATTATTGTGGGGAGAGACGCATAAATCAAGCCCGGCCGGCCTCCGAAGCTATGGGCAAATTTTGAGTGAGCGGCCCATTGCCGAATGGCTGATCGGGCTGCCGTTGGCGGAGCGAAGCGGGTTTTATTATGCGGAGGCTATAAAGTTTGACGCCTCACGCGTGTGAACGAGTGAGCCGCGGGCGGCGAGTGCCGGCCGCGCAGTGGGGGAGGTAGGCAGCCCTATGGCGCTTTACGGAACAGCAGAGTCATGCGGTCGGACTCACCGATCGCTTTCATGGCTTCCCGTTTTTCGGGATCCTCCGCACTGCCGTTCAGGCTGGGCGGCAGGCGCCAGACTATATCTTCTGCACCCGGGACGTCTTTGGGGTTGGCGTTGATCTCGCTGCTGGCAACCAGTTCGAAGCCGGCGGCTTCAAAGGCTGCAACCACATCAGACTGCTTCAGATAGCCGCGACTGCCGTCAGCACCTTCCGCTGCAGCTGACTCGGGCAAGCGGTGTTGCACCACGCCAACCATACCGTCGTCTTTCAGCAGCGAGCGGGTGGCGGCCAGGGCCTGGGAGCGGGTGCCTGCGCTTTCTTCAAAACGGTTCAGATTGTGTAGGGCGCGCACCATCAGTACTCGGTCCACCGTGGCCGCCAGCTCTGGGGGGACAGTGCCGAATGTAAAGCCCTGCGCGTTGATGCCGTTATCAGTAATCTCAGCGACCATGTCGGGAAACTTGGCTGTGCTGGCAATGCGCTGTGCAATGCGTTCTTCGGAGAAGAAACCGAACAGCGGCCACATGGTGTCTGCATAGTTCACGCCGTACCAGCTGCCTTCACTGCCCAGGTAGGGCGCCAGAACGCGGGTGTACCAGCCGCCGCCAGGAAGGGCTTCAGCCACTGTCATACCGGGTTCTACCTGGAAAAATGCCAGGGTTTCGGCCGGGTGCCTGTACGTGTCGCGAGCCTTGTCTTCTTCGCTGCGGCTGTCCACGGCAGCCTGCAGTGCGCTCGATGGCTCCTGTGCAGCCAGGGGGAGGGCGGCAGCCAGCAACAGCGAGCCGGCGGCAATCAGAGTCTTCATAGTTATGTCCTTACTGGTATCAATGGGCATGCCCTGGGGCACGCTTCAGCAAGGATACGTCAGTTCAAGCGCTTTGAGATTCATCCCAGGGAATTTCGGTGAGGGCATTGATGGGGTCGTTGACGTCCCAATAGCCACGCAGGGACAGCAGCTTGCCTTCATCGTTGACGTGGTAGGTGAACACGCCAAACACTTTCTGTTGAATCGCCTTGCCGTCGCCGGCTGGAATCACAATGGTGATTTCGATGTGGTTGGCAACCTCGTTGCCGGCCGCGTAGGAGTGGTTGATGACGATGTCGATATTGGCCGGCGCGATAAAGCTGTCCCAAAACGCCTCGCGCGCTGCCTGGCCCCGGTGACCTTTGCCCTCAGGGTCGATGTGGGAGACTCCGATGGGGTCTTCGATAATGGCATCGTCGGCATACAGGCCCAGCCAGCCTTCCCGATTCTTTGTGCGCACATATTCGCGCGACAGCAGCGCAGCGCGGCGCGCCGGGTGTTCGTTCTCAAACATGAACTTATCCTTATTCTAGCGGTGCAATAAAGATAGTAGTGCTGCAGTGCTGTGCGCCGATACCCGCTCGGTCATTTGGCTCGCAAGTTAGGGTGCAGCAGACCAATTAGCTGAACAGGTCGCGGCGCGGTAGGGGTATCAAGGTGCGACTTTCATCACCCGATCAAAGGCATTGCGCCCTTGTATCACCAGCTTCGGCGTTGCCTCACCCTGGCCTGCGGGGGTCAGCATTGGATGATTGGCGGCGACCGCGCCAAGCGCTCCTTCCTGCTCGGGGTCGATATCCACAAAGAAAATATGCCGGCCCTGCGCCAGTTCCTTTTCAAAGCGGCGAAAATCTACGTGGGGTTCCTGTATCCCGATCAGGCCGCCCTCCCAAGTGCAAAACCCCAGGGCGACAATGGCCAGGAAGGTGGGCGGCACCCAGGTGGTGGTTTCTGTAATCCCCGTGAGGTAAGCCGCAGCCAGTACCATCCCAGCAACCACTATGCCAATGGCGGCGCCGCGTGCAGTGCCCCTGACCACGTCTTTCTTCAGTACCGCCTCAACGGTGTGCAGGCCATGCCGTTCTGCGCCTGCGTCATCCAGGCTGAGCACGTGAAGCTGGGGGGAGGTGATGCCCGCTTCTTCCAGTTCGCGTTCTACCGCTTCCAGATCGGCAAGGCTGTTTGACGAAAAATAGTGCCGTTTCATAAGTTGCAACTCCTTAAACCACACAAACACTAGGGTGTTTACGTCACAGTTGCCGCGCGTGGCCCTGTGTTTTTAAGACCGATTCGTTACTAGCAATGGCCTTGCAAATTACCGGATGGATATAGCGACAGTCGCCAGCCTCTGCACGCATAAGTACAATTGCGGCTTAGATCGGGTTAGGGGATGCCGTTGGACGTTGAATTTGGGGCGCTGAGCTTACTGCCCACCGCTGTGGTGCTGGCGCTGGCAATCCGTAGCCATCGCACTGTGGAATCTCTGATCGCCGGCACCATTGTGGCCTTTATAATGACGGCTGGATGGGGCTTCTTGGGCGAGCTATCGGAGGCCGTGCTCACCGTAATGCAGGACCGTGACGTAGCCTGGGTGGTGCTGGTCTGCGCGCTCTATGGCTCATTTATTGCGCTGATCGTGAAGGGTGGTGGTGCTAATGCATTCGGCCGAATCGTCACGCGGCGTGTGAGCAGCAAGCGCGGCGGACTGCTGTGGACCTGGGCATTGGGTCTGGTCATTTTTTTGGATGACTACCTCAACTCCCTGACTGTGAGCTCCAGCATGAAGGCGGTAACGGACCGTTACCGTACTTCCCGTGAGATGCTGGCGTATGTCGTGGATTCAACCGCGGCACCGATCTGTTTGATCATTCCTATTTCCACTTGGGCCGTTTACTTCGCGGGACTGCTGGAGAAAAACGGTGTGGCGGGTGAAGGCTCCGGGATAGAGGTGTTTATCCAGTCCATTCCCTACATGGTGTACCCCTTCCTTGCCGTGCTTCTCGTGCCGCTCGTTATTCTGGGCGTAGTGCCCTTGCTCGGCGCCATGAAGCAGGCCGAGCACCGGGCGGAAACCACCGGGCAGCTTGCGCCGCCCGGCTCTGAGAACTTGGAGATGCGGGACACTTACGAGGCCGGGGATGCCAGCGAGTCCAGCGCCTCACTTTTTTTTGTGCCATTGGGCACCCTGATCTTTTTCACCATCTGGTTCGATATCGATCTGTTGATGGGCGTGATGGCGGCGATCATGCTCACACTGGTGCAGTACACGGTGCAGCGTGTGATGTCGTTGACCGAGATGCTGGATACCCTGATAGAAGGCCTGCGTGTCATGGTGCCGGTTTTGTGCATCCTCATTGCCGTGTTTACCTTCATTGAAGCCAACACGGCTATTGGCATGACTGACTATGTGATCAAGACGGTAGCGCCGTACATGACCCCCCAACTTTTGCCGGTGCTGACCTTCATCACCATGGCGTTTGTGTCGTTTACCACCGGGTCGAACTGGGGCGTGTTTGCCATCGCCATGCCAGTCGTTTTCCCGCTGGCCATCGAGCTGGATGTCAGCATTCCCCTAATCGCAGGTGCATTGTTTTCGGCCAGCGGTTTCGGCAGTCAGGCCTGCTTCTACTCCGATTCCACCGTACTTACAGCCCAGGGCGCTGGCTGCGGCCCGTATGAGCATGCGGTTACCCAACTGCCTTATGCCCTGATTGCTGCGGGCCTATCCGCCCTCGCCTATCTTGCCATGGCTTGGTGGGTGTAGTGGCATGAAGCAGGGAGGCTTTATTCGTCCCTTTGGGCTGAGCGGTGGGAGCCAGCTTGCTAGTCCGTGCAGCCATAGGAGTGGCTGTCGGCGATGAGTAACCCAGTGTTATCTAGCGTGAACGCCAGGCATTGGTTGATCTTGCTTGCGATTTTCATCATTGCCCTGGTACCGCGTTGGTACAGCAGTCAGACCGTGGGCTGGGGTTGGGACGGCCCCGACTCCTTCACCCTGATTAACTACGATGAGGGTGGGTCTTGCCGCGCAGCGCTTGAAGGTTTCGACTATTCCACTTTTATCGGGCAGCAGACCATTGCCGTTGCGTCGGCGCTTGGCGCCGGCGTGCCAGAGGGCACCGTGGGTGATTACAACGCAGCGCGCAGTTACTGCTACGACCCGGCACACCTGAATGTGGCCCGAGGTTATTCCGCTGTCTTGGGCGCAGCTACCGTGGTACTTGTGGGTGTTATGGGCTTTCTATTGGCGCCCGCCCTCCCAGCCGTGGGCTTCACTGCGGCAGCCCTGCTGGCTGTTTCCGGATTCCATATCAGCGAGTCGCAGTCGGGCACCGTGGATGCGCCCTCCGTATTTTTCATTTACCTTTTCTTTTTGGCGGTGCTGCTGGCGCTGCGATCTAGGCGTTTGGCGCTGTGGTCAACGCCGCTGCTGTTAGTCCCCGCGGTATGGACCAAGTACTGGCTTTTTGCGTTCTTTGCTTATGCCTGCGTAGTGCCTCAGGCGGCTTGGCACTATGTGTCACAAGGGTTTAGTGCGCGCCGTCTGGTGTTGCTTGTGCTGGCCCTGTGCATTCTGTTTGGTTTGCTCACTAATGCCGCATTTCAGGCGCTACCATCCTGGCGCTTTGCTCTGTTGCTGCCTTTTTATGCAGTAATCCCCTGGCAAGCCATCAAACGGCCCATGATGCTGCTATGGGTGATGGTGCCTGTATTTGCCTGGGCGCTCACCCAGGTTGATTTGTTTGCGGCTTACACCACGGGGGTGATGGAAGAGCGCTTTGGCACCGGCTACGCCGCCATCGGTTGGAACAAGTGGCTGCGCAACCCCATGAACGTGGGTTGGGTGTTGCTGGTGGGAATGGGGATTCCTGCCCTGTTGTGTCTGCCCGCCGGCGTCCGCGCGATGATGGCTGACCGTGCTCATGTTCGCAGCTGGCTGGTGCTGCTGCCGGTACTGGTTTTCGCGCTGTTCATGGCGTTTCTTGCCCCAGTCACCTACTACCGTCATTACCTCGCTCTACTGCCTGCGGCCCTGTTGCTGGCTTCGCTGGGGTACTGGCAGTATCGTTTTGCCGCCAAGCCGTTCGCGCTTGCCGTGTTCTTCCTGTGGCCTGTTGCGCTGAGTGTTGACTTAGTGGGTGATTATCATCAGGACCCTCGTCAGACGCTGCGCCATTGGTATCAGGAGGCTCAGCCGCAACGTGTGTATATGTCGTTCTATGTGGCACCACCGCCTGCCTATGCACAGTCACACGCGCTACTGCAGCCGGAATATGCCCAGGGAGACGCGGCGCAACTGCGCCAGGCGCAATATCTGGTGCTGAGCGAGAACTGGTATGACACAGCCTTTCCAAGCGAGCTTAATGGCCCCTACACCTCTAAATTGGAGCGCCTGATAAAAACCAAACCCGAGTACGCTCGCTTCTACCAGCAGGCTCTGGCCGGTGAGCATCCGTACCTGGAGCCGGCGCGGCGCTATACGGTGAGTAATTTCATGCCGGAGCTGATGCTGCACAAAGCGCTATACGGTACTTTCCAGATGTTCGTGGGAGATATCGTGGTGTTGCGCATTACACAGGTGCCACGCTCCTGATGGGCACCTACAGCAAAGAAGAGCTGCTCGAGTTACAGGAAACCTTGTATGACTCCAGCAACCCCACTCGGCGTTGGCTGCACCGTACCCGACGCGACTGGATTCTGTCGCGGATCAATGGTCTGGGTCAGGGGGCGGCCCGCGTGCTTGAAGTGGGCCCCGGGTCCGGTGTGTACCTGCCTGCGTTATCGCAAGTGGCACAGTCAGTGACAGCGGCCGACATAGAAGATGCTTACCTGGAGCAGGCCAATGTGTTGGCCGAGGAACTCCCCAACCTCCAATGCCTGGCCGATGACATCACGCAAACGCAAATGGAGAAGGCCAGCTTCGACCTTATTCTCTGCACCGAGGTCATCGAGCATATTGCCGATTCACCGGCGGCGCTGGCTGGTCTTGCGTCGCTGCTGACGGAGGATGGCGTGCTGATTCTTTCCACGCCCCAGCGCTTCAGTCCGCTTGAGGTCTGCGCCCGCATTGCATTCCTGCCTGGCATTATTCAGGTGGTGCGATGGATCTATCGCGAGCCCATTATCGAGACCGGCCATATCAATCTGCTAACGGAGTCGGCACTGGCTGCGCAGTTATCTGATGCGGGTCTTGCGACCCGCGAGGCGTGGAAGTCCGGGTTTTACCTGCCGTTAGTGGCGGAGCTGCTGGGCAGCCCTGGGCAACGGTTTCTTGCCTGGTGTGAAGACAAGCTGCGGGATGGTCCCTTGTCCTTCCTGCTGTGGACGCAATACCGGGTCCTTGGCAAGCGGCAGTCGTGAGTTCTAACACGTGAAGTCTGAATCGTGAGCCGAGAGCAGGGCACTGTGTGGCGCTTCGCCCTGGTGGGTTTGCTAACGGCAGGACTGTTCTACGCGCTGGTGGCTGCTGGCGTAGAGTGGTTATCCCTGTCACCTGCCGTTGCTAGCGCCGTTGCTTATCCGCTGGTGCTGGGCTTTAACTACCTGGCCCATTACCGCTGGACCTACGGCAGCGACCGCCCGACGGGCAGCGCAGTGTCTCGCTATGGCGTGATGGTCGGAGCCGGCTTCCTGATGAATCTGGCGGTCATGCACCTGGGGACCCAAGTCCTGAACTTTAACTACTTGCTGGTTCAGACCCTGTCTATGGCTGTAGTAATATCAACCAACTTCGTCCTGGCCAGCCTCTGGGTTTTCCGGGATTAACCTAAGCTATCGGGGTGATAGGTGCAGCCGTTACTGTCCGTTGTTATTCCCGTCTTTAACGAGGCGCCAGTACTTGAGGCATGCTACCAGCGTCTGGTGGCGGCCACCGGGTCGCTGTCTATGCGTCTGGAATTTGTGTTTGTGGATGACGGCAGTAGCGACGGCAGTGTTCAACTGCTGACCGATCTGCGCAGTCGTGATGCCCGCATTGCATTGGTGGAACTCAGCCGAAACTTTGGCAAGGAAGTGGCGCTCACCGCGGGGTTGGATCACGCCGCCGGGGATGCCGTGATTATCATTGATGCTGACCTACAGGACCCCCCTGAGCTGATCCCTGATTTCGTGGCTGCATGGCAGGAAGGCTACGACGTGGTCTACGGACAACGCGCCAGTCGTGCCGGTGAGAGCTGGCTCAAGCTGAAAACGGCCAGTTGGTTTTACCGCGTAATGAACGCACTCAGCGATGTGCCCATTCCTAACGATACGGGCGACTTCCGCTTGCTTAGCCGGCGCGCGGTGGGCGCCCTGGGTGAGCTCAGGGAGAAACACCGTTACATGAAGGGCCTGTATGCGTGGATTGGTTTCCCCCAAAAAGCCCTGCGCTACCATCGGGAGCCTCGCGCGGCTGGCGAGACCAAGTGGAATTACTGGCGGCTCTGGAATTTTGCCCTCGAGGGTATTACGTCATTCTCAACCGCGCCCCTGCGCTTTGCCACCTACCTCGGTGCCGTCACTTCGCTGGCAGCATTCCTTTACGCCATTTTCTTCCTGTTCCGGACACTGATTTTGGGCAACCCGGTACCGGGTTACCCTTCGCTGATAGTGATCATGCTGTTCCTGGGCGGCGTGCAGCTGTTGTGTCTGGGAATTATCGGCGAGTATCTGGGCCGCACCTACGGCGAAAGTAAGTCGCGCAGCCTGTACTTCACCAAGGGCTACCACCCCGCAGCCTTAGACCCTGCTGATGTCCACGGCGCTGTGTCTGATGCGACCGACAAAACATAAAGCCTCCATTAATCCATCAACGCCCACCGACCATAAGCGCAGTATGAGCCGACTCGAATCCATTCTCTGGCCCCTGGCGGGCATCGTATTATTTCTCTCCTTCGGTTACACCGAGATGGCCGGCTCCGATATGTGGTGGCATGTTGCCGCCGGGCGAGAAATCTTCCAGACCGGCACCATCTGGATGGTGGATGACTGGTCATTCACGGCTCACGGTGCTGATTGGCTGAATCATGAATGGTTAAGTGATGTTTTTTATTGGCTTTGGGTATCTGCCTTTGGCGTGGAAACCTTGGTGTGGTGGAAGTGGCTGGTGGTCATCAGTACCTACCTGCTGCTGCAGCTCACCCTGTACCGCGTAACACAAAGCTGGCCGGCGGCTTTTCTGTGCTCAGCCATGGCCATACTGGTCGGTGCGCCCTTTATCGATGTGCGCCCGCATTTGTACACGCTGCTCAACATGTGTTTGCTGCTGTATTTGCTGCTGCAGCGCGACCGCCCCCTGTGGATATTGCTGCTGTTGTTCCTAGTGTGGGTAAACCTGCATGGCGGATTCTTTTTCGGCCTGATGGTGCTGGGTGCGCTGCTGTTTCCCTGGCGCAATCTGGGTTGGGAGCCGTTTAAGGCGGCGTTTCTGGTGGGCCTGGCCTGCCTGGCCGTTACCCTCCTGAACCCCTCGGGTATCGAGTCTCTCTGGTTTCCCTTGAAGTACGCCTTTGATGGCAGTTCGCCCTACCGCGAGATCGGGGAATGGTTGCCGCCGTTCCAGCCCGGCGGTATTCAGTCGCCCTGGTTCGCTACCCTGGTGTGGTTTCCCTTGGCGGGTCTGGCGTATCTGGTGCCAGCCATTCGCCGCCATACCGGCGTACCCTGGGAAGGCCTGGTACTGACCGCACTGACGCTGGCCATGGCACTGACCAGTCGTCGCTTTATTCCCATTTTTGGTATCTCCCTGGCCGTTATGCTGGCGCCGCTGCTGGCGTGGGCGTTGATGTGGCTGCGCGACCAGCGCCTGCGTATTGCATTCGCCGTGATCGCGCTGGGCTTTGCACTGTACCGACAGCTTCCCTATCCGGTGCAGGCCGCTCCGGCATTTCACTACCTCACAGCTGAGTACTCCTACCCCACTGACCTTGTGGATGCCGCGCAGCTCAATGGGCTTGAGGGTAAGGTATTTGCCTACTACAACTGGGGTGGTTATTTGCACTGGCGCACCGATGGCGCTCTCAAGGTTTACATTGATGGGCGCGCAGACACTATTTATGAAGTCGATGAATACTTGAAGTACGTGAAAGTCCTGCGCGACGAGCCGGGTTGGCTGGATATCGTCGAGCAGTCTGGTGCCGACTACTTCCTCTGGCCACGTGGCATCGCGGGTGGCGCACAGAAGTACGCAGCCATGCAGCAGTCGGGTAACTGGCGCTTCGTGTACATGGATGCCATGGGTTATTTGCTGGCCCGCAACGAGGTCGAACTGCCAACTTCCATCGAAAAGCCGCGTGATTCAGTCGATCGCATGGTCACACTGGGCTACGAGCGCCTTGGCGGAGGTGCTCCAAATAGGGCTGTCGCTCTGGCAACATCTGCTCGAGGGTTGAAGCCATGGCACCGCACCGCCTGTATGCTGGCCATGACGGCCTATGACAGTATAAGCGATGCGGCCGCTGTGGATCGCGTTGCAGCCGCATGTTACCGCCAATTTCCCACACCACTGTTTGAAAGAGAGTAATGGAACGATGAAGCAATGGATCGCTTTGGCCGCGTTGGCGTTAGCACAGGCAAGTAGCGCCGCCACACTGGTTCACAACGTGCACGGCTACACCATGGACGGCGAAACTTTACGTGAGTTTGTTGCCATGGAGTTTGATGACGGCAAAGTTACCGCGCTGTACGAGAGTGAGGAGGCCAGTGAGGCCAGCACGGCAGAGACCAGCATCGATGGCGAGGGTGCCACGCTGCTGCCGGGTCTGATTGATGCCCACGGCCACGTGAGCTCGCTGGGCCGGGCGCTGGCGTCGGTGAATTTGGTAGGCGCCACCAGCGAAGCTGAAGCGGTTGAGCGTGTAGTGGCCTTTGCCAAGGCCAATCCCGATGCGCCCTGGATTGTCGGCCGCGGTTGGAATCAGGTGTTGTGGGAGGGGAAGCAGTTTCCGGACCGGCAATCGCTGGATGCAGTGGGTGATCGGCCCGTGGCCTTGCAGCGCATTGATGGCCACTCCATGTGGGTGAACAGCATGGCGCTGGAGATGGCAGGGATCGACCGCGAGACGGTAGACCCTGAAGGCGGGCAAATCGTGCGCGACGTGGCGGGCAGGGCTACCGGCGTCCTGGTCGATAACGCCATGTACCCCGTGTTTGCGGCGATACCCACTGACACGGATGAGCTGATCGCCCAATTCCAGCTCACCGCATTGAACAACCTCGCCGCCAACGGCATTACCTCGGTGCACGATGCGGGAATCACCGCACAGGAGCTACGCGGGTTCGACAGCCTGCTGGCCGCGGGCAACATGCCAGTGCGCGTGTATGCCATGTTGGATGTGCTGGACCCTGAGAACGACAAAAATCTGGCGACAGGCCCTCGTGAAGATGAGGCAAGCTTGCTGTCTGTGCGCAGTGTAAAGATCTCCGCTGATGGCGCGCTGGGTTCCCGGGGCGCGGCGCTGTTCGAGGACTACAGCGACGACCCCGGCAACAAAGGGCTCTTGCTGCTTACGCCCGAGCAACTGACGCATCATATGAATCGCGCCGCCGCGGCGGGTTTTCAGGTAAACACGCACGCGATTGGCGACTTGGCCAACGATCGTGTGTTGTCTGAGTACGAGCGCCTCAATAAGGAGGCAGAGACCCGCGCCCTTCGTCACCGGGTAGAGCATGCGCAAATACTGCGCCCAGCGGATATTGATCGGTTTGAAGCTGCCGGCATTGTTGCCTCCATCCAGCCCGTTCATGCGACCAGTGACAAGAACATGGCCGGAGATAGACTGGGTGATGTGCGACTCAAGGGCGCCTACGCCTGGCACGCGTTGCTGGCCAGTGGCGCGCAGCTAGCCGGTGGTTCGGATTTTCCCGTGGAAGAGGTTAACCCTTTCCTGGGCCTGCATGCGGCAGTGACACGACAGAGCAGGGACAACCACCCTGAAGGTGGGTGGTTGCCCGGCGAAAAGCTGGACCGCGCTGAAACCCTGCACCTGTTTACCCAAGGCAGTGCCTACTCGGCCCACCAGGAAGAACTCATAGGCACATTGCTGCCGGGGTTCAGCGCCGATTTTATACTGCTTCGTGATAACTATTTCACCGTCGACGAGCAAGACATTTGGAAGAACAAGGTGCTCTCGACGTATGTGGCCGGACGACGTGTGTATCAGGCCCCGTAACGATGTCTAAAGCTCCCGAGTTACCCCAGGCACCCATCTCCATCGATGTTTTGCACGATGAAGTTGAAGTGGCGCGCGAGATTCAGTTCAGCATTTTGCCGCCGGAGATGCCCAATGTGCCGGGCTACGAGCTGTGGGGCATGCTCAGACCTACAGCGCACACCGGTGGTGACATGTTCGATCTGGTGGCTCTGGAGCAGGGCGTTTTTGTGCTGTTAGGCGATGCAACGGGGCATGGCTACGGCCCGGCCCTGTCGGCGACCCAGATGCAGGCCATGTTTCGCGTTGCTTTTCGGTTGGGCGCGAACCTTGACCAGGCCTATGTGCATGTGAATAACCAGATGTCAGAGGATTTGCCCGAGGATCGCTTTGTCACCGCCTTTCTGGGTTTCCTCGATCCGCAGACTCATCGCCTGCGTTATCACTCCGCGGGTCAAGCGCCTATCCTGCACTTCAAGGCCGAGAGCGGACAGTGTGACTGGTACGGTCCCACCACATTTCCGCTGGGCAGCTTGCCGGTAGATCGAGCCGCGGCAGACATGACCCTCGCCATGGGGCCTGGCGATGTTGTGGCCCTGCTGTCGGACGGGGTGTACGAATACCCCGACGGGGGTGAACACGTGTTTGGAACAGAACGCGTATCAAAACTGATCTCTGAAGGTGGTGAGCGCTCACTTTCTGAGTTGTCGTCAGACCTTCTCGCCGCGCTGGCAACCTTTGGTGAAGGCGCCGTGCAGGAAGACGATATCACCGTCGTGCTGCTTCGACGCTCGGCCTGAATTGCCTGTCGTGGCCCTGGTCACTGATCTACACTGAGAGGACGGGAACGGATTCCTCGGGTGCATAAATGCAAATTTCGCTGGAGAGAGACATCAATGAGATTGACCGTATCGTGGCGGCGACGCGTGCGTATTTCCAGGATCAGCAATTGCCTGACAGCCTCGTTCCCACGGTAGACCTGGCCACCGAAGAGCTATTCGTAAACATGGTTCGCCACGGTCAGGCGGGTGATGCCCGTATCGTGTTGGAGATGGCTCCCACGGAAGGTGGGGTGGCCGTGACGCTGATCGATACCTCCAGCGATCCTTTCGACCCCCGCAATGTGCCTGATGTAGATACCCAGGCACCGCTAAACAAGCGGGAGCCCGGTGGTTTGGGGCTTTATCTGGTCAACCTGCTGGTGTCGGATATAGACTACGAGTTTCGCGACGGGACCAGTAGAGTCACGTTTCACGCGCGTACAGGGGAACGCGATGTTTGAGATTAGGCAGGACGGGGATTACCTGCGCCTGAAAGGCCGGCTTGATGCGGCGCAAGCGGCGGGGGCGGAGTCGGCATTTGCCGATATCACGGCCGGCGCATTGCTGGATATGTCGGCGCTGGAATATATCTCCAGCGCGGGACTGGGCCTGCTGTTGAAGACTCACAAACGGCTGATGGGCCAGGGTGCGGGCCTGAAGCTGGTGGAAGTGAACCCCCACATCGCCGATATCCTCCATTATTCGGGTTTTGATCGTCTTTTTGATGTGACCCGGGAAAAATAAAATATCAATAAAAACAAAGTGCTACGTCTAATTTTTACCCTTATCGACGGTTTCTGTGAAAACCCTTTCCAACTTTATCCGATGGCGCTGGTAAGTCATGGGTAAGGAGATGGAAAGGGCCAGGGACGGCCAGCTCGTTCAACGAGGACTCCAGGGAGACCGTCAAGCGCTGGAAGCGCTGGTGAATCTGTACCACGGTGCGATTTACAAGCTGGCTTACAGGATGTTGGGTAACAGGGAGGATGCCGCAGATGTCACACAAACGTGCTTTCTCAAAGCCTTTGAGAACCTCGGCTCCTATAACCCTGAATACAAGTTTTTCAGTTGGTTGTACCGCATCGGCATCAACGAAGCCCTTAACACACGACGACGAAATGCAGGAATTGAACCCCTTGATCAGCCGATTCCTGATCAAGGAGATGGTCCGGAGCTGGCTACCGGGAACGATGAGCTCCAAACGCAAGTCCAGACTGCACTGATGCAGCTGAACGACGAGCACCGGGCCGTGATTACGCTGAGGCATTACTCCGAATGCAGTTACGCTGACATGGCCGTCATCCTGGCTGTACCGGAAAAGACCGTAAGGTCCCGATTGTTTGAAGCCCGCCGCAAGTTGCAAGGCGTGCTAAGTGCAGCCGGAGTGGAGAGGTAAATGATTAGCGAAGTGGACAAGCTGGCATTACAAGCGGCGATCGACGGCGAACTGGATGTCGCTGCCGAAGCCGAGCTGCGTCAGCGTCTAGGCGACAACTCCGAGGCCTCTGAACTGGAAGCATCGCTGCGCGGGTTGTCTGAAACCCTGGCCGCGGACCCAGAGCCGGAAGTGCCGGCGAACCTTGAGAGCTACATACTCCAGTCGGTGCCGCTGCCGGTTGATCACCGCGCCAAAACACAGGTTGTTACACCCCTGCCAACCCGCAAGCGCCCGGAGTGGCAGGGCTTTGCCATGGCTGCCAGTTTGTTTGTTGCGGTCATTTTGGGGGTGGGAGCGCTGTTCCCGGATGAGATCAACGGCGATCTCGCCGGTCAGATGACTGGTACCCTGCTGCCTTCCGATGCCCAGGTGCTCGGCGAAGCTCGCCTGGATTGGCAGTCGGTGGAAGCTGACCTCCAGTTGCTTGGGACTGACGATGGCGATCTGGCTCTGGGCCTGCGCGCTGACGCCGATCAGACCACAACTTTTTCATTCATTGATCCGGTTTCCGGCCAGTCGTATGCAGAGGTAGTGGTTGACGGCGAGACTGCGAAGCAGCTCCCGTTACCCAATCCCGTCTCCTCCGTTCAGGTCGATGTTTTCCAGAAGGGCCAACTTGTGCACCGAGAGGTTCTTCAGGTTTTGGATGAGTAGTTCTCATCCCCTTTAGTAGCACCCCTGTAATCTTGGTGGCCTTTCGGCCACCTTTTTTGTTCTAGCCCTCTAAAAACACCGCACCAATAACCTCTGGGCTAGTCATTGCTTCAGCACGGAGTACACTGCTAGCGCTATGGGATCGCTGCTTGCCGTGCCGATTGGATTGCTGCCCGTCATCATTTTTTTGGTGACGCTGTGGCGTATGGATCGACATCAGCTGACACCCTTGCCCCGCGTGATCAGACTGATTGCGGCAGGGATGGGCGCAGCCTGTGTGAGTCTGTTGGTCAGTGGGCTGCTAATAGAGATTTTACCGCCCGATCTAACGCGGCTTTTTCTGGCGCCGCTGATTGAAGAAACCGCTAAAGCCATGATCGTGGTTGCCCTGTTTCGGGCCAGCCGTATTGGTTTTCTGGTGGATGCGGCGATCCTGGGGTTTGCGGTGGGTGCGGGCTTCGCGTTAGCGGAGAACCTGTATCTGATGGTGTTTGGCCCACCCATGGGTGAGGGCGTGTGGTTGGTGCGCGGCCTTGGGACCGCGGTGATGCACGGGGGTGTCACAGCAATCTTCGCCATTGTCGCGCAGCGGTTTACCGAGCGAAGTAAGCGGTTGGATCTGCAGTTTTTTCTGCCGGGGTTGGTGATGGCAACGGCGCTGCACTGGGCATTCAACCAATTTTACTTCTCGCCTATGCTGCACACCCTTGCGGTTTTGATTCTTCTCCCGTTGTTGTTGTTCCAGGTCTTTAGTAAGAGTGCCGACGATTTACGTATCTGGATGCAGCTGGACTTCGATGCCGATGCGGTCCTGATTCAGGAGATCAGTAGCGGGCAATTGAGAAACACGCGCGCGGGCGATTTTCTCGATGATATCCGTAATCGATTCCCCGGCGAGATCGTGGGCGACATATTGTGTTACTTGAGGATCTATACCGAGCTGTCGTTACGCGCCAAAGGTTTGCTGATGATGCGCGAGCACGGCATGGAGCCGGAGTACGATCCGGCGCTGACCCCGTTGTTTGATGAGCTGCGTTATTTACGCGAGTCCATTGGGCAAATCGGCGTGTTGGCTCTGCAGCCATTCCTGAACTACGACCGCAAGCAGCTGTGGCAATTGCTTGTGCTTAAAGGACAGCACAGGGCCGGCGAGAAGGCCGCAATGCGCGAGGATTCGCGCCCGGGTTGAGGTGTTGAGATGCAGCGGCGACGCCTTTATACTTCGCGTCCCTTTGCAGGACTATAGCTCAGTTAGTTAGAGCACTTCCTTGATAGGTTAGAGGTCCGCAGGCGACAAAACGCGACTCTGAAAGCGTTTTGGACAGCGCCCCGAAGGGGTCGCAACGCGAGAGGCAATCGCGGTGCGATCAATCTGGGTTTGCCCAGATGAGACAGCGCAGTTTTTAGGACTATAGCTCAGTTGGTTAGAGCGCTACCTTGACATGGTAGAGGTCCCCAGTTCGAATCTGGGTAGTCCTACCAAATAAAAGAACCCGGCCTTG
>SPKZ01000121.1_pt1 | contig 23612 bp, 25 predicted proteins | sample 2456571 | NCBI WGS metagenome assembly SPKZ01 (sample SAMN11192286, study PRJNA482655) | marine metagenome | biome: ENVO:00000447; feature: ENVO:00000244|ENVO:00000211|ENVO:00000569|ENVO:00002023; material: ENVO:00002151; isolation source: ocean water from marine abyssalpelagic zone ... | reverse complement strand
TCGATTCAAGCGCCGATTAGTCCCTATACCCCAAAAGAATTAACAAATGAGCAAATAAACCAACAAGTCACTGACTTTGCCCATAGCGCTTTAATGGCTCAATATGCTGGCTATGATGGCGTAGAAATTATGGGCTCAGAGGGCTATTTAATTAATCAGTTCATTGTTAGCGCCACAAATACCCGTGATGACCAATGGGGCGGTTGTATCGATAATCGCATTCGCTTTGCCTTGGCCATTGTCAAAGCGACTCGTGCTGTGGTTCGCCAAGATTTCATCCTTATTTTTCGCTTGTCGTTGATCGACTTAATTAGCGATGGCAGCAGTGCTGACGATGTTATTGTATTGGCTAAAGCATTGGAAGCCTGCGGTGTTAACATCATCAATACGGGTATTGGTTGGCATGAGTCGCGAGTACCTACTATCGCCACCTCGGTTCCCAGGGCTGCCTTTCGCGAATTAAGTAAAAACATTAAACAGTATTTAACCATTCCAGTTGTGGCTAGCAATCGGATTAATAACCCTGAGTTAGCTAACGATTTAATTGCCAGCGGTGATGCTGATTTAGTCTCGATGGCACGGCCATTTTTAGCCGATAGCCAATTTGTTAACAAAGCAATGCAAGATGATGCTGCAGCAATCAACACTTGCATTGGCTGTAATCAGGCTTGTCTTGACCAAATATTTATTAATAAAATAGCTACCTGTATTGTTAATCCTCGTGCCTGCCATGAAACTGAATTTATCGTGTCAGCGGCAAAACAAGTGAAAAATTTGGCGGTGGTTGGTGGCGGCGCCGCGGGCATGGCTTTTGCGGTGTATGCGAGTGAACGCGGCCATCAAGTGACTTTATTTGAAAGTGAAAATACGCTTGGTGGTCAGTTAAATTTAGCGGTGAAAATCCCCAGTAAACAAGAATTCCTGGAAACTATTCGTTATTTCAATCACCGTTTAACCCAACTTAAGGTTAAAGTGTATTTAAATACGACCGCTACTGCAGCGAACTTAACCCGCTTTGATCAAGTCATTATAGCCAGTGGCATTGAACCTAGATTACCGGAGATTGCGGGGATCGACAGTGATAAAGTGGTCAGCTATGCCGATGTATTAAGTAATAAAGTCGTAATCGGTCAACGAGTCGCAATTATTGGCGCTGGTGGTATCGGCTTTGATACCGCAATATTTTTAGCGCAATCGAGAGAACAACAAACCGACCAGCAATTACAGCAACAATTTGTTGAACAGTGGGGCATCGATTTAAGTTTAGCGAATGCCGGCGGGCTCGTTGCACCAAAGATCGAATCATCGCCGCGGCAAATATTTTTATTGCAACGTCGCTTGCGTAAACCCGGCGCTGATTTAGGAAAAACTACCGGCTGGATCCACCGTCAACATTTAAAGAGTAAAGGGGTTAAAATGTTGGTCGGGGTAAACTATGAACGTATTGACCAACAGGGTCTATTGATTAATGTTCGTGGTAAGCAGCGGTTACTAGAAGTAGATCATGTGGTGATTTGTAGTGGCCAGCTAGCTAAAAATTCTTTGATTGAGCAATTAGGTGATATCCCTTATCACTTAATTGGTGGTGCTAAACAGGCGGCCGGACTAGATGTTCAGCGCGCGATTAAAGAAGCTGCTATATTAGCCAGTCAGTTGTAACCAAAAAGGAAGGTAAACTTGTCACAGCCAAACGTTGCCATTAGTGCGACTCATGTTAGCTTTAAATATCCAGGTAACGATTATTATTCTCTCAATGATATTTCAGTCACGATCAAAGCAGGAAGCTGTACTGGTATTATCGGACCCAATGGCGCAGGTAAATCGACCTTCATTTCATTGCTTTGTGGTTTATTGATCCCTGAAAAAGGCCAGATTATCTACCATGACTGTGCCGAACTTAGTATAGAACAGGCGGTGAAAAACCAAGTGGCGTTGATCCCACAGGAATATGCCTTCTATCCACAACTGACCATTAAACAAAATCTTGATTACTTTGTTGCTTTAAGTGAGAGAGACAAATATAAACGGCCACAAATTATCAGCCAAACGTTAGCGCAATGTGCCTTGAGTGATGTTGCCCATCGAAAGGCACAATCGCTGTCCGGTGGTTATAAACGACGACTCAATATCGCCATTGCCTTGAGCAAACAACCCACCATTATCTTTTTAGATGAGCCAACCGTTGGTATTGATCCCATTTCACGCCAGCATATTATCGATTTATTATTGAGCCTCAAAAAAGCGGGAAAAACCTTAATTTATACCTCGCATATGCTTAATGAAGTAGAACAAATTTGTGATGAGGTAGTGTTACTCAATCATGGACAGGCGATCGCCACCAGTTCAAATGATAATCAACAGATGTTTTTGTCCGTTGAATTTATGCCTTCTTCGCAAGCGATCACACAACTATTACCTAGCGCCGATATTGTTAGTCAACAAGAGGGGAGCCTCGAAATAAAGATTAAAGATAATGCGGATCTCAAACAGCAATTACTCGCCTTAAGTCAGGCGGGCCCGTTAATTAAGAATCTTCATTTTTCACAAAATTCAATCGATCATCTTTATTTTAATAGTTACCGGGGACAATAATGTTATTGCAAAGCGTTAAAAAAGAAGCCATTTTGATTTGTAATGACTTACATAGTGTCGGGGTGTTATTACTATTACCGATTTCATTTATGTTGATCATGACCTTTGCGATGAGTGAGCAATATAGCAATTTAGCCAGTAAAATGACCATTAAATTGGTTGGTCAATCACACAGTGCCCATGGCGCGGCATTAAGCCGTTATGTCAGTGGGCATGGTTTTAAAGTGGTGACAGAACGAGCGATAACCGAGATCGATGCCACCATCGAGATAAAAGATGGTTTCGATCGGGCATTGCTTTTACGCAGTGGCGGCGGTCATATTGAACTAACATTGGCGGACAAGTTATCACCTCAAGCACAGACCTTAATTAAAGAATCGATTAAAGTTTCCTTATCTAAATTAAAGCTTCACGCTTATATGGATGATCTTGGTGATTTTGAAGCGAGTATGAGCCTTGACGAGAAAGTATCCTTGGTCAATGCCAGCGCCGATGTTGACTATTTAATTGTTCATCACGAAACCAAGGCGGTGCTAAAGGCCCCCACATTATATAGTGTGCCATCTTGGATGGTATTTGGTATTTATTTTATTGTGTTACCGATTTCCATTACTTTAATTAATGAAAAACAAAATGGCACCTTAATTCGGATTAAAACCTACCCGATTTCGACTAGCCGCTATTTTAGTAACAAAGCTTTGTCCTATGGTGTGTTGAGTTTGTTGCAATGGCTAACGTTATCTGTGGTCGGGTTAATGTTGGTGCCTCTAATAACTGGTCAGCCGATGTTGGGAATTGATAATATTCCTTTGTATATTTGCGCTGGCCTAATGGTGGTATTTTCAGCCATTGGCTTTGCCTTTTTGATTGCGTCGATGGTCAGTACCTATGATCAGGCGATTGTATTGGGGGGCGGAATTAATATTTTAATGGCGGCGTTAAGTGGCTTTATGGTGCCTGTTGATATTATGCCGCAGCAATTAGCTGACTTGGCCTCATTTTCGCCAATGTATTGGTCCGGTGATGTCATTCGACAAGCGATTGCTGGAGCGACAACGATCGATGGCGCAAAAAATTTATTGGCATTGGGATTGTTTGGACTGATATCATTTGCCATTGCTCTGGTTATTTTTAATGTGAAAAGTAGGAAGCTTTTGTGGAATTAGAATTATTAAAACAACAATTAAAACAGTTGATCGTTACTGAATGCGACAAGGAAGACGACATTAGTGCCGAAGAAATTTTAGATGATGAGCCATTGTTTGGTCGCAAGTCTCGGATTAACCTCGACTCACTCGACGCCCTGCAATTATCTCAGGTATTCAAGAAAAAATTTGGAATAAAAATTGAAGGTTCAAAAGAGACCCGTAAACATTTTCAGTCAATTAATAGTATCAGTGATTTTATTATGAGCGAGCAATAACAGCCATCATGACCCCCAATAAAATGCCAGTTTATATTAATGCCGCAGCGAGCGTTAGCGCGTTAGGCCGCTCTGAGTTATTGCAAAGCGATGACTTTGTCTATCGACCGCAAAGGTTGAGCGATGATGGTCAATTGTTTCAATCAGTTAAAGACTGTCCGGTCAGTCAAAGTCGTGAACGGCTATATCAGTTATTGACTGAGGTTATTGATTCGGTGATTTCACAGTTAGCGCTTACTAGCGAACAATTGTCACAAATCACCTTGTTTTTAGGTTCATCATCTCTTGATATTAGCACTGCCCAGCTTGACGTATCAAAAGTCATTTGGTTGCCACAACTCGATGCTATTAATATTGAACTGACAAAGAAATATGGCTTTTCAGCGCTTAATTTTACATTTAATACCGCCTGTACCGCCAGTGCTAATGCTTTAATTTATGCCACTAAATTCATTGAAAATGGTGATGTTAAACAGGCCTTAGTGGTGGGCTGTGAATTTTTTAATCAATTAACCCTTAAAGGATTTTCATCGTTAGAGTTGATCAGTGAGCAGGGGCAGTATTCGTTATCGAGTTTGCGTGATGGTTTAGTGCTGGGGGAAGGGGTTGGCGCGTTGTTACTATCGAGTGAGAAAGCACCAACCTCCTCGCTCCAAGTGTTAGGCGGATATTCATCGTGTGATACTTATAGCCTGACCACGACTCAAGAAGATGGCAGTCACATTCAATCGGTGATTAGCAAAAGCTTAGCGTTAGCAGGCATTAGCTTAGCTGAGGTTGATTTAATTAAGGTCCATGCCACGGCTAGTCATGCCAATGATCAAGCTGAAGTTGCCGCGATTACGGCACTATTTAAGGATATTCCCGCTGTTTTTGCGTTAAAACCTTACATTGGTCATACGTTGGGTGCATGTGGGGTGTTAGAAATAGCCATTATGGCGCAATTATTAGCCCTAGATTATCTGCCTGTCCCTGAGTATGCCGTTGCTCAAGCCGAGTGTAATATGTTGCCCTTTGTTCCTCAAGGGAGTTCTTTTACCGATTATCGGATTATTTTGGCTAACCATTTTGGTTTTGGTGGTAATAATGCAGCCATCATTCTGAAAAAGATCACCTCGATAAGCGAGGCTCCTCAATGTTAAAGGTTGTCGAACAACATTATGTGGAATTTGAACGCGCACTCACGGTTAAGGAAATTCGGCAGCAGGTTAAAGCGACTACCGGCTTTGAAGTGCGCAGAATGGACAGCTTTACCTTAATTGCGCTGGCCACGGTTTACGGTTTACTTAAAGATAAACAGTTAAATGGTGAGATCGGACTCTATGGTATCGCGCAATATTTCTCGGTCGATTTACTCCAAAAACTAGTCGTCACCATTAATGACGATCAAGATATTCGTCCGCTCGATTTTATTGCCACCGTTGGTAATGCCGCGAATTATTATTTAGCCAAGCTATTTAAGATAACCGGGCCCAACTTGTTTCTCGGTGATAGTACTAATAGTGATATTGCGGTTAAGATGTTAGTTAAAGCTGATTTAAGCAGCAATATTGTACGTTATGCGATTATTGTTCGTTGGCATGACAGCCCAGATAAAATCAGTTGTAGCGCGCAATTACTGACGATTACTGACAAAAACTAGAGCAGTTACTCCGAAGATAGCTTGTATCAGGGAATTTGCTTAGGTAAAATCGGGGGCTAAATTATTATTTTGTGTGAGATAGGGACGTTAAGGCTTTGGAATTTTCAATTAAGAAATGCGTAGCTTGGGCTGGTGAATTAAATTGTGCGCAAGATTGGCAGCAATTTTCCGCTGGCGAAAAGTCCCTTAACCAAGAGACACTTAAACCTGCACTATCTCAAATTCCTGCGATGCAACGCCGTCGTTTAAGTCCCTTTGCTAAATTAGCTCTCCATTGTGCGTTAGAAGCGGGCCAAGGATACTTAAGCACCGTGCCTTGTGTTTTTGCTTCTCGTCATGGTGATTTACATAAAACCAGTAAGCTCATCAATGATGTTGCGGCCAAGCAACCCTTATCACCCACTCAATTTGGTTTGTCAGTTCACAATGCTGTTGGCGGTCAGTTTAGTATTTTTACCGGCAATAAAGCACCATTAACCGCTATTTCGGCTGGCGAAGACACTTTTTTCAGTGCAATTATTGATGCGATGTGTAAGCTTAATACTAATCAATACGAAAATATTCTGGTGGTTTATACTGATGAGGTAGTGCCAGTAATTTATCAGCCCTTTGTCGCGCAACAAGAGGTGTCGATTGGCACTGCTTTGTTACTTGAAAAATCAACCGCTGATAACAACAGTTACCAATTAAACGTTGGACCTAGTATTGAACAAAAAGACGAAAACCCTATAATGCAGGTTATTGATTTTCTATCTTTTTATTTTGGAACATCGCTTGAAACTCAAGTCAGCTCGAAACGGCATACTTGGCATTTAAGCAAACAACAATAACAACAATGGGATCATCAATCCTCTTGATATTTATTTTAAAGGAACGCCTAGGCAATGACGACACTAAGTGAAGAAGTAAAAAACTTAATTATTGAAACATTAGATTTAGAAGACATTGAAGCTGCAGACATTAATGATGACGATGCATTATTTGTTGATGGTCTAGGACTTGATTCTATTGATGCCCTCGAATTAGGGGTGGCTATTAAAAAGGCTTACGATGTCAAAATTGATAATAACTCAGAAGATAGCAAAAAACATTTTTACTCAGTAAAAACACTGTGTGATTTTATTGAACAAACCCGTAAATAAGTGGAATAGAGCATGACTAGTAAAGATCAAATTTTCGAGATGTTAAGCGAAATATTAGTTGATTATTTTGAGATTGATAAAGAAGACATTAACCTTGATGCCCATTTATATGAAGATTTAGATCTTGATAGCATTGATGCGGTAGATTTAGTGGTAAAACTACGGGAACAAACCGGTAAAAAAATAGAGCCTCAAGACTTTAAACTGGTCCGTACGGTTAATGACGTTATTGTTGCCATCGAAAAATTAATTGACTAATTACGATAAATGAAAAAAATATTACTAGGTTTACTTGTTGTCGCTTATCCCTTAATTGTTTATTTTGGATTGCAATATGTTGAACCTGGTATTATAGCCGCTGTGTTTGCGATATTTTTCCTCATTCGTCACTTTAGCCAAAAAAGTAGCAACCCGGCGATACCTAATCTCAATGGTGTCGCGGTGGTTGTATTAGGCTTGCTGGGTTTTAGCATGATTGCTAACTCAGCATTGGCCTTAAAATTCTATCCGGTAGCGATGAGTCTCAGTTTTTTAATCATTTTTGGTTATTCATTATATAAACCGCCCACGGTGGTTGAAGTGATTGCAAGGTTGACCGAAGAACTCGATCAAGCCGGCGTTACTTATACCCGTAAAGTAACCAAAGTGTGGTGTCTGTTTTTTAGCACCAATGCCTTAGTCGCCTGTTGGACCATCTTTGAACCCAACCCTCAAGTGTGGCTGATTTATAATGGTTTGATTTCATATGTGTTGATGGGATGTTTGATGCTGGGTGAGTTTTTGATTAGGCAACGAGTCAAGCGACTAGCTAACCATGAGCCGAGTAAATAAAGTCATGAACTTTCCACATAATCGCAGTTATTTTGTCGAACAATCACAACCCTTTACAGCCTGGCTACGCCAAGTTGAGCATTGCCAACAGCAGTTTCTGCGTAGTGATGGCCACAGTTTTTTATTGTTTGACCTTGATTGTTATCGGTTTTCGGTATTATTTTTTGGCTTGATTGCCGCTAATAAACGCATTGTGTTACCACAAAATGGCCAACCTCAGCAGTTACTACAATGCATGAGTCATGCTGATTATTTTGTGGGTTCGAGTGAATGCACTGAGCTGGAGCTTTTCGCCATCGATCCCACACAAGCAGCTAGCACATCATCACCTCTAGTATTTAATCCGGCCACTGAAATTATTTTTTATACCTCAGGCTCCAGTGGTAGCGCTAAGGCGATTGAAAAAAACTTTGGCCAATTGATCACCGAAGTCGAGCAGCTAGAACAAACCTTTGGCGCGATGATTAACGACGCCATCGTGATGTCGACCGTGTCTCATCAACATATTTATGGTCTATTATTTAAGTTGTTGTGGCCAATTTGGAGCGGGCGAGATGTCTATTTAAATACCTTTGAGTATCCTGAACATTTGGTTCACCAGGTACAACGATTAGCTCAACGCTCATTGTGTCTTATTAGTAGCCCAGCTTATTATCACCGCTTGGTTAAAGATAATGTGCTGGTGGCGGTCAAAGATAATATCGCGGTACTCATCTCCTCCGGTGGACCATTAGATTTGAGCGCGGCGTTGAGTTTAAAGCAGGCGTTAAATTGTGCGCCAATTGAAGTGTTTGGTAGCACTGAAACTGGTGGCATTGGATGGCGACAGCGTAGTAGCGAGCATTGTGAGGCGTGGCGCGCTTTTGATGATATCGCTATTGCCATCGATCCGCTGGAGCAACGGTTACTCATTGATTCGCCCTATATTAGTCAGTCCGGTTGGATGATGACTGATGATCGGGTGGAAATAATTGATCAGCAAAGATTTAAACTATTGGGCCGGGCTGATAGAATTGTCAAAATTGAAGAAAAACGCTGCTCACTAGACGAAATTCAACTGCGTTTATCTAGCCATGAATGGGTCGAACAGGCTTATGTGTTAGCGTTAAGCGGTGAACGCCATTGTTTAGCCGCGGTGGTTGAATTATCAGCAACTGGGCGTGAGGCTTTTGCCGCAACGGTTAAATTTAAATTTGACCGTGAAATTAAAGCCTATTTAAAACAATATTTTGAAGCCTTGGTGGTACCAAGAAAGTTTCGCTATCTTGATGCGTTACCTTTTAACCGCCAGGGCAAACTCAATAAAAAAGAATTGGAGCAGTTGTTTGACTGATTTTGTATATTACCCGCAGGTAGATGTTATTTCACAGACCGCTGAAATGGTAGAGTTGAGTTTATTGATCCCTAAAAATTTGTATTATTTTCAAGGACATTTTACTCAAGCACCTATTTTAGCCGGGGTGGCGCAACTCGATTGGGTGATGACGTATCTCGCTAAGTATTTTGATGTTGATAAAACCAAACTCAGCAGCGTTGACGCGCTTAAATTTCAAATTATTGTTCGTCCTAATTATCGAATTAACTTAATGTTAAACCGAGTTAAGCCAAACAAGTTTAGTTTTAATTACAGCTCTGAACATGGCCAACACGCATCGGGTAAGGTTGTTTTCTCGTGAGTGAAAATCAATATGGTTTTGTCATCCCTAATTACAATCATCACTTGGTGATTGCTGACACGATAAAAGATTTAATCGCGTTTGATTTACCGATCTTATTAATTGACGATGGCTCTTGTGACGAAACCCAGCATGTACTAGAACAAGTTGATGGTGAATATAGCGCCGTTACTTTAATCCGCCGCACAGAGAATGGTGGTAAAGGCGCAGCAGTTCAAACCGGTTTGCAAGCGGCACTCGATTTAGGTTGGAGTCATGTGGTGCAAGTGGATGCTGATGGTCAACACGATCTAAATGATGTTCAGCGGATGATTGATTGCTCTAAGCAAACGCCATTAGCACTTATTAGTGGTCAGCCCATTTATGATGACAGTATTTCAAAAGGGCGCTATTACGGCCGCTTTATTACCCATTTTTGGGTTTATGTTGAAACATTATCCTTTGAAATTAAAGACTCTATGTGTGGCTTTAGGGTTTATCCATTAGCCTCTTATCAGCAGTTAATAAGCAGCACGGCATTGGGCTTTAAAATGGATTTTGACATTGAAGTGATGGTTAAAATGTCATGGCTTGGAGTGCCAGTTCAGTTTGTAGAAACAAAAGTACATTATCCTGAAAATGGTATTTCACATTTCCATGTCTTTGAAGATAATGTCTTAATTTCATTAATGCACGCCCGATTGTTTTTTGGGATGCTATTACGTTTACCACAATTATTGAGTCGAAAAATACGTGCCAAATGAACAACAGAAAACTTCAGTGAAACAAGACTTACACTGGTCAAAATTTAAAGAGCGCGGCTCAATGCTTGGTATTGAGTTTTTGGTATTTATTTACAAAGTGTTTGGTAAGTGGCTGTTTAAAATCGTGCTAACGCCAGTGATGTTTTATTTTTATGTCACGGGTAAGGAATCTCGTAGCGGTTCTTTACATTATCTCGATAACCTTCATACCAGCGCTGGCCGTGATAAAAAAGTCGGCTGGGCGCGTTTTAAAGATGGCTTTCGACTTTATTTCTCGTTTGGGATGGCTATTTTAGATAAATTTGATGCCTGGCTCGGTAAGGTTAATATCGAAGATATCGATATTGCCAATAACGAGGCTTATCAAGAGTTGCTCGAAGCCAAAGGCTCGGTGATTTTTAGCTCGCACCTCGGCAATATGGAAGTGTGTCGCGCCATTTTTAGCATGGGCGAAAATAAACGTCCTTTAAATGTGATCACCTATAATAAGCATACTCCGTCGTTTAATAATTTTCTAACCAAGGTCAATGCTGATTCGGCGATTAACTTTATTCATATTGATGATTTTGGCCCCGACGACACAATTAAGCTTAAGCAGCGGATTGAAGATGGCGAGTCGGTGGTGATTTTTGCTGACAGGACGTCAGTCAACAACCCTAATAGCGTTCATCAAGCTGATTTTTTGGGCGAGCCAGCTCCTTTTGCGATGGGTCCATTTGCCTTGGCGACGATCATGGACTGTAAAGTCTTTTTAATGTTTTGTATTAAGCAAAATGGTCGTTATTGTGCCCATATTGAAAAATTTGCCGATCCGGTGAAAGTGAAGCGCAAAGAACGGGCGGCACACTTTCAGGGGATGGCGAGCCGATTTGCCGAGCGATTAGCGCACTATTGTCATTTAGCGCCTTATCAATGGTATAACTTTTTTAACTTTTGGCAGAAAATTGAAGCGCCAAAAGATAGTGATAAATAAGTAACTGATATTAGTTTTGAGTTACACCCTAATTTTTATGGAGTGCGGTACGTGGAAAGTATTACTTTTGGTCATGGTCGACTAGCGATAGAAGACATTATTAGTGTTTTTAAACAGAACGCAAAAGTTAGTTTAACCAATGATAGTCATTTTTGTGAAAAAATCGACAAAGGTGTCGCCTTTCTTGAGCAATTATTAAAAGAAGATGGCAACATTTATGGCGTGACCACCGGTTATGGTGACTCTTGTACCGTTGATATTCCCATGGCATTGGTTAACGAATTACCGATGCACTTAACCCGCTTTCATGGCTGTGGTTTGGGACGTTTTTTTAGTATTGAACAGGGTAAGGCAATTTTAGCCGTTCGCTTGGCTTCTTTGTCGCAAGGGTACTCTGGCGTCAGCTGGGATTTATTAAATCTGTTGGTTGAATTAATTAATCGCGAAATTATTCCGGTGATCCCAGAAGAAGGCTCAGTGGGAGCTAGTGGTGATTTAACGCCACTATCCTATGTTGCTGGTGCACTTATTGGTGAACGTGATGTTTATTATAAAGGTCAAATTGTTAATTCGGCGCAAGCATTTCTTCAAGAAGGTTTAACCCCAATTACCTTACGACCAAAGGAAGGGTTGGCGATCATGAATGGCACTGCGGTGATGACCGCCTTAGCTTGTCAGGCATTTGATCGCGCTGAGTATGCTAGTAAGTTAATGACTCGAATTACCGCATTAAGCAGTATTGCGCTTAAGGGCAATAGCCATCACTTCGATGATATTTTGTTTAGTGTTAAACCCCATCCTGGTCAGCAAAATGTCGCGCGTCGAATCCAAGGTGACTTAAATCACCATGAGCATCCGCGTAACTCCCATCGTTTGCAAGATCGCTATTCGATTCGTTGTGCGCCCCATGTAATTGGTGTGCTAGAAGATAGCCTGCCGTGGCTGCGTAGCATGATTGAAAATGAATTAAACAGTGCCAACGACAATCCAATTATCGATGGTATTGGTGAACACGTGCTACACGGTGGTCATTTTTACGGCGGTCATATCGCCATGGCGATGGACTCAATGAAAAACTGTGTCGCCAATTTAGCCGATTTGGCTGATCGTCAAATTGCGACCTTAGTTGATGTTAAAATGAATCATGGCTTGCCTTCAAACTTAAGCGCCGCTTGTGATGAGAGAAAATACATTAACCATGGCTTTAAGGCGATTCAAATTGGTTGTTCTGCTTGGACCGCTGAAGCGCTTAAATTAACCATGCCTGCGAGTGTATTTTCACGCTCAACGGAATGTCATAATCAAGACAAAGTCAGTATGGGCACGATCGCAGCGCGTGATTGTTTACGCGTACTAGAATTAACCGAGCAAGTGTTAGCAGCGACGTTGCTAGCCAGTGTCCAGGGTATTCGAGTGCGAATTATCAATAAAGAAATTGATGCGGACTCGTTAACACCTGATATCGCTAATATGATTGATGATATTAGTGAGTTTTTCGAGTTGTTAACCGAAGATCGACCAACGGATGATTTATTACGTCAAACCATCGGCTATATTCAAGCGCAACGTTGGGATCTTTATGGCTAAGGCAACCGCGTTGGTGTCGGCTCACCATGATTTAACCGTACAGTTTTATGATGTTGATCCGATGCGCGTGGTTTGGCATGGTAATTATGTAAAGTATCTCGAGGATGCGCGTTGTGTGTTACTCGATAAAATTAATTATAATTACGATGTGATGGAGCAATCGGGTTATGTATGGCCGATTGTTGATATGCGACTTAAATACGTTGGCTCGGCTAAGTTTGGCTCAAAAATTCGGATTCAAGCCGATTTGATTGAGTATGAGTCACGGTTAAAAATTCAATATTTGATCACTGACATTGCCAGTGGTCAAGTATTAACTAAGGCTCACACGGTGCAAGTGGCCGTTGATGTTAATAGCTTAGAAATGCAATTTGAAAGTCCTAAAATATTGTTGGATAAATTAGCCGGGTGGCTCGATGAATAAAGTCATTACTTTGATATTAATGATGTTGTTACTAAATTGTGGTAACGCCATCGCACAGCAAAGCGCAGATGAACTACGTTTGCTTGAGCAACTGCGGATCGAGCAAGGTAGTGGTGAATTTAGTCAGCAGAAATATTTTAAATTTCTATCACTGCCTATTCGTTCTTCAGGGGTGTTTAAAGTTAATCCCAACGCCGCTTTATGGCATACCCAGCAACCGGTGTTTTCTCAGGTTTTATTTGCCGATGATAATATTTATCGTCGGTTAGCACTTAATGGACCTTATCAAGTATTAGTGCAAAACTCAGAGCTTGGCAGTGTGTTGGGCGCGATTTTTAAAGCTGAAATATCCACCAATGACTGGTCGATTTCGATGGTTGAAAAGCAGCCTTGCATTAAGTTAATCCCGAAAAACCCCAGTTTAATCGCAATTTTTTCACGGGTCAGCTTATGCTTAAAGCAGCAACAGCGCGTGATTACCTTGTGGGATAAACAAGATAATAAAACTATTATTACCATGACTTTACTGGCTAATCAGTTGTCTCAACAGGATGTCGACGCGCTTGAGTTACCTCACTAATTATTCCCAGAGTAATGGCTTTAAAGCATTGGCTTGGTTACTGCAATTTAGTGCTTTAGCCGCGCTATTAATCTATCAACAATTGACCAATCCTTTAGCACTCAATAGTGATATTAGTGCTATTTTTGTCAGTGAAAAATCATCACCATTGGCGGCGATTACCACACAAATTGAACAACGGGCAACGCGTTCACAAATTGTATTGGTTGGAGCGCCTGATCTTAATAGGGCCATTAGCGCCGCTGATAAATTAGCGAGGCAATTACGCACTATTACTGGTATTGCCACCGTCAATGTCATTTTTGACCAATTGCCGACGCTGCCGCAATTAATTAATCAACATCTTGGTGCTAAACATTTATTACTCAGTGATCACTACGTTAAGTTATTGGCGGCGGGTGACAGTGAAGCCTTGTTTCGTTATCAATTTTCACTGCTTAACCAGGTGGGTAATCAAGCAGTAGCGTTGAGTGTGCAAGCTGATCCCAGCTTATCTATCGCCGACTACTTTTCCCGTTCGGTGATTGCTTCTAGTGGCTTATCGCCACAACAAAATCATTTGGTTGCTCAGTATCAAAACAAGCACTATGTCTTTATTTCCTTTCAAACGGAGCAATCGGGCATTGATATTAAATCGTCACAGGCTTTGGTTGCTCATTTAACCCAACTGGCTCTGCAACCCAACTTTGAATACCTTTATACTGGGGCTATTTTCTATGCTAGCGCCGCTAGTGAAACGGGACAATTTGAAATGACCCTCTATGGCGGACTGTCATTACTGGCGATGTTGTTGATGATCGGAATAGTTTATCGCAGTGGCGTCGCCATTGGGTTAACGCTAACTTTAATTGGCGTTAGCTTTTTATATGGTTACTTAGGATTAAGCCTTTTTTACGACGAAATAAGTGTGATTGCTTTAGTCTTTTCCGTGACCTTAATTGGTATTTCCGCCGACTATAGTTTCCACGCCCTGACCGAATTAAAATATGGTAACGGTCAACCACAGCAACCTTTACGTGCGATAACCTCTTCGTTAGTGATGAGTTACTTAACCACAGGCGCTGGGTATTTGGTGTTATTGTTAGCGCCGTTTGTGTTATTCAAACAGATTGCTATTTTTACCATTTTTGGTTTGTTTGGTGCCTTAGTGACGGTGTTATTGCTTTACCCATTATTGCAGCGTTATTTTAAACAAGGCAACAGTGAAATCACCCCCAATATTATTAAATTAAATCAGTGGCATCAGCGTTTTAGTCGCCGTTTCAGCTTAACCAAGCATTTGGCATTACCATTACTTATATTGTTAGGTACCGCTGCTTACATTAGCGATTTTAATGATGACATTCGTGATTTTTATGCGGTAGCACCCGCGATTAAAGCCAATGAAGATAAAGTACAAAGTATTCTAAAACAAAAATGGCAAATGCAATATTTATTGATTGCAGCGTCATCGCCTCAAGCGTTGCTAGAACGGGAAGAGTTAGCGCTTAAGCAATTAAAACCATTAATTGAGCAAGGCGTCCTCAGTCATTATTCGGCGATTAGCCAATGGCTGCCCTCACAACAACAGCAACTTGCCAATCTTGAGTTAATGACACAGGCTCAGGAACAAGGGATGTTTAACCGGCTAACATCGATGCTGGGGCAGCCGTTAATTATCAATAATCTTCAACAGAGTTTACTGCCTAATAAGTGGTTTGAGACCGCCTTAGGCCGAATGTTTTCTAATCAATGGTTAGCGATCGATCAGCAATATTATTCGGTGGTTCGTTTAGCGGGTATTACCGATGTTTCCGTCATTAATCAGACATTTTCGGCTAATCAACAGATTAATTTTATTGATAAAGCCAGTGAAATTTCGGCACAAGTACAGCAATTTCGCCAATTGTTAATTTGGGTATTAGTGGCCGCTGTGCTGGCGGCTTTAGTGGTATTCTGTTTACGTTATAATATCGCGATTGCACTGCGAGCGATTGTTAGCCCAGTGGTTGCTTTGTTAATTGCTTTAGCGCTTAGTAGCTTAATTGAGCAGCAGTTGAATATTTTTAATTTGGTTGCTGGGGTGTTGATTCTCGCCTTGGGTTTAGATTATTCGGTATTTTTTGCCGAGCATGGTTTTGAGCGAAAAATAACCCTCACTACATTAATGTCGGCGCTGAGTTCTATTTTTGTTTTTGCAATATTAATGTTTAGTAGTATGCCGGCCATTCGCAGTTTTGGTTTAACGGTCTTTATTGGGGTGTTAGTGGTGTTTGTGTTAGCCCCTCAAGTCATCAAAGCAAGGAGCTTGTGATCAAAAAATTAATTATTCAATGGTTCTTGATAATAGTGCTATTGGGTTTAGCCACCGGTTGTGTTAACAGCCCTGAGCCTAAGCACTCAAGCCAGTATTTTCCATTACAGCCGGTGCCTAATGAGTTAATCGGGCAAGTTTGGCTCGAAAAGTTTAGTTTTAACGGCGTGGTTAAACGTTCAATGTTAGTGCAAACCGAATTGAATAAAAATGGCTTAAGTTTGGTGGCAATGACTTTTGAAGGGATCCCGTTATTACAGAGTCGTTACCACAGTGAAACCGACGAAATAGAGAGTAATTCGACGTTGCAAATGGGATTAGATCCGGCGCAAATATTTCATGACTTACAAAGTGTTTATTGGCCGCAAGCCAGACTGAAACCGTATTTATTACCCAATGTTAGGCTGGTTGAACAAATTACGCCACATCAGCGCCGTGATTTTTATCTGGGTGAACAGTTGATCCGCAAGATAGACTATCACCATAATCAGATAACGGTGGTCGATTTGGTACAGGGTTATCAATTAGATATTATGAGATTAACGACAGAACTAACAGCATCAACCAAGAGCAGCAACGATGAAAAATAAAATATATATCAGTGATTTTGGTCTGGTCAATGCGTTAGGCAATGATAAAGAAACCATTAAATTCCAACTATTAGCGGGCTCGCAAGCTGGCTTTAACCTCAGCACTGCGTTACTGAATGACGGTAATATCAACGTGGCAGTCGTTAGTGCTAAGTTGCCTTCCTTAGCGGAATATCCATTGCACTTTCATAGCCGAAATAATCAATTAGCCCTAATGGCTATTGAACAAATTAGAGCTGAAATCAATGATGTTGTTAGCAAATATGGCAGTGAACGAATTGCCATTGTCGTCGGCACTAGTACGTCTGGCATTGGTGAAGGTGAGCAAGCGATGAAAGCTGCACAACAACAAGCAGAGTCAATCGAATTACCGACTGCCTTTGGTGCTGGTTTTGATTATCGAACCCAAGAGATGTTTAACTTGGCTGACTTTGTCGCCCATGAGCTTGCCATTAGTGGCTTAGCGTTAACGATTTCCACCGCGTGTTCATCTAGCGCCAAAGCTTTTCAAACGGCCTATGAGTTAATTGATAATGGCCTAGCCGATGCTGCGATTGTTGGCGGCGTTGATGCAACTTGTGGCATGACGGTTAACGGTTTTAGTGCGTTAGAGTCAACATCTGCCGGGCTTTGCCAGCCATCAAGCGCTAACCGTGATGGCATTAATATTGGTGAAGGTGCGGCACTTTGTGTGTTGCGTAAAGATCAGGGTACGATTCGATTATTAGGGGTTGGTGAGTCGAGCGATGCTCATCATATGTCAGCGCCTCATCCCGAAGGTGATGGTGCCGTGGTGGCGATGCAGCACGCATTAGATGATGCTGGTTATAGCGCAAGCGATGTCGATTATATTAATTTACATGGCACCGCGACTCCTAAAAATGATGAAATGGAAGCGAAGGCCGTCGCAAGATTGTTTGGGCTGGAAACGCCCTGTAGTTCATCTAAAGGGATGATCGGGCATACCTTAGGCGCTGCTGGCGCGACAGAAGTGGGGTTATGTTGGCTATTACTGGATGATAATAATCGTTATTATGCTCCTCATGTTTGGGATAATGTTCGCGATCCGTTGATGCCGATGTTAAATTTTGTCGCGGTTGGTCGCCAACACCCACGGGCGCTTAAAACCTGTTTATCAAATTCTTTTGCCTTTGGTGGCAATAATGTGAGTGTATTAATTGGATTATAAAATTAACAACTATCCGATCGAAGCGGTATTACCCCACGATCACCCAATGATCTTAATTGATAGTTTAGAAAAATACAGTGAGGACATTGGCTGTTGCCAAGTGACGATTACCACAACGAGTAATTTTTTTGATCCTAAGCTTGAGAGCGTTCCAAGCTATGTTGGGATTGAGTATATGGCTCAAGCGATTGCTGCCTATGCCAATGCCCATGAAAAAGATTTAGGCCATACCGTCGCCATTGGCTTTTTGGTTAGTAGCCGCAAGTTTAAATTGTATACTCCACAATACTCATTGGGCGCAGTACTTAAAGTCACGGTGGAAAAACTCTACAAAGATGATTCAGGCTTGTCTGCCTTTGAGTGTAAAATAGAGCAAAATGGCGAACTCTTGAGTGAAGCCAAAATCAATGTATTTCAACCCGACGATCCTGACCAGTTTTTAGCGGAGCAATAAGCATGACCACAACTATAACCAAGACCATTTCCTCAACCAGCCCAACTAAGCGTATTTTAGTCACCGGCTCAAGTAAAGGCATAGGCAAGGCGATTGCGTTAAAGCTGGCCAGCGACGGCTTTGATATTTGTGTTCACTGTCGCTCAGGTGTGGAAGCAGCTAATCAAACGGTGGTCGAAATTCAAGCGTTAGGGCAAGAGGCGACTTTGGTTCAATTTGATATTAGTGATCGCGCCAGCGCAAAAGCGGTGCTTGACCAATATGTTGAACAGCATGGCGCTTTTTATGGCGTAGTGTGTAATGCCGGTATTACGGCCGATACAGCTTTTCCCGCGATGACTGACCATGAATGGGACAGTGTGATCCACACCAACCTTGATGGTTTTTATAATGTCCTGCATCCGTTAGTAATGCCAATGGTTCAGGCGAGACTGGGCGGTCGTATTGTTACCATGTCGTCTGTTTCTGGGGTGATTGGTAATCGTGGTCAGGTTAATTATAGCGCTTCAAAAGCGGGTTTAATTGGTGCCACTAAAGCTTTAGCCTTAGAATTGGCAAAACGTAAAATAACGGTTAATTGTGTTGCTCCGGGACTGATTGATACGGGGATGACCGATGATTTACCAATTAAAGAAATTAAGAAAATGATCCCATTAAATCGGATGGGGCATGTTAAAGAAGTTGCTGCGACGGTGGCATTTTTGATGTCACAAGATGCCGGATATATTACCCGTCAGGTAATTTCAGTGAATGGTGGGATAGCATAATGAGAAGAGTAGTAGTTACTGGCATGTCGGCAATCACAGCCTTAGGCGATGATTGGAACACTTTCCGCCACGGGATCGAGTCTGGTTGCAATGCGGTTACCTTAATGCCCGAATGGGATAGAGTTGAGGATTTAAATACGCGCATTGCTGCCCCAATAACCCACTTTGAAAAGCCAAGCCATTACAAACGAAAAATGGTTCGCTCGATGGGGCGGGTTTCTTTAATGGCGACTCGTGCCACTGAATTAGCGCTTGAACAGGCTAATTTACTGGAGCATCCTGCATTAACTGATGGCTCAACCGGTATTTCTTACGGTTCATCGGTTGGCTCAACCTCACCCATTATCTCCTTTGGTAACTTAATGGCTAATGGTGATATGCGCGGCGTGACCGCGACCAGTTATATTCAAATGATGTCTCACACCGCACCGGTTAATGTTGGAGTATTCTTCAGCTTAAAAGGGCGGGTGATCACCACTAGTTCCGCTTGTACTTCTGGCTCGCAAGGGATTGGTTATGCCTTTGAAGCAATCAAATTTGGCCGTCAAGATCTGATGGTGGCTGGCGGTGCTGAGGAATTATGTGTCACCGAAGCCGCAGTATTTGATACCTTATATGCCACGAGTATCAAGAATGATACGCCACAATTGACCCCACGTCCTTTTGATAAAGATCGCGATGGTTTAGTGATTGGAGAGGGCGCATGTACCTTAATTTTAGAAGAGCTTGAGCATGCTAAGGCACGCGGCGCGACTATTATTGCAGAACTCGTTGGCTTTGGCTGTAATTCCGATGGTAAACATGTCACTCAACCCACCGCTGCAACGATGCAAGTAGCCATAGAATTGGCAATTAAAGATGCAGGTATTAGCCCAAGTGATATCGGCTATGTTTGCGCTCACGGAACGGCAACCGACCGTGGTGACATTGCTGAAACCAATGCCACTGCTGGCGCATTAGGAAAAGTAGCGATTAGTTCGCTCAAGAGTTACCTCGGACACACCTTAGGCGCTTGTGGCAGCATTGAGGCTTGGGCATCCATTAACATGATGAATGATAATTGGTTTGCACCGACCTTAAATTTAGACAATATTGATCCAGAATGTGGTGAACTCGACTATATTACTAAGTCGGGCCGCGAAATTATCACCGATTATGTGATGAGTAATAATTTTGCCTTTGGCGGTATTAACACTTCTTTAATTTTTAAACGTTGGTCTGATGCATAAATTATATTCGGTAGTTATTTTAATCTGCTTAGCGCTATGTTCTTTTGCCGCCACAGCACAATATAAGCTTGAAATAGGCGCCGGTATATTTACCACTCAATTACCCCATTACCCAGGGGCAGATCAAAAAAAGACCTATGTGTTACCGATGCCCTATATCTTTTTTGAATCAGAAAATTTTGAATTAGAACGTAATCGCCTAACCGGATTTATGTGGAATAGTGGAAACTGGCATCTTGATTTGTCTGCTGGCGCCGGCATCAAAGTGAATAGTGATGACAATGAGGCTAGAGTTGGGATGCCCGATCTCGATTGGGTGTTTGAGCTGGGTCCTTCATTAAAATACTATCTTCAAGGTTCGCCAAAGAGTCCCCAGCATCTAGTGGCTGAAATCTTTACTCGCAAGGCAATAGCAACAGATTTTAGCTCAATCGGTAATGTCGGTTGGCGTTATGGTCCGGCGATTAGCTACCAGCAACAATTTATGGTTGATGGTGCTAATCACTTAGCGCTTAATATCCGCGTGGTGGCAAATTTTTCAGATAAGCGTTATTTGGACTATTATTATGGTGTTAATACGCAATATGCTAGCGACACCCGTCCAGAGTTTCACAACAAGGGTGGTTATGCTGGTAGCGACTTATCGTTGGGATTAACCTATAAAACTCGTTCGATTTGGACTGGCGGCTATCTGCGTTATTATCAGCTTTCGGATGCTCAGCAAGTTGATAGTCCACTATTTTTTAACACTCAAGGTTGGTCATTTGGCCTTGGGATAGTATGGATTTTTTATCATAAAAAAGGAAAGTAACGATGAAAAAACTAGGAATGTTATTTGTATCTTCTGCATTGTTGTTAAGTGCTAATGTTGCTCAAGCTCGTGATTCAATAACAGAATACTCGATTAAAGATTTATTGGACAGCGCACAAGCTAAACAAGTGTTACTTGATTTTCCTTTATTTTTTGCTGATCAAAAGCATGGCAAAGTAGCAAAAAAATACAGTGAAGTTATCACCAATAAAAAAACCAATGCGTTTAATAAATCTGATAGTGAAGCCTGTAACTGGGTAATGCTTAGCGCACTTAAAGCATTACAAGAACGCGCCCAACGTGAAGGAATGAATGCGGTAATCAATATTGAGTCATATTACAAAAAGCGAAAGTTTGTCAGTGCCACTCATTTTGAATGTGGTGCCGGTACTTTTATGGCGGGTGTTGCGTTAAAAGGCACACCAGCTACGCTTAAGAAGTAATAGAAACACCAAGACTAATTATAACCCTAATCGGACTTAGTGTTTTAACCACGGGCTGTTTAAGTATATTATTATTTGAAGTAATAAATCCACACAGCTTTTTACAGTGGAAAGGTTCACTAGTTCGCGTTCTGTTGTTAATTAGTTTTATCGTTTGTATTTAGTTATGGATACCACTGCGATCAAAAAAAATAAAAGCATACCTCATTGATCTATTAGGCTTATTTCCTAAGGCGTATGGGCGCATATTTTATTCGAAAGATAAAGAAAGCTTGGTCGATTGTGTTTTGTTGTTAGGTATTGTAAGTTGGATTCTCTTAATTTACCGATGAAGTTATAACCACATTGTTGATAAAATAACAAGGTAGATCTAAACAATAACGATGACTCCTTTCGAATTAAGTAACGAGATTTTTCATTAAATATGCGTACTAATTGATAGATAAAAACTATTCTAAGGCGAATATAAAACCAAATAAATATATTAAACTTATTGGAGTGTTCAAAGATGATAAAAGTTATAATTTTACTAGTAATACTTTCCTTTACATCAGTTAAATCTAATTCAGCTGATTGGGTAAATACCAGTGGAAATTCAACCCAAGTAGGTGATGTTCTCGAACTCGTTAGCGATTTTTCGACTACTGCTCGTTCTGAAATCGAGCTTGATGTAATACCCGGTAATACTTATACCTTATACGGAAAAATTAAAAACTCAGTCGATGGTCTAAAAACCTATATAGGTGTTAATAACGGTACAGAAAATATCGAACGTTATCGTGATAAAACTTCATCTCGCGACATCGCGCCAATACAATTTATTGCTCAGGGTAATACGATTATTGTTTATGGTTCACTATGGAAGCAGCAGGGGGAAGGTTTTGGTTCTATAAGCGAAGTCACCTTAGGACAACCTATTTTAACGCTTCAGGCTAGTGGTGATACAGGTGGTACCGGTGGTACAGGAAACTGTGAGGGAACTTATACTTTATGTGATGATTTTGATAACGCTTCGGTTGATACAAGTAAATGGTACATATTAAGAAAGCAATGGGGCGGTAATAATGCTAACGGAGGTGTTGTTGAAGATAATGTATCTGTTTCGGACGGAAATCTAAACCTTGTAGGTTTAGGTGATTATTACAATGGTTCTGTTAAAGGAATTAATAAAGATGGGTCTATCCGCGCTGACGGTAAGAAAACCGGCGGCGGTATAGCAACGAAAGATTATCTTGGCTCAGGCATTTATGAAGTTCGGATGAAAGCTTTACCTAATTTTGGTGCTGTATCAACTATTTGGACTTTTCACTATCAGGCATTTTATCCTAATGATCAAGAATATATCGATAATAATGGCACTGGTACTTATTGGGCATCAAACCATGAAATTGATATCGAAATTCCTGGAAGACCAGCTGCTGCGCACGGAAACTTTTCTTTCGATTATTTATTAGCCAATGTTTGGCAAGGAGAACGCGAAAGTGAATATGATGTCAACTATATCAACAGTGGTGATAATGCCGATGGATTATTCCATGACTATAAATTCATATGGCATACTGGTGGAAATGGAGAAACTCCACGGGTTGAATTTTACCGTGATGGTCAATATTTGTTTACTGAAATAGACTATGTTCCAACTAAAAAAGGTCGTCTGTGGTTAGCCGTTTGGTTTGCTAATGGCTGGGCTGGCGATGCAAATTTCGATTCTGACGTTATGGTGGTCGATTATTTCAGATTCACTGCTTTTAATGAGCCAAATGATAATGATGAAGCTGAGCACTTTCCTTGTGATGGGCTAATTGGCTGTGAATAAATCGTTTGCATTATGAATAAGTAGAACAGGATAAACACTTCTGTTTACTATGGCTATATAGGGATGTATAGCCATTTATATGATGACTTAAAGTAAGTTCGTAACAGGTGATATCGAAGAGATAGAAGAGGTTGAAAAGCAGGGGTGGGTCAGAGAAAATGAGGAACACACAACCCATAAGGCATGGAAGGCTATTTTAAAGTTTAAGAGCGATAAAGAGAGTAGCATTAAAGCATTAGGTAAAGTAGCTGACTGTAAAACACCTAGAAGCGTATATGAAGTAAAGAAGTCTGAAGTAGCTAGGTTAGTCGGTATCAGTGCGCAGAGCATATTTAGAGCTTCTTCATTTAGTTCGGACATTTTGGTTTTCTTTAATGAAGTGAACGATAAATTACTAAAGCTTCATG
>SPKZ01008675.1_pt1 | contig 23619 bp, 19 predicted proteins | sample 2456571 | NCBI WGS metagenome assembly SPKZ01 (sample SAMN11192286, study PRJNA482655) | marine metagenome | biome: ENVO:00000447; feature: ENVO:00000244|ENVO:00000211|ENVO:00000569|ENVO:00002023; material: ENVO:00002151; isolation source: ocean water from marine abyssalpelagic zone ... | reverse complement strand
GGTCCTAGAGGCGTTCCGGTGTGACCCACCAGACTCCGTCTGCTCGTTCCCATCGGTCCACGCGGTCGAGGATCACAGCCCCGAAACGCATGGGCCGCCCGTCGTCCCCGACGAACCGCACCAGGACCCTCGCACGGTCGACCGCATCGATCTCGAAGTCGAGAATGGTGGACGTGTTGGGTCGACTCTTCTCGAAGTCCGCGTCGGCGAGCGCCTCGGCGAAATCCGCGTAGTAGTCGAAGAACAGGTCGATCGACTGGAAGGAATCGCGCAACACCGGGTCGTTGAAGGTCTCGAGGGTGTTGAAACGCCGCTGTATCAGCCGGTCGTAGAACCCGAAGATGCTCTGGCGGAAGACCAGCAGTTCATCTTCGGAAATCGAGACCGGAGGTTCCGCGCGAACCTCGAGCTGCGTCCACGCGGGAGCGCACCCGAGCAAGGCGAGCGCGGCGACGACCCTGAACAGCCTGCCGTTCACGCCGGAGGTCAGGCCGGAAACCCGACGCGTTCCTCGAGGTACGCGATCACCGCACCCACGGCGATCCGCTCCTGCGCCATGGAATCGCGCTCGCGGACGGTCACCTTGCCATCGTCGGCCGTCTCGAAGTCCAGCGTGACGCAGTACGGGGTTCCCGCCTCATCCTGGCGCCGGTAGCGACGACCGATATTGCCGGCGTCGTCGTAGAAGATGTTGAGGTGGCGGCGCAGATCGCGCTCGAGGGCGTGGGCGGGCTCCGCGAGCTTTTTCGACAGCGGCAGCACCGCCGCCTTGATGGGAGCAATCGCAGGTGACAGGCGCAAAACCGTCCGCTTGTCGCCGTCGCCGATGACCTCCTCGCAGTACGCGTTGGCGAGCAACGCGAGGCAGGTGCGATCGACGCCCACCGACGTCTCGATCACCATCGGCATGTAGCGCTCCTTCGTCGCTTCATCGGTGACCGAAAGGTCCTTGCCCGAGTACTCGCTGTGACGCGAGAGGTCCCAGTCGCCCCGGTCGTGGATCCCCTCGATCTCCTGCCAACCGAAGGGAAACCGGTACTCGACGTCGACCGCGGCCTTGCAATAGTGAGCGAGTTCATCGGCGTCGTGGGGCCGCGTACGCAAGACGTCGTCATCGAAACCGAGGTCGCGGTGAAACCGCAGGCGCTCCTCCTTCCAGTGCTCGAACCACTTCGCGCGTTCCGAGGGATGGCAGAAGAATTCGAGCTCAGCCTGCTCGAACTCGCGGGATCGGAAGGTGAAGTTGCGTGGATTGATCTCGTTGCGGAATGCCTTGCCGATCTGCGCGATTCCGAAAGGGACCTTCTGGCGGGCGGCCTCGCGCACGCGCTTGAAGTCGTTGAAGATCGGCTGACAGGTCTCCGCGCGGAGATACGCCGTAGACGCGGCGTCCTCGGACGCGCCGATCCGCGTCTGTAGCATCAGATTGAAGTTGCGCGGCTCCGTGAGGTCGTGCTCTGACGTTCCCTCGCGCGACGAACAAGACCCGGCGTCGTCGAGTTGATCGGCTCGGAACCTCTTCTTGCACGCGCGACAGTCGACCATCGGATCGCTGAAATGCTCGACGTGGCCCGATGCCTCCCAGGTCCGCGGATGGGCGATGATCGCGCTGTCGATGCCCTCGACGTCGGCGCGCTCGCGGATCATCCGCTGCCACCAGAAGGCCTTCAGGTTGTTCTTGAGCTCGGTCCCGAGCGGACCGTAGTCCCAGAAGCCATTGATCCCGCCATAGATCTCGCTCGAAGCAAAGATGTACCCGCGCCGTGCACAGAGCGACACGAGGTCCTCCATGCGCTCGAGGCGGCGCGTCTCCAGAACCTGATCAGCTGCCATGCGGTCCCGTTCTCGTGTCCGGCCCGGCAGTAGATCGGGACGGCATCGGCTCGTGGTGGTGGCCGGGGGACCGGAGTATATGGCTTTTCCGGGACGCCCAGTTATAACGCGCTGTCCAGGAAGGGCTCGCTCTTGAGCGCGAGGCCCACATGGAAGCGCCGAAAGCGCTCGATCAGCCGGCGCGCCTCGTCGAGAGTAGCGCCGCCCAGCGCGAGGCGGTCGAGTTGCTCGGGAGCGAACCGCAGGCCTTGCTCGAGCGCTCGCAGAGTGCCGAGGTGGACCCGTATGAGCCCCTGCAGCTGGGCCGCGCAGGCACCGCAGACGGGGCCGCCCTCGGCCACGTGGAAATCGACCTCGGGGGTCTCGGGGGCGCGTCCGCAGCGCACGCAGCTGCGAAGTTCGGGCCGCAGGCCGAGACCATCGAGCAGGCGAAGCTCGAGCAGGGTGCGCAAGCGGACGTCCGCGTTCCAAGTCGCGATCATTTCGAGCGACGCGAGCGCCAGCTCGAATAGCTGGCGCGCTTCGGCCCGGCCGGCACCCTCGGGAGCGAGACGATCGAGAAGCTCGAGCAGGTAGCAACCGAGTGCGAAGCGCTTCGGGTCACTGCGCAGCGACGAATAGGTACGGATCAGTGTGGCCTGGTCGAGGCGCGCCATCACGGTCGATCGGCGCCGGTCGATCTGGACGGCGAGGTAGTTGAAGTAGTCGAGCGTGCCCGAAAATCGCTTCACGCTGCGGCGCGCACCCTTTGCGATCACCGTCAGCCGACCCGACTCGGGAACGAGCAGATGCAGCACCCGGTCCGACTCCCCGAAGTCGACCGATCGCAACACCAGCGCCTGCGTGCGCATCGTGACCATCGCGGCGGGAGTCTAGTGTGCCGAGTCCGAAGTTCACCGACCGTTTCGGGGCGCTTCCCGGTTCCCCGACGCTACGCCCCTGAGCTGGTCAGGGGGTGGGGGCGACGCGTACCCTGGCGACGCTTGGATCGGCCGGCGCCGGGGTCCGGGGAATGGGCTCGCCGGCGCCCGGCCCCGCCCCTTCGGTGTCCACGGAAACCGGCGATGCGGCTCGAAGCTGTTCCCTGGCGAGGGCGCGAACCGCGTCGCGTCGGTACACGAGTTGGCCTTCGGCCGCGGGTGCGGCCGACCGGTCGACCGCTCCGAGCGTCGCGAAGACACCCCAGAGCGTCACCCCGATGACGGCGATTCCGAGCAACGCCAGCAGACCGGCGGCAACCGTGCGAAAGCTCGGGAGAGTGCGCAACGCCGGCAGGTCGTCGTCCGGCGGCTCTCGTAGGAGGCGCATGACCGCTTCGTCGGGATCGAGCCCAAGCGCGTCGGCGACGGTCCGCACGAAGCCCCGCACGAAGCCGTCCGGCTCGGAATCGAACGCACCCGCTTCGAGGCGCTCGAGCGAACGTCGCGGAATCTTCGTCCGCTCGGCGAGTTCCTCGATGGAGATCTGCCGAAGCTCGCGCTGCTGCGCGAGGTAGCGCCCGATCGAGCGATCGCGGGCGTCCTCGCTGCTCAGCGGAGCAGCTTCAGGTACTCCTCCGATTTCAATCCCCATTGGCTGTCCGGAGAATTTGCAACCGCCACCATCAGATGCTGGACGGCGCGCTTTCGTTTGCCCATCGTGACGTAAACCTGGGCAATCCGATAGTTGACCTCGGCGATGGCGCTGGGCGAGTTCGTGAGCTGCAGCACCTTCTCGTACGCCCGCAGCGCTTCGACGTGTTTTCCGTCTTCCCCTTCGAGGATGCCGAGATTGAGCACGCTCTGCCAATGCCGTTCGTTGTATTCGAGCGAAAACTCGAACTCGCGCCGCGCCTGGATGCGATCTCCCTGTTTGAGGTGAATCCATCCCAGGTTGGTGTGCGCCAGCCAGGGAGCCGGGAACGTCGGATCGTCCAGCAGCACCTGCGAATGCTCCGCGCTGTCGTCGTAGCGCTCGAGGAGAACGTAGAGCCCCGAGAGCGTGAGACGCGCGTCGTGGTGGTCGGGAAAGATCTCGATGGCGCGCAGCAGATGCGCTTCGGATTCGTCGGTCTTCCCCTTCCCGAGGTAGGCCCGACCCAGCCCATACTGGATGTTGGGATCCTTCGGGGCGTAGCGCTCGGCGGTGAGCAACTCGCGCAGGCCGCGCGCCATGCGACCGTTCTCCAGGTGATCCACCCCGAGATTGAAGTGCGACCGCGCCCTTCGACTCTGTTGCTCGGCGGCGAGCCGGGACTCCGTCGTCGCACACGCGGTGAGGGTGCACAGGCTCGCCACCAGCACGCCGACCCCGGCCGCGCGCCGGGCGCGCGGCATCGACCGCAAGCGCCGGCCCGGGTCCGCCGACCGCACATCAGAATGAATTGCAGAGCTCATGCACCCTCCCCAGTTGTTGTTGAAGGTCAAAACCGGCTCAATAAACGCAGCCGCAGCGACGCTCGGGGGAGGGTGTCGCGGGCATCGCCGTCCGACGCCGCTCCCGGATCCTCCGACGTCGTCTCGGAAACCGCGGGCTCGGTCAACGCCGCGAGCAGCCGTTCGTTCGTACCCCGCCAGCGAAACTTCGACAGACGCCGCTCGGGCGCGCCGGAAGGACAGACGCGCTCGACACTCGTCTGCGCCAGCACGTCGAGGAGCAGATCGCGCGACGCACTGTCCCCCCCGGAGTCCGGATCGTCTTCCGGAGCCGGCTGGGACTGCCGCGCAGCCGCTGCGGACTTTCGCTCCCCGACCGCACGTTCGACGGGTGCCGCCGTCCGCCGCTCGACTCGCCGGGGGGAAGCGTCTGACGGTCCGGGTTTTTCCGGGCACGCGAGTTCTTCCGCCCAGTCCGCGCCCGGCGCGTCGGAGAGGACGGGCTGCGTGGGCGCTGGCAGCGAGTCCGGAACGAGGTCTCGACGCGACGCGGCCTTCGGACCGGGGCGGACCTCGAGGGGCGAGGCAGCCGGCGCAGCCGACGGCGCGGTCGCCCGGTCGGAATTCTCGCTCTCGTCGTTGGGAATGGTCAGCCAGAACGGAAGGTCGCCTTCGGCCTCCGCCTCGCGGGGATCGGGAGATCCTGCCGCAGTCGGAGTCGCGGGCGTCGGGCTCGGCGCGGGCGGGGAACGCCGGGGCGGCTCCACGAAAAGGGGGCCCTCGATGTCCATCGGCCCGAAGGGATCCGATCCAACGGGTCGCGGGGGCCCGGGTTCCGACTCGAGCAGAGCCGACTCGAGCTCCGCATCCGGCTCGCTTTCGGCCCCAATGAACTCGCTCCAGATCGCTGCGGCCGCGGTCGGACCGCCGGCACCCCGGATCTCGACTTCGTCGTCGTCGAAGAGGAAGCCCATGCTCTCCGCGAATGACAGAGCCGCGTCGACCGCGATCCCGGCGCTCTTCAGGTCGGTCAGCTCGGGATCCGCCGTGTAGAACGCCAGCTGGCCGGTTCGCTCACTGCGGACCGCGACGCTGACCTCGACCCGGTCGCCCGGCAGCGCGTGGAGAGCCACCGCTGCGGAGGCCGGACCGGACGGGAGCTCCTCGATCGCCACCACCGGAGTATTCATGGACCGCCGGAGGCCGGCGAGTTGCGAGATCCGGGCCACGGCGGGCCGCTTCGACGGGAAGAACATGCCCGGATTATCGGGACGAGCCGGCCGCGGCTTGAGGCGTCGCGAGCGCGCAGGGAGCCAGCGAAACTCTCGCGATTCCAGGGCGTTTCCACGGCCCGCGGAGTCACTTCGCCGTCCCCCCGCCAGTCTGGGATCGGCCCGCGAAACCCACCGGCGCGAGGGCTTTCGCCCTCTGATGTGCTGGATACAATGCGGGTGAATACCGGAGCCCTCATGTCCCGTATTCCGGGTCCCAACGACGGCCGGAGGGCCGCTGGTCGGATTCGGTCCGATGGCTGATTTCCGATGAGAGGACACGATGTCCAAGACTTCAAAGGGTTCGTCTGCGTCTTCTCAGAAACGCACGGAAAAGCTGGAACATGTCGCGATCCGATTCACGGGGGACTCCGGGGACGGCATGCAGCTCACCGGAACGAAGTTCACCGAGTCGACGGCCCTCGCCGGAAATGACCTCGCGACGTTGCCCGACTACCCCGCCGAGATCCGCGCTCCCGCCGGAACTCTGGCCGGTGTATCGGGGTTCCAGGTGCACTTCGCGTCGGAAGACATTCACACACCTGCCGATCACCCGGATCTGTTGGTCGCCTTCAACCCGGCCGCACTGCGTGCGAATGTCAACGACGTCCGACCTAGCGGCATGGTCATCATCAACATCGATGCGTTCAACAAGAAGAGTCTCGCGAAGGCTGGCTACGAGGACGACCCGCTCCCCGAACTGCGCGAGCGCTTCAAGGTCGTCGAGATCCCGCTCACGAAACTCAACCGCGAAGCCATCAAGGGGCTCAGCCTCTCGGCACGCGAAGGCGACCGCTCCAAGAACTTCTTCGCGCTCGGTCTCATGTACTGGCTGTACAACCGCCCGATGGAGCCGACGATCCGTTGGCTCGAGGGTCGGTTCAAGGGCAACGTCCTCGAGGCGAACATCCGCGTCCTCAAGGCGGGACACGCGTTTGGCGAAACCACCGAACTCTTCCCCGTTTCCTATATCGTGCCGGCGGCGAAGATCCAGCCGGGGACCTACCGAAACATCACCGGCAATACAGCCCTCGCGTGGGGTATCGTGGCCGCCGGCGTCCAGATGAACCGCCCCGTCTTTCTCGGCGCCTACCCCATCACCCCGGCGAGCGACGTCCTCCACGAGGTGTCGCGCTTCCGCCACTTCGGGGTGAAGACCGCGCAGGCCGAGGACGAGATCGCAGCGATGAGCGCGGCCATTGGTGCGGCGTTCGCGGGCAGCCTTGCGTTCACCACCACGAGCGGACCCGGCTTCGTGCTGAAGCAGGAAGCGCTCGGGCTCGCCATCATGGCGGAGCTTCCGATGGTGGTCGTCGACATCCAACGGGCAGGCCCGTCGACCGGAATGCCGACGAAGATCGAGCAGGCGGACCTGCTCCTCGCCCTCTACGGCCGCAACTCCGAGAGTCCCGTGCCGATCATCGCGCCGTCGTCGCCCGGCGACTGCTTTCACGCGGCGATCGAGGCAGCGCGCCTCGCCGTCGAGTACATGACCCCCGTCGTTCTGCTGTCCGACGGATATCTTGCGAACAGCGCCGAGCCCTGGCTGATTCCCGACGTCGAAGCCCTGCCGCGCACCGAGATCGAGAACCACACCGACCCGGAGGGCTTCCAACCCTACATGCGCGACCCGGTAAGCCTGGCGCGCCCGTGGGCGATTCCCGGTACACCCGGCCTCGAGCACCGCATCGGCGGCCTCTCGAAGGAAGAGGTCACGGGTAGCGTCTCCTACGACCCGGAGAACAATCAGCGCATGCACGAAATACGCGCCGACAAGGTCGCCCGGATCGGCAGCGTCCTGCCGCCCCTCGAGGTCAAAGGCCCGTCGCAGGGCGACCTCCTCGTCGTCGGTTGGGGGGGAACGCTAGGCGCAATCGTCACTGCGACCGAGGACGCCCGCGAAGCCGGCCTCAGTGTGTCGAACGTTCATCTGCGACATCTGAACCCCTTCCCGGCCAATCTCGAGAAAGTGCTCGGCTCCTTCGAGAAGATCCTCGTACCCGAAATCAACTCCGGACAGCTCTGCCTCCTGCTGCGCGCCAAGTTCCTCCTGCCGGCGAAGAGCATGAGCAAGCTGACGGGTCAGCCCTTCCTGGTGGCCGAAATCCGCGCCGAGATCGATGCAATGCTCGGCCAGGAGAACTAGAGATGTCCGATGCCGCAAAGCTCACCCGCAAAGACTTCACCTCGGACCAGGAACTCCGCTGGTGCCCAGGCTGCGGCGACTACTCGATTCTCGCCAACGTGCAGCGCGTGATGCCGGAGCTCGGAGTGCCGCGCGAAAACTTCGTGTTCGTTTCGGGCATCGGCTGCAGCAGCCGCTTCCCGTATTACATGAACACCTACGGCTTCCACACCATTCACGGCCGCGCGCCGGCGTTCGCCACGGGAATCAAGGCCGCGCGTCCCGACCTCTCGGTCTGGGTGATCACCGGCGACGGCGACGGTCTCTCGATTGGCGGCAACCACCTGATGCACACCATCCGCCGCAACGTCGACCTGCAGCTGCTGTTGTTCAACAATCGCGTCTACGGCCTCACCAAGGGCCAGTACTCTCCCACGTCGCTCATCGGAATGAAGTCGAAGTCGACCCCCGATGGCTCGATCGACCACCCGGTCGACCCGATCGCTTTCGCGCTCGGCGCCGGCGCCACGTTCGTCGCCCGCACCATCGACGTCGACGCCGCCCACCTGCAGCAAACGCTGCGTCGCGCCCACGAGCACAAGGGCATGGCATTCATCGAGATCCTGCAGAACTGCCCGGTCTACAACGACGACGAGTGGATCGAGGTCGAAGACCGCAAGCAGCGCGTCGAGGCCGCCCTCGTCCTCGATGACGGCCAGCCCCTCGTCTGGGGCCCCGCAGACCAGCGCCGCGGAATCCGCATCGAAGACGGCATCCCGTCGATCGTAGCGCTGGACGCCGGAGAGGATCCCGTCAGCAAGGGCATCGCCGTCCACTACGAGCGTCACGAGACACCCGCCTACGCCTTCGCATTGGCGAGCCTCCAGCGCCCAGCGTTTCCGCTGCCCATCGGCGTCTTCCGGGCCGTCGAGAAGCCGACCTACGAGGCGATGCTCCAGCAGCAGGTCGACGACGCCATCAGCAAGATGGGCAAGGGCGACCTCGCAGAGCTCCTCCACTCCGGGGACACCTGGACGGTCACGCAGTAAACCCCGACGAAACACGGGAGCCCCCCCAATGTCCGAGACCGCTACGCCCCTCATCACCTTCACGACGCTCAAGAACACCGAGCTCGGCGCGACGTCGATCTCACTCGGCGAGGACGGCTCGGTGAGTCTCTGCGGCGTGCTCAAGAAAGTCACCGAGTCCATGCTGACGTCGTACCCCCGCAGCCTGCTCGGATCCTGGACCCCCAATCGCGCGGCCGTGCGCTACGAGCGCGCGCAAATCGCAGATCGCCACGTAAAGAGGTTCGACACGGGCGTGGAGCTCGACCTCGACGGCGTCCTCGAGCTCGCGAGCTGAGGGGCCTACCACTCGAATCCGCGGGTTCGAGGAGCTGGAGCATGAGCCAGTCCCCTACGATCATCTACACCTGCACGGACGAAGCCCCCGCCCTGGCAACGCGCTCCTTGCTGCCGATCATCCGGGCGTTCGCGGCCGCGGCGGAGGTTCCGATCGAAACCTGCGACATCTCCCTCGCCGGCCGCCTCCTTGCGGCCTTCCCGGAGAGTCTCGCCCCGGAGCAGCAGACACGAGACGGCCTCCGCGAGCTCGGGCACCTCGTCCAGCAGCCCGAGGCGAACATCATCAAGCTCCCGAACATCAGTGCTTCGATCCCCCAGATCAAGGCGGCCATCGCCGAGCTCCAGGCCAAGGGATTCGCACTCCCGGAGTACCCCGAAGAGCCGAAGAACGACGAGGAGCGGGAGGTCCAGGCGCGCTACGACAAGGTGAAGGGCAGCGCCGTCAACCCGGTGCTCCGCGAGGGCAACTCGGACCGGCGCGCCCCCCGGGCGGTCAAGGAGTACGCGCGCGCGAACCCGCAGCGCCTGGGCGCCTGGGCCGAAGACTCGAAGACCCACGTCTCGACCATGACCGTCGGCGATTTCCGCCACAACGAGAAGTCGGTCATCGTCTCGGAAGCCACTGCTGCGCGAATCGAGCACATCGCGGTCGACGGCACCCGCAGTGTTCTCAAGGATGCCATCGAGCTTCAAGCAGGCGAGATCATCGACGGCACCTTCATGAGCAAGAAGGCACTGGTCGCCTTCCTCGCCGCGCAGATCGAAGACGCGAAGACCGCCGGCATTCTGTTCTCGTTGCACATGAAGGCGACGATGATGAAGGTCTCGGACCCGATCATCTTCGGACACGCGGTTCGCGTCTTCTTCGACGACCTGTTCGCCGAGCACGGGGAAACCCTCGACCGGCTCGGCGTCGACGTGAACAACGGCTTCGGCGATCTCCTCGAGAAGATCGCCGACCTGTCCGACGGGGAGCGGTCCGCGATCGAGGCTGGCATCGAGGCCGCCTTTGCGAAGCGCCCGGCTCTCGCGATGGTCAACTCCGCCAAGGGCATCACCAATCTCCACGTCCCGAGCGACATCATCATCGACGCGTCAATGCCCCCCATGATTCGCGACTCCGGGGGCATGTGGAACGCGGCCGGCGAGCTCCAGGACTGCAAGGCGGTGATTCCCGACAGCAGCTACGCGGGTGTCTACCAGACAGTGATCGAGGACTGCCAGCGGTACGGCCCGTTCGATCCCGCCACGATGGGCAGCATCCCGAACGTAGGGCTGATGGCCCAGAAGGCCGAGGAGTACGGTTCGCACGACAAGACCTTCGAGGTCCCCGCCGACGGCACGGTCCGCATCGTAGACGCCGGCGGCTCCACCCTGATCGAACACACTGTCGAGGCGGGCGACATCTGGCGGGCCTGCCAGGTGAAGGACGCCCCCGTCCGAGACTGGGTGAAGCTCGCCGTGACGCGCGCGCGCGCCTCGGGAACGCCGGCGGTGTTCTGGCTGGACGCCGAGCGGGCCCACGATGCAAGGCTCATCGAGAAAGTCGAGGCCTACCTCGCCGACCACGACACCGACGGTCTCGAGGTTCACATCCTCTCCCCGATCGAAGCGACCCGCTTCTCGCTCGAGCGCATCCGCAGGGGCGAGGACACGATTTCGGTGACCGGCAACGTACTGCGCGACTACCTCACCGACCTCTTCCCCATCCTCGAGATCGGCACGAGCGCCAAGATGCTGTCTATCGTGCCGCTCATGAACGGTGGAGGCCTGTTCGAGACCGGGGCCGGCGGCTCCGCGCCGAAGCACGTGCAGCAGTTCCAGGAAGAGGGGCATCTGCGCTGGGATTCGCTCGGTGAGTTCCTCGCCCTCGCGGCTTCGCTCGATCACCTGGGCGAGCACTTCGACAACGCGGGAGCCAGGCTCCTCGGCGAGACACTCGACACCGCCACCGCGCAACTGCTCCTCCACCGCAAGAGCCCGTCGCGCAAGGTGCACGAACTCGACAATCGCGGAAGCCACTTCTACCTGGCGCTCTACTGGGCGCAGGCGATCGCCGCGCAGAGCGCGAACACGGTGATCGCGGCGCGCTTCGCCCCCGTGGCCCAAACACTCGAAGCGAACGAGGCGAAGATCGTCGAGGAGTTGAACGGCGCCCAGGGCTCCGCTCAGGACATCGGCGGCTATTACACGCCCGACAACGAGCGAGCCGAACGCGCCATGCGCCCGAGCGCGACGCTGAACGCGATCATCGGCGCGATCTAGTTCGGCGGGGGATCGGCGGGCGAAGCCCGCCTAAATGTCTTCGCTCGGCTCCGCCTCGCCGCGCGGTTATGGACGAAGCTCCGGCACGTGATTTGCCAGCGTCTCGCCGATTTCGGCCGGCGATACCGAAACCGCGACTCCCGCCTTCTCGAGTGCAGCCATCTTGTCGCTCGCCTTGCCCTGACCGCCGGCGATGATCGCCCCCGCGTGTCCCATGCGCTTGCCGGGCGGCGCGTTCTGACCGGCGATGAACGAGACCACCGGCTTGGACATGTTCGACTGTACGAACTCTGCCGCGGTTTCCTCGGCGGAGCCGCCGATCTCGCCGATCATCACGACCGCCTTCGTCTCGGGATCGGCCTCGAAGAGCGCGAGCGCGTCGACGAAGGTGGTTCCGATCACCGGGTCTCCGCCGATGCCCACGCACGTGCTCTGACCGATGTCGAGGCGCGAGAGCTGGTCGACGGCTTCATAGGTGAGCGTTCCCGAGCGCGACACGACGCCCACCGGACCCGGCTTCGTGATCTTCGCGGGCATGATGCCGATGCGACACTGCTCCGGCGTCACGACGCCGGGGCAGTTCGGACCGACGAGGCGCATCGACGAGCCGCGGAGCGCCGCCTTCGCGCGCATCATGTCGATGGCGGGAATTCCCTCGGTGATGCAAGCGGTGACATCGAGACCCGCATCGGCGGCTTCGAGGATGGCGTCCGCCGCGCTGGGCGGTGGCACGAAGATCACCGACGCGTTTGCGCCCGTGTCCTTCACCGCCTCGGCAACGGTGTCGTAGACCGGGATGCCGTCGATCTCCTGGCCTCCCTTGCCCGGGGCGATGCCGCCGACCACCTGCGTGCCGTAGTCCTTCGAGAAGCCCGCGTGCAGGCGGCCCATCCGGCCCATGCCCTGGATCAGGAGCTTCGTGTTCTTGTCACACAGAATGGACATGGCTAGCCCTCCGCTCCACGTACGGCCGCCACCGCCCGTTCTCCGGCTTCGCGCAGTGTCTCCGCCGGCGTGATGTCGAGTCCGCTCTCCGCGAGGATCTTGCGGCCCTCGGCGGCGTTCGTTCCCTGCAGGCGCACGACCAGGGGTACGCCGATGCCGAGCTCGCGGGCCGCGGCCACCACGCCCTCGGCGATCAGATCGCAGAGTACGATGCCGCCAAAGATGTTCACGAGGATGCCCTTCACGTTCTCGTCCCGAAGGATGAGCTTGAAGGCTTCCTGCACTTTCTCCTTGTCCGCGCCGCCGCCGGCGTCGAGGAAGTTGGCGGGACTGCCGCCGCACACCTGGATCATGTCGAGCGTCGCCATCGCGAGACCCGCGCCGTTCACCATGCAGCCGATGTTTCCGTCGAGCCCCACGTAGGCGAGGTCGATTTCTGCGGCGGCTCGCTCGCGGGGGTCCTCCTCGTCGGGATCGCGGAGCTTCGCGATCTCCGGGTGCCGAAAGAGCGCGTTGTCGTCGAAATTGAGCTTCGCATCGAGCGCGATGAGATCACCGCTGCTGGTGACCACGAGCGGGTTGATCTCCACGAGCGATGCGTCCTTCTCCTGGAAGAGCCGGAAGAGTCCGCGGAGGAATGTCTCGAGCTGGCCCACCTGTGCGCCATCGAGGCCGAGGCCGAAGCCGATGTGGCGGACCTGGTAGGCCTGGAGGCCGACGTTGGCGTCGATGTACACCGTGATGATCTTCTCCGGTGTCTTCGCCGCGACTTCTTCGATCTCCATCCCGCCTTCGGTGGACGCGATGATCGCGAAGCTCTCGCTGGCGCGGTCGATCACGAAACCGAGGTAGTACTCGTGGGCAATGTCCGAGCCCGCCTCGATATAGACCTTGCGGACCACCTTGCCTTCGGGGCCTGTCTGGGCCGAGCGCAGGGTCATGCCCAGGATCTCGCTCGCGGCCTGCTTGGCCTCGGCCGGGCCCTTCGCGATCTTCACGCCGCCCGCTTTGCCCCGGCCGCCGGCGTGCACCTGGGCCTTCACGACACAGACAGCCGATTTGAGCTCGCGCGCCGCCCGCTCCGCCTCTCCCGCCGTCGTGGCGAGCACGCCGTCCGGCACCGGCACGCCGAATTCGCGCAGCAGCTCCTTCGCCTGGTATTCGTGGACGTTCATACCTGAGGCTCGATCTGCGCGACGAGCGCGCGGACGTGCTCGACGGAGGCGTCGAAGAGCTTGCGCTCCTCGTCGTCCATCTCGACCTCGATGATCCTCTCGACGCCGCCCTCGCCGAGGACGCACGGCACACCAACGTAGAGACCGTCGACCCCGTACTCGCCCTCGCAGAGGCACGCGCAGGCGAGGACGCGCTTCTTGTCGCGGAGGATCGCCTCGGCCATCTGGATGGCTGACACGGCGGGCGACACGAAGGCCGATCCGGTCTTCAGGAGGCCGACGACCTCCCCTCCAGCGCCCTTCGTGCGTTTGACGATCGCGTCGAGACGATCCTTCGGAATCAGCTGGGTCACGGGAATCCCAGCGACCGTGCAGTAGCGAATCAGCGGCACCATCGTGTCGCCGTGGCCGCCGAGGACCAGCGCGGTGACGTCCTCCACCGACACACCGAGGTCCCAAGCGACGAAGCTGCGAAAACGTGTCGAGTCGAGCACGCCCGCCATGCCGACGACGCGGTTCTTCGGGAAACCCGACACCTGCTTGAAGGTGTAGACCATCGCGTCGAGCGGGTTCGAGATGACGATTACGTAGGCGTCGGGCGCGTTGTCGCGCACGCCTTCCGCCACCTGCTTCATGATCTTGAGGTTGGTGGCGAGCAGATCGTCGCGGCTCATGCCCGGCTTGCGGGCCAGACCGGCCGTGATGATCACAAGGTCGGAGCCGGCGATGTCCTTGTAGTCGTTCGTGCCGGTGATACACGCGTCGGAGCCGATGACCGGGGCGCCCTCGGCCATGTCGAGCGCCTTGCCCTGGGGCAGGTCGTCGACGACGTCGAAGAGGACCACGTCACCGAGCTCGCGGAAGGCGACCTGTTCCGCGAGGACGCCACCGATGTTGCCGCCTCCGATGAGAGCGATCTTGGGTCGTGCCATGGTGGGGGGGTCTCCCGTCTGAATCTCGGTTCGGATCGCAGGTTGGATCTCGATTGGATCGAACCCGGTGGAACGTGGCGGTGCTGTTTTAAGTCATTCGTGGCCGCCGCGCCATTGGATTCTCTCGCGCGGCCCGTCGGCGGACGGCCGGGATTCTCGACGCTGAGGCAGGGGGGACTCCCCCTGTGGGCCTATTTCCGGGGTGGCGCGAGCCGGATGGAAAGCTCGTCGAGTTGGTGACGGGCGACCGGAGACGGCGCGTCCATCAGCAGATCCTGGCCCCGCTGGGTCTTCGGGAAGGCGATCACGTCGCGCAGGTTGTCGCTCCCGGCGAGCAGCATGCACCAGCGGTCGAAGCCGAACGCAAAGCCGCCGTGGGGCGGCGCGCCGGCGTCGAGCGCATTGAGGAGAAAGCCGAAGCGCTCCTCGGACTCCTCCTTGCCGTAGCCGAGCAGCTCGAAGATGCTGCGCTGCACGTCGCTGCGGTGATTGCGCAAACTCCCGGAGCCGAGCTCGACACCGTTCAGGATGACGTCGTAGTGGGTGCCGCGAACCTTTTCGGGCTCGCTCTCGAGCAGCGGGATGTCCTCGTCGAGGGGCGCCACGAAGGGCTGGTGCATGTAGGTGAGCGCACCATCGTCGCCGCGCTCGAACAGCGGGAACTCCACCACGATGAGTGCTTCCCAGGGCCGACCGTCGGTGCGCTCGAGGCGGTGTCCCAGATCGATGCGGAGCCGGGAAAGGATCGCATTCGCGCGATCGGACTGGTCGGCCTGGAAGAAGAGCAGGCTCCCGGGGCGGGCCGCGGTCTTCTGCTGGATCGCCGCCCTCTCGTCGTCCGAGAGGAACTTCGAGATGGGAGACTTCCACTCGCCTTCAGCGCCGATGCGGATCCAGCCGAGGCCCTTCGCACCGAGCTCCTTGCGCACGAACGAATCCAGGCGGTCGATCTCACTGCGGGAGAGCGCGTCGGCGTCGTGGATGGGCAGGCATTTCACGATGCCGCCGGCGTCGACTGCGCCGCGAAACGCGCGGAACTCGCTGTCGCGGAAGACGTCGGTCAGATCCTCGAGCGACAACTCGATCCGCGTGTCCGGACGGTCGCAGCCGTAGCGACCCATCGCCTCGGCGTAGGTCATCCGCGGAAACGGGCGCGCGAGCTCGACCCCGGCCGCTTCGTGCGAGCCGACCACGGTGACCTCTTCGAGCACCGCCATCACGTCGTCCATTCCGACGAACGACATCTCAAGGTCGACCTGGGTGAACTCGAGCTGGCGGTCGGCCCGCTGATCCTCGTCGCGAAAACAGCGAGCGATCTGGAAGTAGCGATCGAAGCCCGCAACCATCAGCAGCTGCTTCATGATCTGCGGAGATTGCGGGAGCGCGTAGAACGAGCCCTCCTGCAGGCGGCTCGGTACGAGGAAGTCGCGCGCGCCCTCGGGCGTCGACTTCGCGAGCATCGGCGTTTCGATCTCGAGGAAGTCCTGTGACGAGAGGCTCGCCCGCACCGCCTGGTAGAGGCGATGGCGCAGCCGCAGCGCGTTCTGGAGCGGCGGGCGCCGCAGATCGTGGATGCGGTGGCGCAGGCGCGTCGACTCGTCGGCGTCGGCCTCCTCCTCGATGGGAAACGGCGGCGGCGTCGAGCGGTTGAGGAGCAGCAGCTCCGCGACCTCGATCTCGACCTCGCCAGTGGTGAGCTTCGGGTTGATGGTGTCGTCGGAGCGGCGCTGCACGGTTCCCCGCACCGCGATGACGTACTCGGAGCGCAGCTCGCCCGCGCGCTGATGCGCCTCGGGCGACGCATCGGGGTGGAAGACGACCTGGACGATCTCCTCGCGGTCGCGCAGGTCGAGGAAGATCAGACCACCGTGGTCGCGCCGGCGCTGCACCCAGCCGGCGACGACGACCTCCCGATCCACGAGGTCGATCGTGATTTCACCGCTCGCGTGCGTGCGCCGCAGAACTCCCATGCCGTCCAGATCGACGCTCGATCGGGCCACGGCCCACCTCGCTGCCAGGCTCATCACTGCCGGTCTGCGCCGGCTCGTCCCGGAGATCAGAAAAACAGAAGGAAAACGCGGGCTTGGTAGCAGAGCGAGGTCGCGACTGTCAAACCGCGCGCTCAGAGTGCGGCATCAGACCCACCCGTCCCGCAAACAGATGCCGCACCCGGGATGTCCATTGAACAACCCGGCAAGCGCCCGAAGGGCGCGCGCAGAGAACCGAAGGCGAGCGAAGTCGAGAAAGCGTCGGCTCGCGCGCGCCACAGCGAACCCAGTTCGACCTCAGCCGAGATCGTCAGCCGAGCACACCTGGTCCCGCCCCAAAGACTTCGCGCGATACATCGCCTTGTCGGAAGCGTCGAGGAGATGCTCGCGATCCATCCCGTGCGCAGGATACGTGGCGACGCCAATCGAGATACTCAGGCGGATCGTCTGATCGCCACCGCCATCGAAGATCGCTTCGGCGACCGTGCGCCGGATGCGCTCGGCCACGGCCAATCCGGCCTCGTGACTGGTGTCGATCAACACGATCGTGAATTCATCCCCGCCGTAGCGCGCGAGTGTGTCGACCTGGCGGATGCACGGCTGGAGCACCTCGGACAGGCGCCGCAGCACCTGCGAGCCGATCAGGTGTCCGTGCTGGTCGTTCACGAGCTTGAATCGGTCGAGATCGAGAAAGAGCACGGACAGCTGTTTGTCGTAGCGCTTGGCGCGTTGGATCTCGTGATCGATGGCCTGCAGCAGATACCGGGCGTTGTAGACCTCGGTAACATCGTCGATGAACGCCCGCTCTTTCGCGTGGCTGTAGCGTTCTGAGTTCGCCAACGCGATGTGGGCGTGACCGGCGATGATGAACGCCCGCTCGATCTCCCCGGCCTCGAAGGCCCGGGCGCCCTCGTCTTCGATGATCCAGACGATGCCCAGCTCCTCACCGTTCCCGCGCAGCGGCACGGACAGGACGCGGCCCCCGTGGATTCCGGACTTGCGCAAGAGGTCGACCACCGGTCCCTCGTGAACGACCTCGATTCCGTCGACGCTCTCCATGTCGAACGATTTCTGGTTCACGAGTTCGTTGCGCAGCATCACGGCGTCCGCCTCGCCGAAGCCGCGGAAGGCGACACCGTCCGATGTCGGAATCGCGGTGCGACGGAAGAACGCCAGTCCGCGCGATCGGGAGAGTGACTGCAGGAACACGTCGAGGGCAACCGCGTAGACCTCGCCCGGGTCGAGGCAGCGCGTGAGCGTACGGCACGACTCGACGACGTCGAGCATTTCGCGCAGCCGCTCGTTCTCCTCGATGAGTCGGCGCCGCGCGATGACCTGCTCCACGACCGCGCCGAGCTCGTCCGCGCGCACGGGCTTGCGCAGGTAGTCGGCCGCTCCCATGCGAAGCGCACGCACGGCACTGTCGATCGAGGCGTTCGCGGTCAGGATGATGAATTCGGTGCCCGGTTGTTCGAGACGAATTCGTTCGAGCAGATCGATCCCCGACATTCCCGGCATCTCGAGGTCGGAAACCACGAGCATGGCCGGCTCGCGCGCGAGGGCCTCGAGAGCCGCCTCGCCGCTCGCGCAGGTCTCCACGGAGACGAGTTCATCGAGGGCGTCCTTGGCGAGTTCGCGAATCAGCCGGTTGTCGTCGACGACAATGACCCGCGCCTTCGCCTCTACTCGCGATTCCGGAACATCTGACATGTCTTTACTGGATTCGGCACGCGAAGCGGCCGGCTTGAGAGGGCTAAAACCAGCGGAAACGGTCAACCAATGCGGAACTCGACGCCAGTGGAGCTCCCAACATTCCCGAAATCCGCCGAGATTGCCAACACGTACGAGGCAATTTCACCACAATCAGGGAAGCGAAACAGGATGCAGGGAGCTCGGCGATGGCGAAGTTCGACGTTCGCTGACCGTTCTCAACTCCTTCGGCTCTGGGGCGGCAGCACCCAATCCCAGCTCGCTCCACCATCGCGAGTGCGGAGAACCATCCCCTCCTGACCGACGATGAACCCGATCTTCCGGTGCCGGTCGAAGCCGAGGTCGCGCATGAAAGTGAAGATCCGCGGGAACGAGCTCGACGGCTCCGTCCAGCTCTCTCCGCCGTCCTTCGACATGCGGATCAGGCCCTTTTCGCCGACCGCGATGACTCGATCCGAGGTCTCGGCAATCGAAAAGAAGGCCTGCTTGCGGTCGGTCACCTGGTACCGCCACGTGCGACCGCCGTCCTGGCTCCGCAGGATGACGCCACCGAGTCCGGAGATCAGGCCGTTCCGCTCGTTGCTGAATCGGACCGTGAACAGATACGGGTTCTGGATCACGGAGACTTCCACCGTGGGACGATCCGCGCGGCGGCTGTCGAGGTACCGGGTCAGGAATCCGGGATCGTCATCGACGAAATCCTCGAAGTCCCAGGGCGGCTTGTTGGGCATGCGCAGACGGTCGGTGGCAACGCCGGCGTCGTCGAGGATGGAACGAACGTCCTGGATGCGCGCGGAGAGCAGGTCGAAGAGCTCGATTGGATCCTCTTCGTTGCCGAACGCGGCGACCTCCCTTGCGCTCGCGAAGGGATCGACCCTCACGTTGACGTGCGTCTCATCGGCGATCGCCTCGGCGAATCGCCGCAGATCCGGAATGTACTCCTCGCGCACGTCGATCTCGTTGTAGCCGAAGATCAAGGGCTCCAGGTGCACGTCGCCAACGATGTCGGCCCGCGTCCAGTTCGCGCCGCGGTCGTCGGACCAGAAGATGTAGCCGAACTCGCCGATCAACCAGCACTTCGTACTGGGTGACGCGAGACAAGTGATGTTGTTGAGGCCGACATCCTCGTAGACCTTCTCACCGCCTCGAACGCGGTCCTGGTCTCTCTCCGACAGCCACACGAACATCGGATGCAGCGGATCGACGCCGAGCGAGTGGTCGACCCAGGTCTCCCCGCCGTCCTCGGTGAGGATTCTCGTGCCCCACTCGCCCACGGCCCAGGCGGTGTTCGCGTCGAGCGCGTGCACACCGAAGAGGTGGGAGCCTTCGCCAACCTTGAGGTTTGGCTGCTCGGTCCAGGTCTTGCCCCCGTCGTCGGTGCGGACGATCGTACCCAGCTGTCCGACCGCCCAGCCGTGCTGCGAGTCGGCCATCGAGACGGCGTAGAGGAGGCGGATGGTGGGCGTCGATCCCTTGTGCCAGGTCTCGCCGGCATCGGACGTCCAGTACGCGGCGCCCTGGTATCCGACGGCTACCGCGTGCTCCTCGTCCGGGACCGAGATCGCGAAGAGATCGTCGAAGATGTCGATCTCGCCCTCCGCGTAGCGGGGCCCGTAGTCGAGGACGTGGCAGCCCGAAAGGGCAATGCACGTGGTCGAGAGGACGAGAACGACGCCACGCATGAACTGGCGGGAAGAGCATCGGCGAGCTGAGTTCATGCGGTGCGACCCCCTGGAGCGGATTTCCGCGTCGATGGTTGTCTAATCTATCGTTCGAGACCATGTCAAGCACGCGCCTGCGAACCCCGACTCCGCTCGTGCCCGCGCGCGTCGAGGGGTCGACACCGACTGGCGGTCGCCCCCCCCAGCCGACTCGGGTCGGCGCGACGCTGCTGTCTCTCGACGCGTCGTCCCTGCGTCTCGCGATGCGCGCGGTCGGAATCGAACAGGGGCTGCGGATCGCCGCGTGCGCGACCTCTGTGGCGTGGATGGTCTTCATCGGGCGTCTCGCCGTGGGGCGCGATCCCGAGAACCGCCGGACGGCGCTCCGGTCCAGCGTCCTCGACCGCGTCGTTCGCCTCCTCGGCGAGTTGAAGGGGGCGTACGTGAAGGCTGGCCAGTTCGCCGCGGCCCGCCACGACCTGTTGCCTGGATCGGCGAGCGAAGCACTGGCGTCGCTGCGCGATCGCGTCCCTCCCCTCCCCTCGAACCTCGTGAAGAGAACCATCGAGCGTGAGCTCGGCGCTCCGCTCGACGCGCTGTTCGCCGACTTCGACCCCGAGCCCCTCGGCGCCGCCTCCATCGCCCAGGTCCACCACGCGACCCTTCCCAGCGGCGAGGACGTCGCGGTGAAGGTCCAGTACCCGTGGCTCGCAGCGTCGCGCCGGGCCGACCTCGCCATCCTGCGTGGCGCGCTTCGGCTCGCACGTCGCTTCGCAAAGCGGGATTCTCGCCCCCCGGACTGGCGGCGACTGTTCGCGGAGTTCGAGGAAGGCCTCGAGGCGGAGCTCGACTTCACGCGCGAAGCTCGGATCGCGGCGGAGATCGCCGACAACCTCGCGTTCGACTCGCAGGTAGCCGTTCCCGAGGTGATCCCGTCGCACTCCAGCCGGCGCGTGCTCACGATGCGTCACCAACCGGTCGTCCGCATCGACGACGCGGCCGGCCTTGCACGTCTCGGCGTCGCGCCGGCTGCGATACTCGAGATCCTCGCTCGCGCCTACGCGAAACAGGTCTTCGTCGACGGCCTGTTCCACGCCGATCCGCACCCGGGAAATCTCTTCGTACTCGACGAGCCGGGCGCCGCGCAGCGCCCCACCCTGCTCTTCATCGACTTCGGGCTGTCGCGCCGACTCACACCGGAACTGCGCCGCGAGCTGCGCTCGAGCGTGCACGCGCTCATCCGCCGCGACGTCGAGGGCTTCGTCGACTCGATGGAGCGCATGGGAATGGTCGAACCTCGCGCACGCGACACGGTGCGCGACGCCGTCGCCCAGATGATCGACGAGCTCGCGCGACACGGCGGTGCTCTCGCGCTCGAGGGTTCTGCTGTGCTGCCGCTGAAGGATGCCGCCGTCGAGCTGCTTCGCCGCACGCCGGGTCTACAGCTCCCGAACGACCTGCTCCTGTACGCGAAGACCCTCTCGTACGTGTTCGCGCTCGGCGTCACGCTCGCGCCGGAGGTCGACCTCGTGAAGACCTCGCTCCCCTATCTCCTGCAGTTTCTGGGCGGCCGCGACGAGCCGAGCCGAGCTACCGGGAGAGACGCAGCCCCTGCAGGCGGATGAAACCAGCGGCGTCACGCTGGTCGTAGGTGTCTTCGGAACCCGCGTCTTCGAAGGAAGACATCGCTTCGGAGTAGAGCGAGACGGGAGAGCGCCGACCCGTGATCTGGAGACTCCCCTTGGAAAGCTTCACACGAACCTCCCCCGTGACATTGCGCTGAGTCACTTCGATCGCGGCTCGCATCATCTCCATCTCCGGCGCGTACCAGAACCCGTTGTAGATGAGCTCTGCAAAGCGCGGCGCGAGCTTGTTTCGCTCGTGCGCAGCCTCGCGATCGAGGGTGATCGACTCGAGTGCGCGGTGGGCGGCGTGGAGCACGGTCCCGCCCGGCGTCTCGTATACGCCGCGCGACTTGAGCCCCACGAAGCGGTTCTCCACCATGTCGACGCGGCCGACGCCGTGGGCACCGGCGAGTTGGTTCAGCCGGTGGAGAAGTTCGGCGGGCGTGTACGTCTGCCCGTCAATGCTATTCGGAATGCCCTTCTCGTAGCCGATGATGATCTCCGTCGGGTTTTCGGGGGCATTTTCCACGGATTCGGTGAGCAGGAACATGGACTCGTCGGGAGCGCGCCACGGGTCCTCGAGAACTCCACCCTCGTAGGAAATGTGCATGAGGTTTCGATCGATTGAGTACGGCTTCTCCAGGGTGGCGGTGACCGGAATCGAGTACTTCTGGCAGTACGCGATGCAGTCGCTGCGCGAGCGGATGTCCCACTCCCGCCACGGCGCGATGATCGCGAGCTCGGGCGCGAGCGCGCGAAACGTGAGCTCGAAGCGAACCTGGTCGTTGCCCTTGCCGGTCGCTCCGTGGGCGACGGCGTCGCAGCCCGTCTCGCGCGCGACCTCGACGTGGTGCTTCGCGATGAGGGGGCGCGCGAGAGCAGTGCCGAGCAGATAGGTGCTCTCGTAGATCGCCGACCCCTGGATGGCCGGAAACACGAAATCGCGCACGAACTCTTCGCGCAGGTCTCGGACGATGCAGTCGAGGGCACCGGTCGCCTTTGCCTTCTCGGGCAGCCCCGAGAGCTCCTCCTGCTGACCCACGTCCGCCGTGTAGGCGACCACTTCGCAATCGAATTGATCGAGCAGCCAGTGGAGGATCACCGACGTATCGAGCCCGCCGCTGTACGCCAGGCAGACCCGGTTGAACTTCCGCTCGCTCACGCTCTCTCCTTCCGTCGCGGTAGCGGAGAGTAATGGGGACCCAGGCGAAGGTCGAGGTCCCGGCATTCCCAGACCCGCACGGAGGCGGAGGGGCGGGTACCCGGGGAGGGCGCGGCTTCAGGGTCGAGTGGGGGCGCCTGTCAGAGGGCTGCCTTGGAGCCAGAAGAAAGATGCGAGCTCGACTGTCGTCGAGTACCCCTTCAGCGGACCGCTTCCGCTGATTCAGCTGCACGCAGACGAATCGCCGTCGTCGTACCCACGAAGGTGTCGTGCGTCGTGCGGAGGTCGCCGCCCAGGGATCGGACGAGGTCCGCGACCGTGGTGTCCTCGAGGGGCTGCGCGTCTCCCGCGTTGTTGGGGCCGTTCGAGTCGACGATCGTGACGACCACCGAGGTCGCGTCACCGCGACCGGTGGCGCGGGCGGCCAGAATGACGGAGTCGCCGGACCGGACCGACTGCAGGCGGTTGTCGAGGAGGCGGACCAGGGCCTTCAGGAGGCGCTCCGGGTCGCCCTGCACGGGCGGGAGCTGGCCGGGAATGAGAACCTCGAGGTCGACGGCGGCGACGGCGTACTTTTCCCTCACGCGGGCCGAGGCGTCCTCGAGCACCTGGAGGGCGTCGAGGCGGACGGCCTCGGACTCCTTCGACTCGGGCGCGCCGGAGAGCACCGCGCGCAGGGCGGCATTGGTCTTCTTGACGCGCTCGAGGGCGCGCAGCCCGTCCTCGACCATCGAGCGGTAGCGCACCGAGCGCCGGCCGCCCGTCGCCTCGAGAAGCTCATCGAGCGAGCGGTTCAGCTCGGCCATCGGATCGTCGAGGTCGCGGTGGAGCGAGAGGCAGCGTTCGTCCTCGGCGGCGGACTCGGTGAGCAGGATCACGACGCCGATGCTCTGGCCCCCGGCCTGGATGGGCGACGCGACCGCGATGAATCCGCGACCCTCGTAGCGAAACCGAAATCGCACCGTCTCCCCCTTCGAGCAGACCTCGGCGACCGCGCCGAGGACGCCCTCGCGCGTTCCGCCCTCGAAGAGCGCGGCGAGTGGGCGCCCGAGGGCCTCTTCGGCCGACCACGCGAAGAGCGCCTCGAACGCGGGATTGACGTAGGTGACGCATCCCTGCGGATCTCCCACGACGATGGGAGCGTCGAGAAACGTGAGCAGCGACGGAGCGGAAGCGTTCATGAATCCACCGTGATGATTTCAGTGT
>SPKZ01005840.1_pt1 | contig 23620 bp, 35 predicted proteins | sample 2456571 | NCBI WGS metagenome assembly SPKZ01 (sample SAMN11192286, study PRJNA482655) | marine metagenome | biome: ENVO:00000447; feature: ENVO:00000244|ENVO:00000211|ENVO:00000569|ENVO:00002023; material: ENVO:00002151; isolation source: ocean water from marine abyssalpelagic zone ... | reverse complement strand
TTATGAAAAAGATTTTTATTTCACTTATTATTTGTTTGTCAGTAACAGCTTGCGCAACTAAGCCGTTGACAGCAGAAGAAAAAGCCAAAAGAGAAAAAGCCTTAAAAGAGGGAACTCAAATTCACGACACGATTTTAAAGCACACAAATCTTCAAGGACCTGCTTTATATCCCATGTTCTTTTAATTCATCCTCTTCTCTTGTATATCCATCAAGTGCAAGTTTTACAGCGAACACCTTGCCAAGTTCATTTTCTAGCGCCCAATGAAAAGCGTTATGATCCCAATGTTCAAGATGTGCAAGCTCATGGGCAAGGTGTTTTAAAATATCAAGAGTTGTATAGGGTTTAATTTCTATTTCAACATTGTCATTTTTCTTAATAGTAAATTTTAAATAATGTGTATAAAGAGTAATTAAGTGCTTTTCGCCGTCATACCATTTAGTAATTTGGCCGTGAAAAGTTTGGTTTTCTGAACAATTCTCTTTTGGTCTTCTTGATTTTATAGAATCTAAAAGTTTAATATGAGGCAATTTAGGCGAAACTAATTCTACAAAAGGCCGTATCCATTCTAATTCAGGTGAAATCCTCATAAGAAAATTATTCCTATGATTGACATTTATATCAACCGACTTTTTTAGTTTGTTGAATTAATACTCATCTATGCAACACTTAAACGTGTCACTTTTATTAGGAAACATATCTGAACTTGCTTTTCACCTAGAAGCTACTTCAAAAGGTCTCGTAGTTTCAAAACCTGTTTCTCAAGCTACTGTTTACGATTGCCTCGTTGATAACAACAAATCCATTTTAAAAATACAGATTAAATCGACTTTTAGTGAGGGGCCAAGTTTCTCAGTAAATATTGGTCGGGGATCTACAAGTAAAGAAACATATACGAGCAAAGAAATTGATTATTTTGTCATTTACTTAGCAAAAATAAAAGTTTGGTACATTATCCCAGTTGAAGAGCTCGCGGATCAGGTTAAAATTACTTTTTTCCCTTATTCTCATCAAAGCAAATGGAATAAATTTAAAGGATGTTGGGATTTTCTTTCTCGTTAATAGTATTAGTCATATTTGCAAACTTTTATTGATCCATTTTTATTATATGCTTCTCTCATTTTTTTTACCCATTTCATTTTACCTTTTAAATCTTGAATTTTTTTGTTGTCGAATGACCCTGTTATAAAATCGTGACATTGCTTGCACAGCGGCATGAAATTATCTACCTTTTTAAATAATTCATCATCTCCTTTGTGCGCCTCGATATGGTCAACAACAGTCGCTTTTTCCGGGCAGCAAAAACAAATAGGGTTTTTTTTAAGAAATCTAAATCGAAATTGACGCCACTTCGAGTCATACATTTGTTGCCTTCGATTTCTTTCTGTGTCGTGTCGAATAAATTTTTTAAATTTTTTTGGTTTTTTTCGCTCAAATCTTTTAGGACGCTGCACCAAAACTCCTTAAAACCACGACTATGCGCGTCGGTGTTTCTAATGTTTGTGTGTTTCTACGTTGCACTGTGTCTCATTTAAGAAACACAAGAAACACAATTTGGTGTTTCTACGACTCACTGAATCTAATGCACTGTATCACCTTATAATAATAATAATTTATATTAAATAAATTAAAATAATTAGGCACATTATACATGAAGAAACACTAAATACACCAAACACCAAATTTTGAATTTATACGTTTTTTGATACACACTGCATTATTTTCATGGAAGCATTGTGTCTAGTAATATACAAAGTAAACTAGAAAGGTCTAGCTTTAGTAAATTGCTTAACTTGTTGTTTTATTTAATTTTTTAGGATTGTTTATAAATATATATATATATTTTAAATGTACTCTCCCCTTATATATTATATATATATACCAAAAGAGCGGTGTTCGGTGTTTCTGTGTTTCTTGAACCAGATTGCCGAATCGGGACGCAGAATTCCCTGTTTGACTCGATAAATATAGCCGAACTAATAAAATTTAGCAATGCTATTGCCTTAAACCTACGACGAGGGTTGTTATGTTAAAACTTTTCAAAGATGAATTGGAAGAGGCCGTTGAAAACGGATGGCCTATGAAGCTTATTAAGCCCTCAGGAGCATTTTTAGTCCCAGGGGGTATCGATAGTAGTGCTGGTCTCATAAAATGCGTAGAGGACGATTTAAACAACGCTGGTGATGCATCTGCGGTAGCGGTTATGGGGAACATGCTGCCGGAATTTATTTGCATAGACATTGACACGAAGGACAAACAAGCAAAAAAGGATATTTTTACTGTTCTTGCTAAGAATTTTGGCGAGAGAAATGATTTCTTTTTTAGAGTGGGGCATCCTGACAAGGGAGGTCAATTCTGGTTTCGATGCATTGACAACCTGCATTCCTACGAGGAGCAAAGCGTTGAGGGCGTTGTTGATATTATTTTTAAGTCAAAAAGATGTGACGCGCTAGGTTCTTACAAAGGAACTGACAGAGTTTACGAATGGCCGTCACTAAAATTCTGGGAACTAACTCCCGAAGACATGCCTATTATTTCCATAAGCGTCATAGATCAAATAATTGACGCGGCTAGACCTTATGGGAAGCATGTTGAGTCTACCGGTTTAAAATCTAGGCACGATTCAAAAATCAAAAAAATGGCAACTCTTCCAGGCCTGGGTAATATTGTCGAGCAGATTTGGAAGATGGATGAATTTCAGTCTCATGTTCAAAGTAATTATTTGGGTGATGATAAATGGAAAGATAATAGGGTTATTCCAAGGGAAGATGCTAGGTCGCTTCTTTACGTTATTGAGAAAAGACTTTCTGAACTAACTAGAGTTGGTGGAACAATCACTTTTGCAGACGATGATGAATTTGTATTTGATGACATTGTTTACCAAAAAGTCGAAAGAAATTCCCTTTTAGACATTATTTATGGGGCCATAAAAAAGAATATGGCAGTTGAGAACAGAGAAGTTTGTTTCTTAGTTGCTCTATCTATTTGCTCGTATATTGTCAGTCACCTTTATTCTTTTAAAGGTCTGAACCTTAACTTAATGCTTTTATATGTTGGAACTACAGGATGTGGAAAAAGTACTGCACTACAGGCTTTCCATGAGGTTGGAAGTTTATTTCCCAAAATATTTAATGGCATTAGGGGCGAAGAGAGTTCGTCTATGCAAGGAATGGTAAGTGGTATAGCTGAAGATCCGATATCTATTATCGTTTTTGATGAGATTTCGACCTTGTTTCGATCAATTGGGAACTCCAAAAGTACGTTTTCAGATTCAGCAGAATTACTTACGAAGCTTTACTCAAACCCGTACAAGATCACGCCTTTTTTTAGAAGGCTTGCGAACACTGTGAAAGACCCAGTTGGCAATATCAGGCTCTCCATGATTGGAATGACAAACAAAAACGTTTTTAAATATTTAACAAGTGATCTTTACGAGCAAGGTTTAATGAGACGTTTTTTACCTATGGTTGATTTGTCTATGAAAGATAGAAAAACAGGTTGGTCTAAGCCAAAAAGTTTTTTTACCGAAGTAGAAAAAGAAAAAATACAATCAATTTTAAGAGGAATGCTTGGAACCGGTCTTTTAAAAACAAAAATGAATATAGGTTCACTTGAGCTTCCAAAAGGACTTGATAAAAAAGGGGAAACCGTTTTTTGGCAAGAGTGTTGGAAAGGTTGTGAGACGGTTAACTTGAATTCCTCGATTGAGGTAGACGGCTTTTTAGAGAATGATCTCCCCACTGAATCAAATAGAATTATGCGAATTTTAAGCGGAGACACTGACGTTTTGCGACTTTCGCTTATGTCGAGTTACGCTGAAAACATTATAAAACTATCTGCGATTCATTCATTATGCGGCAAGAATTGCTTAAGTCAAACATACAAAGGCAATAAAAATTCTTATACATTCTCGCCAAATACAAAAGTTGATATGGACTCAATTAATTGGGCAAAATCAAATTTAGTTTACTGGTTTCTAGGTGATGGCATGGATAAAATAAATTCAAATTTATCCAAAGATTCAGATATCGAGGACCATAAAACAACTCAACATGCTTTCTTAACTTTTTTACAAACTAAAGAATTGCGCGAATTTAAAATGGGACATAGGGACTTGCGTGAATATTTTTCAACTAGAGAACTAAGAAAAGCAAAAGTCTCAGTAATTCAATCACTTATTGACAACGGCAAACTTGTAACTGATGAGAAATCCAATGCGCTTCGAAGAGGTTGTACGATTCGGGTAGTTGACACTTAAAAAAAGGAGGGGGTATGAGTTCTTATGATCTAAATGACGACGAGGATCACTTTAAATTTAATAATATTAATCAGGATGTCTTTTGTACTGAATGCAAAAGAGAAACTGATTTGTGCGCTTGTAGAGGGCAAATGAATTCGAATGAGATAATAGCAAATCAAAAGAAAAACTTAGCTCTCTACGAGCAGCACCTATTAGATAAAAAAGTTCAAGGTGCAGAAATAAGGCAGATGGGTAGGCACCTACGTAATAGAAATAATTATTTTTATTACGAAAAAAGAGATGCAATTTTTTATGATGCTACAAAACTAAAAGGTATGGAGTTGTCCGTAAAAGATCGATTAACTGTGGGTTTTGCTAGATATAATTTTTCTAAATACGTAGAAAGAGTTTTTGGCAAAAATCATTTGCCTCACATTAAATCTTTTAGAAGGCGATGGAAATGACCGACTTTTTTATTAACATACTATCTTCTTTTTTTGGAACTATGACGGCCGTTTTTTTAGTTTCATTTATTCGATCATATTATGGATTAGATGAGCGCGAGACTGAACTTTTCATTAAAAGACTTATGAAAAAAATCGAAGCATTTTTTAAGGATAAGGAATGAAGCGCAAAGAATTTATAGAGAAGATTGATAAAGTTATTGCTGGCAATGAAGACATTGGATATAGCACATACTTTTACACATGTGACGCTATATCTACAACAATAAGTGATGTAGGCAGTCTGTATTACACAAAAGAATTTGCGCTCCTAGATAGAGATTGCTGGGTCACAGGTTTTGCCTCTTATTATAGTTCCAACCGAACTGACTACTACTGCCTAAGAGCAATATGTCTTGAATGGTTTAAGATTTGGTCTTTAGAGGAAAAACATTATTTGGAGTATTAGATGAGTGATTGGAAAGTTGGTGATGAGGTTTTTTGTACCTTTCGTGGCTTTGGAATAGTTAAATCTTTTGAAATTACCCATCAGGAATACCCTGTCAGAGTAAAGTTTATTACTAAACCTAAAGGTATTATTGAAGACACTGAAGACTATCTTATAGACGGAAGGGAGTTTAATTACAGTTTGCATCCATCTCTTTTTAAATCTCCAAAAGAGGCATCAGAGTATTTTGCAAATATAAAACAAAAAAAGGTATTTAAAGGTGTGTTGGTAAAAGGCGAATTTGAAAACCTCCACTGTGTTGCCCAATACGGCCCCGTCCCTGATGATTGGAAAATATTAAAAGAATTTGAAATAGAGTACGAGGAATAGAAATGTATGATGATTTATTTGGAGAAGATGCCATAACGGAGCTTTTTAAAAACTGGCACAAAATTAAACAAAAAGCTAATAAGTACGATTGGATTATGGGTTATTTAGATAAAATCGAAAGAGAGGTTGAAGAAGATAAGGTTTTTGAAGTCGTTTTAACTTGGAAAAAAGGCAGTGGGCTTTATTTCGGGCACGATTCAGTTATTAAAGAAATGAAAATTAAAGATATAAAAACACTTTTAGATGATTAATTACTACGCCCTATAAAATGACTGAAGTTTATAAAGTAAATGAGGATGGCTTACCCGCTACGTTTGGCGGAGATGTCTTAAGTGTCGATGAAGTTGTCCTACAACTAAACACTCTTATGGACCTTGTTAATAGTTATGCACTCGAAATAAAACACTTAAAAGAATTTATTAAAGCGCCTCATGAGGAGCAAATATCTCGCATTAAGTACGAGGTAGGTGTAGACATGTCACTGCAGTTCGACCAGTTAAAAAAACAACTCGACGAAGCAACAGAAGTCATAAGAAAAAACTTTGAGTTTGATAGAAGAGCGATAAAGAGTCCGTATGAGGTGGGCGTTAGTTTAATGGGTATAGTTAGGGCTAAGCAGTACTTAGAAAAGTATTCCCTATAATCCGCATTATCGGGTAGAGAGGTGATAAGTAAATGAGTGAAAGTAAAAGGTTAGACCCATTTTTTATAAGTAAAATTGTAGTTACTTTTTTTCAAGAACAGTCGAAAAAGGGCTGTATGTATATGACTTTAAATTTTGAAAAATTCAAGCATTTTGAGGGTACTGATAAGGAGTTAGAGGACATATGCTCAAAGGAAGCTAGAATTTCTGACGAGACAAAGAGCTTAAAGGTGATTACAGTTTACGGTTTTGATACCTATGAGAATAGAAAAACATATTTAACTAATTTAATTGAGAGTATCGGTGCTGAATTATCTGGCAATCTCGACGACTATTGGGGGGAAAAAGAGAAAGAGTGTTATTCTTTTTTTCTCGATCATAGGTAATTTTACCCGATAATTTTAATAACGAGGAATAAATGGAAGACAAAAAAGCTTTTAAAAAATGGTGCAAAGAAAATTTAACAAACTCTGAGCATCATATAAAAAGCAATGGTATATATTCAAGAGCTGTAAAGTCGGCATGGGTAGCTGCTTGCGATTATAAAAACAAAGAAATTAACGAGCTTAAAGAAAAAATAGAAGAACATCTTTTATACACTCCAAAGCTTCAAAATAAAGAGCAATGGCAGTTGGAAATGGAAAATCTCAAAGCGGGTATTAAGGAAGCTGCTTTTATAATTAAACAAACTAACGGCTACATGTTCAAAGGCTGGGCTAAAGACGGCGTGCTCGACTGGCAAAAAATTTACGAGCAATGGCTTGAAAAATACGAAGAGGAATAAAATGATTGATGCGAAATGGATTCTTTTTGTGCCAGTAGCTTTTTATGCAGGGTTATTTATTGGCTGGTTGGTTTTTGAATATTTTGACTTTACATGGGAAGAATTAAAGAAATTAGGGGAATAAATGGAAATTGAATTTAAAATTGATCAAGAAAAAGTTGCTAAAGAAATTATAGCAGGAATAAACAAGACGATTCTAAACGATAAGTTTTGTAAAGTTATTGAAAATAAAGCCTATGAATTCACTAGAGATTTTGAAAAACATCTAGGCGACACTGTTAGATGGGCAATGCAGAAAAAGATAGAAAGCCTTATGGATTCAGAAGATTATGGCCCAAAAATAGACAAGGCAATAAAAGATGCTTTTGATAAAAAATTACCAGCTTTGGGAGAAGAGTTTTTAAATAAAGTAACAATAAGAAATTACTAGGCACATGACTAAAAAACAAAAAGGAAGAGATTAATGTTTTTTGTAAAAAAAGAAAAAGATAAGCTTGTAGTAACAATAGAAGTTAAGTTGAAAGGGTGGTGCAACGAGTGGAATGTTCCTATGCATAAAAGTGATAATGAGCTTTTTCAAGAAATAAAAAATAAAGTTGTTGATGCACTTGTAAACCAAATTTCCACTGAGCATTTTCTTGAGATAAACAAAGATTTAAAGATTAAGTGCCAAGAAGAAATTTTTAAAAAAATAGACAGCGAAGAATTTAGTAATGAGCTGAAAAATAGATGTGAAGAAAGGTTTAAAGATAAGTTTTTTGATTATCTAGACCATCTAACAATGTATTAAAAAAAAGCAATAATGAAGAATGTAGAAAAAATATTATGTGATATTTACCAACTGCAAAGAACTAATAAAAAATTAGTTTGTGCCCTATTTATGATTATTCAAAAACTTGACTTGGACTATAAAGATTTTAAAAAAATAAGCAATGCCATTAGTGTCGAATATAGCGGAATTGATATGGTTCAGGTTATTGAGGAAGCCTTTACTGATTCAAACACGAACGCAAATACAGAAATCAAGAAAAAACTACAAGAAATAGCCAAGCAAATAGACAGCACTATTAACCACCTGTGTTAATTGATCAATTTATAATATTCCTGTTAAAATATTTAAATGCAGGAAGTTAGATCATTAAAAATCATAGGCAGCTTAATAGCTATTTTGTTGACAGTAAATGCTTACTACTTTAGAGACATGGTTGAGACGATTCATGAAATAAAAATTGCACTTACAAGCCTTTCTGTGCAGGCTAAAAATGACAGTATTGTGATTCAAAAGCACGATCGAGAAATTGACAAGCTAAAAGAAAAAGTTGCCATTTTAGAATCTTTAAAAAAACGATATGAATCAAATTAGTGAAATTCACATTTTTCTACTTCTAATGACTGGATTCTTCCCAGGGTTTATTTGTGGTTGCGTACTGACAATGCATAACCACAGATAATTGGCACCAGAGAAATAATAATAATTCGTAAGTATCTATTTTAAAGTCAAGGTATGACTCAGTGCGACCAAGTAGTATAATAAAATGCGAGGTAGCACTATGGGTATTAAAAAGACGTCAGTTAGCTTATCAGAGGAGACAATTACCTACTTAAAAGGTCTATCAACCTCTGTTATAGGTCAAGAAAACCTATCTGCTGCGATTGAAATAGCTGCCCGTCAATTAATGCAACAAGATTATTTAAAAATGGGGATAAAGCATGAAAGAAGTAATGATGACACTTTTGACAACGATGATGAGACTTCCTTGCGACGCTAAAGTTGCCCATGAAAGAAGTCAGGTCACTTTAATGCTAACATTTCTTATCGGCTCAGAAACAGAGCATTACGAAATACAGATGAACGTAATAAGAAGGGCCAATGAATTTTTAGAAAGTTATTACAAAAATGAATTGTGGAAGCAGGATAGTTGGATGTCTGACAAGTGGGACACCGCTAGATTTAGAAAAGTTTCATAAAATATTGCTTTATAACCTATAGAAATTATAATGTAATCATCAAGTCTTTGTCTCTAAAGACTTCCTCGTCGTGGCCCTCGGTTCTGATCCCCCAAGATTGCCCGAGGGCCTTTTTTTTGATATTGATTTTTCATGACGACGAGAGATGAAGAACAAGAAAAATGCATTAATGCAATTCGAAAAGATTTAATTAGATATAAAAAAGCATTAGTAGTTGCCTGCACGGGATACGGTAAGGGAACTGTAATTGCAAAAATAGCAAAAAAAGCTACTGGTAACATTCTGGTAATAGTACCAAAAGTTAACTTAGTTAAAGATATTGCAAATAGAATAGGTTTAGATATTTGTAGTATTTACTGCGCATCTTTAAATGAAAAAAAGATATCTAAAATTACAGTAGGGACTAAGCAGTCTTTAGAAAAAATAAATTTGGATTCTTTCTCGGCAGTTATATTTGACGAGGCACATAGATACAAAGATGAATTTGTTTCCTCAATAGATGCAAAATATAAAATTGCAATGACTGCTACACCTTTTGACGATCATGGATTTATCTGGGAAAGAGGTTTTTGGCCTAAGCCTTGCTACGAATTTTCTATTAAAGACGCGATTGATAGGGGTTATTTGTGCGACTATCGCATATATGGAGCGCAAAATGCCTATAAGATTGAATCAAATAAAAAGAAAGATTTTACCGGACCTGAAGTAAAAGAAATAATAAAAGATGCAAAAATAAGGCAGCAAGCAGAAGAAATAATTTTAATTGCTGAAAAAGAAAAAAGAAAAAAAGTTGCAATATTGTGTGCGGATGCATCACATGCGGATCAAGTAGCAAAATATTTTAAAGACTCTGTAACTATTCATTATAAATTTAAAAATTCAGAAGAAAAAATTCAGGCTTTTAAAGATAAACATAGATTTTGTATTTCTGTTCTTATGCTTTCAGAAGGTTTTGATTTTGACAAAATTGATATGGTTGTATTTTTACGACCTACTAGATCAACAAGATTAATGATTCAAGCTTCAGGTAGAGGTGTTAGAAAAGGCACTAAAGACTGCATATTCTTAGACTTTGGTGACGTATTTTTATACTGCGGAACTCCTAAAGATCCAATTTATTCATTTATAAAACCCTCTGAGCAGAGAAAAAAATTCACTAAGCAATGCGAAGAATGTTTTTATGTGTATATGGCCAACGAAGAAAAATGCCCTAGCTGTGGTCATAAAAATAAAGTTGAAAGAAACGTTTTAGAAAATTTGAATGACAGTGTCTTAAAAAATGAAAAAGTTTTTAAATTAATTTTTAATCCTGAAATGTTTGTTGAATCAAAGAAAAGCAAAACAAATGCTAAGTTTTGTGTTTATGTTCACTCTGGTAAGAAGTTTTTTTTCTTTGGTAAGCACTTCGGATTAATGCTTGCAAGTAGAGATGCGGGCGAAAGCGTCATTGTAACGTATAAATATCACAAAGGATTTACCAAGGTCCTTACGGTAGAGCCCAGACATCCTTAGTCGACCTAATTACTTTATATATTATTCCTAATTCATCACAAATTTTTTGCCATTTTTTTTGCGATTTTGACTGTCTAGCCTGACCTGTTTTTATTTCTATTTCAAAATGTCTACTTTGGTCTATGCCCCAAATATCAGCTTGTCCAGGGTATCCCACCTTTACCGGCGAGCCGTTCTTTGTATAGAACAAACCGACTGCTCTTGAAAAAAAACGCCCGTTAGGATATTTTTTTTGCAATTCAATCATAACTTGATCTAATAACTCTTGATGAATTTGATAATAATTCATAATACTATCGTAACAGGGCATCAAGTGGTGACAAGTTATTTTTTATATTGCTATGATTTTATCAACGACAATTTTAGGAGGAAGTCATGTTAGATTTATCAGGCGTTGATGCTTCAACGGATTTTAAAGGCGAGTTCCCAGTAACTATTACCAAAGCAGAAGAAAGATTATCAAAAAGCAATAATGTTTATTGGTCTCTAGAATTTACTGTTTTCGGTGAAAAATTTAAGGGACGTAAAATTATTGAGAGTTTTGTCATTTCAAATGATATTGCAAAGCAAAGGCTAGCTCAGCTTGTAGATGCCATTGGAATGCCTCGTACTAACTTAACACCGAATGCTTTTCAAAATAAACAATGCCTGGCGAAGGTCGTCCCTAATAAAGACGACGAGTATTCAAAAATTGCTTTATTTAAAAAATACGAAAAACCTAGCGAACTTCCGGTTTAGTTATGTCTTTAATAATTAAGTCAACAAAGGACAAAGCTAGTCTTAGTCTAAATGCTCTCGTATATGGCGGCGATGATGTTGATATGACTGCGCTAATATCTGAGCTCGACGATGTTTTGGTATTAAATGCTAATGATGCAATGAGTGCGTTAGCTGATCAGGATGTTGATTTCGTAGATTGTAAAACTTACGAACAGGCTCAAGAAATTGCATTAGCGCTTAGGACCGATGAGTTAAAAAAATACAAGTCTGTTGTTTTTAATACCGTTACTGAATTTGGCCAGCACGTTTTTCCAGTAATTAAAGACAGGGCTGACAAAAGGGCCAAGGACAATGGTTCAAAAGGCGCAGACGGAAGGCAATATTGGGGTGAGTTTAAACAAACGATTTCAAGAGTCATAAAATCTTTCCGAGGGGCAAACAAAGATCTTTACGTCTTTGCAGATGCTACACAAAAAGAAAATGATCAAGCTCAGTTAATCACCGTTCCAGATATTTACGGTAAGGCATCTTACGAGATATCAGCATGGCTTGGTGAAGTTTTTTACATGTTTAACAAAGACGGCAAAGATCATTTTTTAACAAAAGCAACTGACAAGATTACGGCCAGGGACCTTTCTGGAAAATTGGAACAAATTGAGCCTGCTAGTTTAAGTCATGTGAAGGAAAAGATTTTAGGATGATTTATCATAATTTGGATTTCGAAGCTTATAAAAAAATGCAAGCCCTTAATGCTTCCAAACTTAAAGATTTTGCATCATCTCCCAAGATTTATGAGTATAGAATTTCAAATCCCATAGTCCCTTCTGCATCAATGGAGTTTGGGACTATGGTTCATAAATGGATTTTAGAGCGAGATACCTTTGGTGAAGAATACGCTGTTACGCCACAAAACAACAAAAGACTTAAGGCATTTAAAGAAGAGTATGATTTGTGGAAGCAGAAAAATATTACTTTAATAACAGAAGAAGAATTTGGAAAATTAAAAACTATTGATGTCGAAATTCAAGGTGAAAATGAACTTACAATAAAATTTGAAAGATGGGGCTTAACTTGCAAATCAAGATTTGACTCCCTTATTGACGACTGTATCTGGGATGTAAAGACATGTTCAGACGTTTCAAAGTTTGAAAGAGATATAGTTACTTTTAAATATTATTTACAGGCGGGGTTTTACTCATACGCTTTCGAAACAGAGTTTGGAAGAAAGCCAAGTGGTTTTAAGTTCTTTGTTGTTCCAAATAAAATGCCATACAATGATTATCAGATAATTGAAATGGATCAGGACTATATTGACTATGGACGCCAGGAGGTTGAGTCCTTGATAGAGGTTTATAAAAAATCAAAAGAATCTCAAAAATACCCAAGAAGACCTGACGTAATTGCCTATAGACCAAGCTTTCTTATTTAAAAATTAAACTTTATTATAACTTTCCAAATACCGATTCGTACTTGACGCAAACCATTCTTGAGTTGTCGAAAAACTGATAGTCTTTTTCGTTTCCCAAATCAATAATTTCAGTTTTCCAGTTTACGCATTGACCACGCTTTCTTTTAAGACACTCTCTATAGCATATTTTAGACAATTTTCCTCTTACCCATTTATCCTGGCAGGCGACGTAGGCTTTTTCCTCTCTCGCAAAATTAAAAGTCTTTGAACCCATTGCACACGCGACTATAAAAGACCCTAAAAAAAGATGAAGCAAAAAATATTTCATGATTCAATTTCCTTTATAAAAGTCTCAACGTACATTTCTAGCTCTTTTTTGTATGTAAGAAGTGCTCCCATATCCTGCATGTCTCTAGGCCGTATTCTCTCTTCTTCGTATTTTCTTTTTAATTTGTAAAATTTTTCTTTTTTTCTTTGATCATAGTTTGGAATTTGATCCATAACCTTGGTAGCAAGAGTTAGAATTGTTCCTAAGTAGTCCATGTTTACCTCAGAATACAAATAATAAATGATAGATAAGTTTTTTATCTTCCTCGTCAAGATGGAGATAAGGGGCAGCTATCGCTACCCCAATGGCCACTAGGACCTTAATTAAAAAATATATCTTAGCTTTATTCTTCTTCAGATTTAACCCAAACTAACACAGCGCTAGCCACACTTGCAGCAGCGGCAATACTTAACTCAACTTTTCTCTCGAGTTCATCGTCCTCAAGATCAAGTTTGTCTTTAACAAATTGTACCATGGCCGGCATATCAACGCTCTCTGCTTCAACTGCTAGCTCCGACCAATTTACACCAGGAAGCGCCATTACTTCATCTGTTAAAGATAATAGCTGTCCCCAATCTTTTGTTCGTCCAACTCTGTCGCCAACGTTACCCATTTCTACTACTAGACCAACTACTTTTTTTAAATTTTCCATTACAAATTTCCTCCTTGATCACGCACATCCAAATGAATGATCTTTTTGCTTGGATAATAAACATAATATGTAAAACCAGAAACCTTAGCGATTTCAAGAAATTTTTCTTTGCCAATTTTATTAAAAACACTTTCCACTTCAAAGTCTATGGCTTCACCCTTTTTGTGGTAAGAAAGTTCAGCGCCCCCGATGTCAGCATTGTGACGAGGGCATCTGTAAAGGCTTGTCACATATAGAGGCATGTCTACCCATGATCTTAAAATTTCGTAAGATCTAATTAATTTTTTTGAAAGTAAAGTTGATACACACTCTTTATGCGTGCAATGGCATCTAGCCTCTTCGTAGCTTAGGCCCTTGCAAATACTTCCAGATTTATACTTTGATACTTGTAATGTGCTCAAAACAACCTCGTCATGGTTTTTTAAGCACTGGCCACCGATTAAAAAATAAGCGGCCAATGCAGTAACTTTCATTTAATCACAATGCATCGATAGCAAACTGAAGCTCCGTGCATGTCTCAGAACCATTGAAAGAGCCTCCGAGTGATGCTAGCTCGGCTCTTTTTGCAGCTACACACTGGCTCTCTTTATAATCAGATCTCGCTTTCATCAATCCATCTTTTACTTCCTTGTCCACCAAAGAAAGTATGGCTTCATAATATCTGACCTTAATGACTTCTTTAATTTTTTTGCATTCCGCAATCAAGTCTGCATGATGCCCTGACTTGTCACAATAAGAGTCAACTCCTGAATACAGTGAGTTTAGCTTTTTGGCTTTTTCTCTTGAGACTTGATCCATCGGGGTTTCGGAAAAAGCTGAAGATAAAACTGAAAATGAGATTAAAAAAAGTAGAAAAAATTTCATTATATTCTCCTTAAAATTTAGATGTTTCGTAACATTCTTTTTCTGTTATTTGGATGTATGAACCTAGCTTAGTTCCGTCTCCATTTATGGTGACGTTACTTATAGAAGAAGCCGTAAATGAAACAGTAGTTCCTGTTGCTTTAAATTGAATAGATGGACTTCTTGACCACTGGACTAAACTACCGTTGGCATTACCAAATTGAATTCTTGCCAAGTCTTGAGCTCCGTTTGCCACGTTAATTAAAGCAGAACTATCAGTTACTGTGTTGCCTCTGATGTTGCCGCTAATAAAATAACAATTACCAACTGTTAAATTATTTATTGCAAAATCTGCTATAGATCCGTCGGCGGTAACATCTGAGCTTAAGATAAAATCTTGATAAACCTCAACACCTCTTGATGCAAAATCAGGTGCGCCACCAGTGTAAGCAGCGTCAAAATATGAATCTGTTGATGATAGAGCTAAAGGTGCTGCCGATCCACTTGTTTGGTTTAAACCAATTTCAACATAATCGCCACGCTGTACTTCAACTATTCCTGAAATGCCAGTCGTGATCTTCTGGTTAGTAGTAACACTTGTCGTAATAATTTCTTTGGTGTTTCGTCGAACCCTAGTCCCATTAACATATATTGATAATTGATACTGCTCACCTCCACCCCAGATGTTTGTGTCATCAAAGGCAAGCCTAGAGAGAATCATAATTTTCCCAGATCTGTTTGCAATTAACCTACAACCGGTTCCCGATGTGGTTACGTTACCTGATCCACATCCCTCAAAAAGAGAATCATCGTCAAAATCTTCAGTAGGAAAATCTAAATATGTAATAGTAGAATTCGCGACTGTTGCGCCAGATGTATTATTTCTAGCTGCTGGTTGTGTAACTGTATTGGGGGTAACAATTCCTTGATTAAAGCTAGAAAATTGGGTTACTGGAATTCTTACAGTAAGATTCAGAGTATCTCCACTGGCCCAAGCAAAAGGGTTAGCTGCCCCATCCATTCTTTCCCATATTTGGGTTGTTTGAAGTGTAGAATTGTTATTACCTCCAAACATCGCAATATTTGTTAAACCTGAATACCCTGCTCTACATTCCCATCTTCTAGAAGCAGAAGAATCGTTTGCTAAACAATTATTAGAAAGACTTGATGTGTTTAGATCAGTATTTAAAATTTTTGAAGTGTCTGCGGTAAAACCATCAGGTAAATTTAAGTTTAAATTTGTTGCGGGTGAAGGAGATCCAGTTAGCACTAAATAATATTGAATTACTAGATCAGGACCGTCTTGCCTGTATCTGCCATTGTAAGTTACGTTCGAAGTCCAAGTTCCTGTGGGGGTAAAGGACTCCCAGTCACTGTCAGTATTAAAATCTGCTGCTAAAAATAAATCAGTTGAAGATTGTAAGTCATCCCAGTTTAAAACAGATCCATTTACGCAAGTTGAAACTTGAAAGCCTATTTTAAGTGTATTTGTCGTAGCGCCAACACTAAAAGATCGTTTATAAATACCTGTCGCAGATTTTGTTTCGAGATCACCCGTGCCATCAAGAAGGTCTAAGTTGTTGTCATCATCCCAGACAATAAGCTTTATATCTCCGTCAGAGACTCCAATCCCCGAATAGTTATAAGGGAAACTAAGTCCAAGTTTTCTAATTTCTTTTTGTTTTGGAGAAAGAGTTATTGTGTCAACGTAAAGATAATCATTTGAACAACCGGTAGCGGCTACATATCTAATAGATTGAGCTCCGTTAATTGCATTAACGCCAGTTTGAATGGATGATGCCCCAACTAAGGAACCACCACCGTCAAACGATGCATTATTCCCACTAGAAAAATCACCTATAACTGTCGAGTCGTAATTATTTGATACAAAAGTATCTAGTGATCCAGCTCCGCCTCCTGACCCTACTCCGACCCAACTTGAGCCGTCGTAAATATTAAGAGTTTTAGCGGTAGAGTTGTATACACCTTGGCCCTCGGCTGGGGTTGTTAAATCCCTCTGAGCTTCAGTCATTACCGGATAAGCAGTAGATCCTCTTGTTGTATCAGAAACATCAAAAGATCTAGTTAAGTTAAAATAGTCAGTTGTAGAATCTACTTGGATTTCTGCCGTATCGGCGTCGGGTGAGTAATCAAATACTAGCTTTCTTACACCTGCACCATTGCCTAGTCTAATTTCTAATTCTGAAAACGTTTTAATCCCTGCTGAGTAAACTCCAACAACTGACAAAACTGTTAATAAACAAATTAAATATTTAATCACTGTGGAAACCTCCGAATTTTTAAATAAATGAACCCGCCAGTAAAACCACCTTGATCTTGAAGATTGTCATAATCGACATCTAAAATCGCCGGTGCCTCGTCAATATCTAAGCTTATTACATGATCATTATTTAAAATCGTTCCGTCAAAGGAAGTTCTCCACTGCGTACCGTCAAAAACCCCAATAATTTTAAATTGGCTTGATCTTTCATCAAGAGAGGAGCCGTAGACAAAAAGATCAGCTATAAAAGCCCCGTAGGTTGCAGAGTCAACTGTAAATAAATCTTGAGTAATACCACCGTGAGCAAGTGCTATTTTTTGATTTAAAGTAGAAGTATCTACACCTGGAATTTGAACGCCATTATCATCTGCGCTAAAAACTTCTTGATACGTAGAGGAGTTTGATTGTTTTCTGTAAATTTTAATATCAGAACCATTGGCACCTGAATCAGTGTCTTCTAGCGCTGTTACTTCAATTTTGGCTAATTCTGCGGGAGTCCCATCAGCTTCTTTTCCTGTCCAAGCTACTTTACCTATTTCATCTGAAGCTAAAGTTTGACCGTTTCCAGATAATCTTGATTTTGAAACTTCGACAGTTGAACCTACCGCATCATCAGCAGCATTTTCTATTTTATTTGTGGCACCAGTTGCCGACCTGCCATGAATTAATTGATCAGGCGAAATTGTACCTATACCGACCTTCCCGTCATTTTTAATTCTTAACCTTTCAGCAAGACCGGCTTGCCCTGTTGGCGTCGTAGAGAAAGAAAGATCAGATCCATGAGCGCTTGATGTCGCATTATCCTGAGATTCGGCTCTTATTCTTGAAGAAACTTCTTGAACATCAACATCAGTATTAGCGTTAAAATTCATGTCTCCAAGAATGTCACCTGCCTGAGCCTGATTCCCAGTTGCACGACCCTTGGAAAGGTTTAACGCTGCTCCATTCCCAGTGTCTGTTTTATTTAAAACAGTCAAAGTATCCGCAACACTGCCAAAAGTAACTCCGCCAGTATTTTTATCAATCCTTAGTAGTTCTAAGTCGGCTGTGCCATCGTAAATTCTATAAATTAAAATACCTTGAGAAACTTCTAAAGATTCATCAACCCAAGTACCACCTGCCAAAATGTTTGTCGGCCTAGTCGTACCCTTAGTGTTAGACGCGTAGGCATCTTTAAAATCATTTAAAATGTTAGCTAGGTCAGTACCCGATGTTGTATTCGGATCAATGTTGCTAAAAATAGAGCCGGCCATTATTTCACTCCCTAAAGAACTGTAGTTGTTTGTCTTCCATAACCTTTGACGGCCGCATCGAAAGTTCTCGATACGCTGGTATTTCCAGAATCAAAAAATTCTATATCAAAGCCATTTACATCGGCATTTGAAATAACAAAGTAATCACCCTGTTGAGCATCTTCTTGGGTTATTTGAATATTAGGCTTAACGGGGCCGGCAAATGGTGGATCAAATAAAATACTAGATCCATTTACAGCGGCTACCTGATCCTCGATATTGTAAATTCTATCGGGCATATCAGCTATTACCTTCCCTTCAAAAACTTGAGCAGAAATAACAGGGTTAAAACTTTCTAATTTAATTCTAAACTGAGCAAGTCTTAAAGTGAAATCTCCAATTGTGAAACGACGCCAATTGGTCCAAATATCAGGGGAGCCTAAAGACATAGAAGGTATAGATGCCATTGTTACCCATTCTCCTATGACGTTAAGCGCTTGCGTCCCGCGATATTCAAAGGAAACAGAGTAATCTGCACCGGTTGAAGTTGTAAGAGCTCCTACTGCGCTTAAGGGATTCCAGGAAGCCATAATATCGTTTTTAGAAAATCCACCAGCGACAAGGAATGATTGAAGCCTTACAGAATAAACCTCTCCAAGGTCTAGCGTATTCGTTAAGTAGTAAAAACCTTCAGGTTCAAAATTGCTAGGAAGCGTTGCGTTGAGGTCTTGAAGAATTATTGAATCTCCAAATAACTCAGTTCTATCAAAAGTACCGCTTAGCGTAGGAAAATCATTTATTTCCTCAATGACATTTAGATTAAAAAGTTCAGGAATAGATGTAATTGCAAGAGCAGCTACTTGCGACTCACGGCCGTTAAAATCTATAGCCTTAACTAAATATGTCCCAGTCCTAGCTTGAGCAAAAGCATAATCCGTATTTGCATTTGTTTTTAATAGGAAAGTTGAAGTTTCCCAGGTGGCGCTGTTTATATTAGGTGAAAACCTAACTCTGTATTCTGCAATGTCACAATCCTCAACAAGGTCCCAGTCTAACTGAATTGTTTCATTAGTAACATTTGTAAAAAGATTTTCGACATCTGATGGCAAGGTTGTTTTGCCAACTAGCGTGGTGACGATTTCTGGCGCGCCTTCGAGATCTTGTTTAACTCCGAGCGAGTTGACCGCGAGAACTTTGAGCCTAACTTCCAAGCCTTGATCAGCGACATCTCCAACATACCTAAAGCTGTTAGTCGAACTAAAGCCGACAAGTTCAAATCCTTGTCCGTCCACATTTGCGTAGATTTCATAAGTTTCCCATACTGAATTTTGCGGATCACTCCAAGTTAAATCAATAAAAAATACGTAGGAGTTTCCGTCACAATCCCAAAAATTTTCTAATTCTGCAAAATCAGTTACGTAGGCTGGCGCTGTAGCTATGCTGGTATTGTCTCCGCTTATTTGCGGATCGTATTCAAGTAAAACATCTAAAACTTCCGCTTGATAAATATCATCATTTTTTTCAACGAGTGTTATTTGTGCAGACATTTCATTTTGAGGAAGAATTGATTTTACTAGCCACTCAGTCGTAACTTTATCAACCTCACCCCAGACTATTAAATCCCCTTGAGCAGGAATATCTCCATCAACCGTAGCTTGATTTGAGTTTAATATAGTCATTGTGCTCGTTGAAATAGTTCCATCTGATTGCCTTACCGTGTAACCGTAATTAACAGAAGGCTGTGTAACAAAAGAATCATCAATAGTAATTTGATTCCCTGAAACGTCTACTACCCTGGCAGGGCTACCACCTATTTTCATGACATCGTTTTGATATAAAACAAAATCGCCACGTGTGCATATAAGGTTTTCAAAATCTACTGTAATGGTAACGGTTTCTTGCCTTAAAGCACCTTGAGCAATCATGTAACGGCCATACCTAAAGGCTTGCTCGGAATTAGTGCAGGCAAAGGCATCTATCTCTTCTCTTGTCTCAGAATTGGTTATATTAAAACCAGTTCTAAATACATCTATGCTTCTCAAGTCCCAGTCAGACCCAGTGTCAACATACTTTACTGAAACATAATCAGGCAGCTCCGTATAAGCGCGACTAGAAGAAAAATCGCTGCTATTTCTAGGCGTAAACAATTGCACGGGGGTATTTTTAGCATTGTCTATTAATATGGAATATTTTGATCCCAAGATATTTAAAGATGCTTGAGCGGCCGTTGCTACTTGCTCAATGGTTTGCTTTACAGTTGATTGATAATCAAGAATAAAATTTGTTTGATATCTTACCGCTGTGTAAAAAATATTAGGGATAGAGGATTGTGGAATTTCATCACAATAATTAGCCCATTCTAAAAAACCAGGACCGTCTAATCTAGATTTTGGAAGTCTTTTTTTATTGACTCGACCAGTAATTAAATCTGCTACAACCCAAGCTGGGTTTGATGTAATTTGAGGAGACCAAGTATCAGTAACATCGTCATAAACATCAAGTACTGAGCTAGCAATCGCAGTCAAGTTCTGAACAGTTGAATTAATTTGATCGGTGGCTTTTATTTTAAGTTCTAAAAATACATGTCTCTCTTGAGTCAAAATAGGGTCTTTAGAAAACCTAGTCTTTATTTCGTTCCATGTAATATCGTTTGTTTCTCTAAAATTAAAATCAGAATAATCAGTAACCCTTGTAACTCTTACCTGAACTCTATTGGTGGTAAACGGAACAATTCTAATTTCTTTGTAAAAAGGTCTTTCTGTTTGCGCCGAGATAACCACAATGTCGGTATTGCTTTCTTTTGGCTCAAATTTATTTGTTAGTCTTTTGGACGGTGTTAAAGCAAATCTGTCAGGCGCTAGCTGATTAGAAGTTGCGGGAGAAATTATTTCAGATCCAAAGATATTAAAATATAGCGAAACCTGTCTATTGATCAGGGGGTCAAATTCATATTTATAAAAACCACCCACTGGACCAGACTTAATTCTTATAGGTCCAAAATCAAATCCATTAGCCTCAATTCTATATCCTGTGGGGTAGTCTTGATCTAGCCATAAAAAGGGAGTGTCACCATCTTTAAATCCGTACTCAATGTATCTATAAAAATTTACGTTTGGTACTAGATAAGGAATGTTACCAAAACCCGGAGCAGTTGGTACTCCAAGATCATTATTATAATCTTCAATAGTAATTAGAAAATCCGAATCCCACTCTCCAGGAGCAAACTGAGTTCTGTTTGCTGCAAACCAGGGATCAATTAATTCATTAACGGTTTCTGAGTATCCATCTGAAGCGTCGAAATCTTTTATCTGTGCATTTTCTACATCATCAGGCGGCGCGGGGAAGTTTTTTACAAAGTTGGAATCACCATACGGAAGCCATGTAGTGCTTCCGACTTCTCTAAACTCCACTCTTAACTGTACTGTTGATCGCCCTCTATCCCCTAAAGTGTTAAAAGAGTTAAGACCTTGAGGAGCTACAAACCTAAGCACTATTTCCTGCTCAGAATTATCGGGATTAACAGCAGCATCTGATTGAGCTTGGTCATTTGTTTCGTTAAGGTTAAAAGCTAAAGCAGTCTGAGAAACATCTCCCCGGTAGAAAATAAAAGAATCCTGAAGCGCATCATCCCATGGACCTGTAGAGACCGCAGGCTTATTAATATCGACAAGCCGGTAAGTAACTTCATCATAATCCTGTATATCAGTTTCGCCAATTCTTATAGTGTCGATTTGCAAAGGGCCGTAACCAAAATCATATATGGCATAAAAAAACTGTACTTGTTCTCCATCTATAATTTCAAAATCTGTATATGGGTTTGCTGCTACGATTGGAAACATTTTGTGCTTTCCATAAACTCTAGGCACTTGTCCAAACTTCGCTATGCTATTTGACTGAGAAGTAATATTAAAAGATTGAGAATCTTCGTAATTTTTAAAACCAGTTCCCGATTGCCCCATTCCGGGTTGTGGCGGAGGGATTAACGCATTCATTAAAAGAGTTGCGCCCAGGCCAACACCTGCAACAAATAAAGAAAGACCAACGTTACTTAATCCAAAAGCAGCACCCGCACCAGGAGCAAATGCTGTTGCCGCAATAATACCAGCAACTCTTACAAAATTTCCAAAATCACCGCCTTGCGGAACAAAATTAATTAGTACATCAATTCCAGGGCGAGGTTTTAACAAGTGGAAATATTCAGGATATATTTTTGCGCCGTTCACAAAAACATGAACGTGATTCTTTATATGCTCGTAATGTTCTTCTGGTATTTGTTTTTCTTCACAAAGACGGATTATGATTTCTTCAATCGTTTCATCGCCATACTCTTCTAATTCTAAATAATCTTTCCCGAGCGGGTTAAACTTGACCTTGATCATAGCGATAAAAACCTAAAATTCTCTTCTTCCATGTATCAATTCGCTCCACGCAACTACCAGTTTGCTTTTGAGTGTGAAGGAATTGGCTTTCATTTAAGTATAACCCAACATGTAATGGCATGTTAAAGATTCGTATCAAAATTATGTCACCATGTTTTGGCTTTGTAACTTGGTAAAAATGAGACTTGGAAGCCATTGGGGCGACTTGACCCAGTGTGTCTATATCTCTTTCTTTTAAATTAGCACCATCGGGTCGTGAGTACTCAAGATCGGGAAGGGTGTTCCCAAATACGTTTTTGTGATAAAGCCTTATTAAGTCGTAGCAATCTTTTTCCCGGTAAGGAATGCCTATGTATTTAGGCAAATAAACCTCTATATCTTGTTGGGTCATAAACCTCGCCCGGTATTTGAGTGCCTAAAAAATCACTAAGGGCCAATGATGCTGTTATTGTTGAATTGTTATAAACAATTCCCTTGAGCTCTAAATCCGTGAATTCAAACTCCACAACATCAGGCGTTGAAGCTAGTACTGTTTCGAGTTCGATAAAAGCAGGAGTTGTTATTGTTCTTAAAGGCTCAATTAAATCAAGAGAAGCGTTATCTAAAACTAATTGTATTTCAGGTAGAGACTCACCATCGTCGGTGGGGAACGCAATTTTAAAAGGAAAGGCTTGATAAGTGTTTGACCTTGAAACTATATCCTCCTGATTATTTACAAGGCGTATAGACGTTAGGTCGGGGTGAGTGAAAGTCAACAATGTTAAAAATGGATCATCAGATTGAGCCGCAAAAATTTGAGCCTTTAGCTGATTTGAAAGCTGCCTACTCACTTATAAGTTCCCAAGAAAAAGAAACTGAGAATTTTCTACCACCACCACTTATGGGTGTAACGGTAGGGGGTGAAACGAATCTAAACTCTGCCTCATTTTGCGTTAATGGATGATCATAGTTAAATGTTAAAGATCCGTTTGCAAGCGTGGTTTTATAAAAAGTTGTTAGAGTATTGTAGTCATCAAAGTCAATCACAATAGATGCATTAATCACATCGATACCGTTAGTAAACCGATTCCTTACTTTAGCTGGCCCTATATCCATTTGAGTTCTTTGTAAGGTATTTCCATAGGTGTAATTAAAACCACCAGAATTTAATATTTGCTGAAGTGAAGCGGGGAATGATTGGGCCATTATCTACCTTGCCTTCTAAGTCCAAAAGATTGATTTAATGTTTTATCAAACTGACCTTTTGCCAAAAGTGAATTTACCTTTGATCCGATAACAATATCTATTTGTTTTTCACCATCACCTGTTTGTGACTCATTAGTTTGAACTTCTTGGGATGTATTATTAAT
>SPKZ01005763.1_pt1 | contig 23667 bp, 36 predicted proteins | sample 2456571 | NCBI WGS metagenome assembly SPKZ01 (sample SAMN11192286, study PRJNA482655) | marine metagenome | biome: ENVO:00000447; feature: ENVO:00000244|ENVO:00000211|ENVO:00000569|ENVO:00002023; material: ENVO:00002151; isolation source: ocean water from marine abyssalpelagic zone ... | reverse complement strand
GAAGTACCGCTGCTAAATGTTTTTCTAACTCATTAAAATTAGATACTCTTTGGGCTGCTGTGTTTGCATCTGAAACTCTAAAGAAAGCTTTAATATCAATCACAAAAGGAAGTCTACCTTTATCATAAGCTTCATAATTATTGAGGCTGATATCGAACACTGACACGGGCATTACCGTCTTAGTAACACCTATAACGGGAACCCAACTAGGCCAATCATAGTAAACGTTACCGTTTTCTGTATCTTTACCATATACTGTAGTTTGTTTTTTCTCTTGGACAATATGTACCATATTAGTATTTACTACTCTTCTAAAAGCTGTAGCAACCGAAACAAGGGCGAAAACCCCGACAACTGTAATTATTAATAATGATATGGTTATTTCCATTATTTCTCCTTTTAACGTCTTTTATAATAACATAAATTATAAATTATACCCATGGCTTATTTTTATTTTTATTTTTGAGTTCTTATAAGTTATGGTCTTGTCCTTCTAGCTCTGCTTTTTTCTTGTTATACCAGTAATCATACTCTGCTTGGGATTCTGCTTTAGCTTTAGTAGTTAAAGATTCCCATGCTTGTAAAGTGTTAGGGGTACGTTCAAAACCTAAACTCTCTTCTACTTTCTTAGATAATATATCTAAGCTTTTTAATGGGCTACAAGTAGGGCAGTAGTCACTGGGTTTAGGAGGGGTAAGCCCAGCCCATTCAGTGTCCATGTATACCTCTCTACCACATTTCTCGCAATTAACTTGTTTTTTAGACATATTAACTATATTAACTATATTAACATAGCTTACCATCTAAAAACACTGTTTTTAAAAGACCTTCTTTCTCTTTTTCCCAAGAACACTCTTCTGTGACATCTAATGTATGTATCCCAGATATATGTGATTCCTCTACACTAAGTAAACCTTTATGGGACTTCTTCTTTCTATCTGTTATGGGGTCTTTGAATACATTCCTAGGCTCCCCGTTGACCTCTATGTAGGTAGTTTTTTGTGCGAAGCCATAATCATCTCTAGAATTGTTTTGTAGCATTAACCCACCAACACCTATAGTTAAATTAGAAGAGGCAAATCCCATATTTTTCATTCTTAATAAAATTCTTTCGTACCTTTCTAAAGTTATGCCTTCTCCATAAATTAAACCTACTTTCGGGTTTAGAATTTTATAGCCTTTTTTATTGACTCTACCACCAAATTTATCCCATAGGATATTTAATGCACCTTTTACTTCACTAGGGTCATAACTATAAGGATTACCACATATTATATCTTCTGGTAATCCAGAATCCGGGCGAAATACCACCTTACCTTCTCTTTTAAGTATTCTATCAGATAATCTATCTGTAAAATTCTCTAACACATTCCATAAATCATAGGTATCTGAAACTATACTGACAATTCCAGTAGGGTAAAGATCTAGCATCCTTTCAAATGATTTAAATTCGTCTTCTTTACCATGACTGCACATAACACTATGCTCCGATGCTGGCACTGACTTAGCACCTTCTAGTTGGTAGTATTTGTTAAGCATATACTCGCCTAATATATTATCTGAACCTTTGAAATTAACTAGATGTGCTGCCCCTCCTAACATAGAAGATTCTTCGGAACTAACTGACCTATACCCAAAATCATGTACAGCGTACGGAAGATGTTCACCATCATCACAAGTTTCTCCAGTATAAGACTTAGCAATATTAAAATATTTCTTGCTCTTAGTAGCAACGCTACAAGGATACCAAAGCTTTAACATGAGACCTTCTATATAGTTAACTAACCAATAAGCATTGGGATCTGTATTAGTAATGGTTAATAAAGGGGTAAAAGTATGATATTCCTCAAATTCAGGTAGCGCCTTTACTCTGATAGGTAAATAACCTAAGTCAGCTACATAACACATTCTATCTATAGTTTCTTTAGTTAAAGGGGCTATTTTAGAATAGACTTTTATAAATTCATCTATATCTTCATGGCTAATACCTTTAGCTAAATACTTCTCTAGGTAGTATTTTAACCCAAAAAATATTACTTTACTTTCTTCTTGGGAAAATCCTTTTCTAGCACATAGATAGCTATAAACTTTAGTTGTGCCTTTAGGGTATTGGTCTCCGTGGCTCACCTTATATACGTCGGTTGATAATAATAAATTCACGTGTTCTCCTTTTTAATCAAAAATTTTATATCTAGTTAGTTTTTCATGCTCTATGAAATTACAGAAAGAATCTGTAGTGTAAATATGGTTGTAATGTTCTAATAAACTATCTAAGCCTTTAGAAAATATCCCATGACTAACATGTAGTGCCATATTTAGCCTAACGATATTACACTGTTCTTTTAAATATTCAGCTAATTTTATAAAAGTAGCCCCTCCATCACATATATCGTCCATTACTAATATTTTAACTTCACTCTTGCAATTAGATTCCATACCTATCCAATCAATAAAGCTTTCCCGCCAATTAACAGGACTCTCGCTGTTTGGTTGACAAACACAAGTAACATCGTGTATTTTTAAACCATTATCAGTTCTAGATTTAGTAGCATACCCAACTACATCAGCCCTATCAACCAACATATAATTATACCTATCTTTAGCCCCTCCGTCTGGAAATATAACTATATCTGGGTCAAATTCTTCATATGTTAAATCAAATTCAGGTTCTGGTTTGATATCTTTTATAAGATGTAATGCAGTTTTAATACAGGCACTTGAGTGCATGTCATAGGTAGTTATTTTGTTAGCCCCACTAAACAATTGGTTAATTAAAGTATCTTTTCCAATAGAGGTTATATAACCATTTTTATCCATAGCCCTATCTTCTCTACTCATAGGCAAGTAAGGCAATAGAAGCTCTGCATCTTTAAACCTAGTAAGTAATTGCGCTGCTATTATTAAATCACTACATAAACTGGAACCCTCTAAAGTATCTGGAATCACTTTGATAAGGTCTACCCTAGGTCCATAAACCCTAAACCCTGGTTCACCTGCGGGATAACTAAAACAATGTATCTTTACTTCTTTACCCATCGAATAGCATTTAATCATAAAAAAGCTCCTTTAATTCTTTCTAGTTTATTATCAAGCTCACTAAACCACTCGTGTAAACTTTCAAAACCTTTTTCCATATCTTCTCTGTTGCTTTCAACATACCTAAATAATAACATATTAGATATATGATTTTCGTTAGAGTTCTCTAACCAATCTACATCATATACACATAAGCTATAAGATTCATATAGCCTGTACAAATCTAAATCATTAAATTTTTCTAAAAGATTCGGGGATACTTCCCTTAATTTATCTACTCTTTTTTTAATCTTTTTATTCATCTTCACTTATATTAATACCTAACCTTTTTTCTATTTCTTGCAACTGTATACCTAATTTACTAATATATTCTTCACCATTAAAAACCATAAATAAACCATCGTGTAGAGAATGCATTAACTTACACGCGCACGAAAAAGCTTGCAATACTAAGTTTTTCTGTTTAGGATTTAATTTTATCGTTTCGTTTTTTATATGGGTATACTTTCCTAATGGGTGAACAGTGCTACAATTGCCACAAGTAAGATAAGCCTCAGTAGTATCAGTAATGGGTCCTAATAAAACTGGGACACCATCCTCTATGCTTATACCCTCCCAATGGTCGTCCGCTCCGCAATTACCGCATATTAAATGTAATTTATCTGATACCATTTATAACTCCAAAAAGCTTCTTACTTCTTTCTCAGGCTTTATTATATCCCAAATTATAGATTCATAACTTTTTTTATCCAACATATTAAATAAAATTGCAGATCTTTCTTTTTTTAGTCCTCTGTGATACAGGGATCTAAAAATAAACTCTGCTTGGTCTTTCCTGCTAGGCAATTTATCTAAATTAAGGCTTTGGAATAATTGCTTATAATAGTCCTCTACAGTAAAAAACATTTTTATTAGTCTAGCCCTATAACTACCTATTTTATATAGATATTCATCAGGCACATTGTCCTCTAAAAGCTGATCTTCAGATTTCGCTAAGAAATAATTTTTAGTACTTTCCCATATAGAGTAGTCTGTTAAACCAGTAAAAATATAATGAAGTTTTACATACTCATCAAATTTATACTTAACTCTACCTTCTGGAAAAGTTACTATAAACCCCTCTTCCGCAGCCCCGTCTTTTGGTTGGTTTTCCATTTTCTGGTTAAATTCTTCTAATGAATAGGTTTTAGCTCTACTTATAGCTTCTGGTAAATTGTCAAATATGGTAGTCTTGTCATCATCGTCTACAGAACATAGGTATCTTAATTCTTTTTTATCTCCGTAATCAACTACGATTCTATTATCAGGATAAATAATTTCAAATAAATGAGTATGATCGTTTCTCCATAAATCACCTAAACAATCTGAAAGGTTAATTTCGTGTATCCATTCAGTGGCTATTTGCGCCTGCTCAGAATGAAAACTACCTCTAGTAGCAATATAAGGTATAGCACCCCAAAAATACAGTATACCAAGACTGCCGTCTACTTTCTCTTGTATTAATGCATTATTCCAATCTCCTGGTACTTCTAAGTAGTACTCTTTCAAGTATTGATCGTTATAATTAAAAAACTTACTAAAAGGTTTTGCAATTACCTCACCTTCTGTGGTAGTTATCAACCCTCGGCACATCTTAGTATAACCGTCCCAAAATTCTGGATTGTGTTGAACCTTCTGGGTATAATTCCAGATATACAAAGGAAAATCATTATGTTTTTTACATGTAACCAATCCATTTTCTTCATATTTCTTTAATATTTCAATATCTACTTTCATCAGAAGTCTCCTTTATCTACTTGTAAGCACATTAATCCCAAATCTCTCCACATATTAACCACTTGGTCTCTATCGTCAAAAACACACAAAACACTATAATAAGGCTCTATATAATTTTCATAAATTTCTTTTTTTACTATACAATCTTTTCTATTATCTCCTTGCTTACGCATTTGAAGTAGATAATCTTGGTGATTCTCATGCCCAAACAACAGCTTTTCATCTATCCACTTAACAGTTTCTTTTTGGCATATATTATCAACCCCTGTCTGCCTAGCTGTTACAAATATTAATTTAATATCATACCCTCCATGTAAAAATATAAATTCTTTGTAACCTAAAACTATATCTCTTATAGGATATTTAACATCATCCCCATAGACCTTAGCGCCATCGTACCAACCTCTGTGTCCATTATTATAAGCTACAGTCCCATCTAAGTCCACTACTATACAATCTTGCTTTCCCCCTTCCCTAGCTGTGTATGGACACGTATATGGTCTTATATTAGAACTACCAAAACTATTAGACTCATTGGCCATTCTCCGAATAACTTGCTCACCTACTGATTTCTCTCTATTATTATCTCTTTTAATACATTCGTCTATAGGGGTATTAAACTCTACTAATTCAAATTTAATATTCTTGTTTTCTAACGTATTTACTTCTTCTATAATTTTTTTAATACACTCTTCGTGAACTGGGTTTAAGTTAGTATCATCTACTATTACATGCTTTCCAGATAGTAAAGCTGTCGTAACTATATGGTTGCGAAGATCTATAACTAATTTTTCATTGCCTTTAGAGTGCCTACCGTTGTCCAGCATCTCTCTTAAATCATCTTTATTGACTCTCTTTATTTGGTTAGTTCCACATGAGTCAATTTTATTTTTAGCCCAAGTGCTTTTACCACTTGCTGGTAGGCCTTTAAGAAAATATAGTGTTTGAACCATGGTTACTATAATAGCATAGTTTATTTGGCCGTCAACCAACCAGCTTTTATATCTTGAAAATTTATAGGTTTATAATTAGTATTTTCACAAGAGACATTTATATATCTATCGTCCCCTATATTGTGGGAATGGGTATGGCCGTGTATATTGAGCTTTCCTCTCAACTCTTCTGGGTGTATAGGTGCGTGGCTCAACCAATAACCATTAAAATTTTTTAATGAGTGGAAATTATCAGCTATAGCTAATAACATTGATTGTATTTCTTGTGCGTACTTGTTCGAAGAATCATGGTTGCCTACTATTATATTAAGATATCCGCAATAATTGATTATGTCTGAAAATTTAGCAAAAGCTTCTTTAGTAAAGCAAATATCTCCTAATACCCATAAAGTATCTCTTTTACTTATGTTTGATAATATGTTTTCTAGTACAAAAGAGTCGTGTTCCTGTACACTAAAAAACTGCTTCCTATACTTAGTTATGTTTTTATGTCCCAAATGAAGATCTGATATAAACTTAACTTTTGACAAAACTAACATGCCCTCTTAACAATATATCTATCATCATCGTCTTCATGCATGTAAGAAGCCTTTATCATCTCATAATCTTCTTTACTAGACAAACACTCAAAATAGTCTACCTCTAGATAATCTAATACTGCTTTATGTAAAGTATATTCATTTATATCAAAATATTCATCCCAAGCACGCTCTATTATTACCCTAGCCTCTTTGTGTGAGAGGCCGGCCATTAACTCGGGACATAGCTTTCTAGCGTCTAATACTTTTTTAAAATCTATCCAATCCATATTTAAAATAGTCCTTTATTTTTCATTAACTCATTAGACTTAGTTATTAAACTTATATATAACTCGGCCTTATCTTGGAACCCGTCAACAATGTTGCCTAACATTTCTTGCTCTTCAGGTTCTAATAATACATGTAATAATGCCAGCTTCTCTGATAAGCTATTGTTTAAAATGTCTAACTCCAACATAGTTTTTTTAGTGTGTAAATACAATTCTTTTTCTATCACTAGAACTTTTTACCACCTTCTTTAAGCCTAGCCTCATGACTATGATCATATCTTGTGCGGTTATAAGCAAGCTTTTCAACTATAGCCCCTGCTAAATCTAACTTAAGTCCTCCAGCCATATCAAATACTCTTATGATATTATCTGCTAGTTCTACAGTTAACCCATCTCTGTGGGGTAAGTGATCATCCTTTAAACCTTTCCTAGCAGCCTCTAAGGCCTCTGATAACTCTGAATGACATAAAGCAATAAGCTCTCCGATATTTCTTTCTATAGGTTGCTTTGTCTCTGGGTCTACCCACCACCTAGTTTGGTCTTTATGTACTTCTTGTATTATTTTTTCTAATTCTTCTTTCATGTTACCTCTCTTTCATATCTTCATATGTTTTCTCTAGTTCAAAATATTCTTCTTTCCAGTAATTCCCATAATCCCTTAGCTCAGAATTTATATCTCTGGCCTTTTCCATATTCCATTCTATATCGTTTACAATCTTATCTATTACACCCTCTAAATCTGGGAAATCACAAAACGGAATAAGGTTTTTTAGTTCATCGACTTGTAGTAAAGCTTTGTCGATGTACTTACAACTAGGATCGGGTTCAATCATTTTTCTTATCTTTTATTTTAGCACTTCTTTCTTTTAATGCGTATAACCACATGAAAAATTTACCTGAAATACTTTCTTTTTCCTCTTTAATAAAATTATCCACTCTACCCAAATCCAAGTTGTCATCACAAAAATAACTCCACTTTATATGTAGTAGTCTATTAACTACTGCGTACATATCGTGTATAGTTTCGTTATCTATTTTTTTTGCTAAAAACTCCATAATAGTAGGGGATCTTTCTTTAAATAATATTTCGTATATAATACCAAAAGGTAAAAATAGAAAAGTAAGTAAACAATCTAAAATCTCTTCCCTATAATACCAAAGCTGCTGCACGGTATAAACAACCCAAGCTATAGGTAAAAATACAAGTAACCAAGGTATGCGCAGTAATCTCTCTACAACTAATATTAATAACGCTAGACACTTTCTAAATTTGTATTCTTTAAAGTCAGGTTTAGGCTCTTTGTAAGGTTTAAATTGGCTCATATAATTACTCTATACTTTTAAAATTACCTTCCTCATCTATAGTGCCTATATCTCCTGAAGGTATACTAAATACTTCCTCTATTTCCTTAACTATTTCGTCTGATAATATAGAAGCATCTACCAAGAAGGCTTCTCCAGGCTCTAAAAGGTCATTAACTTTTACTGGTATGCCGAAAACATTCTGTTCTTTACCCATTCCAGAACTCCCACCATTGTTTAACTACTTTTGGGTCTTTGTACGTTTTATCAGGTATAAATTTTAAAGATAATAAAAATTTCTCTAATATATCTAAATCCATAATACATGAATATAGGTCAACTCTCAATGAGCTATATTCTTCCACAAATAGCATATGCTCCAATATATTAATGTTTGTTAAGGCTTCGTGTGGGGAATATTCCATCCTATGGTTTATGTGTTTAACTCTAATACCTTCTCTTGAGGTAATGAAGATTTGACACCAAAAAAAATCATCCTCATTCCACTCATGATAACTATCAGCGTATGAGAATTTTAGCTCTTCTTCCCTACCATCCTGTACGTATAATAAAGTACCTTTTCTATATTTTTTATATAGGTCTTTAATTTTTTTAGTCTTTTCTACGTAGTCTTGTAAAGCTTCATAAGCTTCAGTTTTATACTCACGATTTTTATCTACCGTCTCAAAGACTTCATTATCTAAGAACCTGCGCTTAAGCATCCAACACCTCTTTAAAATACCCCATCTCTAATAATTTATCTAAAGAATGTATATCTAATACGGCCAATTCTTCTTTGGCTTGCTCAGATTTAACTAACTCTATCCTTTTAAGTTTGATGAACTTTTTTAAGTCTTTTTCTTGTATAAACCTAGAATACGTTATGAAACCATAAGAAACAGCCCCTGTATCTTTATTTATATGAACTAAACATTTAAAAAATTTATTGAGCTTTTCTTCCTTTAAAAAAATATCTACTTCTTCTTGTATAAGCATTTTAGTGCTGTTACTTAGAGTAGTGTTTTTATATTTCTCTATGTTCTTATTAAACCTATCCCTGAAACTCATTTTCTAGCTCCTTACTCAACCCTTCAAATTTACCAGTAAGTTCATCTAAGGAGTACTTAGAAATTAATGCATTAACTGTTTTATGTATTCCTGATAACTCTTTATAAAGCTCAATAGATCTAGGGAATACAGTCTCTACTTGGTCCATCATAGCTTTTGCAAAAACTCTAATCTCGTATTGGGCATCTTCTTTTTCTCTAAGCTCCCAGAAATTTATGAAGTTTCTTAAATTAACGGTACATATAAATTCTGTCATTATACCACATGGTAGAACGCCTCTAGCTATTTCGTTTGCTACCCCAGCCTCTATCATAGAATTATAAGCTTGTAAGCATATAGAAAAAGTATTCTCTATAGAATTTATAAATGTTTGATCATCTATATGTTGGTCATCATAGGAACATTGTTTATTTACTTTATGTTGTGCTCTGAGTTTTTCTGGTACATACATCTCTATATTTTGTTTAGTGTATCTACGAGAAACTTGATTATATGCCCAAGTCCTATGCCTCATCCACTGGTGGGAAATATAAAGAGGGCATTTCACTCTAAATTTTAAAGAGGTCTGCTCCATTGGACTCACGTGCTTATTTTTTAATAAAAAATTTAATAACCTTAATTCTTTAGGTCCAAACTCTTCTGCTTGGTTAAAATAAGAAACTTTTGCGGCATTTACTATACCTAAATCGTCCCCCATATGATCTAATAATTCTACGAAACCTACTGACCCTAAATCTGTCTTCATAAGCTTAATTATAGCACTATCTGATTCCATCTTTCAGTTATAAAATAAAGATATTTTTCATCAGTCATATTCCCCCAGCCATAATACCCTATAGCCCATGCATCATTGCATTCTACTAAAAACCAACCTAGTTCTTTAGAATAACCCATATCTATGGTGTAGCACCTAGGAGCATCTTTGTAAGAATCTATAATATCTGAAACTATACCTAAGTTTGGAATTAAATCTTCACTTTCCTCAGAATCATATCTAGAATAGCCTAATATAGGTTTTCCAGTAAACTTAGCCTCAGAATCTATATAGAATCTAAATTCTTGTTCTATTTCAATTGGCTCAGAGTAATAAACAAAATCATTAGGTTCTATAGTATGGTCTATATCTTTTTTTATCCCTCCAGTAAATTCTTTATTACCTATAGGTTTTACAAAATAGTTCAAAGGTATTTTTTTAAATATACCTACTGATACTTTTCGTTTAAGATAATTTCTTATAATAGGAGGATAGGAAATACTTACTGGTATGTTCTTATTTATAGATCCTAAATACCTTTTACAAAATTCTACGCTTCCTATAGGTATAGGTTTATTATTGGCTAATATTATTTCCTTATCTAAAGAATCGTAAGAACATATTATGCATTCTATACCTGAGTTCCTAGCCGCATGCTTTTCAAACCCCATTATATCCTCAGCTTGAAGTATAAACTTATCCATATTAACTATTATGGCACATAGATTAGTACATTTATTATATGCCTTTAATAATAGACCCAGATGATTTAAACCAAGGTACAGAAGTAACAATAAATTCAGTTCTTAAGACTATAGGTCTTAACATAGCTGGTAATTTGTCTACAGATGGGGTTACCTTACAAACTTTATACTCTTTTCTCAAAGAGGAGTGGAAAAATGATTCACTATTAATAAAATTCCCATTCCCTATGACCCCTATTACAAATGAGCAATTTGAGCTTAAGGATGGTTGGGATTTTGCTGATGATGCTACTAGATATCTGATTAGAACTGGTGGGTGGTCTGTATTAAACTTATCAGGAAATATAACCCAAAAATGGGCTGGTATAGTAGGTTTAGGGTCTATTGAATCAGATGATCAACTTTATTTTAATAATGGTGCAGGTGCTACTGATTTTGAATTAACTGGGCAAGTCAACCAAGCAGTTCAAATATTGTCAGATCCCAACGGAGATGGTGATTTTGCTGACGGTTTTGACCGTAGTACTCAATTTACTATATATGTAAGAGAGCAAGCTCAAATATTTGGACAATCATCACTAGGTGATATTGGTGTAACTGAGATGGATTCTATTGCTTATAGATTCCCTATAAGTACGCAAGCGGACTTAACAATAAGTACTGCTGATATAGGTATAGATGCTAACTCTGATGGAAATCCTGATATAGCTCCTTATGACGCAATGACCATAACTTATATACCTCACCAAAACAGAGGCTCTTGGGGAACTGGTGTTACGTATGCTGCAAATGATGTAGTGCAATCAGCTACGGATAATAGATGGTATTTAACTGTTGCTGGAGGTACTAGCTCTGGGGATGATACCGACTTAGCTGGAGGTTCTGACACTGGGGTTACTTGGGTATCTTTCTCTGGAGAAAGACAAATAGGTTCAGATTATTTTGCATTTGGTGTAATTATAGACGGTAACCTTGGTACTGCTGAGCAAATATACGAGTTTATACAACACCAACTAAGACAGAGCATAGACATAGATGATGGCGCTGGAACTCAGGTAGGTAATATTGCGGATGAGTTACTAACCTTTGTAGGTAGTGATCTAAAAACACTTAGACAATCAAGTAATAATGGTGTCTTTATTGATAACTTCCAAGCGGCTGATACTAATAGACTATTCTTTGTTGATGACACTGGGACTGAGAGACAGTTCCCTTTCGTAGCAGTACTTACACTAACTTTTAATAATAACCTCCAAAATGACCCTGCTGGGTACTATAGGGTTTTCTTCGAGGACGCTAACGGTAATCAGTATGGGGACAGTACGGCTATTTTAGTGGATGATAATAGCGGTGTGGATATGACTGCTGATATATCAGGCTCAAGTAGCGTTCAGCTAGACTTTGATTATGACGGTAATGCTCAAGGAGGTAGAACTCCTGGAACAGATGCGAATATAGTAGTTGTAGCTGGTGGTGAAGGGGTTGCTCAAAAAGTCTCTGCAACTGGTACTATAACCAGAAGTACTACTAACGCAGTATCTTTAGTTGCTCCGTTAGAAAGAAACTTTAGTAATCCAGCTTAGAGAGGTAAACTATAATGGTAATTAAAATTATAGAAAATATTATAAGTGGGTCGAAAACTAAAGCAGAAGAGGCTAAGAAGTCTTTTAATGAATATGTTTTATCAACTTTAGAAGCTAGTCTAGGGGGCGAATAGTGGTTATAACATTAACTACACCGTATAAAGCTGGTACTTTATCGAGTATAGGAACTGGTACTAATGGTGTTAATACTAGAATTAATACAAGTGGTATAACTTGGTCTTCTGACGATATAGGAAGACATGTTTATTTTAGAAATGGATCTGCGGTGCTGGAAAGCAGGGAAATAATAGCCCAAGGGACTAATTTCTGTGACATTAGATTCCCTTTTGGTGAGTTCCCGGTAACTCAGTTAGATGGTACTGAAATACCGAGCAATACTCCGGCAATAGGCAACAACCTCGGTGTTTCCTATAGGTTCGATGATATAGACGACGGGGTAACTTTAATTAAAGTTAATGACTTATCTTACAGACACCCTACTTCACAGGCTTGGACAATTAATGATCAAGTAATGGTTCATCAAACCAATGTTGCTTTTGAGATGGATAGTCAGTGGATTGATTGTGATGGTATTTTACAGCTTGGTAATTTAGATGAATTTGGTAATACAAGAGACTTCTGCAATGTGGTTGAAACCTGTGAACGAGATGGCGGTTTTGGGGGTGTTCGAAACCAAGTAAGCAGTAACCCTAATGATTTTGGATCTTTTAGGATGTATGGCGGAAGCATGCTTATCACTTCAACTTTATTTCAGTTTTTAAGAATGATTAGAGACTCTGGCGGTGGAGATGAAATTGTACATGTTCATGGTGTTAACTTTGATGGGCCTGCTGGTGGTAGATATTCGGGAACTAGATCTTATTGGTTTAAAAATGTATATTCTAGATTAGACACCACAATAGGGCCAATTAACCCAACATCGAGCGTAGCAATGTTTAGAGACATTACAACAAATAGTGGCACGCAAGCTGCTTATCATTTTTGGGCAGGTTCTAAAACTTTGACCGTGCCGGGTATTAGATTTAACCCAAACGGACTAACTTCTAGGTTTATCCGAATGGCGTCTAATGCACGACCTTATGTTTTAACTTTTGTTGATATTTTAGTTGACGATTTACAGGCTTTGCAAAATAGAGGCTTAAACCTGTTTTTCCAAGATGGATCAAGTGTACCTAGTCCTGGGAATGATATAGTACTCTCAAATATTTTAAGTGTTTCAACTCAGAACAACGCAGCTAATTTTAGGTTAAGAATAAAAAACAATTCTTCTGTCGAGGTCTATGATCAATTAGCAGATTCTCAAGGTGTTTGGTCTGATATTTTTTTAAACTGGGGCGAAGTGAATGTAACAAGCTCGGGGAATTACGATTTAAACGACTTCACTGTTACCGCACCATACTTTTGTAATACTCGCAAATACGATAAATTAACTCAGTCATTCAATTTTGACGCTAGAAGCTCTATATCTACAATTGTTTCGGATGTAAATGATTCAAGTATTACGGAAACAAACAAAACTACAGTTCTCGCTTACAGTACATTGGAAACTTTAGATAAATTTAGAGATAGACAAAAAGCAGAACATGTTGATAACGACGACATAGAAGATGTCTCCGCTGGTGGAGGTGCAGTAGATTTAACTAACTCTACCGATGTAGAAACAAGCTATACAGGTTATGCTTTAATCGTAGACGCTTTAGCTAGTGCTTGGTCTCATAGTTCAGGAACTTTAACCATAGGGGCAAGTGATTTAGCCAGTGGTTCTAATTACACTAACTTAATTCCTTTCAGCACGTTGACTTTCGCAAATGGGGCAACTGCTAGTTGTACGGTAACTATTAATAACACAGTTGTGGCTACAGTAGACAATCAAGCAGTACTAGCAGGTAATGTTAATATAAACAATGGCGGACAGCTAGACCTAGCTGATATTACAAGCGCACAACTCAGTGGAACTGGTTCCAGTGGTGGACTTCTTAAAGTTAATGGTGCTGCAACATCTACCACACTTGATCTTAGAGCTTACACAATTAACTCAGGTTTTGAGGTTGAAAATGATTCAGGTGTGGACATAACTTTAAGACTTAATGCTACTCAGACTGTACCTACACTTACTGAAACAAATGGAACAATCACTGTAGATAATTCAGTATTATTAACGCTTACAGGTCTTCAAACTAATTCAGAAGTTAGAGCTTATGTTGGTACTAACCCTGCCACTGCTGTAGAAATAGGGGGAGTTGAGAACTCAGGAACTATCTTTGTCTTTAACCATTCTGAATTTGGTAACGATGGCTTTATCGTGGTACATGCTTTAGGTTTTATTAGTCAAAGTATCCCTATAACATATTCACAAGAAAACCAAACAATACCTATACAACAACAGATAGATAGGCAGTTTAACAATCCTTAACCTTACTACTTCGTAAACTTTTAATATGACAACATTTACTCTAAGGCAGACAGAGAATACGCCAGAGCAAGAGAGACTAATTTACGATAGATGGCATAACACTAAGTGGCACTATGACTACGTTAAAAGAAAGAACGGTATAGTACAAACTAATGAGTATGTCAGTAAGATAGTGGCCGAGTATAAACAATTTGCTGATGACTCCCAAGGTAAAAGACATTTTTTAGAGGAATCTAGAATAGTTAAGGAATTTATACTTGAAGATCTTATACAAACCTTACCTATTGAACAACAAATTCAAGTACCTAGCTTAATACAAAACGATTATGAAACTGACGTATTTATACTAAAAAACGTATTTAATATAGACGTGGAACTAGAGGTAAGTTAATGGCGTTTGTATTTGATGGCCCAAATAGAATAATAGCTTTAAGTTTAGGTACTACAAGTTTTGACGTAGCTGATATATATTCTCGGTGGAAAGAATGGGTAGCTGAATCTGATAACGCTAAATACTTACCTGCTTTCGCTGGTAGCGTTGGTGGTGAACCTTTAGGTGGAGGTCAGTTTGTTGGGGGTTATTTCTTCTTACAAAATGGCTGGTTAATAAAACCTCAAGAAGCTAATCATACTTTAATAGTTAATGGTAACCTTTTCCCTATACCTGATAGTGCGGCTTTATTTGCCCCTACCTCTGGGGATTTCCAAGTAAATATTCAATTAAGGGTTAGCTCTCTGACTCAAGCAGTTGCTACTGGGGCCGCAGTACAAATATGGAGTGCTGCACAAAGAGATCAAGTATTAGCAGATACCTCTTTATCTAGAAAACTTGCTTCAAATAAAACAACCTTAGACCCTAACTCAAATACTTTAACTACTGTAGACGATGATGGAACTACACCTTTAGTAACATGGAACACTTTTGATGCCCAAGGGAGCCCTAGCACTAATAATATACATGAGGTAGACCCATATGCTTAAATTTTTATTTTTTAATAATGCTCAGGGAGGGGTAGTTTTACCTAGTAATTCTATAAGCAACAGCATAAAACCTAAAATTAGTGACAAGAAACCTTTAGCACTAAAAGTTAAAGAAGAAGACATTTTCGTTACCCTTAAAAATAAATCACCAATAAAAATTAAGTTATTAGACGGTGATAGTAAAGCTGATGTTATACAAAAAGATTACACTTAATATACATGGCTATTAAATTATATGGTGATACAGATACGGAGTCTATAGATATAGCAGATTTTCTTACTGCTAAAAATATTACTATGGCTGAAATAACTGATGCTATTTTTGTTGTAAAACAAGACTCTTATTCAGACGTTATATTAATGTCTAAAACCATAACAGACACTGGCTTAGTAAAGGACGATGCTAATAAAGCTTTACTAATAAACTACCTGATAACCGACTTCGGAGAAAATAAACTAGAAGCTAAGAACAAGTATTTTATGGCTATGGCCTTAGAGTATAATGATGGGCAAGTTAGGAGAACTGAAATTCCTTTTGAAGATCCGTATTTAAAAATAGTTGAAGATCAAATAGATGGTTGGTAGTCTTCTGGCATCTCTACGTTAGTTATAAGAAGCTCCATTCCTTTCTTACAAGTTTTACGTTTGTAATTATCCATTCCATATTGTAAGCTTATAGGGTATATATAGAAATCTTTATATTTCTCCCTTACGTAATCACAGTTATCATAAGATAATACCCAATCAAACCTGGCTCTGTATTTTAAAAAGTGAGCTAATTGATCGTGGTCAAATTGCTTATGTAAATCTCCATTGTCCCCATATAATCTCTTAGCTGTATAATAAGGGGGGTCTATATAAGCAACTGTGTCAAGGTTATTGTTTACATTCATAAAACTTACCCCATCATAACCAAAAGCAGTAACGTCTAAAAAGGAACAAAAACGAATACAATCAACTAGTCGTTCTATAGAAGAATCAGTAAATCTACCATCGGCAGCTTTTTTAGAGAAACCCCCACTATTAGAAGTTCCTGAGAAAGTTACCCTATTAAGTATGAAGAAATTTCTAGCTCTCTTCATTAGATCGTTAGTGCTATCTTTTTTTACTAAATTATAAAGTTCTTTGTAATCATCCTTATATCTTGATTTTAATTCGTGTAGTTCATTGTATATTGCTAAGTTTTCCCTAATAAACTCACCGTTTTCAAATAGCGAAGACCTTGCAAACAGGCATACATAATGCCAAAAAAAGAATAATTCTTTATGTAAATCATTTATTACAAAATGCATATCATTATGTTTTTGTGCCGTATTTAAAAATACTGACCCCCCACCGACATAAGGCTCTATATAATTTTTAGGTTTCTTAGTACCTATTATATTCTCTATTAGCGGGGCTATATATTTATAGTGCTTAGATTTACCGCCAGGGTATCTTAATGGTGTCTTAATCATAATTTATTTGCAAAAGAGGAAAACGCTTGACTATCTTCCTCTATATCCATATACACAGGTTCAGTGTAATTTTTATTATACCATCTATAACCATGATCAATAGATTTTATATCTTTAAGTTCATATATAGATTTACCTATTTTTAATTTATTTACTGAAAAATACCAAAACTCCGATTTAAGTAGCTTAAGAAAATCATCGTTATTATATTTAACTTCTGATACGACATTATCCTCGTCAACATAAAAAACATATACATATTTTGTCTTGTTGTGTTTTTTATTACCGTGCCTAGTATCTAGTACTACCAATACTTTCTCTTACCTACTGCTTTGTCTAGAATAATTTCAGAGCCGTCGGTAGTAAAGTCCGCATCTATTGGAGAAAATATATCTAAAAAAGGTACTCTACCTAAATTTAAAATATAAAGTAAGAGGGATAATAAAAACCATACTATGAATAATAAAACCCCTATCATCATACCGCAACCTAAAGACAAACATAAAATACTTATAAACATAACTACCTCCTAGTATTTTCTTTATCTATAATACTAATAATCCCAGATATAAACAAAACTAAACCTTTTTTTATATTTTTAAAAATAAAATTAATTATCTTGGGTATATGGCTAAATATATATCTACCCAAACACTCTATACCTATAAGTATTATAGCTAATCTATAAATTAAGTCAAATTCACTTGAGTTTAGTATTTCCATCATCTTTTCGTGATAACTTTATTATATCATTTCTTTTAGATAATATAGCTCTCTCTAAATTTTCCTTAGTGTTTTTATTGGCCGAGTTAGCTCCATACACAGCTCCAGCCCCGAACGCAAACACACTAATTAATGCAGTCATAGAAACCTCCAAGGTATTTCCTTAATTTAATTTTACCTTTATTTATTACTTTAGAAACAGTAGAGGTGGCCTTGATGCCGTACAGCTCCCCAATTTTATTCATAGATAAATCAGAGGATAAATAATGCAGGGCCATCTTGCAATCTTGGTCACCATGTTCTCTTATCTCTTCTATCTTTTCTTTGAGCTGATCATAAAATATAGAATCTACTGGGTTTTGATAAGTCTTAGAAGGTAAGGTATTTTCACTTACACCAGTAGCTTTTACATTCATGTCTGCATCACTTTCAGGGTTAACTACAATAGAATTTACCGATAAGCTTTGGTAGTACAAACTGGCCTCCTTCATTAAATCTTCTCCAAATTCTGTAATTAGTTCCTTATTTATAGACCTAATATTGAAAGTGCCACAATCTTTAAATACTTGCTCTAGCCTAGTCCCCATTTTTGCCATTGTTTGCTCTAGGTGTACAGGTTTTCTTATCATTGCATCCTTATCATGTATAGTCCTAGTAACCGCTTGCCTTATCCAAGTTCCTGCATAAGTCTTTAAGGTACAACCCTTAGTCCTATCAAACCTATTTAAAGCTGTTATATACCCAACTACACCATTACCGAAATGGTCTTCCTCTGTGAATGACTCTACTCTTTTTCTAGAGTATTTTTTAGCTACTTTTTTAATAAAGAGCATATCTTTTTTTAACAATGTAGTAAGTGCTTTTTTTCTTTGTTCTAAAGTTCCGTCTTGGTATTGAATTATAAGTTCTAATTCTTCTTGTTTTTCTAATTTGTTTTTATCTGCGTGTTCTAATATTTTCATTTTATTATTCTCCCATAAATTCCATTTGTAAGTATTCTTTAGTAATCCCGTCCGTTTCTTCTGGCAAATTTAAAAAAGTGTTTAACTCGTGGCATGCAGAGTGGTATAAATTATTTATATTCTCTGTATGCGATAATATTGCTTTTCTAGCCGATACAATTTTTCTTGCTACTTTTTCTAGTTCATAGGTAAGTATTGAGTAGTTATCCGATTGTTGTTTATAATACTTATATAGTTCTTGTTGAGATTTCTCTATTTCTTCTATGTTGTTTAAAAAATTCATAATGTTCTCCTTTCTTAATATCTATTATATTCCACTTTTATTAAGAAATGGATAACGTTTTAAAAATATTTTTTAAATTTCCCGACCTAGTATTTTCGTACCATTATAATATATGCCTACAAACATTGATACTATACTAGGCACACAACAAGTACCTACCACTACTAATTACAATATCCCTTATTTGGATGATCCAGATGAAGAGGTAGATGTAACACAAGGTAGGACTGCACAAAAAACTTTACATTTACAAGCAGAAGCTATTGACTCAACTATAAAAACTGTAGAGGACTCTATAGGGACTTCTATAGACCCTATTAACACTAAAGCAGATAACAATGAAACAGCTATTCAAGGCTTAGACACTAGGTTAACTGCCGCTGAGGGTTCTGTATCTACTAATACATCAGCTATAGTAACAGCTAATCAAAATATAGCTAACTTGCAAGTAGAAAAAGAAGATAAATTTACTAAAAGTACTACTGCTACTATCGCCAGAGACGAAGAAAAAAGGATTACAACTTACCAAGAAAACGGCTACACTTACCAAAACCCTACTTTTGACGTTAACGGAGACTTGGAAACATTTGAAGAGGTAGTAAACGGAACTACGTATCAAACAACTTTAACGAGAGGAGTAGATAGTGAAGTAACAGACATTGTTACTATTACGATACAATAATAATATGGGCAGTTATAATCCAATACTTGACGATTCTATAAGACGATCTAAAAATGAAGTTTTAGATGCAATTAATAACTTAGACTTAGGGGGCTCAGCCGATCCATCGAATGCATTAACACAATTAGATTTTAACAGTGCTGTAGATTTTACAGAAGGAGATAACGCATATTTAAATCAAGATGGCAATGTGTATCCTTATATAGAAGATCAGAGTCCTGCTTTTAATGTTACCCCACCAGTAACGAATGGTAATGAAGGAACTTTTAATATAAACGGAGCAATGCACAAGCTATCTAACGGTAATGTCGTTTTTGTTGATATTGCATATACAGGTCCTGGCAATTCTGCAAGATTTCATATTTACGATGAAGACCTAAATTTTATAGCAACTAGAACAGTAGCTGTATCCAATATGTCTCAAGGGTTTATACCAAGCGGTAAAGCTCAAAGAATAATACAGGATGGGTCAAATGCAAATAGACTATTTGTTCAAACAGGGGATACTTCTTCATACGAAACTAGAATATGGACTTTTGAATATAATCCTACTGGAGACTTATTTACTTGTCCTAATACTTCTGGGTATTTAGTCACAACTCAATCTGGTACTATAGCTTATTATAATACTTTAATGTATGATACTAATAATAATAAAGTAGTATCTGTAGCTCAAACATCTAGTGGTGATCATACAATTTTTACATTGACATACTCAGGATCAGGAAACTTTACACAAAACGGTACAGATACTGTTAATAACCTAATGCCTTCTGGTCTAGAGACTAGACCTTTTGCTACTGCTTACCATAATAATTCTATAGTATGGTTTTTCCACGGAGAAAGCACTAGTGCTATAACGTATAGATGGGATTGGGATGGCAGTAAATATTCTAATGCAGTTGGGGGATCTTGTGATTTTAGAGTCGCAAGCGGTCAGACTGTATTTGCTGAAATTATACAAGACAACTTAATGGTGGGAGTTAGAAGTTTTGGGTCTTTTAATCAATATAACACAGGATTAAGCATACCAGCACAAGGGTTTTATATATTTAGTATTAACAACATTCTAACAGGATCTGCAAGAACTTTACAAGATACTATACATATGTCTGGAGTATCAGGTGCGTATAATGTTCCAGCTACTGATAAAGTAGCTAATACCATCACTATTGCAGGTCTTAATAAGGTGATTAAATACGACATAGACGCTAGTGGTAATTTTACAGTAAATACTATTACAGACATAACTAGACTAGTAGACGAAGAAGCATTAGACATACAAGACAATATTAGCCCGTATGGAGTCCCTAGCGGAGTTCATGAATTAGGGACAAAAACTTATGTAGTATACGGAGATAGCAACTACAACGGTAACCCTATTATAGCTGATAGGTATATTTTACTGGACATAGATTTTTTATCTTTACCTTTTGATGCAGCACCTACAGGAAATTCAAGATTAATAGGAACGTATAATGCAACAGGTGTGGCAGGCAATGCTACTATAGATTTATTAGATCAGTATAAAGGTGAAACATCTTCAAAAGATACTACTGGGTTTAACCCAGGAGATCTAGATAGCGATGGGGATTTGATAATAGCTACAGGTTCTGTTTTATCTAAGACAGTTCCTGCTAACCAAGTTAATACAGTAGATAATACTGTAAGTTTTACTTTTAATGCAGATTTCCCAGTAGGTAGAGTAGGCACTACGGGGGATGAGTTAGCTATAACTCCAGAAGGTAAAGTATCGTTCGGAAAACAAGTAAATAGCGTATCTGGGTATAATACCAGCGGGTTTAGTGATGGCTTTGTAATGAGATTAAAAAGTGGGAGATATTTAGTTTTAAACAACAACGAGAGTACATCTACTTCTAAATATTACTCGATACTTGAACCTGATTTTACTACTGTACTAAGTCCTACTACGTTAACTGGCGGTCAGTGGGATGATCAAAGATACATGTCAGGTAATAAAATATTAAAACACCCAGATAGAGATGCATTCTTCTATTTAGGTTATAGCACTGGAGGAAGTACAAGCTTAAGTCTTAGGTTAGCATATAGAAACAATACAACTACAGAATCGTTTAGTAATCAAGAATTAATGCAAGTGTTTAAAAATACTTCAACTGATGGTCACACTTTTATAGACTTTGATATTGATAAGGATAATAGGTGTTTAGTAGTTTACTATAGTATGCGAGCTTATAACGAGCTTAGGGTTAGAACATACGACTTAGATTCGTTTATAATGCGTGGAGAAGTATTCTTAACCTCTACGGGGCAATCAACGTCTTACATGAATATCGCAAATATAGCTATTGACCAAGTAAATAAAGTAGCTTATACTGTTATCACTAACGGAACTAATGCAAATGGTACTCAAGTAAGAATGGCTAAGATAGCGTACGATCCAGCTACTAGCGCGTACACTGACATTATAGATCAAGACTTAGTTAGCACCAGTAGAAACATGCAAAATAATGACCCTAGTCAAAGGGTACATAACTTCTCTACAGTAATAGGTGATTATTTTATTTTTAATTTAATGTATAATACTACGTTTAACGTACAATTTACTGCAATCAATATTTCAGGAACTCTTTTACCGTCAGGAACAGGAAATAGTTTTTTGTATATGAATGAAAGTGCTATGAGCACTAATGCTAGATTAGCAAGACCTGTTCACGATGTTAGTACTAATAGAATATACTGGACTGACGATGGGAGCTCTGCGGATAACGAAATAGACTTTAGCGAATTTAACCCATCAACAGGAGTATTTGGCAGTGCTCAAGAGCTTGTTAATCTCAATGAGATAGCTCCATTTTTCTCTGGAGCTAATAACGGCACTAACGTTTCACACACCGCACTCAATATAGTAGAGAATGAGTTTTGGTTGACTGCTATAGAGATCGGATCGGGTAGTAGTCTAAACAATTTATTAATAGGTAGAGGTGCAGACTCTGTAGGTAGTACAATAGCGGGTACTTTATTATCAACTGCTGTAGAAACTCAACCTGTATCATGTTTATTATCATCTTCTAACAGAGGTAGGTTAATAGCTAAAGAAGCAGAAGCAACCCCGGGACAGAAAGATGTTAATGGGTTATTAGTTTTAACCCCTAGTTTTTCTATACTATCCCAAGTAGATACTAGTATAGTGAAGGTTAGATACGGAAACCAAGTATTTGTTAGTACTAGCTTAGTCACAGTGTTAAATATAACAAATAGCTCAAGCCCTGGTAAATTGCTAGGATTTTACATAAGTAGTGGCAGTTCTAATGGACCTGATATTGATGAACTTTTAATAACTAGAGATTCAGAGCCTGAAGAGGACATAGTTCAATCTGGAAGTATTACTTTATTTAACACAGGAACTTCTGGATCTTCAGGCTATAATAGGGGACCTTTTTATCCTTTTCCTTACTCTTTTGCTAGGGATTTGTTAGTGAGGCTTAGATTTGATACTTCTAGTATAGCAGTAATACCAGTATGGGAGGTTTATGAGTAATGTCAATTAATTTAGAAGATTTGTATCCAGAAGAGACTTATGCTATTGGCAAAAATGGCGATAAACTTAAAATTACTTACTACTGGACTAAAGAAGGTAATAAAGGTAAAATAACACATACTGTAAACGAAGTTATAACAGACGAAGAATATCAAAGTAACATAGATAAACCAGATACAGTAACAGTACCTACTGGTGAATTAATTCAGGCTTTTGGTACTAATTATGAGGAGCAGGAGTCTTTTTTGAATGATCCTTTAATTTTGGCTAGACTTGGAGGTACTCAATTTTTAAAGGTGTCTTTTAGGGCTTTATTAGACTTTGAAGGAGTCGTCAACTATATTTATGACAATAAGGCATATCTATCTGAGATAACAAAAGATGCTCTATTAGCAATAGTTACGTCATACAAAAATAAAGTACAACCTCTATCTTAAAGGGGTTCTCAGTCTATGAATGTTTCAATAGTAGGACTAACATCTTTCGAGATGGATGTAGATTTTTTATTTGACCAAAAAGTAATTACCAAAATACCTTACGACAGAATAAAAGCAACTTTACAAGAATATAAAAATGAGTTAATTACTTAATAATAGTTTTTGGTATAGTAATAATATGTCAACCACAAAAAATGATTTACG
>SPKZ01002259.1_pt1 | contig 23693 bp, 21 predicted proteins | sample 2456571 | NCBI WGS metagenome assembly SPKZ01 (sample SAMN11192286, study PRJNA482655) | marine metagenome | biome: ENVO:00000447; feature: ENVO:00000244|ENVO:00000211|ENVO:00000569|ENVO:00002023; material: ENVO:00002151; isolation source: ocean water from marine abyssalpelagic zone ... | reverse complement strand
CTCTCGAGCGATGGATTCGGCTAACACGAAAAGAAATACAATGCTGAGCACAGCGCCCACCGGCGGTAGAGGAGCATCGACGAACCACAGAAAGTCAGCGAGGCTGGCGGCGGCCGCCAGTGCGCCGCTCATACTCAGGAAACGAACTCGGCGTTTCATCTCCCGAGAAACACCGCGCTCGCCCCTCAGAAAGAGCGCCCACAGTCCGGCACCGATCAGCCCGAAGACGTACACGATCACGCCAGCGCGAACCCAGGGGTGAGTGTGAAGCGGGGAAAGCACCAGCACCACCATCGGGATGAGCAGCGCGCCGGCAACTTGAAGCAACAAAGACCGGCGTTCCGGCAACGGCAGAATCGCTTCGAATAAATGCAGCGCGAGCTGCGGCAATAACACTGCTAGCAACGCCGTGAAGCGTACCCACAGGTCGCCGCCCTCTGCGTGGTACAGGGACTGCGCGAGATACCAGAAGCCCATGTCGGCTGCGAAACCCGCGACGAATACGTGCTGACGCGATCTACCACGCAGCATCACGCTGGCAGCAATTGCGATCGCCAACGCGCCGCAGAACAAGGATGTTCGGGTGCGCAAGTCCACGCCGAAACGCTACAGCCCTGGGCGAAGCCGGACAAGAGATCCCTGCTCCGGGCGTGCGAATCGGCACCCCCGGAGCGAAATCCCGACTAATTCAGCCGACCGGGTGAAGAAACACGGCGGGAGGCCCCCGCCTCCCCTAGCCCTTCAGCCGTTCGAGGACGAGCGGGGGCACGGCCACGGGTCTACGACGGAGCGTAAAACTCTGAAGAGCGGCAGTTATCCAATGCTTTTTTCGTGTTGATGACGGCAAATGCAACACAGCCAAAGTGTCTCCCACCTGTACGCGGTCCCCCGGCTTTTTCACCAACTCGATGCCCACAGCCGGATCGATCGGGGCGTCCGTGCGCTGGCGCCCCGCGCCGAGCTGCATCGCCAACTGGGCAAGTGCCATAGGATCGACATCTACTACATAACCAGCGCTCTTCGCGCGCACTGTCGCCCGGTGCGGGGCCGAGGGCAGGCGATCGGGTTCCTCTATCACCCGGGCTTCCCCTCCGTGGGCCTTCACCATGGCCATCAGTCGAGCCAGCCCATCGCGATCCGTGATGGCTCGTTTTAGTTTTCCTTCGGCCGCCGATCGGTTCCGGCTGATACCCGCCATGACAAGCATTTCCGCACCCAGACGCAGAGTGAGCTCGGTGGTGTCGGGCGGCCCCTCCCCGAGCAATACCTGGATGGCCTCCTGGATCTCTAAGGCATTGCCGATGGCGTATCCGAGGGGCACATCCATCTGAGTCACCAAGGATACGACCGACTTTCCAGCGCCGCGCCCCACCCGGCTCAAGGCCTTAGCCAGCTCCCGAGCTTGAGGCAGATCTTTCATGAACGCGCCGCGGCCCACCTTCACGTCCATCACCAGGCCGTCGCTCCCCTCCGCTAGTTTTTTGGATAGAATGCTCGCGACGATCAACGGCACGCTGGCCACCGTGCCCGTGACGTCCCGGAGCGCGTAGAGCCGGCGGTCTGCCGGAGCCATCTCCGCAGTTTGCCCGATGATGCTCAACCCGTGTCGACGCACTACGGATTCGAACTTTCTCAGGCTGAGTGCCGTCCGGTACCCGGGGATCGCCTCCAGCTTGTCGAGAGTGCCGCCAGTGTGGCCCAAACCACGACCCGCGACCATGGGTACGGACACGCCGCAAGCTGCCACCAAGGGAGCCAAACATATACTGACCTTGTCGCCCCCGCCGCCGGTGGAGTGTTTGTCCACCTTGAAGCCAGGCACAGAATCCAGCGACAACACGCGACCGGAATCGCGCATAGCCTCCGTCAGCGCAACCGTTTCGCGATCGGTCATGCCTTGCAAGTACACCGCCATCAGCCAGGCGCTCATTTGATAGTCCGTCACATCTCCGCGGAGAAACGCTCCCAAGAGTCCAGCGATTTCTTTCGGCGTATGCTCGCGGCCATCACGCTTCGCAGCAACCCAGTCGGTCGCCGTCACCGCGTCGCTTACAGCAGAATCCTTCGCATTCCGGGCCATGCCTACAGCGTAGCGTAAGCTAGCCCTTGAGCTAGCCGCCAGGAGAAACTAGCGTCTCAGCTCAGCTCAGCCAGGCCCGGTTGCAGCGCCCCTCCATCAGGATCGATTCATTGCCGAACTCTCTATCAGGCCGCCCCAGTGGGCGATTCACTCAGCATCGTCGCATCGATCAACTGCGAGATCTGCTCACGCGACATCCCAAAGGAATGACGCTCTACCAGCTAGCCGAGGCCCTCAAGGTGACGCCACGCACCATGCGCCGCTACCTCAAGGAGATTGAGCGGGAATACGATCTCGAGCCCACCACCACACGCGGCGGAGGGCCCCTACTGTGGAAAATTCGTGCCGGCGAGATCCCTCGAAAAATCGAAGTTCGACGCACCCAAGCCTACGCACTGCTCGCTGCCCGCCGCATCTTCGAGCCCATGCGCGGCTCGGCACTGTTTGACGAAATTGACATCATCATCAACAAGTTGCTCAGTTTCGCTCAGCGACCCGGACGCGGACCGAACGCCGGACTCGCCGACGTTCGTTTAGAAGACAGTTTCCTGTACTTACCCTTCGCTCCGAAAAACTACGCTCGCCGCACCGAAGAACTAGACGACCTCTTCCAGTCCGTCTCGGATCTGCGTCCACTGAGCATGCGTTACAAAAGCGCTTCCCGCGGAGTCGAAGAGCGAATCACCGTTCACCCGTACGCCATGGTGCTCCATCGCGACTCCATTTATTGCGTTGGCTATCACACCGGCCGCGGCGAGGTTCGAACTTTCGTGCTCGACCGCATGCGCGATACCCAATCCGCCAGCACCGAACGCTTCGAACTTCCGGCGGACTTTCGCATCGACGACTACTTCCAGGGCGAATTCGGCATTTGGAAAGCGGACAAGAAGCACAAGGTCGTGATTGAGTTCGACGCCCGAGCTGCAGACTACGTGCGCATGCGCCGCATGCATCCCAGCCAAAAGCTCAGCGCCACAGCATCAGGCGGCTTACGGCTCAGCATGACGGTCGGCAATCTCACGCAGCTCACCAGTTGGGTTCTGGAATGGGGCGAACGCGCGCGCGTCATCTCCCCACCGGAGCTACTAGAACGCGTCCAAGGCGAGCTGGCCGCCGCTCTCGCCCTCTACCAAGACAAAAAGCCGACCAAAGCTACGGGGACAACCCCCAAGAGCCAACCGGTCTCCACCAAGACCACCAAGACCACCAAGAAGGCGTCGAAATCGCGGAAGACCTCCTAGTCCCCGCTCCCCGCACAACCAAGCGCCCTGCCCCTAGGCCCTGCGCCTCTCGCCCGTCCACACTTCTCCAACCGGAACTCCGACACCGGGCAGTTCTCAACTCGCGGAGGTTGCCACTCAAGGCGGTGGGAGTTCAGCGCCCCCGGCTGCGAGTGCGCGTTCGCACAGGTGTCGCCGCCGGCAAAGCTCGATACTGCCGATAGTAAGCCAGCACCTTGGTCACATAGTGACGAGTCTCTTCGTAGGGAGGGATGCCTCCGTGACGAATGACCGCGTTCTCCCCGGCGTTATAGGCCGCGACGGTGAGCTGCAGATTGCCGTTGAACAAGTTGGCCAGCACGCGCAGATAGCGCACTCCCCCCAGAATGTTTTGCCGTGGGTCCATCAAATCCGTCACCATCATACGCGCCGCCGTTTCCGGGATCATCTGCATCAACCCGTGAGCATTCGCACTCGACACCGCCCGCGGGTCAAAATTGCTCTCGACCTTGATGACGGCGCGAACGAGCTCAACGGGAATTTGGTATAGCGACGCCGCTTCTATGATGTAGCTGTCGTAGCGATGCAGTCGTTCCGGCGAGGTATCCTGAGGCAGGAAGGTTCGGGATCTACGTGACCGCTTCTTGCGCGCCACGAGCTTTCCCTTCTTGCTCTTGTTCTGAAAGGTAATGACGCCATCTTTGCCGACATGACTGTAGATATCTGCCCGCGCCGGCTCGCTGCCACACAAGACAACCACGGCTCCGATCAGCGTTGCCGGGCGAAGCCATGCGATTCGGAGAACTTGGCGAAAGCCGAAGGCTGGGGGAAGGGAGAGGGTCGGCACGGGAATGGAAATCTTAGCGGAAGCATCGCGACGGCTGCAAGTCGACGGCATCTATCGCAATAGGGGTAAATTGTGGGGTTTCCAAGGGTTACTGAAGCGTGCGCTAGCGTGCAGCAGCGATCGGCCACCCTCAGAGGAACAAAACGCTACGATCCAACAGCCAAAGAACGCCCAGCTCCCGACTCCTATTCACTGTTCTTTAGCCCGGGTATTTTTTGGCCGGCGTCAGCACGTAACTCTTCACCGGCTCCTTCCGAGCAGCCCGCGGCTCAACGCTCAGAATCGGGTTCCGAGGCGGGCGCCAAATAGGTGTACGCCTCCAGGGCGGACTCGTAATTTTCCATCAAGCGCCGCATTTCGTCCAAGCTCATTCGACCCTTGCTGTAGGCGTCCTCTGCCTGCTCACGAACCGACTCAATCATGCGCTCTGGATCGTGAGCCACATAGCGCAGGACCTCCGACATGCTGTCGCCCTTGATTACGTGATTCACGCGATATCCGTAGTCAGCGGTGGAAATGTGCACCGCGTTGGTGTCGCCAAACAGGTTATGAAGATCTCCCAAGATTTCTTGATAGGCGCCATTCAAGAACATGCCGAGGTAGTAGGGCTCGTCGTCAGTCACCGGATGTACCTTCAGGGTGCGCTTGACGTCTTCTACGTCAATGAACTTGTCGATCACGCCGTCGCTGTCACAGGTAAGATCCGCCAAAGTCGCGTCCACCGTCGGCTGTTCGTCCAGACGATGGATCGGCATCAAAGGAAACAGTTGATCGATGGCCCAAGTGTCCGGCGCTGACTGGAAGACGGAAAAATTGCAATAGTAGATACTGCCCATGCGCTTCTCCACCTCCTGCAGTTCTTCGGGGACAAACTTGAGCATCTTCACCGCCTCGTGGATCCGACAACAGCAATGGTAGTAGAGCCGCTCGGCATGCGCCCGCTCCCGTAGCGTCAGATAGCCGAAGCGAAACAAACTCTCGGACTCCGACTTCGCCTGACAAGCGTCGTGCCAGAACTCCTGTACGTTTTTGGGAGAGATGCCCTCGTAGGTCTCAAAGAGTTGATGCAAGACCGGGTGCGCCCCTTCGTCTGGCTTGGCAGCGGCCCGATACTGAACCCGCTGAGTCCCCACAACGTCGAACACCAATACTGACTGATGCGCCACCACCGCCCGACCGCTCTCGCTAACGATGGTCGGCATGCTCAGCTCTGCCTTCAGACAAGCAGCCTGAATCGTGGACACCACATCCACTGCGTACTCGCCGAGGGTGTAATTCCGTGACGCGTGGAAATCGGTTTTAGAGCCATCGTAGTCGATGGCGAGTCCACCCCCTACGTCCAGGTATCCCATCGCGCAGCCCATTTCCACGAGTTCTACGTAGATCTGAGTGGCCTCCTGCAGCGCGTTCTTGATCGGGATGATGCTCGAGATCTGACTACCGATATGAAAGTGCAACAGGCGCAAACACGAGCGGAGGTCTCGCGCCTCTAGCTTGTCCACCAACTGCACGAGCTCGGCCGTGGTCAGTCCAAACTTGGCACGGTCTCCGGCTGATTCCGCCCAACGCCCCATTCCCTTGCTGGTCAGTTTGGCGCGAACGCCGAGCATCGGCTTGATGTCTAGGCGCTGAGACCCCGCGTACACCAGCTCGAACTCCTCCATGCGTTCGAGCACGATCACCACCGTGCGGCCTAGACGCTGGGCCACCAGTGCGGTCTCAATGTAGCTACGATCCTTGTAGCCGTTGCAGATAATCAAGCCTGCGGAATCGCGCATGCTCGCCAGAGCGATGAGCAGCTCAGGTTTAGACCCCACCTCGAGTCCGAAACCCCACGGGGCACCGAAGCGCACGACCTCCTCAACGATATGCCGCTGCTGGTTAACCTTGACTGGATAGACGCCGCGATAGTCCCCGTCGTATTCGCATTCCTGTATGGCGCGCAGAAAGGACTCGTTGATGCGGCGAATGCGGTGCGCGAGGATGTCCGAGAAATGGATCAGCAGCGGCAGTTGCAGACCCCTCGCCCGTAGGTCTTCGGTCAGTTCGAACAAATCGATACGGCTATCCCCATTCGGGTTGGCGCGCACTTCGACTCGCCCGGCGTCGTTGACTGAAAAATAGGGCGCCCCCCATCCACTCACTTGATAGAGCTCCTCGCTGGAGTCAGCTGTCCATTCGACTACATCGTCGGGAAGCGAAACAGGCTCTGGGGGCCGTCCGGTAGGGGCAGGATCCGTCGGCATTAGCTTAGCTCTCCAGGAGTCGAAGCACAGGCTCAGTCCCCCGCCCAGAATGTCGTGGGCAAGGCGGAGCGTTTGTAAAGCGACAGCGTATCCATGCCGATAGCGATCGTGATGTGGACCAAAAACCCGGCATAGATGCTTCGAGTTCGCATGGCTAGAGAGCCCAGTACGACTCCGGCGACGATCGCCCCTTGGGCTTCCAAATAAGGCTTGCCGTAGTGGATCATGCAATAGGGCATCGTCATGACAAATATCGCGGCGAAGCCCATGCGCCGCCGCAAGGCATGCAGCATCCAGCCACGAAAGAAGAACTCCAGCGCGAAGAACTGAAGGCAATACACCGCCTCCCAGAGCAAGAAGTCGAACCAGCTACGACTCGAGAGTCGATAAAACGGATAGTAGGAGCCGAAGTCTGACTGGCGTGACATGACGAACGTAAGGGGGATGACCACTGCGAGGCACAAACCGTAGATCCACAGATGCGAAAAGAAGCCTTGGGTACGCAATCCCATCTCCAGCACGCGCTCACGCGGGAACAGTAGCTTCCAGGCCAGCACCGGCATCACGATGTAGCCGATGACCCTCGCCAGAACCCACCACGCGTAGCTGTACAGCTCATCGTACTTTTGCGCCCTGAGGAAGCTGAGGCCCCACGAGTCCAGGGAGAGCAGCGTCGATCGCAGGTGTCGCTCGTAGAAATCCCGGCCGCCGTAGTACTCCTGCATCGTGAGCACCACCGCCGTGAGCAGCAAACAAACCGCAGGCCGGTAATCCAGCTCACCCCCTCCACCCGCGGATTCGCCATCCAGTGCCCGCCAACTCTCTCGAAAGAATCGCCAAATAAACGGGGCGATGGCCATGAGGATCAACAGTGGGACAAACACCTTGATGGGCGGATAGTTGAGCCACGCGTCGAACCAAGCCACGGGCTCCAGAGGACTGACCATCAGCTCAAATGGAGTCACGCTGGTGCCGGCAGCGCCCCCTGCTGTGGAGCTCAGCGCCCCAATACTGAGCGATGAGCTGGAAGTCATCCGCCCGCTTGTTTGGCGATTTCGATGCCCGCGAGCACACGGGAGAGCGAACGCTCTTTTCCGAGCAGAACCATCACATCGTACAAACCGGGACTCGCGCTCCGCCCCGTAAGAGCCACCCGGGCGGGTTGCGCCACGAGCTTCATCTTGACGCCGGTCTCTGCCACCCAGTCGGTCACGGCCTTTTCGAGGATCTCGGCGTCCCAGTCACAGTCGGCGACAATCTCGTGGAAGCCCTCCAGGTGCTGAGCGTTATCCGGCTTGAGAAACTTCTTGCTCGCCTTCGCGTCCATCTCCGGCTCGTCCCGAAAATAGAAATCTAAATGCCACGCAGCGTCTTCGAAGGATTTCGCGCGATCCCGAATCGTCGACAGTGCCCGGGCGACGAGATCCGCGGAGGGCGATTCGAAGCCGCGCTTCTCAAGGAAGCGCAGTGTCCCTGCGATGTACGCGTCATCTCCGGTCAGCTCGGGACGTTTCAGATGTTCGAAGGCGACATCGGCAAACTTACGCTCGTCGAATTTCCCATCGGCTTTGCCAACGCGGTCCCAGCTGAAGTATTTTTGGAGTTCCTCGCGAGTGAAGATCTCCTGATCGCCGTAGGACCAGCCGAAACGAGCCAAGTAGTTCAACACGCCATCGGGAGTGAATCCCCGGTCTCGGTAGTCCTGCACGCCGACCGCGGCGTGGCGTTTACTGAGTTTATCTCCCTTGGACGAGAGCATCAGTGGCAAATGAGCAAAGTCCGGGACGTCCCAACCGAGAGCTTCGTACATCATGATTTGTTGCGGAGTGTTGCCGATATGGTCCTTGCCTCGCGCGACCACAGTGATGCCCATCTCGTGGTCGTCCACTACACAAGCCAGATTGTAGAGCGGAAAACCGTCAGGCCTCACGATGACAAAGTCTTGTTGAGCGTCATTGGGCGTGCTGACGACGCCAAAAACCAAATCTTTGAACTCCGTGCGCCCGCTGCTGGGCACCTTGAAGCGAACGACGTGGGGAATATCGGGCGTGTCGCTGCGATCGCGGCAGGTGCCAGGGTAACGAAACTTGGCTTTGGGATCCTTGGCTTTGAGCGCTTCGCGTTGGGCATCCAGCTCGGCCTTGGTGCAATAGCAACGGTAGGCGTGGCCCTTGGCGATGAGCTCGTCGGTCTTTTCACGGTACAGCACGCGACGTTCGCTCTGAAAGTAGGGACCGTTAGGGCCACCCACCTCCGGACCTTCGTCCCAGTCGAGACCCAGCCACTTCATGCCGTCCAGAACCGCCGCCACGCTGTCCACGCTGCTGCGTTCCTGATCAGTGTCTTCGACCCGGAGGATGAATTGCCCTCCCTGGCCGCGGGCCCAAAGCCAACTGAAAAGAGCCGTCCGGGCCCCTCCAATGTGAAGATATCCACTGGGGGACGGAGCAAATCGTACGCGAGGGGTCGCCATGGCCAGGGGCGTTAGCACGCGCCACAACAGCGGAAAACCCGCTACTGGAAGGGGAATTTCACAGGAGAGGAATCCCCCGGCCGGGCCGGCTCGGGACACTCTGTGGGAGCCGGGAGCAGATGCTTGCGCTGGCAAGGCCCTGTTGCTACACACCGCCCCCCGGTCGCGAGCGCAATCCCGACCCATATTTACGAGATCTACCGATGAAAAAGACACCGATCCAACAGGTCAAAGACCAATTTGGCGACAAAGCCAAACTCGTCGCCGCCATCGAAAAGCTCGCCAGCAAGGAGCTCTGGCTCGACCGCGTGAATGAGGCCAAAGGCCTTGCCCGCGTATCGAACGCCAAACTCCTTCGGCTGCACAGCATTCTTGAAAACACGAAGAAAGAGTTCGGTTCCCGAGACAAACTCATTGGCGCTATCCTAGAGCTTGAGAAGCGCATCAAAGACGCCGGGTTCAAGACTCGCCTCGAAGGCTACGCCTTGCCGCAGTTGGTGGACCTCCACGCAGCAGCCGGCACTCGTAAGAAGAACGCCGAAGGCAAGGCTCCCACGAAGACCCTCGAAAAGAAGCCTACCCGCAGCAAGAAAGCGAAAGCCAAGGCAAAAGCCGCGGCCTAGTTTTCCCGGAGGCGCGAGCCTCCCCACAGAAAAAAAAGAGTCGCGACCTGTTGGTCACGACTCTTTTTTTGCTCCCGACGCCGCCGGAGGGTCGACTGAGCCGGTGCCAGCGCTAGGCCCTGTGCTCAGCCAGCTCAGGAATTGTCTGCGATGTACTTGTTCGTAAACCTCGCCGTTGAGTCATAGCTACGGACAACGTCCGAGATCACTTTCTTCTCGATCATGCCACCGATTCCGAAGACCTTGGCTTTGACCGTGGTGGTGTAGACCCGTTTGCACTTGCCGTCGCCGGCAGGCTCCGTGAACAGAACCCCAGCGATGGAGATCTTGTCGGGCATAGATCCCGTGATGATTTTTATTTCAAAACGCTGGCTCTTCTTATTAAAGATTCCTTCTTCCCGGTAGCCGATGCCACCCGCTGCGAGCTTTTTCATGGGCCCCGGCAAATCATCCACTTTCGGGGTCGCGTCTGTGACCCGACGGATTTCAGTATCTGTCTCGTCGAAGCTCACCTGAGTCCAGTTCTCGAACTTCAGCGTCTTAAGGAACATCGCGTGGTTATATTCTTCAGTAAAAAAGGTCTTCCAGAAGTCGTCCGCGGAACAATTGATTACGTGCTCGATACGTTGGTCTGCCATAGGGCGGCATCCTATCGATCTTTGGGCTAGGATCAGCCTCGAAATGACAGGTCACGAAGCAGCTTGTGCGGTACCGGAAGGACCGGCCCCGCTGCCAAGCTGGGGCCGCCATTGCGTACTGGTCCTGCAAAATGACCTAAGAATCGAGCTAAAGTCGGGCGAAGTGGTCATCACTGCGGGCTTCTTCGCCGTGCTCGTCGTCGTGCTGACCAGCATGGCCTTCTACGTAGGACCTGCGAATCGCGCCGAGGTGGCGGCGGGAGCCATCTGGCTAAGCGTGGCCTTCGCGGCCGTGCTCGCCCTGGGCCGTACTTGGCAACGGGAAAGAGAAGAGGGTGCCTTGGACGGCCTGCTCACGGCGCCGGTGGCTCCAAGCGCTATTTATGCAGGCAAAGCTCTCGCGCTGAATTTCTTCTTGCTGGCGATTGAGGGGGTCGTGCTGCCTCTGTGTTCTCTGTTGTTCGGGGTAGATATTGGCGAATGCGGCCCGATGCTGCTGCTCATCACCCTCGTTGCTACCCCCGGGATCGCCGCGTCCGGGACGCTGTTTGGCGGCTTGACGGTCCGTACCCGGGCACGGGATCTAGTACTCGCGGTCGTGCTGTTCCCCCTACTTGCGCCCACATTATTAACGGCAGTCGTGACGACCCGAGAACTGCTGGGAGGCGCGGAAGCGGGCGAACTCGTGCCGTACTTCAAGCTGATGGGCATATTCGACATATGCTTCATCGCGGGTGGCATCGGCATGTTTGGCACCCTCACAGAGAATTGAGCGGGTTATACTCCCCAGCCAAGCACTCCGCTGAGGGTGGCGTTCTGGATTCAAATATCAAATGCGATTGGGGTTACTGAGTCCGGCTGAGGGAAACCTCGACGACCTGCGGCAGGGGGCCGACTTCTTGCTCAAGAGCAAGAAAGCTCATCGCGTCATCTACCTCGGGGCGGACGAATGCTTTGACGAAATGATCGAGGCGTGGGGCAGCGAGCTCGTTCACGGCGACGCCAGCGACCGGGCCATCTGGACGCGCTCCTTGGACGCGTGTGTCAGCGCCTCCCCTGGGGAGATCGACGCCTACCTTGAGCACGAGAACCAGCGCTCGGCGCTCCGAGTTTTCGAATCCCTGGTGGGGGATGCGACCCGCAGCGTCGAGATGATCACCGGCAAGCTCGCCGTCATGATCTACGACAAGGCTCACTTCGACGAAGAGGACATGCTGCCCGCCACACTTCTGGTTTTCGGCAAGAGTCCCAACTACGTCGTCAAACAAGTGGGGCATCGTTGGTTCTTGTGCCCCGGACCGTTCAGCGAAGCCGGAGTCATGTTGCTGGAGAGCACGGAACAGGGGCTAGCCATGAGCCTTTACACAAAAGACGGCGACGAGGTATCGCGTCAAATCCTCCAGACCACGCAAAACACGAAATTTAACATCCAGTCCGCGGACTAGGCCTCGAGCCGTCGCCATCAACCGCGGATTTCCCCTGTGACCAGCACCAACCGAGTCGCATTTTTTGGCGGCAGTTTTGATCCGCCTCACCGGTCCCACGCCGGCGTGATCCGACAACTGCTGCAAAAGGGGCCCATCGATTCGCTGGTGGTGGTTCCCGTCTTCGCACACGCATTCGAAAAGCAGCTCACTCCCTTCGTCCACCGCCTGGCGCTCTCTGATATCGCCTTCGCCGACATTCCCGGGGTCTCGGTCTCAGCGCTTGAACAGACGCTACCGGTACCGAACTACACCCTGCACTCTCTGCGGGCTCTGCAGGAACAACACCCAAACTGGCAGCTTCGATTGGTGGTGGGCAGCGACGTCATCAACGAAAAAGACGACTGGCATGACTTCGACGGAGTCGTGAAACTGGCGCCACTCCTGGCGGTGGGTCGCGAGGGGGCCCCCGCCGATGGTGCGCCCGATGCTGAAGTGCCGGCAATGTCGTCGTCGAAGATTCGTGCCGTACTCAGCGAGAGCTACGACACTCCTGAGCTGGGGCGATGGCTCGACGCCGGGGTGCTCGACTACATTCGGCGGCACGGGCTGTACCGATGACCATCCGGCGCTTGGAAGTCACGATCATCGGCAAGAGCAAAGTGGGGCGGAGCTTCGCCAAGGTCTTGAAGGCCGGCGGCCACGACGTGCGCATCCGGGGGTACCGGACCCAGTTGCCAACGTTGCCATTGCCGGGCAGCTTGCTCGTGCTCGCCGTGAGGGATACTGAGTTGGTATCGTTGGCACGGGCTCTTGCAAAACGGGGTCTCACGAAGCCGGACTGTGCCGTGGTTCATCTGGCAGGCGCCCAGAGCCCCGAGCTATTGGCACCGCTGCGACCACACTGTGCGGGGATCGGTCAAGCTCACCCCCTGTTGTCCTTCGCCGATCCTCGTCACCCCCCGGACTTGCAAGGAGCGCTGTTGCTTTTGGCAGGCGATTCTGTCGCCATTCGCCGTGGCGCTCAGTTGGGTAAGGCCCTCGGCATGAGGCCCCAGCAATGGCCGTCGCTGGATAGGGACGCGTACCACGCCGCCGCTGCGTTGCTCGCCAACGGCGCGGTTGCACTGAGCGCGGGAGCCACAAGCTTGCTCGAACAGGCCGGTGCCCCAAAAAAGGACGCCGCCCGAGCCCTGGGGCATCTGCTACGCAGCGTCGCCGCCAATATCGAAACCCTAGGCCTGCCCCAAGCGCTCACGGGACCCGTCCGACGAGGAGACAGCGCAACGGTCGAAAAACATCTGCAGGCCACCCGAGCCGGCTCGGCAGAGCTAGAAGCCCTCTATCGCGCTAGTGCAACCGCTCAGCTGGGTCTCGCCGAATCTCTCGGAGACGCGTCCAGCGGGGACCTCCGAGCCTTGTCCCGACTGCTAAAACGCGGTTCAGGCACCCCAGGCACAGGCAGAATACGGAAAGCGAAACAACGCTAGGCCAGCGGACTGGACAGGCATCCAGAACTGACTACGGTCCGAGCCCCTATGGGACTGCTCGATAACCAAGTCGCAATTATCACAGGTGCCGCCGGAGGCATCGGCCGAGAAGTGGCGAAGCTATTCGCCGCAGAAGGCGCCAGCTTGGTGCTCAGCGACTTGGGCTGCGCCCGGGACGGCAGCGGTGGCGATCCGAGCCCGGTCAGAGCCGTGGTCGAATCGATCAACAGCCAGGGCGGGCAAGCAGCTGGTCACGCTAAAAGCGTCAGCAATCCGGACACGGCGGCCGAGCTCGTTGAGCTCGCCACCAGTCGCTACGGCCAGCTGGATATCTTGGTGAACGCTGCCGGCATCATCCAGGACAGGAAGCTGGAGCGACTCGAAGCTGCCGCCTGGGGTGCCGTGCTGTCCACCCAGCTGTCCGGCACGTTTTATTGCACCCAGGCTGCCACCATCGCCATGAAGAAGAATGGCGGACGAATCGTTAACACCACCAGCATCTCAGGACTTATCGGCAACTACGGTCAAGCGAATTTCGCGGCGGCGGACGCCGGTGTGCACGGTCTCACACGCACATCGTCCATCGAGCTGCAGCGTCACGGCATCCGAGTGAACGCCGTCGCCCCCCTCGCGAAAACTCGCATGACAGAAGACCTTCCTATGTTCAAGAAGGTCGACAGCATGCGAGCGGAACACGTGGCGCCGGGCTATCTCTATTTTGCGAGCGAGCTGAGCGAAGGCGTTACCGGCAGTGTGCTCGGCATCGCCGGCGGCCGTCTGAGTGTGTTTCGAATCACCGAAAGCGGTGGTCGATTCAAGGATGCTGATGAAGGGGTTTGGAGCGCCGCGGAGATCGCGGACAATTGGGCATCCATCGGCAAACCCTGAGTCGCGCCGGTTTGGCGTGCCCGAGCGATGCCCGCCTGCGCGCAACCCTCAGAAAACCCGCCCGAATTAGAATGGTCGCCAAACTATTTCTCCGACTGCCGGCAGCGTCGGCTCCCGGGAGCGACGGCGAATCAAAATGGGCATCCTCGCCTGGCGCAGCTCAAGGTCCACCCGCCGATCCCCAGCGATTGTCTGAAATTAGCGTCGTTCGCCGGTGGCCTGGAGGCGCCCTCGGACCGCCGTGAGAGTGCAACATTCCACCAACAGGCACGGTCTCGCGGCATAAGCGGCCCACGAATTGCTGGCCATACGGCCGAATGGTAGCTTTTATACGCCAGGAGCGCATATACGCGTTCAGCTTTGATGGACCGCTCGCCGAAAATCCCCCTCTTCCTATGGATCGCTACCGCGATCGTAGCCCACCTTTTGTGGAGCGGAACCGCCGAGCAGGTCGCACGCGTTGTCGAAGAGCAAGCCGACCTCCGGGAGTTCGCCCGCGGCGTAAGGGGCTACGTGCAGCAGCAGAACCAAGCCTTCGAGATCACCTTGTTGGATTCCGACGCCGAGGAGAGCGACACACCGGAAGCGAGCAACGACGGCGATCCCAACGAAGCCGAGGGGGAAGAGCTACCCGCTGAACCGACTGCCGGATCCAACGGGTCCGATCCCGATACAGAGGCCGACAAGACCCCGTCGGAAGGCGAGCCCTCCGCCGACACCAAGCCAGAGGAGCTCCCGCCCCAAAGTCCGCCGGAGGAGCCGGAAGCCATCGAAGTGCCGGCGCCAACGGACCCCCTGCCAACACTTCGACTACAGGGACGAATCGCAGTCCAACAGCACGTAGAAGATAAGAATCAAGACGACAACGAAGACGCTGCGTTGATCGCGGACGAAGCCAATCACGTAGATCGAGAGAGCCAGGCTCGAATCACAGCAACCGACCAAAACGATCCCGATCCGAATCCTGGTTCGTCGAGCCAAGGCCCCACGGACGCTCCCGGCAATTCCCACGTCACCGACATCGCACAATCCCAAGACCGAGCCGGGGAAGTGGACCGCTCGGATTCCGCAGGCGAATCCGGAGCAGAAGTGGAAGCTTCGTACTCCCAGCCCGCCGGCGGCGGCGGCGTAATCGAGAGTGCGCCCCGAGGGACCGCTCAAGGTTCGGACCGAAGCACGGCGACGGACTCCGACAGCGCGCCGGCGTCTCCTGGGCAAAAGGCGCGGCAAGCCATCGCTGCCACCCCGGCGGCGCCAGAACTCGTCACCGCGCAGAACGGGACGGGCAGCGCAGGCAAGGCTCAACAGGAAACCCCCGCCCAAGCGGCCCAGGAAGCCAAGAAAAAACGCCTCCCGCCCCGCAAGGGCGCGCACGGCTCGATGCAGATGCTGGGACTCGGGAAAACCGGCACTACCGTAAATGGTATCAACCTCAATCTGAGCCCGGGCTCAGCGCTAGCGACCATCGGGCTCGATCGCATGCGACAGGAACGTATCGATGTCGCCGAACAACGCCGCAGCAAGCACCGTGGCAGCTGGAAAGCCCAGGGCCTAGAGCGCTGGCGAGCTTCCATCGAGAACTACGTGTCCAGCGTCAAGCCAGGCAACCAGACGGCTCTCAATACCGCGAGAGCGCCCTTCGCCAGCTATCTCAACCACATTCATAACCGTCTCCACCCCATCTTCGCCAACTCCTTCCTGGGCTCTCTCTCGAATTTGCCCGCGAGCCATCCACTGAACCGGGAGGACATCAAGACGAATATGGAGATTGTGCTCAGCGAGCAAGACGGACGCGTTGTACGCCTCGGTATCACCCGAACCAGCGGGGTGACCGCCTTCGACATCGCGGCACTCGAAGCCGTGCAGCGAGCCTCGCCCTTCGGGACGCCGCCCAGCGCCATCGCCTCCCCGAATGGCAACGTGTACTTGCACTGGGAATTTCACAGGAAGCCGTACTACGCTTGCTCTACCTACTTTGCGCGCCCCTATATTCTCAAAGTTGCGCCCAAACAGGAGCCCACACCGCCACAGCCTCTTCCTGAGCTGGACAACACGGAGCGACATGGCCTGTGGCAGCCGCTGCCGCCAAAGCATCACGGCCACAGCCACCCGCCGCGCTACACCTCTCGCTAACTCCGGCGGCTTCCGCTGATGAGAGATCCTGAACCGCAGCACTCGGCGGCAATGACAGGAGCCTGGGCCGGCTGCCTACTGGCGCTGTGCGCGGTACTGCTGGCTCGCTGGCTCGCGCCGGCGCTGCCCGGGTCGGCGGCAGGCATCGGACATTGGATTCAACGGACCGATCAACTGGCTGCCTGGTCCTCCCAGGTGGCAACAAACCTGGGAGTCGCCTTTGGCGTGGTGTTGCTTTCGGTACTCCGAGCCCAGACAGCCATCCCCAATCCGATCCGGCAGATCATCACGGTGGCCTCCGCCGGCCTTCTGTTCATCGTTGTACAGGCCTGCGCGCGTCCCTTAGGCCTGCTCTGGGCCATCGCGCTAGCCCTCCTCAGCTTATTGGTGGCTGCCCTGGCCGCGAGCATGGCCATCCGGGATGTCCGCAGCCGTGCAAGCGGACTGGTGCTGGCTTTAGTTTCGTGCGCCGGGAGCTGTTATCTGATGGCCCGCTTGCTCGCCATTATCGCCGGCGATGCTGCCAATGTGAGCCTGTTCCGGGCTGCCCGAGGTATCGCCACTGCCGGCACCGCCTTGGACACCGCTACCTGGATCGTGGCAGGGTTCGGCCTGCTCACGTTGATCCAGGGCAAGATCGCTCGGAGAGTTCTCGCCGCTGGGTTCTTCCTGGGGGTCACGCTACTCACCATCGGCGCCTTCCGGGGAGCTGAGGACGGGGCGTCTTTGTGGCAAATATTGCTCCTGCGTACGCTCAGCGATCTCAGCCCTCATCCAGATCCATTCGTGCCGTTGATCGTCCGCTACTGGTTGGAGCTCGCGCTGACTGCCCTGGTCGCGATCACCCTGCTCACCCGGCGTCGCCTTTCCCTAGTCGAGCTCAGCGTGTGCCTCGCGGTGTTGTCCCGCGCCAGTATTGACATCCCGTTTTGCGCGCTACTGCTCGCTCTATCTGCACTTTGCGTCGTCGCCAGCAGCATCGAAACCGGCCGCTACGATCCCCTCGGGAGCCCCTCTTCGAGCCACGCGCGGAGCATTCTCGTGAGCGTCTGCCTGCTGCCCTTAGTCGTGGGCGCCTCCAGCCTCCCAAAGAGCAACACGGACGAGGATAGCGCCAGCCCGCCCCTCGACGTGGGCCGAGCCCTGTCTTCGCACCGTCTGCCTGCTTGAAGAGCGGCGTCTAGCAGGCGCTAGGCAGCGCTCAGCGCCAATGCCGAGTACAGGATGACCAGTACAGGCATAGACAGGAAGAACAGCGAACGCGCCCACGACACATGAGAGGGTGCCCTCAACCCGTACACGGACCAGCCGAGAAACACGGAGCCGACCACGACCGCGACTGCCGTGTAGGTCATGTCTGTCAGTCCGACATATGACGGCATCAAACTGACCACGAATTGAATCGCTGCAAAGGCGATGATCGCCCAAATCGTGCGGCGCACGCCTTTTTCGGAGCAATACACCCGCAGGCCAGCGCGCTCGTACTCGGACTGCCGAAACAGCGCGATGGCGTGAAAATGCGGAATCTGCCAGACGAACAAGAGAAGGAACAGCGCGAGAGCTTCGATGCCCAGCTGATCGGTCATTGCCGCCCAACCAATCACCGGCGGCAAGGCACCGGGTACCGCGCCTACGTAGAGCGACACCGAGCTAATACGCTTGAGTGGCGTGTAAGCGAACACGTAACTGACGAGCGCCAAGGCGTTGAGCAACGCGGTGAGCATGTTCACACCGAAGGCGAGAATCGGAAGCCCGACGGCGCTGAGCGCGATTCCGAAAGCGAGAGCGACTTCGGGGGACAACCGCCCTGTCGGTAACGGACGGTGGCGGGTCCGCTGCATCAGGCCGTCCACGTCCCTCTCCAGGTACATGTTGAGAGTGTTGGCCGCAGCGACAACCAGCACGGTACCGACCAGCGCCAGGATCAATCGGGACCAATCCGTCACAGGCCCCGGGGCTGCCACAGCGCCGGCCAAGCTGGTGGCGATCACTACGCGAGTGATTCCGGGCTTGGTCAGCTGAAGCAAAGACTGGAAGATGGCACTCCAATCCCGCACGCCGTCGGATGCGACCACACGAGTGTTCATCCAATGCCCTCCGTCATGCATGACGGACAGAGTCGAGATCGTTGACCGGATCCAAATAGTGGCATCGAGAAACCGAGGGCGCTCAGCGCGTGCTGGCAAGCGAGCAGGTGCTTAGCATGCGTCGGCTGAAAATGTGCCCGCCACGCCGAAAATCGGACTGAACACGGGTAAAGCGGGCCCTTTATTCGCCCCGGGTTGGCACAGGGCCAGCCGCACACGCTAGCGAATTAGCGATTGGCCGTACGTACGGCCTCAGTCAGCGTCCCGAGAGCTTCCCGGATGAGTTCGTCCGACGCCGCATAGCTGAATCGAATGTGGCCGGGAGCCCCGAATGCCTCGCCTGCCACCGCGGCTACCCCGCAAGCGTCTAGTTGCCACAATGCCACGCCCTTGGCGGTCTCAATCGGCTTACCGTCATGCTGGATTCCGTAAAGTCCCCTGACATCCGGGAAGGCGTAAAACGCGCCGTCGGGCATCTCGCAAGAGATCCCCTCGATGGCGTTCAGCCCGTCCACCATGGTTTTACGTCGAGAAGCGAAGGCTTGGCGCATGCGCTCCACGTCATCCCGTGGGCCCAGCACGGCCGCCGTGGCCGCCGCCTGCGCCACCGCCGACGGGTTGGTGGTGGACTGCCCCTGGAGTTTCGCCATTCCGCGAGTCACAGCTTTAGGAGCCGTGGCCCAGCCGATACGCCAACCCGTCATCGCATAGGCCTTGCTGACGCCATCCACAACGATCAGTCGTTCACTGAACTCGGGAGCCAGTTTGCCCAAGGAGACATGCTGAAAGCCGTCATAGACGAGCTCGCCGTAAATCTCGTCAGCGATAATGTAACAATCAGAATCTGCCAGCACCTCGACCAGCGCCTTCAACTGGGACTCTGTATATGCCGCCCCTGTGGGGTTCGACGGACTGCACAGAATGATCGCTTTGGTCTTGGGCGTGAGCGCCGCCTTCAATTGCTCGGGGGTGATCCGGAAGCCTGCGGAGGGCGGAGCATCAATGAAAATGGGCTCGCCGCCGAACAGACGCACCTGCTCAGGGTAGCTGACCCAATAAGGGGCCGGAATGATGACCTCGTCGCCCGGGTTGAGCAGCACCATCATCAGATTGAACAGAACGTGTTTCGCCCCGACGCCCACGGTGATTTGGTCCACTTTGGGTTCCCAGCCTCGATCTCGCAGCGTCGATTCGCTGATCGCTTCCTTGAGCGCAACAGTGCCCGTCGCCGGCGTGTATCCCGAATAGCTGGGCAAGTTGTCTCGGACTGCCGCCAGGATGTAGTCGGGAGTCTGAAAGTCGGGCTGCCCGACGCCAAAAGGATAAACCGTCTTGCCCGATGCCTTCAGATCAGCGGCAAGGGCAGTCATCGCGAGAGTCGCGCTGGGTTTGACGAGATCCAATCGAGTAGCAAGATCCTTCGACACGGTACTGTTCTCCTGATGGTGGGAAACGGGGAGCTGGCAGGCCCCGCAAGACGGGGGCCCAAAGGCAGGGGGTGGCGGCTTATTTACCTGAGGGTTTGTCAGGTTTGTCCGAGTCGCTGCCGGACAGCTGCTCCGGCGAGTCTTCGTCCTTAAGACCCTTTTTGAAATTTCGAATGCCCTCACCGAGCCCCTTGCCGAAGTCCGAAAGGCGCCCGGCGCCGAACAACAGCAAAACGAGGAACGCGACGACGAGTAGTTGAATGGGACTGGGGGCCATGATCGCCTTATTTTCTGGCGCCTTCCGCAGAAAGCGACACTTGGACTAGCACCATGGGCATAGCTGGGCAATCGTCAGGCCGCGATCCCTATCGATCCGGCCCCCCGCGATGCCGTGCACGAGGTCATCGAGCGCTGTCCGCCCGGCGCTCCTTCGCGAATACGAGGGCGCCAATCCGGCCAACTCCTCGGATGGCCGGAGCCGCCGAGCCGAGCCGCCAAAGCCCTGACTCTAGAAATCGGCCCACACACTTTGCGAAATCCGCGACGGTGTTATGGTCTCTGCATATGTTGGCGACTGCCAAGAGGAGCTACACGATTCATGCGACGCCTTAGTTGGTTGGTAATCCTGACGGCGCTACTGGTGAGTGCCACCCCGCGCGCGAGTAGCGCACAAAACGAGATCTCGGCGACCGGCAAAGGCATGGTCGGCGGCGGATTGCTCGGAGCAGAGGTCATCATGCTCACCGAGGCCGCCTTCGGTCTCAAATCGTCGTGGGCCTACGCCGCTGGTGGACTCGTCGGCGCCGGCGCCGGAGGCTATGGCGGCTACCTGATTGAGTCGAGCCAAAGCGCAAAAACTAGTGTGTTCTTGCTGGCAGGGGCTCTGGCCCTAGTGATTCCCACCACTGTCGCAGTTCTCAGCGTAACCGCCTACGACTCCCCCGCTGACCAGACCGCCGACAGCGGTCCCCGCGATGAACACTCTGGCGAACCCGCGCTGACGGATCCTACAGTTGCGCCAGAATCAGCTCGCCTTAGCCGGCGTCGCCCGAAAAAATCTACCCGCCCCGCCCTGCCTCCAGCGTTGGTTGACGTGGACACCCTAGGCAGCGCTCTGAGTCTGAGCGTGCCGGCTGTCAGCGTCCGCGACTCTTTCTCTCCGGAAGAGCTCGCTAGAATGAATGCCATCGGGCGCGCCCAGGGCCGCCACGACGTCGCACAAAGCACGCGCGTCGACGTGCCCGTGCTCAACATTCTGTTCTAGACCGAATTTATTTCGATCCCACTGGGTCCAACGCGATGGCTTTTGACCCCGGCCAAAACGGTGCTTTCGGCCGGATCTCCCCAGCGCGCGTCATGGGCACAAGCGCACTCACGATCTGGCGTCACTTGAATAAGCACTGCGAGTTCAGCCCCCCGAAGCGCTGAACTTCCGACGAGTAGCTCGGGGGCCGCCGTTGCCACGGAATAGCTGACCTACCTCAGTGAGGTGCCCCCGCCGTCCCCCTCCCTATATATGCATCGCGGGAGCGGCTGTATCTACGTTGATGACTCGCACCGCCCACACCTCGCCCCCTGGCCAACCCCCATCCTCCGCAGCCCTCTGGCCGGCCCCAACGCCGCAGAACTTGCTGGTTGGCCTGACCGAACTCATGCCTTACCATCCAACATTCACCGCCGGCTCTAGACGTCGGGGTTGAGTACAAATGGCCCAGGCATCCCCACAGAAATCAGCCCGCTCTCGGCGTTCGCAAGATCCGTCCCTCAACAAAGTCATCGCCGGTCGCTACCGTTTGGAAGCGCGCATTGGCGAAGGCGGCATGGGAATCGTTTACCGCGCCCGTCACGTCCTCATCGACCGCATCGTTGCGGTGAAATTGATCCGCCCAGATCTACGAGGTGAGACGCACCTGCGAGCCTGGATGCTGCGCGAAGCACGGGCCGCCAACCGCGTCGACCACGCGCACATCATCGACATCCACGACATCGGCGAAACGGATGAAGGCGAGCTCTATCTGGTGATGGAGTATTTAGTCGGGACGCCACTCTCGGCGGAAATCGGCCGCGGCCCTATGCCGTTGAACCGTGCCGTCGACATCATCGAGCAGATGGGCGCCGCCCTCGCTCGTGCTCACGACCTGGGTGTGGTGCACCGGGATCTGAAGAGCGACAATATTCTCCTCACCTCCCGCGGTGGTCGTAAAGACTTCGTCAAGATCCTCGACTTTGGATTGGCAGCCCTCGCCCATGACCCGCGACTGGCTCCCAAAGGCGCCGTCTTCGGAACTCCCGAATACATGTCGCCGGAGCAAGCGCGCGGCGAACAAGCCGGACCGCAGTCGGATCTGTATGCCCTCGGAATTCTGTTTTTCGAGCTTCTGACTGGTCAGCTCCCATTCCGCTCCAGCGATCGAGACACGTTGCTCGAAATGCAGCGGACGGCCAAGGCACCGAAGCCCAGCGCCATCCGCAAGGATTGTCATCCCGTAGCCGAGCGCATTCTGTTGCGCCTCCTAGAAAAGGACGCACGCCGTCGCTATCGCGATGGTCACCATTTGCTCGAAGAGCTCAAGGCGTTGCAGCGCTCGCTGCCGTCTCAGGGCTGGGACAAGGATTCCGGGGAAGGCGCAGCAGCGCCGCAAATCCCGCCACCCCCTCCCCCGTCTCGCTCCGCCGACGTTACGGAATGGGGAAGTCGTGCCGGCCTCTTTTCTCGCATGGTCTCCCGCGCCTATCCCTCAGGGACCACCCCTCCGGAACTTCTCAAGGCCGTCAACAGCGCCTGGGAGAATGCATCCAAAGCCAATGGCTTGGAGGGCGAAATCGCGAGTCACACCCGACGACTCGAAGCCCTCGAGCGACGTGGCCGCGCCCTACGAGCTGAAATTGGTCGAAAGGTAGAAGAGCTAGCTCAGGAAGAATCACGCTCTTTGCGCGAGGCCGCGAGCTACGGTGAGGCCGAAGCAGTATTGCGACAGTCTCTCGAAGACGCCGAGGCGGTCGCACGCGCCAACGTGACTGCTGCGGACGCCGCAGAAAAGTCAGGCACAGGTTCGCGGCAGTTGTTCGAGGCAGCCGGCTCTGGACGCGCACTCGTCGCGGCGCGTCGCGAAGAGCTGAAACGTCAGGCAGGTAAACGCGAGTCCCGCGAAGAAACCGCTCGGGATCTGAGGCGCCAAATCGAGGATCTAAGAGCTCAGCTCGCTCGTTACGCAGAGGCCCTCGAAGAGGACCTCGCCGCCGGGCGCGAAAAGGTCGCGACCCGCGCTCGAGAGGGCCTGGAGTACGAATCAGCGTATCAGGATGCGTCCAACACCATCGTCACTGCACTCAAGGGCAAACCCGAGTGTCGTGAGCTACTCAACGACTTTATCGCATCAGGCGCGGCGGGCTCAGACAGCGCCGCCGCAGGCCGCCGTCCCGCTCCGTCGGCTCCCCGCTAGCAGCTGTTCCGTTCGTTCGAGCACAACCGAACTCACGCGGAACTCCGACAGCTCTAGCACCGGCCAGTGCGAACCGGATCGTCGGCTCAGCGTCTGAACCGCTGCTGGGTACTACCTCGGTAGTTTGTGGTCGAGAAACGACTTGAGCTTCACTAGGTTCTTCTCATCGCGACTGAACGTCGGCGCGGTGTAACTAGCTGCCCAGGATTTGAGATCGCCCAACAACGCCTCCTTTACCTCTGCATCCTGGACGATTTCCGACGCACGACGCCCCCGGGCGACCGACTCGTCCAGCTTGCCGCAGAAGCAATGCAAGCGCGCCGATGTCTCATCCAGAAACTCGTCGACCAACGCTGCCTCTTTCTGAAGCCGAAGCAAGGTCTCGCGGGAATCGTCGACAGTGAAGCCAGTCAGAGCGACCCGCAAGACAAAACTGTCGTCGATGAAGCCGAGATCCTCGATACCATCGGGGATCAGGTCCAAAGACTTAAACAAATAGTTGAGTACACCTGCGAGACGCAAACGCAGCTCGGGTGAGGTTTCGCTGTCGTTCAACGACTCACCCAGGGCTAGGGCATCGTCGGCCAATGTCTTCAACCATTCCGGGAAAGCGTCGAGGCAGCGCTCGTTGAGTTCGGACATGGCGAAACTGGTACCACTTCGATGGGGACGTG
>SPKZ01015461.1_pt1 | contig 23695 bp, 35 predicted proteins | sample 2456571 | NCBI WGS metagenome assembly SPKZ01 (sample SAMN11192286, study PRJNA482655) | marine metagenome | biome: ENVO:00000447; feature: ENVO:00000244|ENVO:00000211|ENVO:00000569|ENVO:00002023; material: ENVO:00002151; isolation source: ocean water from marine abyssalpelagic zone ... | reverse complement strand
GGCGCTTCCTGCTCATGCCTCACCGCTCGAGGCGGCGGCGGCGATGGCGCTCACGACGAGGGCGGTCGCGTGGCTCTTCGCGACCGCCTCGTCGAACTTGTCGGCCTCGACGAGCTCGACGATAGCCTTCACGGAGTCTTGAATGATATCGGCGAGAGACGAGACCAGCGCCGCTACTTCTTCGGCTTGGCTGCCTTCTTCGCCGCTTTCTTCGCCTTGCCCTTCTCGACGGCCTTCTTTATCGCCTTGCCGATCCCCTTGACTGCGACCTGGCCCGCCGCCCCGATGAGCTTCAGAAGAGCCGCTTCGGCTGCCTTCTTCGTCACGTGGACGCCCTTTACCCGGTTGTTCTCGTCGCGAACCAGGAAGGACTGACCGATCTTCTTTACGTGCGGTTTGAGCATTGGATACCTCGTTTTCCGGCATCGTATCACGCGGGCCGTCGCGGCATACGCAAGGGTCCCATCCGCAGTAACAGCGGCTCATACCGACACCTGAGCCAGTAGCCCTAGAGCGTCGGCGTGCCTCTTCGGGTCGATCTCCGCGCCCAGATACGTCCTGCCCTCGCCAGCCACGAGCACCGCCTCAGCAACGGCGCCGAGGCCAGCGTAGGGGTCGACCACGCGCCCACCCGGAGGACACCAGCGCCGGATCATTTGCGCCATCCATTCCACGGGCTTCCGGGAGTGCTTCCCAGGGGGCGAATACCAGGCGTTGCGGAGCTTTGCGCGTGAATTGTGCGCCTTTGGCTTCGTGTAGATCAGCACGGGCTCAGAGCATCCGGCCCAGTGATAGCCCTGTCCATAGTGCCCCCCGTCGCCCTCAGCGGACTTGTGCCAACTGCCGCCGGTCGTCCACCGGCCCCACTCGTCGAGCTTCTCCGGCCAATCCGAGGCCAGCACGGGCCACGTCATCCAGCACACAAGGCGAGGAGCGCGGATCTGTGCAAGATGGGCGCAGATCGTCGCTATTGGGAGCCCCTCATAGTGATCCGAGGGCAGAGATTCGCCACAGTTCAGCGAATAGAGCCACGGCGGATCTGCAATGCACAGATCCCCCTCAAGCGGAAGCAACTCCTCGACATTGCAGCACCGCAGATCGATCCGCTCGTGCTTCGGCGGGGAGGGTGGAGCGAAGAGGCTCTCTTGCGCGCTCACGCTGTTTCCCTATTGCCGGCCTGGTTCGCCGGAACGGGCTCAGGCATCAGTTTGGCCTTCCGAGGCGCGAGAACCAGGTCGAGATCGAGCAAGATCTCGGCGGTCCGATCTGCTAGCCGGTCCTCGCCGCCGTCGAGCGCCCGCTGTTTCTGCCAGCCGAGGAACCGCTTGCACCGCTCGAAGAGGGCCCGCTCAAAGGAGGTCATCGAACCACCTCGAGAAGCGGGCTATTCTCGTCGGCCCGCTCGAGGTCGGGAAGGTAGCTCCGCGACAGGTACATCAGCCGAGCTCCCCGTCGCTTCATCTCGGCGGTTGAGTCCTTCCAATGCATCCGGGCGCCTTCCGCGTTGACTACGACGCCGTCTTCGTCGACGTGCCACTTCTCGCGCTCCATGCCGACGAGGTACCGTGTTCCGGGCTCGTCGAGGCTCGGCGGGATCTCGTCGGGCCCGAACTCCGGATCGACGACATCGGCGACCGGTCGCATGTTGCACGGGGCGTAGATCACGTTCTTCACGCGGCGACGCTGGGACATGCCGAGGAACCCGAGCTGACTCATCGTTTGGCCTTCTTCGCAGGAAGGGCCGCCTCGAGTATCCACTCGACCTGAGCGGCTCGAGTGCGCTTCTCTGCTTTGGCCTTCTCGTCGAGCCTCTCGAGGAGCTCGTCAGCGATTCGGGCGGTTATCTGGGTAGACATCGGGGCTCCTATAAACTTCAGATAGACTATCGGGCATGTTTCGCCATGTCAACGAACCTTCAGCCGTTCGCGCTGTTTGACCCATCCGAAGCGCGCTATCATCGCAGCCTCGGCGACATGTGGATTCTTCGCGAGCTCGCCGAGCCCCGAGATCAATGGCCGGCGCCCGCTGAGAACCCGTATAGCGGTCTGCTCGGCTACGTCCGAGGAAACAGACGCCGGCAAACCCAGGATCAGCGGACGCCAAGCCGAAGCAAGCGGTCGAAGTAGGTGAGCAGCGTAGGGCGTCAGCGGTCCGTACACAAGCGCGGCGGCCTCGGCGAGGGCGTGAACGCTTCTCGCCTTCCCCATGAACGTTTGAACCTCTTGGCGGCTCATACGGCCCGCGAGAGCGCTCTTCGGCAAGCGCGGGACGAAGAGGGCCTCGACGACGAGACACATCGGATAGCGCACCTCGTCGGTGTCGTAGAGGTCGTAAGCGATGTCCTCGCCAACGTTCGCGAGCGTGGCCTTCTCGCTCTGCGCCCGAATGCCGCGAATAGCTGTCACCGCGTAGACGTTCCCCGCCTTCCTCCGGCGCTCTATCCAGTGCCAGGCCGCGAGAGCCGTCTTCCCGTCAGCCGCGAGAAGGACGGCGCCGCCCTCGACCTTCCCGGGATCGATGCCGAGAACCGGGATCAAGGGATCCCCCCGATGAGCGTCGACGCCCTCGAAGGGTCGCCGATGACGAGCACGCCCGACATTGTGAGCATTTCGAGCCGCTCGCTCTCGCTCTTCAGGCCGGCGAAGTATTGGCGGTCTTCGGGCTCCATGGCCAACCAGTTGCGCGTATACGCCCGGAACGCCCGGCAGAAGCCGACCTCGTCTTTGTGGTGTAGGCCGCCGGTTCTCTGAACGAGGAGCGCAGCGGCCGAGCCGTCGCCCCTGGATAGGCGATGCCACTCGCGAGCGGCGTCGTCTCGATGCGGAACGGCGGCGAGCAGTTGCCCAGGCGTCGGCCACCATGGCTCGCTCCGCCTGAGCCAGACATCGAAGGCGCCCTCGAGCTCTTCGACGGTGAGCTCGGCGAGCAGCTTCGCGAAGACGTGAATCCCCTGCTTCGTGCCGTCGACGGTGTCGTAGGACGCTGGTTTGCGAAAGCCCGCGGCCTCGAGCAGTGCGAAGCCCTGCATTACGGGGACATGGAGCGGCGACGGTGCCGCGCCGGCGCTCACAGTAGCGCCCACAAGACGCCCGCGACGATGAAGCCAACGACGAAGCCCGCGACCCATCGCTTCGCCCTCCGCTTGCCCTCTGGCAGTCCGAGATCTCCCATTACGTAGCCCATCAGTCGCCATCCTTCGGCGTCGCCAGGTCGGCCGCGCCCTGCTCGCCGAGCTGAAAGCCCTCGGCGTTCCCGTACCGCTCGACGCGCTTCGCCGTATGAGCTCGACGCTGAGCGGCGACCTTCTCGCCCTTCGAGCACTTCGGGGTGTGCTCTGGTAGGAATTGCCAACACTCGATGCATTGTTGCTTGCTCATGTCTTCACCTCGTCATTGTTGATCTTCGGCGGCGGCTCGCGAACCTTCAGCCACTCGGCGAGAGCGGCGTAGCCCTCGGCGAAGGGCCCGCTCGACCCGTCTCGGCACCTCTCGGCCTCTTGGACGGTTGGCCAGTCGTCACACTCTACGAGGACCTCGAGCACGCTGGTAACGACCTCGCGATACCACGTGTAATCCTTGCGGGGCTCGTCGATGCCGCCCTTCTTGCCGGGTCCGTCGATGCCGCCCTTCACGACATAGAGCGGATGATCGTGGAGCGCCCGAACATGGCCTTCGAGCCATCCAAGGCGGAAGGCGAGCGAGGGGCGGGGCTCGTCGTCCTCAGCCTGTCGGTCGAGCGACTTGTGAAGCTTGGTCGCCTGCGGTGCTCCGAGCCTGTCGAGGCACTCATCGAGAGCCCTCAGGTCGGCATGCCAGCTTAGTCGTAGCCTATCCATTATTTCATCCTCGGTTCTTCAGTGTCAAAGGTCATTTCTTTCATCATTTCGAACATCGACTTCTTCGGTGCCTTCCCGGCCGATGGGCCGTCTTCGGCCGAGCCGTTCCGTTGCCAGTGCTCCGCCCATTCCTCGACGTGCCTCAGCGGCGTTACGAGCGTGGTCGTCTCGTTGGCCCTCTGCTGGCGGGCGTGCCATTTCTGCCCATGGGCTAGCCACCGGAAGGAATCGAGCACAGCCTCGAGGCCGTTCGCCCTGATCTCCGAGCGGAGGCGGCGGCCGACCGTAGACTTCGCGGTCGGGATCCGCTTCTGCCTTCCGAGGGCCGGGTTCACTTCGTCCCGCCAGAACTCGGCGGCCGTCTGCCAGTCGGCCAATAGCTGAGCGGCCTTCGTGTTCACTGCCCTTATGTCTGCCTCTGGGTCTGTGTCTGTGTCTGAGAACAAACGCGCGTGAGGCGATTTCTTGGCGGTTTTCTGGCGATTTCTTGGCGAAACGGTCGCGCCACTCATCCGACTGTAGGGCCTGCTTTGCTCGGTAGTCGGTGCAGTTCCAACGCTTCCGAAGGGCACCTCGACCGAGCCGCTTCTTCCCCGTCAGCCGTTGCCGGTCCTCGAAGTAGACCAGATCCTCGACCATTGCCTCGAAGGGCCATTCGTTGCCGCTCGACGTGAGCGCCTCGGCGATTAGCGGCCATGCATCGGCGCTGAACCTGAACCAACCAGCCATCAGCAGCCCCCAAACATCGGCGAACCCTCGATGTGCCACAGAGCCTCCTCGGAGACTCCAGACGTAGCCTTGACGTCGAGGAAGGGGCGAAACGGGCCCCAGTCTGCGCCAACGTTCTCGCAGACCATCACCTGACCCCGGCGGGCCCTGCACCAATCAGCGAGGTGGGGGAAGTCGACGGCGCTGTGTCGGTAGTGCTTCCCCGCGTCTTGGTACGGTGGATCTACGAACCATGTCGCCTCGACGTCGGGAGCGTCAGCATACGAACCGTGGGTGATGGTCCAGTGTCGGATGCTGGCCAGTTGGGACGCGATGCGGTGACGCGCTTGGGGCCCCCACCATGGCCCGCCCTCTCCGCTGCGCATCCATAGCCCGGGGCGCTTCCGAGGTGACGCGCAAGAGCCGTTGAGCCAAAACCCGATGAGGTGCCGGGCATCCTCACACACGTCGAGGTCATCCACGGTCCCCTCGTTCGGAACGTCAGGGAGCTCCGAAATCTCCCGTTCGCTCACCCCAATCAGGTACGCCCACAGCCCCGCAATGATGGGGTCGGCGTCGATGAGCCGAACCCGCAGATTCGGATATCGCAGCGCATACCCCGCGCTTCCGGCGAACGGCTCCACGATGGTGCCGAACATCGGCTTCGGGTATCGCGGCGCTGCCCGCCACTTGCCGCCGTAGTAACTGAAGAAAGGCCGCATGTGCTACCCCATGGCGCTCACCCCAGACAGCCGCAAGACAGTCAGGGGGAGCGCGCAGGATGTCCCCGCAGGGACGAGGTTTCGTTAACCGCTTGCGGACGGTGGGGTAAGTGTGTGCGATGGCGCCAGAGATGTCAAGGCGCGGCCGATGGCGCCCGCCCTGCACAGCTGTGCGCAAAGGCGCCCGCACAGCTGTGCACAGCGCACAACGCCGGGCGCTGGTTCTTTCTGATAATCGGCGTTCCACGTCGATCCGAGGATCCGCCGGGCGCTGGCATACGTCCTGCAACAAGGCCAGAGGAGCACGCCGGCCCGGCGGTCAATAGGTCCCGCCGCCGCTATGGCGGGGCCCGCGAAGCGCGTCGCGCCTCGTCGAGCGGCCGCCGGGCCGGATGCATCTCACCGGGCACCTATGCAATGGGCCCGAGCCAGGATGTTGAGATCGCCGCCCGTCCATCCAACATTCCGATAGGAGCACAGCCAGAAAGCAGGATCGGGCCCGCTTGTCGTCATATCGAAAGCGCCGGCCTCGACGAGAGAGATCTCGGCCTCGTCGCCCGCATAGCAGGCACCGCTGATCAGCAGGTCGTCCCGATGCAAACAAGCCGCGATCACCGTCGTTGTGGTTCCGACATACCGGATCGGTGCATAGCCCTGGGTCGAGTAGACGCCGGCCTTCGAGACGATGGGCGCCGGCGATCCGGTGTCGCCGACGCCCGACGGATCGGCGCAACCGAACGCGACGAAGAGAAGGACCGCTCGAGGGTTCATGGGTTCCCCTTTGGGTTGGTACTGGTTTGGAGCCGACAAACGAAAGTCACCCGGTCCGCTCGGCGGAAGGTGCCGACGCTGGCGATCTTGTAGCCCTCGTACGTGTCGCCAACCTCCGGAGGTCGACGGAAGGGCCAACGAGCCGACAAGGTGTCGAGCTCGCCGTCGTCGGAGACGTAGCGCACGAAGTGATCCTTCGCGCCGGCACGGGTCGAGGTGACGAGCCTGAGAACGCTCATGCGCCGCCCGCGACGAGGCCGCCGAGAATCGCCAGGAAGACAGCGCCGACGACGAAGAGGCCGCCGCCGACGAGGGCGAGCAGTAGCGAGACGATGACCTGAGCGAGCCAGAACTTCAGAATGAGCTCGATCATATTCGCGACGCTGAGGTCAATCCCGGTAATGCGGGCGTCCTTCATGGGGTACCTTCGGCATACAGGGCGAGCTGAGTCGCGTCTTCGATCTCGACGAGCAGCTTCGCGCCGCCGCGGGGAAGTCGGACGGCTTGACCGATGGCGCGATACCCGGGCGCCTTCAGGTCGAGCTTCGCCTCGATGGACGTCGCGCGGTTCTCGAGGTTGTGCTTTATCGTGATCTTCAGGCTGATAACGCCGGTTCTGATCCCGCGTTCGCCCTTCTCAGACTCGTCGGCGAAGTCCTCGACGAGGCGCTCGATAGCGTCTTCGAACTGCTGGTTTATCGTGGGGTGAATGTTGCCGAGATTCAAGGTCTCGACCTGCTCGGTGATGGTATGGCTCATGTCTCTTTTCCGCCTTTCTTCGGTTGGATGTTCTGACGCCGACACTCGGCGACGATGAGAAACTCGACGTAGTTATTCACGCTTCGACGGTCCCCTACTGCGAGCCCGACGAGGTGTTCGTCGAGCTCCTTTTCTATTCTCAGTGTTCTCGTTACTTTTTCCGCCATGATGGCACCTCGGTGGCTTGACGCCGTCAGGATGACATGGTAGCCCTATGCTGTCAACATGACCGAGGAACACAATGCGACGACAGACCAGAGCAGCCCAGCGCGAAGAGCTCGTCGAGGCCGTACTGAAGGCCGACGAGCTCGCCGAGACGATCGAAGACCTCGAAGCTCGGCACGCCGCCGAGCCGATGAGCCTCGAAGAGATGAAGCTCAGCCTTCTCGAGTTGATGCGATGAGCGCCGCCCCCGAAGGCGCAGCCCTTCCAGTCTGGGCGAACCTCATCTTCGTCGACGCCTTCGAGAAGACACGCTTCCGGAAGTCGGTGCTTCTCCATGGGCTTCCGGCCCTCGGTACGAGCTTCGAGGCATACGACGACGCCGGAGACTACGCCGGCGATGTGTACTGGATAAACTTCGCGCCGGCCACTGACGGCAGCTATAAGCCGTCGATCTGGGTGAGGGCGAAGCGATGAACGCCGTCGCCGCTCTCTTCTTCTGCTTCGTCTTCTCCGCCGCCGTCGGAAGGGCAACGAGCCGCTGCGACTGGGGGCTTCCTTGGGAGTGACGAAGAGGCCGCCTATCCTGCTCGAGGTCGACGGCGTGACGCTCGCCGGCGGATTCGTTTGGACGCGAGACAATCGAGATCACGCGAAGTGTCACTTCTGCCAGGCCGAGCCCTCGAAGCCCTGCTTCGTCGATCAGCGCATCGAATACTCCGACGGATGGAGCGTCGGGAGCTCGGCGATCATCGACGAGCCCTTCGTTCACGTGGGCCGCCGATGACCCATCTGATCAGCATTGCCGACGGGTACCTCGACGGCGTCGCCGAGCGCGACAGGCTCGAAGGGCGCACCTATCGACCTGGCAAGTCGACGGCGCGCGTCCATCTTACCGAGGGCGCCGCCGCTATTATCGACACTTTGCGGCAGTCCTATCGCCTTCAGACTGGCCTATGGCCTGAGCAGGTTTCATGAGCGACCTTCACGCCCTCGAAGACGCCCTCGCTCGCGAGGAATGGCTCGCCTGGCGTCGACATGGCCTGGGCGGCTCCGATATGGCTATCATCATGGGTTGCGCCCGTTGGGGCTCTCTCTGGACCTTGTGGCTCGACAAGCGAAAGGGGCTCACCTCGAGGGCAGACACCGGGGCCCAGATGACCGGCAAGCTGCTCGAAGAGGCGGTCATTCAATGGGCTGTCGTCGAGACGGGCGCAGTCGGGCGGATGAAGGCCGAGCCGATGCAGCATTCCGACCACGAATGGATGCGAGGAACGCCCGACGCTTGGCTGATGGGTCGCGACGGCTCGACCGGCCTCGAAGCCAAGGTCGCAGAGTGGCCATGGGAAACGCCGCCCGACTACTATCTCGCTCAGTGCCGCTGGTACATGGCGATCGCCGACGTTGACGAATGGCTTCTCGCGGCGTTCTTTCGGAAGGCGCCGGCCTGGAAACTCTATAGAATCGAGCGCGACCTCGAGCTCGAAGCCGAGATGATCGGGGCCGCCGGCGAGTTCTGGTCTCGGTACGTCATCGGCAACGAGATCCCGCCGATAGACGACTCGGCCGCCGCCGGGAAGGGCCTCGGAGTCATTCATGGCCCGCCCGCCGAGCGCGACCTCTTCAAGGTAGCGACCGAGAACGAAGAGCTCATGGTTCGCACCTACGCCGACTTCGGTAGCGCTATCGACACGCTCGAGGCCGAGCGCGCCCTGATGGGGAACCATCTTCGCGATGCCATCGGGAAGAACTCTGGCCTTCGATGGACTGGCGGCCGTTGTCGCTGGTCGAGATCAGACAAACAACCGCGCGGCCGACTCACGGTCCGTATTGACGAGGAAGAACGATGAGCATTCAGACAGCGATCGCGACGATGGACGCGAAACAACAGGCCATTTTGGCCGTAATCCCGGCGAGTATGCGCGCCGAGATGGACTATCAGGGGATCCGCCAAAGTGTCGCGGCGGCGATACGAGGGAACCCCAGGCTCGGCGAGTGCTCGCCAGAGTCGATCTATACGTCGGCGATGTATATCTCGCGGCTCGGCCTCGACATCGGAGGCCATGAGGGCCAGGCGTTCCTGGTTCCCTTCGCTGGCCAGTGTACGCCGATGATCGGCGTTCGCGGGAAGGAGGTGCTCGCCTATCGGTCGGGCGCCGTTGACCGGATCATGTCCGGAGTCATCCGCGAGAACGACATCTTCGATCACAACCTCGCCGACGGCTCTTTGTCCCACAAGTTGGACCTGAGGAACGCCGACCGCGGGAAGGCGCTCGGCAGCTGGGCGCGCGTCTGGATGAAGGGCAGTCCTCACCCTTATCTGGAGATAATGACCGAGAGTGACTTCGAATTCATCGTCGAGGGCATCCGGGCCAAGAATCGGGGAAACCTGAGCGGCGCCTATACCAACTTCCCCGACGAGATGCGCAGGAATCGCGTGCTCTCTCGTTGCCTGAAGCGCATCCCAAAGAGCAAAGACAAAGAGCTGAGCCGCGTCCTTTACGAGAGCCACGCTCTCGAGGTCGGCGAGGCCAAGCCCAACGCCGAAGGCCGCGCCGACGTCATCGAGGCCGAGATCGTGCCTGAGGTGCGCCTGAGCTACGACGACGACGAGAAGACCCCCGGGTTTGCCGAGGCGCAAGTCAAGGCCGCCGCCGCGCGCCAGACGAGCACAGAGGGCTCAGAGCACGGGCCGCCCACCCCGCCGCCCTCCGACGATTCCGGGATGCCGTGATCCGCAATATCGTGGGCCCAGTCCACTGGAAGCGCACCGGCGGCGAATGGGTCCTCGACCGGAACCCGCCAACACCGAAACACGTGATCAAAACAGCCGATCGGAAGATCGGAAGGGGGAAGAATGTCTGAACAATGGAAGGGCCTCAAACGCCGCCCAGACCCAAAGATCGAGCTCCTGAAGCGGTGCCTCGACTTCGTCGAGTACCAGGTCGACCACTACAAGCGCGACGGAGACCGGGCCTACGTCGATCTCGACCTCGGCGAGGCTTCGATCCTGCTCGTCGACCTTCAGGAGGTGACGCGATGATCTCCACACTCAAGATCGAGGGCCTCGGCCCCTACGATAGCGACCGAACTCTCGAGCTGAACGCCCGCGGATCGTCGACGATTAGCGGCGCCTCCGAGCAGGGCAAGACCATGCTGATAGACGCCGTTTGCTTCTGCCTCTTCGGCTTCGACCGGTCGGGAAAGCCCCTCGACGTCCGCTCGATCAACGACGGCGCCGCCGAGTGTAGCGTCGAACTGACCCTATCCAGCGGCACCGTGATCCGCCGAGTACTCCGACGAAAGAAGGACGGCGGGCGCGGCGCGACGGTCCGAGAGATCAACGGCACGCCGTACACCACGGAGAAAGCATTCTTAGGCGCGATGAAGGGCCTCGGAACGGCTCCCAAGAAGGTGAGGCAGGTACTCGTCCCGATGGCCTGGCAAGCGCTCGCCGATGGCGAGGGCGGCGGGCGCCCGCTTCGCGACCTACTCGCGTCCATCTTGCCGAAGAGCTCGAAGAAGGAGATCGTGATCAGACTGCTGAAAGAGCTCGGCTTCGACTTCCAGCATGGAGACCCGATATCGCCCACGGACGCCGAGATGGTACGCCGACGGTGCAACGGGTACCGCGACAGGGCCCTCGGTGTCGCTGAGGGCCTCCGAGCGCTCTCGGCGGTAGGCAAGGCCGAGAAGGTAGGCAAGGGCGCCTCAGACAAGGTGGCGGCGGCTCAGTCGATCCTCGTTCTCTCGGAGGAATGGGATCGACACCTGAGCGAGCTCGACGACTGGACCGACGCCGAAGAGCGCGTCGCTATGCAGTCCGACGAGGTCGAGGCATGGCACCGCAGGAACGCCGCCCTCGGCGAGAGGCCATCCGGCGACACGACAGCGGCCGACGAGGCGAAGGCGAAGCTCGACGGCCTACGCAAAGAGCAGGGAAATCACTCGATGCAAGTCGGACTTCAGACCGCCGCCGTCGAGGCCGCCGAGCGCGGCCTCGAAGAGGCCAAGATCGATCGGCATCCTGCGGCGGAATACAGCGACCGGATCAACGACGCCAAGAAGGAGCGCGGCGAGGCCATCGGCGAGCGGGCGAGAGAGCCCGGGATCTGTCCCCATTGTGGGCGCGACGGATGGACGGGCGCCGTCGAGGCCGCAGAGAAGCGGTGCAAAGCCGCCGAGATCGAAGACCTCGCCGCCGGCTCGGCCTATGCGATGCGAGCCGAAGAACTGAAGCGTGAGCGCGAGAAGGCTATCGACCGGGCGACGAGGGCCCTCGACGGCGCGAAGGGCGCCCTCGACGAGCGGAAGAGCAAGGCCGACGTTTACGCGAGCGACATCGGGAGCGCTGAGGCCACGCTATCGACAGCGAGAAAGGGAGCCGCGGGCGTCATCGCCTGGATAGCGACGAACGCAGCGCTCGGCGAGAGGCCGCCCGTTCCCGACTCCACCGATAGGCCAGCGGAGCCGACAGCGCGCAACCCATCCGACGCCGAAGCGGCGGCCGCCCTCGTCATCGTCGACGGCCACAAGAAAGCGCTGGGGGCGGCCGAGCAACAAGAGAAGAACCTCGCTCGCGTCGCCGGCGAGCTCGACAACGCCGAGAAGGCCCTCGAAGAGCTCGAGGCCGAAGCGCTACGTCTCGACGCCCTCGTCGATGCCGTGCGAAGAGCCCCTTCCGTCGCCGCTCGCGAGCAGCTGGGCGCGCTTGGCGACCTCGGCCCCGTTGTCGTCGAGCTCACAGACAAAGGCGGCGTGAACGTCCGTGTCGACGGGCGCCCGTGGTACCTGGCGAGCACTGGGCGCCTTGTCGTCGCCGACGCCTTCCTTCGATCTGGCCTTCGTCGGGCGATGCGGCTCGGCTATTGTCCGCTCTTCATTGACCAGATCCAGAGCGTCGGAGGCCAAGATATCCCCGACTTCTCGCCGGCGATACTGCTCGAGACGACCGACAAGCCAGGGATCACCGTTCGTTAAGGACGGCGAGCCGAAACTGAAGCCCGTCGACGGCCTCGGCGAAGCTCTCGACGGATAGAAACGCTTTACCCATGTCGTAAGTCGCCTGAATGACGAGGCAACCGTCGACCATCGGCGAGGGCGGCTCGAAGTAGATCTTCGAGTGACCTCGATTCAGGGGCGATACGCTTCGCCAGGTCTGGACAAGGTGATAGCGGCCGGGAATGGGCCCGTCGACCTCGGCGCCGATCCCGGCGCTCACGACAGCGTCGATCGGGCTCCACGGCCGAGCAGGGTCGACGATCATCCAGTCGCGCTGTTCCTCGGCGGTGAGCTCGAGGCCGAAGTAATCCTCGCAGATCTGCCAGGTCGCGATCGAACAGTTCGTTTCCTTCCCGGACTTGTAGTCGGGATCGACGAGGCGATAGTCGCGGCCGTCGAGGTGCCGATGAGCAGCGGCGATCATTTATCCATCCACGACCAGCGCCATCGAGGCAAACCGCACCGAGGCGCTATCGCCCGCGCTCACCGCCCGGACTTGCACTGTGTACCGGTTTCGACCCGGACGGGGAGCCACGACAGTTTGCAGCGCCCACATCTCGTATACGCCCGCAGTGTCGCCCAGCAGCAGCGGCGCTGGAGTCAGATCGATCTCGGTGCCAGCCTCGTCAGTCTCGACGACGCGCACCTCGACCGAGCCGCTGATCTGCGCCTCGCCGGTCATCGCCGCTGATACATGGGCCAGATCGCCATGGGCGGCGGGAGTGAGTATGACGCCGCCGACGGTTTCCCATGTGGTCGAGGCGACTACCGCGGGAGCGGCGCCGGAAAGCACCTGGACCGATAGGCGATAGTCAGGCGATGGAGCGGGGATCTGGACCAGCGCCCCCGCGCCGAAATCCCAGGCCCACGCGTAGCCATCGGCGGCGTCCTGCACGTACGGCCATCCCGTGTCGATGCCGAGATAGTCGGCCTCGTCGAGCGGCGGCACATACTCGCCGCAAAATGCCGCCACAGCATCGGCCGGCGCGGGCGCGATCCTGAACTCTTCGAGCGGCACGGCGCCCGCGTCAATCTTCGCAATTCCGACGATCATAGGGTTACCTCTTGGATAAAATACATAGTGCATTCTCCGGGCTTGTCTGAGGTGTCGTATTCGATTTCTGCGGTGTCTCCGGCGCCCACCGATACGGATATCGCCTCGACGCCGCCGAAGGTCGCGTTAATGCTGGCAAGTGTGACGGTGGCCGCCACCGCCCCGTTAATATGCACCTTCATAACGGTTGAATTCGTGGCTTCTTTGGTCTGATACACGAGCCGGATCAGGGTCCCGTCGACGCCGATCGCGTGGCGGGTTTTCGGCTTGCTGCTGTCGTCGCCGTCGCTGCTTTTGCCGTTCGCGATCAGGAAATTCCCCGTTCCGTCGCTCTTCGCGCCGAACGGGCAGCACGCCATTTTGGAAGTCGTCGCGCCGCCGGGCGCCGCGAATGCCCCGTCAGCTCGCAAGAAATTAGTCGACCCGCCGCCGCTCGCAGGCACGAGGCCGCGCTCGGAAGTCGTGAACACAGCGGTCGACGGTGGCGCCGCGAACGCCGCCGAATCGGCCGCCGACAGGTCGACGCCGTCGACATTCAGGATCGCGTCGTTCGCCGCAATGTGCGCGGATAGCTCGGTATCTTCCTGTATTTCGGCCATCGTCGCGAAGTCGGTTAGCGTGACCTGACCTGACGCCGGGATCTCATTGTCCGGAACCGAGATCTGCGTCAGTGCAAGCGCGCCGGCAGTCTGGTTCTTTGCGATTATTACGTTCATGCGCGCCACCTTATCGTGATCCAGCCCATTGTTTGGGAGGTAGTGTTGCCGCCGGCCTGGTTTCGCGCGGCGAGCACTTGCCCGGCGGCGAAATCACCGTCGAGCGCCGAACTTGAGCCGCTCGTCGCCGAGCTTGCGAGGGTCGCGATCGTCGAGCCGTCGGCGACGGCCTCAAAAGTAGCGGCGTCCGAGTCGTTGCGGGTGTATTCGATGGCGACGACCGTCCCATTGTGTCGGGCGGCTCGGCCATTCGTCGACGAGAAGGACCGCCGGTCAATGCCCCGATAGTAGGCACCCGAGCCGACATTCCCGGCGCGCCCGAACGCTATCTGAGCAGAGTCGCCCAGCCATTTCGCCCGCGTCCCGTCGTAGTACATTTGCTGATCGATCGCCGTGTTTCGGTAGGTGTCGCCGTCGGCCGGAGCGGGTGCAACGGGATCGGTCGCACTGGCGCCATAGTCGCGGAGCCCGGTATCGGCGAGAGTGTCGCCGCCCGTGCTATCCCAAACAACCCGCCCCCGATCAACGGTGGAGCCGGGTCCTGTGATGCCGCTGCCCACAAACGCAAAGCCAACGGGCGCCGGAGCGCCCCCCGACATGTAGGTTGTGTCCGGCGCCTGGGCGACAGCTGAGGCGCCACCGTCAGCGCTGACCGCGTTCGTCGTGCCCGCGCCGCCAGCGGTGCGGAGAGACGATGTTGCCCCCAGCCGCACGCAGGCGCAATCGGTCGCCGTCACTGCGTACGTGCTGGCCACCTCCCCGTGGAGATTGGGCAACTGATACCAGCCTGACAGCCCCGTGGTGGTGCTGTTGATGACGACGCCCGCATCGCAGTCGTCAAAGGTCCAGCTGTGGCGACTGGTGATCGAGTCTTGGCTGGCGCAGTCGGCGCCGTCCATCTGGACGCCTTTGGTATTCAGACCCAGGAAAACAGAGTTACCATCATAACTAATCTTTGCTGTGTTGCTTAGCTCAAGGTGACGGTTGGCATCAGCGGTGGCACGCAAATCGCCATCAATCACAGACCCCCGCAGGATCAAGCAGTCACCGCCGCGGCGCACCGCCAGCATACCGCGGTTGGCGTTTCCGAGGTTAGCTAGGTAGCAAGTGAAGAACTCGATCGCGCCGTTACGCCCGACTTGTACGCGGCCGATCTCAAACCGGACGTTAGTACAGCCGATTTTATCGGTGCCAGCAGGAAAATAGACGAACGTGCCCGTACCCGTGTCCGCCATGACGAGCGATCGAAGGTTGTGTTGTACGCTCCCCTCGACCACGCTGAAGAACTCGGTGATCTGGAGTTCCGAAGTTAGTTCCAGTATTTTGAGCGTGTTGCCCGTCGCCGGTATATTCAGCCCGCTGACGTCATCCTGTGTGACACTCAGTCGGGTGACGCCCGGCGCTGTCGTCCCTGTGACATCGTTCCGGTAAATCCAGCCCCGATCCCCAGACGCCGGCCCACTCGTCCACTCAATCAGCCGGCCCTGTAGATCGTCGATGATCGCGCCGCCCGAGGTGATGCCGGTCACGTCGATAATGAGGGCCTCCTCATCGGACTGCACCGCCGCCCCAGTCTGCGTGGCCGTCTCCGCGTCTCGCTCAAGTCCGACGATGTCGATCCAGTTGTACTGGCTCACAAGACCAGGCATCAGGTGGGTCGCCCGTGCTGCTTCGCTGGCCCCACCTGCGAGCAGGATGCTCACCGCCGACGGGTTGGCGGCGCCGATCAGCTGCACCGCCTTTTGGATCGTCGCGAACGGCTCGGCCAGGGTGCCGTCGCCGGTCGTATCGCTGCCTACCCCGCCAGAGTCGCTCGACCAGTCGCCCACGTAGATCGTGCTCGCCAGGGATGGGTGGCTGAACTCGGGCCGGTAGGTGGGCTCCAAGAAGTCGGCCAGATCATCTAGGCTCGCGGGGTCCAGCAGTGCCGGGTGATCGCCTGTGATGCCTCCGCCGCCGTCGCCGGTGTTAATGCCGCCACCATATTTGCTCATGGAATGCTCTCTGTCGGTGTAGGTGCCGTGTCCGCAACGGGCGGCGGCGCTGATATCGCAACTTTTTGAATAGGAGCCACGCCGAAATAGGCCAAGATCGGCTGCACGTTGAAGCCGCCGAGAACCAGGACGACGAGGGCGACCTTCTGCCAGTTATCTTCGATGAACCGGAAACGTCGGCTAGCCTGTTCGCGCTCGGCGGTCGCGTTCAGCTCGAGCGCCCTCGCTTCGCGCTCTTCTTTCGCGGTCTCGCGCTTCGCCTTCTCTTCGGCGAGATCTGCGACTCGCAGCGACGCGGTCGCAGTGTCGCGGCCCGATGACTGGATAGACTCGAGCGCGCCCTTCATGGTGGTGATCGAATCGTGATCTTCTCCGACTAACTTCGCTACGGTTATCATTTTGCCCTCGAGAGAGCCGACAACGGCCCTGAGGGCCTGAACGCCCTCGAAAGTTTGGCGGGCTAGCTCGGTCGCTGCGTCTGGCATGGCATACTCCTTTGATCCGGGCCCGCTATCACCGGAGGAATGGGTTTAAAAGAGTGCGCGCTCACAGTGTCACCGGGCGCTTAACGTTGACAGTGCCGGTCCGCAGTTTGTCGACCGTGCCGTCTGTATAGGTGATCAGGAGGTCATAGAGCCCGATCTCTGATATCGCCGCGGATTGAGCGGCGCTGATCGTGACGGTGATCACGCCAGAGGTTCCGCCGAGGCTGATCCCGGAGCCGACGCTCAGCGCGACGAGCTCGACCGGAAAGCGGGCGCGGCTCTTAATTGCCAGCGCCGCCGCCGAGCCGGTGAGATCGACGCCCGATCGATCCGACACGTTGAAGATCAGCGTCGCGCCCGGCTGAAGAACCAAGTCGAGGCGAGTCGCCTCGGTGCCGAGGGCGGTCGCCATCTTAGAGGGCCTCGGCGGCGAAGCTTCTCATCGGCGCGCCGCTTCCGCTTCGACAACGAAGGCAACGGCGGCGCCAGTCGACGCGACAAAGATCGAGGTGATTTCCGCGGCCTGTTGGCCGCTCGATGCAACGAAGACACGGGGGCCCGCGCCGGCGACGACGTCGACGTAGTTCGCGCCGATGGCGGCGTCGTCGACTCCGGTTCGAGCGACCTTCAGGGCGGTCCCGCCGGTCGGGCTCTCGACGGTGAATGTCCGAGTCCATGCCGGAAGAACGACCTCGCGCAGATCGTTAGGTGTCGCCGGCGTTGTCGAGCGCAATTGCGCATAGGGTCGATCGTCGGCGTCGACGGTTACAGCGGCCATAAAAGACTCCGAGTCAAGAGGCTAGACGGTCCGATACTACCGGATCGTCGAAAAGTTCGAGCGACAGAACGACATCCGCGCCGCCGAAGGTGACGTCGAGCACTTGCGCGACGACGTCGAGAAGTTGGACAGATGAATCATTCAGAACGATAACGTCGCCGATCTCGAACGATTCGAGATCTGAGCCGCCGCTATATTCGACGTATCGGCGAGGCAGCGCCTGAGCCGCGATAATGTCCTGAGCTATCAGAACTGCGGTTGCAGGATCCCAGACGGCATCAGCGGCGAGCTCGAGAGGCTGCCGACCATAGATCGACTGCGAAAGGGCGGCGCGATAGCCGCCTATCATCCGGTCGTCAGTCGTGACGAGCCCGGCCTCGATCTCGTCGTTCGGCCGCGTTCGGAGCTCGGCGCCGAGAATGACGCGGAAATTGTGGCGCCCGGTCGATCGGTCCGGTCCATAGGCGACGGCGACCTCGTTAACGACCTGCGATGATTGGGTCGTGATCAGGCTCTCGCGCTGGATCTGCTCGGCGTCGGCGTCGAGGCGGGCGATAGCATCCGAGGCCGTTGCAGACCAGCGCCGCATATACCAATAGATCCCGGCTTCGCCCTGGCGAGGCTCGACGGGAAGAAGGGGGAAGACTTCGGCGTTTAACCAGGCCATCGGGTCGACTGGCTCGTTTATGTAGGTGTCGATCTTATACGCGTTCAGGAGCTCGCGAACGCCTGCGAAGCGGGCGCCGTCGATCGGTATGTCGGTCCATGTCTGGACTATCCAGGCGATGACATCGCCAGCGCCGCGAAGAGCTCCGGCGCCGTTCGCGTTCAAGAGGCCGCCGCCCTGCGATGGCCATCCGACATAATAGACGCGACCGGGATCGACGGTGATCCCCGAGCCGCTCATCTGGCAATAGCTGATCTCTCGCCCGACCTTATCTTTCTGCGTCGATACCGATATCGAGGCGCTCGGCGGCGTGCCTTCGTCGGTATAGTCGAAGATTGTAACCGCCGCCGCGGATACCTTGTGGCCAGCGATGAGAAGCCGCTCGTCGCTGAATGCCGTTCGAGTCTCGACGAGAAGGGCTTCGGTCGCCGCCTTCGTGGTCGAGCCCGAGCCGGGCTCGCCGATAATTATCGGATAAAACGAGCCGACGATCTTCTCGTCGAACTGCCACAACGGCTGAACTGGCCAGGTAGTGTCATCGACGACCATTCCCGGCGACGGAAGCATTCTCGACGCGGTACGAGCTCGGCGAACGATGTCGAACTGAATTCGCTCGTTCGCTTCGCCGTAAGCGAAATTCTCGACGGTGCCCTCGAGAACGAGGCGGCTCTCTTCGAGGATCTGGCCATCGAAGTAGCGGCGAAGGGTTGCCGGCGCTCGCTCGATGACGCCAGCGCGGCCGATGATCTTTCCCCATTCCTCGCCGGCGTCGATGGCGACAGCGATCGAGAAGTCCGGCGAGCCCTCCGACGAGGCGCTGAGGGTCTGCTCGTCGAGCCCCTCGAAGAAGCGAACGACGTCGCCGGCCGTCGTCGTGACATCGACGGGCGCGGTCCCAAACCTGAACGGAGATCCCGAGATGAAGATCTCGACGAGCCACTCGCCTTTCATTCCGAGCAGTGATCGGCGTGTGATCATTTGAGCTCCGAGATTCGGATCGGGTCGATGCGAACGAACTCGTTGACGCCCTCATTTCCGACGACCTGGTTCGCCTGAACGCCGCTATCCCAGGTCCCATACATCCAGAGAAGGCGGTCGGTTATCGTCACGTCATCGGCGGCGGGGATCGAGTTCAGCGCGAGAACGGCCTCTTGACCGCCCTCGGTCTCTTCGAGCAGGCCCCATAGCAGCGCCCAGACGTCGTCAAGCGCCGCGACAGCGGCGTCGCCGGCCGTCGGCGACAGATAGCTCTGATTGACGCCAGCGGCGCGTAGGGCGCCAAGATAGACGCCATCGGCCCATCCCATGGACCAGCGCCGAGCCGGCGGGCCGTTCCTCTGTTTTCGCACCGTGCCGAACCGCGAGACGCGCCTCGAAGTGTTCGGCTCCATGCCCTGCGACCATCCGCGCGAATTCTGCTTTCCGAAGACGGTCGCCGAGCCGAGAAGGAAGTTCCCGACTTGATAGTAAGGATCGACGACATCCTGAACCGGGATCCGAAGTCGCCAATATCGGAAGTATTCGGAGACCGCTGGTAGCTCTGGACTGATCGTATGGAAAACAACGCCCGCCGGCCAAACGATATCGATCAGGCCCGTTATAGGCTCGGTCCCGTCGACGCCCTCGAGGCGAATTTCGGGAAGCATAGTCGAGCGCAGCGTCGGATCGGTCCAACCGCCGGCGCTGTTTCGGGCGATCCGGCGCACCTTCGGAGCGCCGCCCGTCGCCATGATCACAAAGCCGCCCCGAAGCTCGTTCCGGTTAAGGAATCGGGCGGCGTCGCCGGTCCCGCCGCCGGGCCTGATCGTGTCGCCGGTCCGAGAATAGATCAGGCCCTCGAAGCCGGTCGCGGCGTTGTATGTCGCGGCGGTACTCCAGACCGAGCCGGTCCCGCATTCGATATGCGCCGTCTTGATATTCGCGTTCAGTAGCGCCGCGACGAGAAGCCAAACCTCGCCGACGCGCGTAGGCTGATCGAAGTCCCAGGCGATGATCTGCTCGGTGAGATCTGTCGATCTCCAAGGATCCGCCGGCGAGGGCGAGATCTGAGGGAAGATCCGATCGACGCCGAAGTCGTAGAACGGCGCGATCTCGAAGACGCTCTCGTCGCGACCGGGCCCACGTTGCGCGGCGATGAATGCCGACTGCGTCGAGGTGCCGATCTCCGGAACAGCGACGGGTAGGGCGTTCACGTTCCCGCCGGAAGCGATAGCCGACTCGTTGATCAGGCCGAATTCGAACCCGGCGACGCCGACGATCCCCCGCGCGAACTCGGCGGCGGCGTGGTGCCACTGGCGGACGCGCTGAGTCACCGTCGCAGGCCCGGCGATATTGCCGAAGCGGACGAAGTTAACGACCGGGCCCGCGCCGGCGTTCGTCAGGAGCTCGAGGCCGGGCGTCGCGTCGATCCAATGAGTCGTAAAGGGCCGACGATAGGCGACCTTCAGCTCGCCGTTCGCGCCGCGGATCGAGGCGATGACCTGAACGAACGTCGAGACGTCGATCGAAATGTCGACGACAGTAGCGACGGCGTGAGCATCGAAGACGCGGATCCGACTGTTGGCGGCGTCGAACCTGACCTCGACGTGATAATCCTTCACGCCGTTTGCGACCTGAAGCTCGAAGCCGGCGAGAAGAGACGTCGACGAGCCGGCGCCGGCGGTGATCTTGGCCTCGTAAAAGAAGGACAGATCGCCGCCCGCGGCCGTCGCCGGTGAAAGCAGAATGAAGCCGCTTCCGGCGACCGTCGCGAATTCGAGCTCGCCAGGAGAAACCAGCGCCGGCGGCGTACCGCCAGAAACCCAGATCGTATCTTGAGGGAGCTCGATCGGGATCCCGATGCTTCCGATCTGCGTTGATCCGCTCGTCGGCGCCATCGAGAAGCGGCGTTCATACATGCTGTCGAGGCTCTCGCCCGACGTGCTGATAGAGCTCCATCCGGACGACCACAAGGTGCCGATCGAGCCGTCTTCGTTGCCTGGCGACGCTACCCAGTTGTGAGCCAGGATCATCCAGCCGCGACAGAAGGTCGCCGCATAGTTGACGATCCTCGTCGAGTTATCGTGACTGACGAAGAGGCCGAAGCCGTTCGAGGCCGCCGGCTTAACCTGCGTCCAATTGGCGCCGCCGTCCAAAGAGAACCAGGTCCAAACGTTGTCGACGACGGGCGATCCGAGAGTGTCGCGGCCGATCATCCATAGCGTGCCGTTGTCGTCGACGGTGATCGTGCAGTCCTCGACGGTGATCGTCGGGTCGATGACGATCTCGGTCGCCATTCCGAAGGAATCGAAACAGCTCGATAAGATCCGCAGACAAGGCAGCTGATCCGCGAAGCGGGAATAGCCGATGGCGATCCCGCCGTTCCCCGGGATCGCGACGGCGGAAACAGAGGCGCCGACGTCGTTCTCGTTCGCGGCGAGCGTAAACTTTGTCCCGAGGCTGTTGCTCGCGAATTGCCGAAAGTCGTCGAGCTCTTCGGTAATGATCATCACATCGCCGCGATAATAGACGGCGCGCATACGCTCAGGCGTCGCGAGCACATCGAGCGCCGGCAACGCATACGGGGCCCATGTCGCGCCGGCGTCGTCGCTGTACCAGCTAAGGACGTCGGTTCCGTTTGCCCAGTATGAAACGATCCGATCGTTCGGCAACGCGACGGCCGCGACCGAGTCCCATGTCTTCTTGCCGAAACTGATCTTCCGCGGATCGACGGTGACGTCGACTTCGGAGCCCCAAGCCTTCGACGAGAACGAGAACGTCTTCGAGTGCCCCTCTTCGAGGACGACACCGGGCCCGGTATGCACATAGAGGCAGACCAGGGTCTGCGTGCTCGGCACCGTGATCAGCTCAAAATGGCCGTATTCTTCGGCGTCGCTCCAAACGGCGGCGACCCAGTGATTCGCGAAATTCGGAGGCGGCCGCCCTCGCCAAGCGTCGACGGTCGTATCGGAGTCGAGGCGCCAAACCATGCCGAGCTCGCCGCGAGCAGGAAGGCCGGCGCGGCGAACCTGGAACTCGACGGCGGCGGACTGGCCGCCGCTGATCTGCGGCTCGAGTTTCGCCCTGATGTCGGTCGTCGTCGCCTGGCCAGGCCGAGGGCCCGCCTGCGAATAGTTCGAGTCGGTGGTGCCGGCGCCCTGATCTGTCAAGTTGTCGACCGTGAGCCGATCAGCCGACAGGCCGAGCCCTCGAAGATTTCTGATCACACGCGACGCCATTATCGGATCCTGTAGACAGATCGAACGCCAGCGCGGCGCCCGGTGCGTTTCTGCATAGCCTGATCGAGCTCTCGACCTGCGCCCATCTCGTCGACGACAGCGCGGCCGAGCTCGCGGGTCCCGATCATGACCTTAACGGTTCCGCCGCCGCCCATTCCGCCGCCCTGGTTCATATCTTGGACCGCCTGAGCGCCGCCGAGTCGGTCGGTCGCCGCCTGGGTAAGTACGCTTTCGCCGTCGCGAAGGGTCGCCTGATAGTTGTCGGGCCCTTTGCTGAACGAGGCGAAGCCGGCGTCGAATTGCGGCGCGGTCTGCGAGGCTACAGTCGCGATCTGGCCAGCCGTGGCGGCCGCGACGGTGGCGGCAAGGGCGCCGCCGAGCAGCGGGCCCGCGCCAACGGGCGGCGGAACGAGGGCGGCGATAGCGGCGGAAGCGCCTGAGGCTAAGATGGTAGCGATCTCTGTCGCCTTCCGCGCTGCGAAGAGCCGGTTCGATTCGCGCTGTTTTATCGCGAGAATGGCCTCAGACTGCTCTTCGGCGCCCGCCAACTCTTTGACGCGCTCGAGGGCCCGCGCCCGGCCGATCTCGGTCGTCGCATTGTGTAGGGCTTCGGTCGCCTCTTCACGGAGTGCCGATGTGTCTTGGATGAATTGGCGCTGAGCCTCGGCCTCGGCCTTGACGCCGGCGAGCCGGATATCGATCCCGGCCTGAGCGGCGCTGGCCAGGTTGTTCAGCCCCTGCTCGGCCATCGCGACGTTTTTCAGGAGCTCGTTAGAGTGGTCGATCTGGCGCTGCTTTTCCTCGCCGGCGAGCTCCTTCTTCACCTCGTTGACCCGAAGCCCCTCGTCGATTTCCAGCTGGTTGATATCGCGGATCGCCCGGGCGCGAACCTCGTCGCGCCCGAGTTGTGTGACTGCGTTCGAGCCGAGGGCGTCCTCGATGTCGTCGAGCGCCGAAAGTTGATCTACCATCGCCAGGTTCACCAGCTCGACGCCCGACTTCTGATCCTCTGTCGAGGCGCGAATAATGGCGTTCAGCTGATCCTGAGCGGAGATCTGCGCGTTGAATCGGGCCTCGTCGGCCTTCCGCGCCTTCTCGCGTTCCTTCGCGAGCTCCTTCGTCGCCTTCGCGGCCTTATCTTCTTCGGCCGAGAGCCTACCGAGTTGGCGCTGATTCTTCTTGCCGCTCTCGGTCGCCTTATCGAGGGCGGCCGTCTGATCCATGAATGCCGTCGTCGCGTTCGCGGCGTCATGAACGACGCCCTTCATCTCGCCGCCGAGCTCGCTAACGTTCTTCACGGCCGCGCCGAAGAACGCCCCAAAATCGCCCTGAATAAGGGCCGAGAGGGCCTGATCGAATTCGCGCACGTTCTCGCCGAGTTCACGAAACGCGCCGCCGGCGATCTCGCGAAAGAAGACAAAGACCTGAGTGAACCCCTGCAACGACGCCGAAAGATTCAGGAAGTCGACGAGGTCGGTCGTCGCACCGACGAGAACGCCCTTGAAATCGGCGAGCGCGCCGTTCCAGTTCTCCGTAGCCGCGACGGCCTCTTCGTCGATGACTGTGCCGTAAGTCTCGGCGAGCGCGATGTACTCTTCGAGGCCGCTGTCGCCGAGAATGGCGTTCACGCGGTTTCCGGCATCGCCGAAGAGCTGCTGAGCGACGGCGTTCTTCTTGCCGCCCGCTTCCATCGCCGTCATTTGCTTTACGACTTTGCGAAGGGTCCCGTCGACGTCCTTCATCGCCGCGTCCATATCGGACGACTCGAAGCCGAGAAGCTCCATCGCCTCGACGGCGCGGCCGCCGCCCTGGCTGAAGTCGAAGAG
>SPKZ01014666.1_pt1 | contig 23697 bp, 22 predicted proteins | sample 2456571 | NCBI WGS metagenome assembly SPKZ01 (sample SAMN11192286, study PRJNA482655) | marine metagenome | biome: ENVO:00000447; feature: ENVO:00000244|ENVO:00000211|ENVO:00000569|ENVO:00002023; material: ENVO:00002151; isolation source: ocean water from marine abyssalpelagic zone ... | reverse complement strand
TACTTTGTCATTTTGTGTTTCTGCATTTGAGATAATTAACAAAGGACTACGTCCTAGTTCTTTTTCATATAAACGAACAGAAGCAATGATAGTAATATTGTCTGAAATATTTTTTGATAAAGAAATAGCACCTTTAGCAGAACTCAAGTGTGATTTTAAAAATGCAGATTCTTGATAAGGCTCGTCTTTAATATAATAAGGATATTTATTCTTTTTTGCAATTTCTTCCATGTCTTCTCTTGGATCAACTACAACAAAAGGAATATGGTTTATTCTAAATTGTTTAGCCAGTTGGGAGGTATATTCATTGTGATAAAAAATCACAAAGTGACGTCTAAGGCGTGCTATTTTATAAAGCATGTTTCGCTCCTTGTATAAATCAAATAATCGACCTTTAATAACAGAATCAATTAAAATGGCAGTAGAAAGTGTAAAAATTGCAAAACCAAAAATAATAAGTGTAATGGTAAATATTCTTCCTGCAGCAGAGATTGGAGCTATTTCTCCAAAACCAACGGTAGTAAAAGTAATTCCTGTTTGGTATATTGCATCTAGTATTTCAAAATCATCAATTATGATATAACCTAAGGTTCCAACCATCATTATAATTTGTACTAGTACTAGGGGTAATCGAAAAGGTTTTAGTTGTGAGTAAATTAAAGGGCTTAAATCATATTCTGGTTTGACTGATCTAATTTCCCATCGTAGGGCTTTTTTGAGTTTAATAAAAAATCTCATAGAGGCACTCTAAGCGCTTCTATGAATTCTTTTTAAGAGTTCTTAACTCTTTAGCACAAATTTTGATCTTTTTTGTAGTACCATCATCTAAAGTAACTCTTACAGTTCTTAAGTTAGGTAAAAATCTTCTTTTTGTTCTGTTTTTCGCGTGACTTACGTTGTTTCCAGCCATAGGGCTTTTTCCAGATATTGCGCATGTTCTTGACATAATAATTCCTTAAATCTAATATATTCGCGTATTGTACCTTATTTATCTTAAGCTTTAGTTAAATTAGGCCTTAGGAGCTAAGATACTTATTCTTTTTCAAAAAGAATTGTTTTTGCTTTTAATATTTGTTTTTTTTCTAGAAATTCTATTGAAGTTTTATGATTATTATTTTGGATAAACAACAGTTCTTCTTCACTGTTTAAGATAGCATCCATTTTAAAAGAAGTCGCAGCATCTGCTCCATTTGACAAGCTTGAAAAAACATCTAATATTTCACAGGTGCTTGAGATTTTGCAAACAAATACTGCACATTTATGATACATAGCTTTTAATACATTTCTTGAAAATACCCTTAATGTTGTTGGCAATAAAAATATATCACTTGCAGCATATAAAAACCCCATGTTTTTATAATCTTCCAAAAACAAAACATTTTCAAGATATTGTTTTTTTCTGCTTATACTTTTTAATATTCTTATTTCTTCTTGGGAACCTTCAATTATTATTTGTTTATTCTTGTATTTCAAAGAAGCTGTAATGTCTAAAAAATCTTTTATACCATTCTTTTTAAAGTTTTTGGCAGTAAATAATATGATTTTGGCGCTGGGAGAAAAATTATAAGCTTTAGCTAATGTATTTTTGCATGATTCTTTGTCTAATGCACTTTCATTTATACTGGGATAAAGAACATCAATGTTTTTTTCATCAAAAGTAGCTAAGTGTTTTAATAATTCTTTTTTTAAGAATAAAGAAGAAACAATAACTTTTTTTGATGTATTTATATGTTTTATGCTGCTTTTATCAAAAACGCCATAATGAAAATAAACATCAGATTTTTTTATATCTTTTTTAATTAATTTATTCAAAAAACTTTTTGTTTTAATTTTTTCAATCTTTTCATCTTTTAATAAACTTTTTATTAATGATGTTTCATTTTTATAATCAATAAAAATCACTATTTTACTTTATGAAAAGCGTATATTGGACTTTGTGATATTTTCACATTTTCTTTTATTTCCTTGCCTAATTTATCATAAACAAGATCAAGTTCTTCAAGCTCAATATTTCTATCACTTGAAGACCAAATAATATCAAAACTCTTTTTATCTTTTTTGCAGGTTAACACATGTAAATCTTTTGAAACACTGTAGTTTTCAATACTTGCACCTTGCACAAAATGAAGCATAGTTTTATAAGCATCAAAAGCTATACGTTTTTTAAGGCCGTCTCTATTATCTACTAAGCCATAACCAGGGGCAATTAACTGGTGCCAATAAACACTTTGTACTTTTTTACTCCCTAATGCCAAAAAATAGTATCTGAGCATATAATTTGTATAATCTTCAAGGCTCACACACTCTTTTTCACTTGTAGGGGCGTAAGGTGCTGTATTTGATATAGGCCAGTTTGTTTCAGTAAGAAGGATATCACTTGATGATTTAAGACTTAATTTTCCCAAAGCATGTAAAAAACTAATTTTTTTACTCGTATCAAAAATGCTCATTTGCGTATTTTCTGGTTTTCCGCGTCTATCAACATATAACAAAGCACCTAACTTATCATACTTAACATCATGTTTATTAAATAAAGCACGGATAGTAAAATGAAATTCAAAATCAATTACAGAAGGGCCCACTAAAGAACAAGAAGAAAAATCTTCATCTCTTATATTTTGAACAACTTTATAAAATTCTAAATACTCTCCAATAGAAAAGAAACCCCACTTAGATCTATTAATAGCATTTCCAATTTGGAATTGTGTGATTAATCCTTTAAAAGCAGAGAAAATTAAAGTAATATCTTTTCGTAGTAAGACCTTGTCTTCAATATGTTCTCTGTCTTGTAAAATGCTTAATAAGATATTTTTGTTTTTAAACTTTTTTACAAAAGAAACATATTCATCTAAACGATGTATTTCACACAAAGGCATTCGTATTTGCAAGTTTTTACACTTCAATTCTTCTACTAAAGTTACTTGTTCTTCACCCTTATCTAAATTAACACAAAGAGCAAAAAAATCAGGAAATGTTTTTTGTTTAGATTTAAAAACAAAAGAAAAAAACAAAGCCAAAGGAAAAATAATAAGATTGTAAAAAATCAAAGGAATATAATCCTTAACATTCTTTTTACGCATACTTGTTTTATATTTTTTATCTCGCAGGGGATAAGGTTGATCGGAGTGTTTATCCCAAGGGAATTTTTCATTAATATTATTCATCATATCCTAACATTTTAAGTACATCATGTGCTTTTATTTCTTTCATACAATTGTGGTGTTTAAGAGGACAAACTCTTTTCATACAGGGAGAACAGGACAATTGTTTTGTAATTATTTCTCCTGTGGGATTATGCCACTGATTTGTCTCAGTGAATTTAGTAGGTCCAAAAATTGTAATTGTTTTTACTTTATAAGCAGCTGCTATGTGCATAGGCCCAGAATCATTTGTAATAAATAAATCTAAAGCTCCCACTTTTTTTATAAGCTCAGGAATAGTCGTTTTTCCTGCAAGATTATTATAGTTTTTAATTCCTGCTTCATCTAATATTTTAGCAATATCACCAGCGATTTCTGTCTCCCCAGGGCCTCCAAAAATAACAATATCAAAATCTTTTGCTAATCTAATAGCAATTTTTGCAAACTCTTGGGGATACCAACGTTTAGCAGAGCCATAAGTAGCACCTGGATTAAGACCCAAAGTTTCTTTAGGATATACAAACTTATCTTGATAAAGTTTTAAGTCACCTGTTTCATAAGATGATTGAATACTTAGGTTAATAAAATCGTTATAGCGAATAGTTTGATGTATTTCATTTTTACTTAATCGCTTATAAGAATACTTTTTAGAAGCACTTATAAAAAACAGTAAAAACTTTGAAGTAAAGGTACGTCTAAAAGAAATAGCCAAATCAAATTTAGGCAAGGACCTAGCTATTTTAATCAAATTAAAAAACCTATTCCCTACTTTTTTACTAGTATCAAGAAGCACTTCTTTAACATTAGGATGTTCTTTTAAAGCTGTAGTAGAAACAAAAGAACCAAAAAGTGTCAATTGCGCTTTTGGATACTTCTTAATAATACTTTCAATAGCAGGAGTTGTCATAATAGCATCCCCTAACCATGTAGGTATTTCAATAAATATTTTCATCTTAGAATCTTCTTTTATCATCATTCAATTTTATGAAAGTAAATTTTTTAAAGTATTTTCAATATTTAAATAATTTTTATTAGTATACTCTTTTGAAAGCATGAAGTTGTGCTGTTGTTTTTCTTCGCTTATTGTAGCCCATCGTTTTGAACTTGCAAATAAAGAAGATCCAAAAAAAGAAAGTGTTTTAATATTCACAGCACCTGCTAAATGCATAGGACCAGTTGAAGTACTAACAAAAACTTCAAAGTTTGAAAGAAGTGCACAAAAATGCATTAAAGATAAAGAAGATTGATATAAAATCACATCCACCTTAATATTTTTGTGAATATATTCTAAAGAATCTAAATCATCTGGACCAAAAGTAAATACAATTCTTGTATTTTCTATTTTTGAAATGGATTGGGCAAGTCTAATATAATCATCGAAACTTAAGTTCCCATCGCTACTACCACCAAAACCAGGGTGAAAAGCTATAATTTTTTCTTCACTTTTTATGTTATATTCATTTTTAAATGTATTTAAAACGTCATCTTTTGTCTTTTTTTCAACATTTAGAAGAGGATAATCATATTTTAATTCTAAAGTATCGTCAAATTTTTTCAACAAATCTAAGTTGTATTCAAATTCTTTTTTTTCGACCTTAGACCTTTTTTGTTTTAACCTTTTATTAAAAAAGATTTGTGCTAATTTTGTAGCAGGAGAAATTCTTGTTTTAATACCAGCTTTAAATAATAAATATCCTAAAGAGCCATCTATAAAAGCAGAAATACTTATATCAATTTTTGCTTTTTTTATATCTTTTAGTGTTTTATGTAAATTATTAATATCATATAAAATTACTTCATCAATAAAAGAAATTTCTTTTGCAAAAGAATAATTGATTTTAGATACCAAAGCAAAGGTTTTAATATCTTTTTTTTGTGTTTTTAAAACCTTAAACATAGGTAAAGATAACATGAAATCGCCTATTTTGTCATGTCTTGTAACTAAAATATTCATTTTTTCAGCTCTTTATTCTTTTCATATAATTTTAAATATTTATAAAAATTTGTTGCCATATGAGAAAATGCGATTAGTAGACCTGGATAACCATCCAAAAATCCACGCTTGAAAATATAAGTTTTAATAAAAGAATATATACCATTCAAAAAAGCTTTTAGAGGTGAAGATTTTTTTCTTCCAGCATTATCGTTTGCAAATAGTGTTGAGTACCTATCTGCTTTTATTATGAACTCACTTATACTGCTGTAACTGTAGTGCTCAATATTTCCGCTTAATTCCACTGTACTGAAATTTTCATCAATAATATTTTCATGCACTTGATTTTCATTAAAAGAAGTTTTACTTTTATTGTACAATCGTTTGATTTTTTGATTATTCCATCCCGAATATTTAATTTGAATATTTTTATAAAATACCAAAAAATTTAATATATATACAGTATTGTTATTTAATTTTTTAGTTTTCAAGGTATTAATTAATTCCAAATCAACAACTTCATCACTATCTACAATCAAAATCCACTCATGTCTTGCATATGAGGCTGCTTTATTTTTGGTAGGTCCAAAACCAAAAAAATCACCTTCAATCAAAGTGGCATTTGAAAATTCTCTTACAATACCTTGGGTTCCATCATCTGAGCCATTATCATATACAATGACATCATCAAAATCAGTAAGACTTTCAAGTGTCTTCTTAATTGTACGTACTGCATTCTTAACTATAATTACTGCTGATATATTCATTTTTTTCCTAAAAAGATTTTATAAATGCTTTACATTTGTACTTTAACATGTTTTTTACACTAAAGATATCTTTTTCATCTATTAAATTATCCCCATCAATACGGTAAATAATCTTCCTAATACCAGAAAAATCTTTTTGTATTGCATTTCCAATTCTAAATACATAAGGATAATACTTTAGTGTTTCTTTTGCAATGTCATCATTGAATTTTCCAAAAGGAAAGATAAAAGATTCTACTTTAATATTCAATTTATTCTCCAAGAGTTCTTTTGATAAAAGTAATTCTTCTTTTAAATTGACATTTTCATCCAATAAGTTTTTATGAGAATGTGAATGTGAAGCCATTTGCACCAATCCACTTTTCTGCATTTCTTCTAATTCCTTATAGGTACAAAACGTTGCATCTTTGTAATGTAAAAACAAATCGTTGTGCTCATATTTTAAACGTTTTTCTTTTTCTTCTTGGGTATCATCCAAAATATACTTTGTTGGAACACCCAATAAAGCTTTTAAATTATACTTTTTTAACAAAGGGAATACATAATAATAAAAATCTGCATAAGCATCATCAAATGTCAAACAAATGCTATTTTTTTGAATTGTATCTAGAGGAAAAGCACTTTTATAGTTTTCTGAAATATACTTTAGATGCTTATCAAAGACGTCAAGTTTATTACTGCACCTATCACTATTAATATGGTGATACATAATACTAATCAACACTTTGAACCCTTATATCTCTTTTTTTATTTGGATTATAGCTAATTATTGCTAATTCTTAGTTTTAAAAAATACTTCTATCTATGAATTTACCTTATATTAATATGTTTTAAATATAATTTTATTCAATAAGAAAAAAAGGATTTAATGTGGAAAAAAGGATAATGCAATTTTGTTTATCCCCCAATTTAGGTGGACTAGAACTCTATTTCTATAGACTCTCTAAATACTTAAACTCAAAAACAAAAGTCACTATGATAGTTAACAAAAAAAGCGATATTATTGATAGACTAACTAGTAGTAATATTGAATATTATGATTTTGAAAGAAAATCAACATTGGGTGTACTATTTAAAGCAAAAAAAATTGCAAAAATTATTGATAACAATAAAATTGATATTATTCATATACATTGGACAAAAGACATCCCTTTAGCCGTACTATCAAGATTATTATCAAAAAGAAAACCCAAGTTAGTTCAAACACGGCACATGGCAATGACACGCTTTAAAAATGATTTTTATCATAAGTTTCTCTACAAAAATATTGATACAATCATTGCTGTAACAGATGAAGTAAAAGATCAAATTTCTAAGTACATTACCAATGAATTTAGACCAAAGACAATACGTTCGTATATTGGTGCTGAAAAGATAAATAAAATCGACTTAGAAAAACACAGTGAATTGTCCAAAAAATATATTATCGAAAACAATTTTACGATAGGTATTTTTGGCAGAATTGAAAAAGAAAAGGGACAATACCTTTTAATTGAAGCCATAGAAAAGCTAAGAGCAAATAAGCTTAATATTAAAGTATTAATTGTTGGACATGCAATGAGCGAAGAATATTTAAACGAATTAAAAGAATATATTAAAAAATTTGAACTTCAAGATAAAATTGTTTTTACTGGTTTTACCAATGAAGTTCAAAACATTATGCAAATTTGCGATTTAGTTGTTCTTGCCACAAATAAAGAAACTTTTGGTTTAGTTTTAATAGAAGCTATGCAAGCAGGTATTGCAGTTTTAGCAAGTAATAAAGGTGGACCTACTGAAATAATAGACGATAAAGTAGATGGTTTACTTTTCAAAAGTATGGATATTGAGGATTTAACAGCCAAAATAAATTATTTATATAACAACAAAAATGAAAAAATATTTTAGCAAAACAAGGTCAAAAAAAAGCAGAAGAAAAATTTAACGATTTAGTACAATTTGCAGAAATATACAAAATACTGGAGAAAATATAAGTGAAAGTAAGTATTATCATCGCAGTTTATAAAGATATTGAAGCATTAAGTTTAATATTAAAAAGTTTGGAAAAACAATCATATACAAATTTTGAAGTAATTATTGCAGAAGATAATAATGATTCTAGAATGGTTTCCTTTATATCCACAGTTAAAAGCTTAGAAATAAAACATACGTATCAAAAAGACAATGGTGTTCAAAAATCAAAATCACAAAATAATGCAATTAAAATTGCCGCAGGCGATTACTTGATTTTTATTGATGGGGATTGTATTTTATATAAAGATTTTATCAGAAATCATGTCTTACTTTCAAGCCAAAAGCTTATTATATCAGGTAGAAGAGTTAATTTAGGCCCAAAATATTCAACTCTACTTAGAAAAGAATCTTTAAGTTCATGCGAATTAGAAAATATTTTTGTAAAAAAATACTTTGATATTGCAAAAGATGCTAAGAGTGAAAAACATACAGAGCAAGGTTTTTTAATTAAACCTTTTGGTTTAATTCACAAAATATTAGACTATAGAAAAAAAGAACTTTCTTTACTTGGTTGTAATTTTTCATGTTATAAAGATGCAATGTTTGAAATTAATGGTTTTGATGAAGGATTAGGGAATTCGGCATTTGCAGGAGACACGGACATAGAATGGAGATTTAAAGGAAAAGGATATAAAACAAGATCATCTAAATATATAACAAATCAATTTCATTTATATCATAAACGTAAAATAGAAGATTATGAAAGAGGAATAACAAAAGATATGGAGAATAATCAAAAAAATAATATTTTTAAATGCAAAAAAGGATTAATTAATTTTAGTTAATCCACGACAGGAACACCTCTAAGTCTTTTTTTCATATTAATTTTATCTTTATGCTTCTGAGAATAATATATTGCTTTTCTAATTGCTTCTACTTTATCAATCTTTGCTATTTTTGCATATTCTTCAACAATTATTTTTAAATCTTTATCTTTTGCCCATAACTTTGAAAAGTTTTTCATTCTCATATCTATACTTAAAGAATAAAAAGACATTCTATTTATATCTACAATTTTAAAAAGAAAAGTATTCGTAATTTTTTTAATTAGTATATTTCCTGGAGAATAATCATTATGTAAAATTTGATTTTCGTGTAAATTAAAAGTGAACTTTGCAAACTCTTTAAATAAAAGATCTTTATCTGCTACATTATCTTTTGTTAAAGCATCTCTTATCGTAAAATTATAGTCAAAATATTCACTTATAAAATAACTGTCATGTATTAATCCATTCTTTCTAAATTCTACAAAAGCAATTGGTTCAGGAACAAATTTTATTATTTTAAGAGAGTTGATATATGATTTCTGAGCTTTTGATTTTTTTACAAAAGAGTATATTATCTTATTTGCAAGATTTGGTACTTTAAAGGATTTAACAACATACTTTTTCGAATTGTATTCTACAATTTTAATTTCATTTCTAGCTTTATGTATACTTGAATGGCTTTCAATAAAATATTTTTTTATATTTGTAACGAATGATGTGTAGTCTGAATTTATAATTTGTTTCATAATTTTAACTTTATAAGTAGATTAGTAGCAAACTTGAAGATATTTAATATTTAAAAAGTATTTCGCTAAAAAATTATTCTAACCTCTTAATGCTAAATTTACAATAAAACAAATACTCAAAATTAAAAGGATTGCCAATTTAAACTTTATATTTTTTCAAATACCACTCAATAGTTTTAATAATACCAGAATCAAAGTTCTCACTTGCTTTCCACCCAAGTTCATCTTCGATTTTTTTTGCATCAATCGCATATCGTCTATCATGTCCAGCTCTGTCTTTTACAAAGGTAATTAATTCTTTATACGATTTTCCATTTTTCTTTGCTACTTTGGAATCAAGTATAGAACAAATTTTATCTACAATTTGAAGATTTGTTCTTTCATTTCTTCCTCCAATATTATATGTGTGGGAGGAAATACCTTTGTGATACACCAAATCAATTCCAATACAATGATCAAGTACATATAACCAATCTCTGATATTTTTACCATCTCCATAAATAGGAATGGCTTCATTATTTAAAGCTTTTCTTATTATTGTAGGAATTAATTTTTCATCATGTTGTTTTGGGCCATAATTATTTGAACAGTTTGTAATAACTGCATTTAATCCAAAGGTTTCACTATACGCTCTTATTATCATATCAGAACTTGCTTTTGAAGCTGAGTATGGTGAATTTGGAGAATAAGGCGTAGATTCAGTAAATAAATCTGTTTCATTTAATGTTCCATAAACTTCATCTGTTGAGATATGATGGAATCTACAATTATTGTAATCGTCTTTATACTCAAAAGGGTTATTCATCCAATAATTTTTTGCGACATCAACAAGAGTATATGTGCCATTTACATTGGTTTCGATAAATACTCCTGGGTCTTTAATAGAATTATCTACATGGGATTCTGCTGCAAAGTGAATCACACCTTGAATATTGTATTCAGAAAATATAAATTCAACTAATTCTCTGTTACAGATATCACCTTTAATAAATTTATATCGGGGATTAGTTTCACATTTTATAAGATTTACTATATTTCCAGCATAGGTTAATAAATCTAAATTAATTAAATTATACTCTGGATATTTTTCTAAAAAATATGGTACAAAGTTTGAACCTATAAAACCAGCTGTTCCTGTTAATAAAATATTTCTTTTGTTTTCTAACATTATTTTCTTTCTCCTAAAACTTTTAAGCATCTAGATAATGAGTCTTTCCAAAAAGGAATGCTAATATTAAATTCTTTTTTTATTTTTGATTTATTTAATAATGAATAATGAGGTCGATTGGCTGGAGTTGGATATTCATAGGATTCAATAGGATTAATTTTACATGTAATCTTAGCCATCTGCATAATCTCTTTTGAGAAGTCATACCAAGACAAAACTCCTTCATTTGTATAATTATATATTTCTATCTTTTTATTTTTAATATTAGGTAATATATCTAAAATAGCTTTTGCTAAGTCATATGCATAAGTTGGAGTTCCTATTTGATCAAATATAACACCTAGTTCATCTTTTAATTTACCAAGTTTTAACATTGTTTTAACAAAATTATTACCAAATGATGAATAAACCCAAGAAGTTCTAATAATAATAGAATTTTCTGGATTTATTTTTATCATTTCAATTTCACCTTCAAGTTTTGTTTTACCATAAACTGATTTGGGATTAGTTTGATTTTCTTCCGTATATGGTTTGAAGTTTTTACCATCGAATACATAATCAGTTGAAATATGAATTAATTTAATATTATTCTCTTTTGAAAGTTTTGCTAGTTTTTTAACAGCTTTTCTATTAATTTCATCCGCTAATTCTTCATCTTCTTCTGCTTTATCGACTGCTGTGTAAGCAGCACAATTAATAATCACATTAATGCTACACTTATTTATAAAAGATTGAATATTTTCTTCAATAGAGATATCTAAATCTTTTTTTGTTGTAAAAAAAAAATTATATGGATATTCTAATGATAATTTTTTAAGATCACTTCCAACTTGTCCACTTGTTCCAGTTACTAATACATTTAAAGCTTTAGGCATAATAATATACTTTATAATCAAAAACATCTTTGCCATCAACATCTTTTAAATTTTTTTGAACTTTATCTTTTTCTGATAACTTTAAATCTTTTATATCAATTTTCCAATCAATCTTTAAATCTTTATCATCAAAGGCAATTCCTCTATCGCACTGGGGTGAATAATAATTATCAACTTTATATGCAAACACAGTATCGTCTTCAAGTACCAAAAAACCATGGGCAAAACCACGAGGAACAAGTAATTGTTTTTTATTACTTGCTGATAATTCTACTGCTATATGAGTACCATATGTTGGAGAGTTTTTTCTAATATCTACTGCTACATCTAAAACTCTACCTTGAATTACACGTACAAGTTTAGTTTGTGCATGAGGAGCTAACTGGTAATGTAAACCTCGAAGAACTCCTTTTGAAGATTTTGATTCATTGTCTTGACAAAAGTTAATATTGTAGCCCAAGAAGTCATCTAATTTATCCTGTCTAAAAGTTTCTACAAAATATCCTCTATCATCACCGTGAACTTGAGGTTCAATAATTATTACATCTTTTATATCTGTTCTTATAAAATTCATTTTATATCTTTTTATTTATTTGCAATATTAAATAAATATTGCCCATATTCATTTTTCATTAAGGGTTTTGATAACTCTAATAACTTTTCCTTTGAAATATAAGCCATTTCATAGGCAATTTCTTCTAAACATGCAACTTTTAGCCCTTGTCTCTTTTCTATTGTTTGAATAAACATTGAAGCTTCTAATAAAGATTCATGTGTACCTGTATCAAGCCAAGCATACCCTCTTCCCATTAATTCTACTTTTAATCTCTCTTCTTTCAAATAATCTTGATTCAATGTAGTAATTTCTAATTCTCCTCGGTGTGAGGGTTTTACTTCCTTGGCTTTATTAACCACATCATTTGGATAAAAGTATAAACCAACTACAGCATAATTAGAAGCTGGAACTTCTGGTTTTTCTTCAATAGAAATTACATTTCCATTTTTATCAAAAGAAGCAACTCCATATCGTTCTGGATCTTTTACATAATATCCAAATACTGTAGCTTTATTTTCATCTTTAATATTTTTTATTGACTGTGATAAAAGAGCAGTTAGGCCATGTCCATAAAAGATATTATCACCTAAAACTAAACATACATCATCATCTCCAATAAATTCTTCCCCTAGAATAAAAGCTTGAGCTAAGCCATCTGGACTTGGTTGAACTATATATTCAAAATTCATTCCAATATCTTTTCCATTTCCTAAAAGCTTTTCAAAGTTTGGTAAATCATCACGAGTAGAAATAATAAGTACTTCTTTAATTCCTGCTAACATTAAAACCGATAAGGGGTAATAAATCATTGGTTTATCATAAATTGGCAATAACTGTTTTGAGACACCTTTTGTTATTGGATAAAGCCTTGTTCCTGAGCCTCCGGCTAAAATTATCCCTTTCATTTCTTTTCCTTTTATTTCTAATTATCTAGTTTAAACTTGAAAACTTTTCTCTAATTTTTCTTGAGCAAGTATAATTCCAATAAACAAAGAAAATAAATTCATTGTAAATTGCAATCTTAAAAAATTATCCCCTAATAAGGAGAAAAGTAAAACAACTAATAAAAATATTTTGATGTTCCGTATTTCTAAATCTTTTATTTCTATTTTTGATAAATAATAAAAAATTATAATAAATAACAAAAAAGAAATAAGACCACCTGCAGCAGTTAATTCCAGAAACTCATTATGATATCCACCATTATACATAGCAGATGTGTCATTTACTTGCACAACTTTTTCTATTTCAATAATTCTTTTGTAATCCAAATCTAAATCAGCTATTCCTGTACCAAAAAGAATATTGTCTTTTAAAATGTTATATGTAACTACCCATGCACTAGCACGTATTCCCCAAGAACCACTGAAATCTTTTTTTTCAATCACATTTTTAACATCTGCAATTGTTTGATTTAATCTATATTTAAAACTATCAGATAAGTGGTAGCTTGAAAAAAGAATTATTGATATTAACGTAATGCTGTAAAAAAAAGCTTTAAATTTATTTTTAAAATAAAAAATAATTAGAATAAATATCGATAAGAAAAAAGACAACTGTCCAATTCTACCTTGTATCAAAAATAAGTTTATTGTACTAATAATAAACATGATTAAATAAGTTATTTTTAGAACTGATACTGATTTTGTAAGTATTAGTTTATTAAAAAATACAAGTGAAACAACAGCTAGTAAAATGCTATATTCTAAATGATTCATAAAAGGAGTAGGATTTATTGCCGTCCCATGTTTTAATGACCAAAATTCCAAAAACATGCCATATGAAAGTATTATATCAATACTCATTGCAAATATAAAACTATACAGTAGATACGGAAGGAATTTCTTTTTTAATGAAGTAGTAATGGCAAAAAAGGTCAAATAATACCAAAATTTATCAAAATCATGATAGTTATAAGAGCTACTATCCGACCAAAAAACACTTAATAATAAATAACATGTAAGAATGATTGAAAAAAGTATAAATTTGATATCTTTTAAAATTTTAAATTTACTTTTAAAGTTTCCTTCAATTATCCATAGTACAATAATTAGAATGCTTGAAAAAACGATACCTGCTCTTGAAAGAGGAATACAAAAAGCGTATAAAATGAATGCATAATTTAAATATAAAGTTGACTTTTTAAGTTTCTCAGGCATTATTATCTAATCCTAGTATTTGGTTTATTTTTGTATTAATATTTTTTGCAGTAATTTGAGCAATGAGATCTTCATCTTTAATACAGTCTTTTCCTTGAAATATTTTATGGCCAAATTCAACTTTTGGATATACCGTATCAAAAGCACTGCTTCCTTTTCCAATTAAAACTATAAATTCAGTATTAACAGCTGCTGCAATGTGCATAGCAGAAGAATCAATAGTAACTAAAAGATCCAAGTTTGCAATAAGATCAATAAATTCTGAAACTGATGTTTTTCCTGATAAATTGATACAATCCTTTTTGGATTTATTTAATTCATTTTCATATAAATTGTTATTTGCTGTGTCTGAAGGATCTCCTAACAAAACTACTTGAATATTATTTGTATTCAGTAAAGCCATTAATTCTAAAGATAAAGAAGGAGGGTATCTTCTTGTATCTTTATTATCTCCTCCAAGTACAAAACCAAGTAAATACTTCTCTTTTTTTTCTACTAAGTTACATTTTTTAAATTCTAATTTCATTTTTGGTAAAATAGAATATTTATCACCAAAATATTTATTTACTAAATTTGCATAATGATTCACATAATGTCGTGTTCGATCTATGCCTAAATGAAAATCGAGTAATACTTTTCTACTTTCTTTGTCGTATCCAATGATTTTATTTATCTTTGATAGTTTAAATATCAAAGCATCAATAAATGTATTATGGAAGAGAATACCTAAGTCATATTCTTTTTCTCTTATCTTAGTTATTAATGAGAATGTTTTTGCTACTCTATTTTTACCTTTAGTATTGTCAATTATAATTTTCGAGATGCCCTTATCGCGAAATAAGTCTTTGCAGTGTGCCTTACAAACTATTGTTATGTTTGCATTAGGGTATTCATTTTTCACTAACTCTAAAGCAGGAAACATCATAATAGTATCTCCTATAAAACCAGGAGTTTTAATTATAATATTCATTTGCATATCTTTTTTTTATTATTTCTATTCAAGTTTTATCCATTTCTTGCATTAAAGTTATATTCTATCAAATTTTTACTAAATATTTATTTATACATATCGGGATAGTGGTACTTCCAACGCTTATGTTGCCAGAACCATTGTTCGGGAAGTTTTTGTATTTGTTCTTCAAATACATCTGCTTGCATTTGTGTTAATACTTGAATTTTATTTTCTTCTTTTAATTTTTTATGATCAATTGGTTTTTTACAAATAATCGTATATGATCCAAATTCATTCATAACACATAAAATAGGAATGATTAAAGCATCAAATTTAACTGCTAATCGTGACGTACTATCCGTTGCTCTCGCTTTTTGAGAGAAAAATTTTATGTCTACACCATATGCTGTGTTTTGATCAATCACAACAGCCAGATGTTCTTTCTTTTTTAGTGCTTTAATCATACCTTTTGCTGCTGATTTTTTTTCAATCATTACAATATTATTTTTATCTCTTGCTTTTATATATTCTTCGTTAATGTATTTATTATTCATTCTTCTATTAACAATATTAGTTGTACCATATTTTAAAGAAATGGCAGGAAGGCATTGTTCCCACGCACCATAATGTGCAGTAACAAAAATAATAAGTTTATTTTCCTTTATAGCTTCAATAATATATTGTTCATTAACAATATCAGATTTTTTAAATATGTCTTCTTTTTTAGCATATTGATTATCAATAAATTCATACATATTGTAAATAAAACTTTTATACGATTCTTTAATAATATGGATTTTCTCTTCTTTTGATTTTGTATTGTGAAAAGCGAAGTCTAAATTTATATCTGCAATCTTTTTATGTTTTTTGTTTACTATAAAGATAAAAAATGCTAGTCCATCTAAAACATACTTAATTAAAAATCTAGGAGTAAACCTAAAAATTGAAACAATAACTTTGTATATAATAAATACGAAATAATCAAACAAGTAATTCCTTTGACAATCTTACTATATCTTCAACTTTTATTTCATTGATTGAAAAATCATTTTTATTTAGTTTATAATGATTTACTTTTGATAAAGATTTAACTGTTTTGTTAATTTTTGTTTCATATACACGATTAACAGGTGTTGGTCCAAAAATAGTTATAGAAGGACGAGATAGTGCCCAAGCCATATGTGTAGGGCCTGTATCATTTCCTATTAATAAGTCTGCTTTATGTATAAGAGCTTTTAATGTGTTTAGGCTCATTCTAGGAAGCACTTTTGCATATTTACTTTCTTTTGCAATAAAATTGGCTTTTTCTTTTTCTTCCTCGTTTGCCCAAATGACTAAAATATTCTCTTTTAAATCATTAGCAATTTTAGCAAATTTTTCTTTTGGATAGTTCCTACTTTCCCAAGTTGAGGAAATAACAAAAATGATATTTTTTTTACTTTCACTAAGGTAATCATATATTATATTGTCTTCATTCTTGTAAAAAAGAAAAATTTTTTTATTTAATATATCTTCTTTTGTTATTGAAAAATTTAATGGTGATGAGAGTACTTTTGCATTTCTATCTATTGTATTCTCTTCATAAGCAATATCAACTTTTATCTTGTAAAAAAAAGAAGCGAAACCTTCTCTTATTGATTTTTTTGAAAATCCTGCAATGTTTTTTCCTATGAGTTTTGAAACAATGGCTGATTTTATCAAACCTTGGGCATCAATTACTAAATCATAGTTGTTATTTTTGTATTTTTTTATTGTTTTAATTTCTTTAAAAAAAGATGCTTTGTCTTTTTTTATTTTTTTTAAACTTACTTCAATAATATTATTTATATCAGGGTTATATTCAAGTATAGGTGCAAATACTTTTTCTACAAACCAATCAATTTTAATATCTTTATTGTATTTTTTAATATACTGCAACGCTACCATGGCATGAATAATATCCCCCATAGCAGAGAGTTTAATAATGGCTATTTTCATAAAACAACTTTTACTTTGCAGCCCTTTGGACTTTCTAATTTATCTACTTCATATTTTACCAAATACATTTCTTCTTCGAAAGCCAATTTTAGTTTGTTATCATCTAAAATGTAGGTAACTTTAGGACAAGAGAAATCTCGATTTACACATAAGTTAATGCTAATCATAAAAGATAAATATTGCATGGTTTCACAACTTGGGAGTAAGTCTTCATACTCAAACATGTCTTTTTCTTTAATCAAGGATTTTTTAGAGAATTTAATAATAAATGCAATAACAATTCTAGCTTCATGACAAATATCGTAATTTAAACCATTGAGTATAAAATCAAATGTATTATCATTGGCTTTATAAAAGTTTAAAGAAATACCAATAGAGTGAAGTTTTGAGGCAATTACTAAAAGTGTTTTATATTTATCATCTAAATTATGCAGAGGTTTTAATACTTCAAATATTTTTCCAGCATTGGAACCTAAATAAGAACTTTGTTTAGAATCTACATTAAATCTATCAAGTAAAGACCTAACACTTACATTATAATTACTAGGAAATTTATAATTAGAGTTTCTTAATAAATCATGTAAAAAAACACCTTCTCTAACCCCAGTTCCTGAACTCAAAACATCTTTTATCTTAAGTTCATCTAAGACTGTTTTAAAAATAAAAGTACCTTCTTTAATTGTATCAAACCTGTCTTTTTTTACACCAAGATTTTTTAGCTCTTCTTTACTAGAAGCATCAAGAATAGCATCAAAAATATATTTATATTTACTAACATCATAGGAAAAACCATGAATTACATCCAAAGGATATTCTTCTTTTTTAAGAATGATTTTACTTAAAGTTCTTATTGTTCCACCAATACCAACAACGCAGGAAGAAATATCAAAATCAGCATTTTTAATTTCATCCAATTGTTTTATTATATATTCTTTAGCACCAGCAATATCGTTTTTTGAAAAAAACAATTCGTTCATACGAACGGTTCCTATGTTTAAAGAAATACATTTTTGAATAATTCCCTCTTTTACAAGAGCAAACTCAGTAGAACCCCCACCAATATCCATAGTAATAAAATCTTTTTTATCTAAAAGATTCAAAGCTGCAATTCCTCCATAATAGGCTTCTTTTTCACCTTCAATTATTTTAATATTTAAAGACAGTTCATTTTTAACTTTGTTTAAAAAAACATTTGAATTAGGAGCATCTCTTAAAGCAGAAGTAGCAACACATAATACTTTTCTCGATTTTAGTGCTTTTGCAATATTTAAAAAAGATTTAAGAGAATCAAAAGCACGTTTCATTGGTAATTCTTGTAAATTACCATTATTTTCATAAGAACCTTCAGAAATTTTCACTCTTGCTTTGGTTTCATTAATCAAATGAAATGCATATCGTGAACTTTTTTCCAGGACAACCATCCTCATTGAGTTGGACCCAATATCTATAACAGTTGTTATTTTAGCCATATTATATTTCTTCTAAATTATCAAATTTAAATTGTAATTCCGCACTTGTTTCTACAATGTTTTTATCCAAGATAATACAATCAACGGGACAAACTTCTACACAGGAAGGTTCATCATAAGAACCTACACATTCAGTACATCTATCTGATTCAATTACATATATTGGATCGCCTTCTTCAATAGCTGTATTAGGGCATTCTTCTCTACAAGCATCGCACGCAATACATTCATCCATAATTATTAATGACATTTATTTTCCTATTTCTTTTAATTACAGCAGTTATAACCAATTATTCATTAATAATTTCTTTAATCTGTTCTAACATAGTAGAACTCTTACTTACAATTAAGAATTCAGGTGAAATACTTATATGTAAATCCTCACAAATATGCAAAGCAGCTTTTACATCAAAGTCTCTTATTTTTCCAGCAAACATAACAAACTTGCAGCTATGCGCCATACATAAAGATAAAGCAATGGCTCCTAAAGAACGATATTTGATATTCTTTTCAAAAAAAACACCACAAATATCACTTCGTTTATAAGCTCTTTCAAAAATACCAATATTTGTTGTTGTTTCCTCAAGATAAACTCTGTTTTCTAAAGTAAAAAGATCAACTCTGTGTACTTTTTCATCAAGTTTATACACTAAAGAGGCCTCATTTAAATTACAAATACAAGAAGCAAATACTTTTCCATTTACTTCAATAGCTACACTCGTACCATAATAAGGAATATTACTTATAAAGTTAGAACTTCCATCTAGGGGGTCAATTGTAATTATGTATTGTTCTTTGAAGTTTTTTGACGTTTTTAAATAACCGATTTCTTCTGAATATATATCTCCAAAAATACTTAAGTGTTTAATAAAAATATTTTCGCAAATAATATCGATTTTAAGACTTTTATCTCCACCCGCCCCAATAGTTTGGGTATACGAATAATCATCAAGAGATAATGAAGTATTTAAATATTCATATATCTCTTGGTTGGCTTTGATGCAAGCATCAAGGAATTTTTTCATCTAAGCTAAAAGTTCTTTTACCATTAGTTTTGCAGCATCTCTTCCATCTGCAGCTGCCGTAACAGCTAAGTGAGCACCTCGTTGGCAATCTCCACCTGAGTATACTTTTGCATTAGAAGTTTTAAACAGTGTTGTTTCAACACAACCCCATTCATCTCTTGAAATATTTAATTCATCTAAAAACTTAGGTTCTTCACAAGAAAATCCCAAAGCAAGAACAATAATATCTGCATCTTCTAGATAAGAAGAATCAGGAATAATTTCAATTTTTTGTCGTCCACCTTCTTTTGCGTCACTCAATTGTGTTTTTTCTAATTCAACAGCTGAAGCTAAATTATCTTTAGAAAGAATTTTTACTGGGCTTACATTAAATACAAACTCAACCCCTTCTTCTTTTGAGTTAACCACTTCTTTTCTTGAACCAGGCATATTTGCTTCATCTCTTCGATAAAGACATTTAACGCTTGTAGCACCTTCTCGTACAGAAGTTCTAAGACAATCCATTGCCGTATCCCCTCCTCCAATTACTACTACTTTTTTATCTTTAACATTTAGAGTTGCTTCACTAGTACCATTAAAGTTTCGTTTTTGAATGATTTTTAGAAAATCAATTGCCATATATACATTAGAAGATTCTTCGCCTTCTAGGTTTGATTTTCTTCCTTTAGTTGCCCCAATTGCTAAATAAATTGAATCAAAGTTTTCTTCTAATTCTTTTATTTGGACATCTTTCCCAATTTCACAATTAAGCTCTAATTTCATACCCGCTTCCAATAACCAGTCAAATCTTCTTCTAACTACTGCTTTGTCTAATTTAAAACCTGGAATACCGTAAGTTAATAAACCACCAGCAATATCATCTCTTTCATACATAGTAACGCCAATACCTTTTCTTAAAAGAAAAGTAGCAGCAGAAATTCCAGAAGGCCCAGAGCCAATTACAGCTACTTTTTTAGTACTTGTAATTCCTGGGAACTTAGGTTTTAAACCTCTGGCAAATGCTTCTTCTGAAATATGTGTTTCAACAGCCCCAATAGAAATAGCTCCATGTCCTGTATTTAACGAACAGGCTCCTTCACATAAAACATCTTGAGGACAAATACGCCCCAGAATTTCTGGAAAAGGAGACGTTTCATTAGATAATGCAAAAGCCAAATCAGGATTTTTTGTAGCTGTTTGTTTTAACCATGAAGGAATAAAGTTATGCAAAGGGCAGCCTGTGTGACAATAAGGAATTCCACACTGCATACATCTATCAGATTGTTCTTTTGCTCTTTGTTTTTCAAATACTTCATATACTTCGTCATAATCTTTTAAACGTTGAAGGACATCTCTTTTTTCAGGATTTATTCTCTCAAATTTAGTAAAATTTATCATTCTAATCTCCTTCGTCTGGATCTAATGGTAAAACCGTCATATTTTTTGGTTTAACCATCCAGAAGTTTCTAATTTCAGCTCTGTAGTTTTCTAGAATATCTTGCGCTTTTAAACTTTCAGTTTCATTAATATAATCCAATAATAAACGTTTTAAATACAAGCGCTCACGTTCGGTATCATCGGTATCAATTCGTAAAGCTTCTACTAATTCTTGATTCATTTTATCAACAAAAGATTTTTCAGGATCGTAAATAAATGCCAATCCACCTGTCATTCCAGCACCAAAATTAATTCCAGTATTTCCAAGCGTTACAACTATCCCACCTGTCATATATTCACAAGCATTATCCCCTGTTCCTTCAACTACTGATACCGCTCCTGAGTTTCTTACAGCAAATCTCTCCCCTACACAAGCTCTGATATATAATTTACCACCAGTAGCTCCATATAAACAAGTATTTCCACCAGCGGCAAACTCTTCACCTTGATGAAAAGGATTAATAATGATTTTACCACCATTCATTCCCTTACCAATATAATCATTCGCCGGACCATCTAAGAAAAGATTCATTCCTTTAGATAAAAATGCTCCAAAACTCTGACCAGCTGTTCCTTTTAAATGAATATTAATAGAATTATCAGGTAAACCCTTATCTCCATAATATTTAGCAATCTCACCTGAGATTAGTGTTCCAAAAGATCTGTTTGTATTACAAATATTAACTTTTATTTTAATTGCAGAAGAAGGATTTTCAATTGTTCTATGAACTTTTTTTAAGAGTTCTTTTTCAAATTTATTTTTATCATAAGGTACATTTCTTTCTTTTTGACAGGTATCAACTCCATCAATTCTTCGTAAAATATTTGAGAAATCAAATTTTTGGGCCATTTTATCATCAATAACTTTTAATAAATCACTTCTTCCTACAATTTCTTCTATGCTTGAATATCCAAGTTTTGCTAAAATATCTCTCACATCACTTGCGATAAAGCTAAAATATGAAATTAATCGCTCAACGGTACCTGTAAAATACGTTCTTAAATCTTCATCTTGAGTAGCAACTCCTACGGAGCACTTATTTGTGTGACAGATTCTTAATATTTTACAACCAAGAAGTGTTAAAGCAGCCGTACCAAATGCATAAGACTCAGCACCTAACATAGCAGCTTTTATTACATCTAAGCCTGTTTTTAATCCACCATCTGTTTGTAAATGAACAGATCCTCTTAAATGATTGGCTTTTAGTGCATTATGTGCTTCAGTAAGTCCCATTTCCCAGGGATTTCCTGTATGTTTTAATGAAGTTAAAGGAGCAGCTCCTGTTCCTCCATCAGCCCCAGAAATTACAATTCTATCAGCATACGCTTTTGCAACTCCTGCTGCAATTGTTCCAACACCAACAGTTGATACCAATTTAACTGTAATCTTAGCTTCTGGATTGATTTGTTTTAAATCAAAAATCAGTTGAGATAAATCTTCAATAGAATAAATATCATGATGAGGAGGAGGTGAAATTAACGTAACACCTTCAACTGTATGACGTAAACCAGCAATATAAGCAGTAACTTTATGCCCTGCTAATTGTCCACCTTCTCCAGGTTTTGCACCTTGTGCAACTTTAATTTGTATTTCTTCAGCTGAGCGTAAATATCCAGGAGTAACACCAAATCTCCCTGAGGCAACTTGTTTAATTTTTGAGTTTTTAAGTGTTCCAAATCGTTTAGGATCTTCTCCACCCTCACCTGAATTTGACATTCCACCAATAGTATTCATTGTAATTGCCATTGCTTCATGCGCTTCTGGTGATATTGAACCAAGTGACATAGCAGCAGATGCAAAACGTTTAAAGATTTCATCTAAAGATTCAACTTTTTCTAAAGGTATAGCTTTTTTATCAGAATTAAATTCAAAAAAATCTCTAATAAATTTTTTGTCTCGTTTTTCAACCAGTTCTCTTAACGCGTCAAAATCAGTTATATCTTCTTTAATTTTTGCTTTTTTATTATGCATTGCCATAAGTGTATTCGGACCATAATCATGGTATTCTCCGCCATCAATATACTTATAAAAACCACCTAAATCTAAAGGAAACATATGAGAATCATCATAATAGGCATTAAAATGAGATTTTTCTATTCTTTTTTCTATGTCTTCATAACCTAAACCAGCTAAATCAGAAAAACTTCCATCAAAACAGTCTTCTAGAATTTCATCACTTAAACCAATTAAATCAAATAAAGCAGAGTTTCTATAAGATGCAATTGTACAAATACCCATTTTTGACATGATTTTTAATAAACCACCATTTAAGGCTTTTTGCGTATTTTTAAGTTTCTTTTGCATGTCGTATTTATTAGTAAGGCGTCTTTCATGTAAAGCAACAGTAGATGCATACATCATGTATGGATAAATTGCTGTAACTCCATAAGCTAATAAAACAGCAGCCATATGAGGATCATATACTTCCCCAGATACTGCAATAAAAGATGCGCTGTGTCTAATTTTGGCTTTTAATAAAGCTTGATTTAAATATCCAACAACCATAGCCATAGGAATAATTTTATTATCTTTTGATACCGCTCTATCATCTAAAAGAATAATATAAACATCATTGTTTACAATAGAATAAATTACTTCTTTCGCAAGGTTTTCTAAGGCTTCTTTTAATCCCGTTTTAAATGTTGTTGAAAAACGCTGATTTTTATAATATTTGTCATATCTTGGTGAACTTTTTTCTCCAAAGGATACCAATACATTGTATTTTTCTTGCAT
>SPKZ01010091.1_pt1 | contig 23738 bp, 19 predicted proteins | sample 2456571 | NCBI WGS metagenome assembly SPKZ01 (sample SAMN11192286, study PRJNA482655) | marine metagenome | biome: ENVO:00000447; feature: ENVO:00000244|ENVO:00000211|ENVO:00000569|ENVO:00002023; material: ENVO:00002151; isolation source: ocean water from marine abyssalpelagic zone ... | reverse complement strand
CGGACAGCAAAGTCTGAGGGGTCACGCGGATCATCCCCAAGAGCTATTCATGCCTCTGAATTTGCTCAATACACGGCTATTCAGAAAACCCTAGACGCTAGCATTAATGCCGCTGTAGAAGATTGCGAGGTAATGTTAGAGTCTACAGCCCGAGGTATGAATCAAGCCTATGATATGTGGACTAACCCAGGAAACGGGTACAATAAGATATTCATAGGCTGGCACGAGTCGCCAAATTGCCTGCTGGACGAGCTACCCCCGGGTCTGACGGTGCCACAGGAGCTGATGGACGTCCAAGAGGAGATGGGGCTGTCAGATCAAGCAATCTGGTGGGCCACGGCCAGATTCCATCGTCGATGCGGATCTAACTGGAACCAGTTCTGTCAGGAGTACCCATGGAAGCCCGAAGTCGCCTTTGTATCCTCCGGTACACGGTTCTTCACTTCAGTGTACTTTACAGACATGAAACCGACAGATGGTCTGATCCGGTACCATGAGCCATCGCAGTACCGTCTCTATACTATGGGGGTAGATACAGCGACAGGATCACCTAATGGTGACTATAGTGCTTTTCATATACTGGATGTCACAATCCCCACGGATCCGTTCACTGTCTGCACTTTTAGAGACCGTATCCAAACTCCGGACTACGCCGAGATTGTTTGGCGAGAACTTAATGCATATAATGCGGTCGCAGTTATTGAGATCAATGGACCGGGATTGGATGTCCTCCAACGGGTTATGGAAAACAACTACCCATACATCTATCGCAGGCAAGTCTACGATAAAACACGCAAGAAATACATTGAGAAGATAGGCTGGCACACCTCAGGACAGCAAGGGGGTGGAGGCACCAGAACTATCATGCTGTCTCGAATGCTTACTCACGTGAGAGGGGGCCAATATATGGGCATCAATCTTAGTAAGTTCAAGATCATAGATCATAGGCTTCAAGAAGAGGTTAATACCGTCATATATACGGATACAGGTCGGGTAGACCACGACAAGGGCTGTCATGACGATCTTGTCATAGCTACAGCCCTTGCTCTTATGGGTATAGATCAAGTCAGCGAGGTTAAAGAGATAGTTCTTAGGAAGAAGCCTAGAAACAATGCTGAAGCTCTGAAATTTGAGGCAGATACCGGTCTGCTAATGTCAGAGCTAGGAGAGGGGTATTTCCAAGAGGAGAACAGTTTCTGGGATGGGGACCAAGACGCACCTCCAGGTGTTCCGTTTAGATCATTGACTTAGGGCCTCTTTGCATGTAATGATACTGCACAACTCCGGACTTGGTCCGCGTACTTCGCCGTCCTGGCGTTAAAAGGGGAATGATTATGAGCAGTTTCGTAGAGTCTTCTGACATGGATGCAATGCTTAACCAACTGGAATCGGGGCTTGGCTCCGGCGAAGGGGAATATCAAGAGCCGGATCCAGCGCCAGAAACTGTTGCGGAACCTCAAGAACCGTCCGAACTTCCAGAAAGCCTTGAAAAAGCCCTGGAACCTGTTGCAGACGTAAAAGAGCAGCCAGAGGTCACTAACCAGTATGATGGTTTTGTGCCCCGATCTCGTTTGAATGACACTGCTAAGGTAAGGGACGAGTGGAAAGCTAAGTATGAGGCGTTGCAAGCTCAACAGCAACCAATGCATCAACCAGCACCTACTCAACCCACACCTGTTAAAACTGACAGTATTGATCGACTTTTGCAGTCTATTGAAGGTTCTGATATAGATCCTGCCATAGCTCAATCAATGCAGCAAATGCAAACAAGCATAAATCAGCAGCAACAGCAGTTTGATGAGTATCAAGTGCGTCAACAATGGGATGCCTGGAACAGCCAGACAGATCAAGCTGTTGAGCACTTTAAACGTCATGCCAATATAGAGATCCCCCGTGAATTTATCATTCAGGGAATTAGAGGCAGCGAAGGCAAACTACATCCTCATCAGATTGCTGAGAATTATGTGAAGTTTGCCCGAGAAACAGCCGCATCATTGGGCGCACAGCCTAATACTGAACCGCAAGCATCTAGGAGGTCTGGAAGTACCAGATCAACTAATGCCCGGCAACAGACCAAACAGGCACTACAGTCTATTGGTAATGTTCAGGATGCACACGTTGCTGCCGCAGCTTTTTTAGACAACATTGATCTGTAAGAGGTAAAAGCCATGGCGGCTACACTTGCTACGTTTGCTGGAGTTCTTCAGCATTTTTATCTGAAAGGCGTCAATCGTCAAATTAATGACGAAGTGATGATCCTTTCTGAACTTAAGAAGAAAAGCATGGGTTGGGATGGTGATACCATCAAGATCCATGCGTGGACTGACCGAAATACTGGTGTGGGTGCCTCAGACGGCACTTTGCCTACTGCAGGTCAGCAGGGCTCGGTTCAGCTTACTGTTCCTCACGCCAATTTTTACGGCGTTTTTCGGCTTAACGGCGACGTTATTGCTTCTGCTCCTAAGCAGGGCAAACATGCGTTTCTGAATTGGGCGGAATTCGAGATGGATGGTTTGGTCCTTGATATCAAGGATCGAATGAATCTGTTGACGGTCTCGGGTGGTCCTGTCAAGGGGTACCTCAACCAGCACAAGGCTCAGCCACTGGCACAGGCCAATCAGTTGGTTGCATCGATCTTGACCGATGCTAGCGCTTTGGAACTGTGGGAGTACTCAGGTGATTTTCAGCCGTTTTTGACAGCTGTTCCTGGTACACCGGCAACGTGGATTCCAGTCAACCTTCGCCGGTGTGATACCGGTAACTTGGTTGATGTGACGGGCGCCCCAACTAACCCCAACACTTTTGTTGTGGGTGTAGATGAAGTGGGTGGAACCCTTTCTCTCCGTTTTGCTGCAGATAATGGGGCCACTAACCCGACTTTCACTACTGTGTCTGTCGCGCGTGGACATGCCATTGCAGTGGAGCTTAAGAATATCCAGGCTGTGGACTCTGCTGCGGCAGATCTTGGTGCAGCTCCTGGTGTTGGTGTTGGTGCAGTCCAGTTTCAGCCGCTTGGTATCTTTACCAACCTCAGTTCGGGCATCCATTATGGAATTCCCCGGAACGAGCCAGATCTGACTGCTGTTCCGCCTGTTCCTGCAACAGGACAAGAAAAACCGATCCTTCTCTGTAAGGTCCGGACTATGTCCACTACGGGGGATCACGGACGTATTCCGCCTACTATCCCGCGTATGGAACGAATGTTCAACATCGTGAACTTCGAGTCCGGCAAGCGTGCTACGTCTCTTTGGGTTAGTGTCTTCTTTAGTGCTGTGTATGTACAGCTTGGCATTGGTGTTATCAATGTCGATGGGTCCAAGGCCGGGAAACTGGATGTTGGCTTCCAAGAAGATGGTTACGCCTTTGGCCGTGTGAAAATGCGCACCAGTCGCCATATTCCTCAGGGAATGGTGATCTACTTCTACCTTCCTGCTTGGGTCACTGCCATCAAAGGCAAGGGCAAGTTCGCTGATATGGACGGATCCGTGTTCGATCGGGTATCCGGCTTTGATGCGTGGCAGGGGTACTGGCGCAAGTACTACAATATGGTCTGTCAGCGTCCTAACTCGCAAATGGTACTCGTGGGTATCACTTACAACTAATGTTGTTTGATTCTCTTATAATAACCATCATCCTGGTGATGTTATCACTGGGGTGTTGGCTATGCCTCTTGATAGAAGAAAGGCTTTACGACCGCAAAGGTAGAAAGCAGATCGATTATACAGAGGAAGTAGAGAGTATGCCCGAGATGTATAGGAGAGACTAATGATAGTAGAAGTAGACCAGAATATGGTCAATGACCCACAATACCGGAACGAAAGTTGGGGGGTGGGTGAACTAAGTAGGCAATCTATCCTAGGAGTTGCTAAGGCCACCAATGGATGGGGTGGAGCCACGAATAAGGGCGTTGTTTCCGAATTGGTTGGAAACGCCATAGGCGCTGGTGTGGAGACATCACATATAGATTATGTTATTCCTGCTGCAGCGTTAGTTAAAGGCGCCAAGCTAATGGCGTATGCCCTGTTTACGGACAGTGGGGCAGGCAGTGGTGATTGGACGTCAGAAGCCCGATTTGGTGTACAGTCTACGGCGCTAGCTAGTCGTATAAGCCTATTTGGTGGCCCAAGTAGGGTCTTGGCTATAACTACGTTGGTTAAGCTCACAGTGGAGCTTTTGGTAACTGAGGAAGGCAGCGTAGGTATTGGTAGGTATATAAATAAAAGTGAATTTCTTTTAAGTAGTGGCACTTATCCGTTGCCTGAAGTAGGGACACAAAAAGGTAAGTGGACTGGTATATCGACTAACACACAACAAGACCATATTCTGAGTTTCACTAGTATTTCTGGTGGGGGCGGAGCTACGGATGTAGTTAGTATGCTGGACTCAAGATTAGTGATCTGGAGGCCCTAAGTGGCATTGCACGGTCATAGCAAAGCTAGGGCTAGTCGTGCTTTTGGTTCGGATCAGTCGCTTCTTCGAAGGAGAAAAACCCAAGGAGAAGCGGCTAGATCTCAGCCGAAAGAAACGAGTAACCTGGGTGAGACCATACTTACACCTATTGGTGGGGCTGTTGGACTAGTAGCAGGGGGTGGGGCAGGTTTAAGTGCAGGTTCTAGCATTGGTGGAGGTCTTGGAGGCCTTTTTGATGCTGGTGCTACAAGTGACCCTGAAGAGTCAGAAGCTAAGGCCTTAGCTAACACACAGCGGCTGGTAGGGGGCGTATCCTCAGCAGTCAAGCAGGGTAAAACTACTGGGGCAACCCGCACCGCAGGCACTGAACCAATCATTTCGGATGAAGAGATAGATAAACGTCTCAGAAACCTCTTCATAAGAAGTGCGAGTTCATAATGGCAAAATCTAGATTTCCAGACAATCCACAAGGGTTGCTTGAAAGATCCCAAGAAAGTAAGGGGCGATATGAACGTATCTGGGATCTAGTTTCTGAGTTTCTGAGAGGCAATCAGAATACTACCTGGAATGATTCAGATCGTTCCTGGGAAGGACCTAAAACAGGAAGGAATAACAATACTGTAGTTGTTAACCGATTGCTACCAACTTACCGGGCCGCCTACGCCAGATTGGCTTTGGGGGTACCTGGGGTAGCTGTTCTTCCAGCGTCTGATTCTACAACTGATATCACTAAAGCACAGGTAGCTCAGAAAACTGCTATGTATTGGTGGCATCAGGAAAAAATAGCTAAGAAAGCTAGCCAGGGCAATAAGTGGCTAATTAAGTATGGGACGTATCTAATCCATACTTATTATGATCCGGGTGAGGGTGAGGATATCCTTAACCCTGAAGGAAAAGGTAACGTAACTTGTGCGTTTATATCACCATACGATATTTTCTTTGAACCAGATGTATCTGTGGTCAAAGAATCAGTATGGATAGCTATACGCAAGTTCTACACCAGAGAAGACCTTATTCGTCTGTATCCAGACAGTAAGGCTCAAATAAGTAAGGTACCACCATCTGGTGAGTCTGAACGCAAAAACAAGCTCTTTTTCAAAAGAAGTCCAGACGATCGTATAGCCATGTACGAATGGTATTGGAGAGACGGGCGTCATGCGATCTCAGTAGGAAAAGAGTTTATAGAGAAATCGTCTAAGTACTTTGATACTAGGTTTTTCCCGTTGCAGATAGTACACTATAGCGATATAGAGTACGATGTGTTTGCTCTTGGCATCATGGAGCCTTTGATACCACTTCAGTGGAACTACAATAAAGGAAGAACCAGAACTCTTAGGAACCTTGACAAGTTAGGCCATGGTAAGGTCTTGGTGCCCCGCGGCTGCAAGATCAACATGAGGGAGTGGAACGATAGGGCTGGCGGTGCACTACACTACAATGCAGCTGCCGGTAAACCTGAGGTTTGGTCGCCTAAGGTCAACATTCCTGCGGAGATAGACAATGTTGCTCGGATTCAGGCCGAGATGGACGACATTGCAGGCATTCACTCAGTGTCAAGAGGTAAGCAGGTACCGGGCATTAGATCTGGTAAAGCTATCAGCAGCCTGGCAGACCTAGATACTGCTGATATGACCATGACGCAAGACTCTATTGAACATGCATTTACTGATATGTTCATGGTGGCCTTGCATTTGATGGCAAAGCACTATAAGAAAGGTAAATTGCTGAGAATGTTCGATATTTTTGGCGATGCTATGTTTAGCGTCATTAAGGGCACAGATCTGATGACAGATCCTGATGTCCATATGATGGCTGGTAGTATATTCAAAGACGATGCAGAAACTCGACAATCCAAGGTATTGGAACTATTTGAGATAGGGTTAATTAGCCAGCAAGATGCGGCAGAAGCTATCGCCTTGCATCTTGGGGCTGACTCTAAGGTCATGAAACGCATACAAGGTATGCATCATGCCAAGTTCTTGCTTGAAGAGGGTATACTCAAGAACCACCCGATTACTATCCGAGTTACTGATGATCTGGAAGCGATTGATGCTGTATTCTCTGAATACATGAAATCTGATCAGTTCTATGAACAAGCAGAAGAAATACAGCTCTATATCGGAAACACGATATCTGCCATAGCAACTCACGGTTTGCCGGAAGAAGCATATCAGCAGGCGGTTCGGTTCACTAATATCTGGCCTCGACAGCCCGATCCTAGGGACCCTGCCAGCGTTGTGGCGACCCAGGGGGCTGCAGGACAGCAGCAGGTTGCTCAGCAACAGAATCTCCTGGCTCAGGACGCTGCACAGGTTGAGACTCAAGAGGCCAGAATGGGCCAACGACAGGAAGCGAACGTCAGCCCTTTGAATAGGAGACTGTAATGAACGTTTTCGAGGTAGCTACCCTATATAAAGGGTACGTTGATGAGGATAGCGCGGAATGGCATGAAGATGTGTTTCCTATCTATTTGAAACTGGCCTATGAGGACTTCAGAAAAGCCGTAACCCAGATAAACTCTTGGGTATATGCTACTGAAGTAGATATAGACATAACAGGACTAGATTACGATCTAGCATCAGCTGCTGTTACCATACTAGGCCCTGCACCTACAAACACCAAAATGAGTCGTTTGTTGGAAGTGTGGGCAGTTACTGGAGGTAGGGTAAGATACCCGCTAGAAGCAGCTTTAGGTCCTAGAGAGCAGTATAACAACTGTGCCTATCGACTACAAGGCACCGTGTTGAAATTCACAGCACTAGTGGAACAAAAGCTGAGGCTCTACTACTTACCTCAATCTACTGTGGATTGGACCAAAGTAACGGCAGTAGATGATGAGTTCATAGATAATTTCGATGAATATCATGAACTGATAGCTGTATATGCTGCTATACGTTATGGGGTGAGGGATGGGGGAATGCCTCGTGTCTTGGAATTAAAGCGACAAAAAGAACTAGAGCTAGAAGAACACATAACACATTTCTTTGGTGAGGCAGGTTCAGTCATAAGATCTACAGCGGATACCTTTAATACCTATGGCTAATTCCTATCAAGAAGTAAACGTTCTTTTAGACGGCATCCAAGCGGAACAACCATCTAATGGCAGTTTTGCACAAAACGTATTCTTCAGGAGAGGGACGCTAGAGGTACGTAAAGGATTTGGACAAGTAGCCCAGCTAGACACTAGTTTCGGAAAAGGTTTCTACAACGACGGGACTAAGTGGGGCTACAAGGAACACTTAGGCTCTTACCTATTTCTAACCGACTTTGGTAATTTTCAGGTAGTATCAGTATTCTTGGCGTTTATTAACTCCACGAATGCCAGTTTGAATAATATAGTCACTACTACATATGTAGTATCAATATACGATCTAGACACAAACACTAGGTGGGAAGAAGCTCTTTATAGACATACCAGTGAGAACAACAGAGAAAGGTTCATTATGCCTGATTGGCATGGACCTTATGAGAGCACTGTTGAGACGGACTATCAGGATTGGATAGCTGGAGAAGACAGCTCTTTCTTTTTCGAAGAGTATAGGGACATCCTTTTCTTCGGATCAAGTAGAGCGGGTACATTCGTGTACTACCCTAGCTTGTTCGGTAAAAACAGAATTAAGCAGATAGATAAGACCAATGAGCTTGACTGGTCTACTCCCTATGGTGAGAGCTCTATTGTATCTAAGGCTATTCCGTCGCCTGGTCTGTTCACTGAAGGCATAGAGTACTTTACCGACTCTGATTTCCCGAATCCCGAGACAGTCACGTATTTTGAGAACAGACTAGTCTACGCTTCTGGTAGGTCCCTGTTCTTCTCTGATGTGGGGCAACCCACTAATATAGCCGTAGATAACTTCATAACGCTGACAAACTCTCAAGAAGATATTACTGCTATAGTAGAGCATTATGGCAATATTATTATATTCACAGCATCAGAGACATGGCTATACCGTCCTTCTGTAGGTGCACTGGCTAGCCAAGGACGTTTAGATAAAGTCAGCAACGCCATAGGCTGTATAGACAAGAACGCTGTTACACGTAGAAACAGTAAGATAGTATGGTTGGATATAAATGGCGTCTATGAGATGTCAAACAACCTTATCATAGAAAAACTGTCAGATAAGATAGATACCTTCTTTAAGGATTTTATATCTAATCCGTTGACGTCATACTTTACGTCGCAAGGATTCTCTGGTTTAGACGGTGCACAGCCTAAAACTACTTTATCCTTCTTTCCCGGTAAGATCAAACTACAATATGTAGAAGACTTGGAATTGCTGCTAATATGTCTGCCAGGGCAAAATCATGCTTTGTGTCAGTCTAAGGGCGGTCAGTGGTCATTGTGGTCTTTTGATAGTATAGCTAGCGTAAAAGAGTCTTTCTCCGGGCTAACAGTAGATTCTACGTTAGTCACAGCAGACAATACTTTAATCACTGCGGATAACAGTACCGTTTCTTTGGGCTTCTCTCCTGTTGTAGGCATACAGGAGAACATACAAAACCCCTGGATACTGTCTAACAGGAATAAGTTTGTTTTAGTAGGATCTATAGACGATCAAGACTTATCAGACAACTCGCTAAAGGGCGGCGGTCCCAGAGTAGAGGAAGATACTTTGGCATCTTCTTACTATATACTCGAATATGGTAGAGGAGGTGCTTTAGATCGTAATATAGACGAAGAAGACAACCGCACTGTGGCGGGCAAGTATGAGTACAGCCCGCCTGTGTTTGTTGGCGATGGCGGTATATACTGGGAAAAACTGGAAAAAGTACCAGAAGGGTTTACGTTCCCTGGCGGACTGACCATAGCTACTGGGGGTAAATCCTTTCTGGTTCCTATAGAAGTAGTACCCAGAGAAGGAACTACGGTATTTGGCATTGATAGATACACTATTATCTTTAAGTTTGACAATACCCATTGGCGCCCTGTTTTCTTTAGCGGCACTGAAATTGATTTTATACTGCCTCCCGAAAGGCTTGCAGGTAAGGCAGGATTCAGTCAAGGTGCCCCGATCCCTGGTCTAGCTGAGGTACAGTGCTATAACAGTGGTGGAGTACCTGATATAACAGGTAATGAGATCAGGATCCATTGGGATGGAGCCACTGCACCAAACACGTGGCGTTTCTACCCCCACATGAATATAGGTCTAAATCAAAAGAATACTCTGATCTATATACCTATGCTACCAGCTGGTATATCTACTGAAGCGGTGTCCGGTATGGGCATTGAACCACTTACACACTTCTTAGAGGACAATACTAACTCCTTAGGAGCAGATCTGGTACCTACAGTTTGGAGTGAGTGGTTTTTGCCTTTTGGTGTGCAGCGTCGTAGGGACAACGTAGCGCAGTCGGTAGATTGGCTATACAAGAGCGATAATGTAGGGCTCAACGATGCTGGCCGTATTAAGGCCAGAGGCATATTGATTCGAGCATTATCGCACAGCAAAGGTACAGATCAGCAAGTAGTTGAATGGCCCTTGGGTATTTTGAATACTATCATAGGGGCTGACAGAAAAGAGTACATGTCTCAGTTCTTAGATTATAACGGAGACGACATTAAGAAGTTGTTTCCTGGTGTAATATTGGACGATGAAGGCCTAATAGACATAAAGTCCAGGTTTAAGAACTTCAATACTCAGCTACTCACCAAAAAGCTGTTTAACAACGCCGACATTGAGTGGGGTAGTAAGTCAGATTCTGCTGTTGGTAATTTCTTGATAGATGATGAAGATGTGTCAGAGTATATGACTTCTGATATCTTGAAAGGAAAAAGTTTTACATACATGATCTTTGGCTTCATGAGAAATAGAGGCAATAGGTTGGTATTTGAAAAGTTTACGACTATGTTCAGAGTAACTACTGATTCACGTCGTAGACGACAAGAAGTGGTAGTTCTGTAATGCCTGTAAGAAATAACATAACCCGGCTAGAGACTGATATAGTTGATAAGCAGATTGCCCAAGATAATGATGATATCATAGCCAGCTTGCGAGTATCTGCAGGATTCTTGAAGCAAGAGGGGCAGAGAGACAAACTAAAGCAACTATCAGCAGGGGAATATAACGGGTTCTCTATTATAGTACCTAATTCTCATTTTTATGGGCTTGGTGCTAGCACGGAACTAAAAGGCATTACCCGGCTAAATACAGACTGTTTCCTCAGTAACCTAGCATTTAAAGGGGCTGGCAACAACCCATCTATAATACTGAATAATAGTGTATCACGTCTAATAAACTGCACGTTCAACAAGAGTGTTCAAGACACCCCTAACTTTATACAATTAGTCGGGACAAGTCTTCTAATATTGATAGGGTGTCAGTTTATAGGAGGACCTACTACAGGCAGTATAGTTGACAACCCAGGCTTCGCTTCAGATGTCCAAGCCATTGGATGTATAAACAGAACTGCATACACCTATGGTAACGTAACCTTGATAGGTAGTATATAATGTGGTCTGCACACCCTAGAGTCATAACTGACGAACAGTTTACTGATGGCACAACCATAGATGGATCTCGTCTCCAAAAAGCCCTCAAGGACATGGAGACTCGGTTTAACAATATACCAAGAGGAGATCTCTCTACTCAGTGGCTACCCACCCAATTCATAGCCGGTTGGAGTCCCCAGAGGCCAGATCTGCCACGATATCACACGTGGCCATGGCATAGGTCCTTGAACTTTGAGCAAGATATCCTAATAGATGCTGGCGATATCGACAACGTAACCAACAGGCACAGAGAGAAGGGGTATCGCGTACCTGGTATAGATCCTGATTTCATTGAACCGGGGTTGCAACTAGCTGAAACACAACTTATATGGGATCAGACGTTCTTTTTCTCTGACCCCGTTATACTAGTAGATTGGACCTTGTTTCTGATTACTGACAGTACTCAAGTACTGAACAGGTACTATACTAATGACTGGACTTTTACAGGCCCGGACACCCCAGACGGGTTCTCTATAGGAGATCTTACCAAAGACTTGATCCTTAACATATCGGTAGACTCCGACTTAGACCGTGAAGATCGTTCTCTTGCAGATATAGTAGTTAAAAGATCAAAGTTTACTGTTGCATTACAGACTGTCAGTCAGATAGATTGGCCTGCTGCTGGGTGGCCTGATATGTCTACCCCGTATCCGGGCGGCCCGCCTCATGGCATTGTAGTTACTATGCCGTTGTACGTGCCTATACATCAGAGATCAAGAGTCCGAATGTCTATCGTAATACCTCGATACCGACCCTTGGTAGGATCTGGCTGGACTGTCAACCCATACACTAACCAAGTTGTAAACAACTGTTTGACGGTTCTGGAGCCATTAAGTGTCTAAGATAGAGCACAAGGACCTTTCTAGAGGGGTAAAGCTTACTGTAGATCATGTATATGATACTATAGAGAGTGCTGTAACTGAGATAAACAACTCTAATATAGAGAGTAATCAGTTAAAGACGCCTAAAGGATCATTTAGGCTTAATTGGCACTTGCCTTATGTCACCTCTGATTTTTTCAGCTTTACGGAAGATCCTGGGTTACGTCCGTTTGGTATACCTTTTTGCCTGTACCCTACGCAAGACGTACTTAATGTAGCCCCCGGTACACCTTTTACGTATGACATAGATAAGAACACTACTGAGGTGATCTTGTCAGAAATGCAGTTGTCATTCAGTCAAAGAGGTGAAGGGGCTTCTTTAATGAGCCATTTCCATAACGAAGCTGCCCCAACACCGTTGCCTGGAGACAGTCCGGATTCTGATAAGCTAAACTTTAGGGACACTATTGAGGCATATAACCTCAGTGTAGCCATAGTAGAGAAGCAGCAGAAGATATTCGTAAAAGACGAGATACTTAGGCCAGAAAGGGAAGTATTCTCTGTAGAAATACCTGCTGATGCTTTCATAGGCAAATCGTTTAGGTTCAACCCCTACAGTGTTTCAAACATAAACAAGGTCATTAACCCTTATAAAACCTATGTGTTCTACTTGTACTGCGATGGCCTATATGATAGGGCGAATACAGCTAAATTTATATCCTATGTCCTTTCCAGTATAAGTATAAGCTTAAAGTTTAAAACCCCTTTGATCGCTAGGGATGTGGACGATCGTCCAGCTACTGAGGTAGTGAACATACCTCTAAAACACCAAGGTACAAAAGAGAGTCCTAGTGTTTTTGTAGGTACCCCAGCTCCAGGCAGTTCTATACTGGCTCAAGGAACTGAGGGGGTGTCTACCGCCCTTTATGAGATAGATCAAGTCTTTAGAAAGAAGATGAAAGGCGGGTATACTGAGTTCAGTGAATCACCACCTAATCAGGAACTGGCTGATGATGCTTGTTATGAAATAATCGCCCTTCCTTTGTTCGGTAATATAAGGAAGGGAGGTATTAGTGGGTTCAACTTCTTTGAGCAAGCGTACGCAGGATCTACACCAACCATACCTAATCCAGAAGAAGTACTGGGTGATAGGCGTATATGGCCTATCAAGTTCCCTTTTGTGGTCCACCATGTTGTTCTGGCGTGGAACTGGATGCGGTGGGTAGATGATGCAGGTAATGAAGCAGACAGAGTACATGGTGGAATGACAGTAGATTTGGAAGTAGGTATAGGTACAGGGATAATGGCCGATGATGTAGGATATCATGAGATAGCTAAGCTGTCTTTGGTTGATCCCAATAACTCTGTCACATGGGAGAACACTCTTCTTGATAGAGTACGGATTCATGATCTGAGTTTAAATGATGCTGTAAAGAGGGATTGGGAACTCCACTATGTTCCTTTGAATTTTAGTGTATTTATTGGTAAGGGCATATATCCGCAAGGAAGCCCCTTTTATTGTGGAAAAGCAAGGACCCCCACTGAGTCAAGATCCGGCATTCCTGTTATCGGTGGACAAGAGCAGTTCATTGAGGTTAGGATGAAGGTAACTAAGGGAGTCGGCTTGAACAATGACCGCATACTGACTGGCTATGGCGGTCACTTCGTTTACCTGATAGGTAAAAAGCACCTGGTGAAATAATGGCGATACCTTTTGATATTTCAAGACAAGGTGCAGCACAGGCCACCGCTGATTTTGAGGATGAGTTAAGGAGACGTCAAAAGTTCAAGGCGTCATTGGCTGATGTGACCAAAACATCCAGAGAAAACGTGGGCTTGCTTCAGAAAGGACAAGCTGCAGGTAAATCAGCCATACGCAACCAATCAGCACAGGCCCTGGCTGCCAGCACAGGGCAGACAGGTGCTATAGCTTCGGGCGGTGGTGCTGCAGCATCCATACGCCAGGCAGCCCTTAGTCGAGGGGGTCAAGAGGCGGGGTTTGAGGCCTCAACCACACAAGGTATAGCCGAAGCTAAGACCAGAGCTTCTCAGACGGCACTAGAAGAGCAAATAGCATTGCAAGAGATAGGTTCTTTGTCGGGACAACGACAAGAGAAGATATCTAATGCCACTGCTCAGTTGGACAAAATACGAGAAGATACTGAAGGTGGTATATTCTCCATAGGTGAAGATCCTGAGAACTTCTTAGGCAAAGTCAGGGCATTGCTGGTAGCTGAGGGAGATCCGATAGTTAAGGCGATTATCCGTCGTAGGGCAGTAGAGATCTTCGAAGAAGAATTCGGGGAAGAACTGGGTCAGCAATTGCCAGGTGGGGAACAGACAGTTGACACTGAGTTAGGCGGGGAAGATCCCTTCCTCTTCACGAGTATTTAAGCATGGGTCAGATACTCAGAAACGCAAGCATATTCAGTAGGTCTACGATACCTGGACAGCCTGACAGGCAAGTCATACGACCTAAAGAAGATCTATTGGGTAATGCCTCTAAGATATTCGGTCTGGCAAACGAGGTATTGACAGGCCCTATTGGGGGTCTATTAGCTGCTGGCATTGATGGCATTGATAAAGCAGGCAGGGACACGCCTAGTGTATCTACTGCTGACTTTTTTGGGCAAGCGGCTGCTGCGGGGCCCTCTGGTTCTCCCCCTCCTCAACAGCAGCAACTTGCCCCCTCTTTGTCCCAACAGCAGCGGAAGTTACCAGCACCTGGCGAGATCGGAATACCCTTGCCCGGAGAGCAGGTACAGACTCAAGACGAGTTATTGGCAGAAGCGGTACAGGCTGGACAAGATGCTGCGTTGGCGGATCAGACAGGACCTCCTCAGGTAGAACGCCCCTCTACGTCCCCTGTGACAGCACCTGGACTACCCCCAGAGACTTCTCCTGTCCCTGCTCCGGAATTGCCGATAGAGATACCTGAGAAGCGCATTGCTGGTATGGAACTGGCACAGGGACTGCCTGAGACGATACAGATAAAAACTGAAGGCGATGTCTTTGCTCTGGCGCCTTTTGCAGATACAGCAGCTAAACGGATGAAACTGCTTAATGCAATAGACGCTGTTTCAGGCACCTCACCTAGCTCTATTTTCGACCTTGTTACGGGTGGACACAAAAGTAGAGCTAGGCGAGAACTTTTAAAGATGTTCCCTTCTCCTGCATCACCCCTACAGTCAGCCAAGGTCCGTAATTTGGAGGCCAGAACGGCGAAAGCAATAGCTGACGCTCAGGCTCGCGGTGACATCACCAAGATAGAGGCCGAGAAGCTTAGGCAGATGGGGCCGCTGACCCGGTCTAAGATCGAAAAGGTTAGGGCCGAAACTCGGTTGATAATAAAGAAAACCAAGTTTCCGGGCAAGTTCCGCAGTAGGGGTGTCTCCATCTTTACTGGCAAACAGAAATTTGATTTTGCTGAAAGAGAAAGTCGACGTAAACAGAAAGAGGCTCAGAAGCTGGTGGGGCAGATCGATAAGGGTATATCAACCGCCAAGGCAGGACTAGCACAGCAAAAAGTAGCGGAAATAGTGCAATCCAATAGAGCTTTCGGTAACTTGCTGGAAATACCCAAGATACAAAAAGCCACCGATAAAGTCACAGCTTTTGAGAAAGGTTATGCATCACTTAAAGGCAAGAAAGACCTAACTCTCTTCATAGTTAAAGAGGCATTCCCTAATGTAGTTTCGGGCGTTGATAATGCAGCGGACTTTATGAAAGAAGTCAAGAAGGGAATGAAGGAAGCTAAGAAAAGCCTAAGGAACGTACGATCTGGTGTAGACAAGACTATCAGATCAATAACTAAAGAGCTTGGCAAGATACGCAGCAAGAGAGCTAAGCTTGCTGTTCAGAAGCGTATTTTTGAGGAAATCAAGCCATTAGCGGATACTAATAAAAGAAAGGCATCCAGAATACGGGCTGCTATAATAGATTGGGTAAGGACCCCTTCAGGCAATAAACTACGGAAAATACTGGGAGATCTAGAAGATCTGAGTATTGACGATTTTATGGAAATAGAAATAGGTCCAGGTAAAATGATCAGTGACATAGTCAGTTTAACTGTAGAAGCAAAAAAGGACCGCTCGGAATTTTTAAAGTTCGTTGGCGATGAGGAAAAAAAGTAATGGCTGATATCATAGTAAATTCGACGTTCGTCGGTAAGGCTGGCAATCAGCAGGTTGAGGGGCCACCACTCCCTAATACCATGACTATAGCCAGCGCCACTATTTCTAAGCGGCGATTCCTTAATGTGGTGCAATTCGCTACTATTAAGAACTTTGGGCCGGGCGTGTTGCGTATAGGATGGGCTAGCCTCCCCGCAGCAGACGCAGACGGCCCTGCTGGCGTTAATGGGGATGATGCGGCAGATGATAATAAGGCAGGGTTTTTTGAACTTGCTGTGAACGATGTGTTTTCACAGCCTGTAGAGTTCAAAGAAATATTTCGTAAGGCAGTTGGAGGGGCTTGCAGAATCACCCAATGTTACACCCTCAGTAACAAACCATCAGGAGCTTTCCCAGATCTATTGCCGGAAAACTTCTTTGACGGTGTACTGGGCGCTGACCCGGCGCTGACGGAAACAGTTACTCCATGAACTTTCTTAAGCGAAACATATTCAAACCCAATCTATCGGGTAAGAGCATGATTCCTGGTAATCTTACTGCCAGCAGTGGGGTTGTTAGGGATACAGGCCTTCAGTCATTACCATTGAACAAGTCTATTTGGCTTAATGGTGTTGATGAAGTGATGATATGCATAGATATACCTGCGTTTGATTGGCGTGCTGGTTGTACGCTTATGGTTCGCTTTTTAGCACCCAAGATACCGCCATCACAGACTTCTATGTTTATCACCATTGGTGATAGCGCCCAACAGTTTGCAGTAGGTATCAGAACGAATGGGCAAATATACGCAGGCAGAACGGCCGCTGATAATTCTACATGGGTCGGGATAGGTGGGGACCCTAACTTAGTTAGCAATAACTGGAAGACTCTGATAATACGTAGCTGGGCTGATGGCGGACAGCAAGAGTATATAGCAGACATTTATGAGCAAGGGGGCGTTGGGAGATCTAGCAGGCCACACACCTCTACAGCTCAAATACCTGTATTTACAACAGATCGTATTGGGTTAGGTGCGAAGATAGTAAATAACTTTCCGCCTTTCTTTATGTTTACCTCGCTGAGAGTATCTGACCTAGCTTTCTGGGACACCCTACTAACTGATGATCAAGTAGAAGATGCCCTTAATGAGGGTAAAGGCGCGGAGTTAGGTAGCTTAGCACCCCCTCTGTGGTGGCCAAACATACTAGCGGAAAATAACGAGAACAGCGGATCTTTTACGGGCCCATCACAGGAAGGTGACTTACTTCCACGTCCTGGGTTCGAGCCGATGACGGTAGATGATGGTCCGGATAGATTCCCTTCTGGCCCTGTTCCTCTGTATCTATCAGCTGTTCAGAATCAATCTATAGGCGTTGGGGCTAACGAGGTACTTCAAGGATTAGATGTTACAGACGTAGCATCCTTTGGATCTGGTCCAGGTGCTGGCGTTGGATCTAAGAGACTTCACAAGTACAATGATGGGTTGTTCGATAATGACCCACCTGCAGCGTTTTTGAACGTAGTAGACGCCGCTGTGACACAAGCAGCCAGCACTGCGGTAGATCATCTCGGAGATGTCAGCTTCATACCGAACAATGGGGCTATCGACGCTGGTTTGCGGGACGCTATAGTCTGTCCAATGCTGAGAGGTACTCCTGGAGGGGACGGTGTACTATCTCTGGTTGATCCTACCACTTTCCTGGTTACCTCAGCCTTCAAGACAGGCGGACCGTCAGGCGGTTTTGGTGCAGCATATTCATTCCTAGGGTCTGCCTGCTATTTCTTCTTTGACGAAGGTTACGGTAGTTCTACAGAAGGTGTACTAGCTTGTGGATCTGCCAGAATCTTCGTCACAGATATACAAGCTGGTGTACCTGCTCTTTTGAGGGACTATAATGCTATTAATTCATTCGAGCTAGTAGAGGGGGTAATACAACTTACCAACTCAAATGTTCTTATGCATGTAGCTTTTAGTACCAACCCAAACGTACCTAATGGCCTTTATGAGGCTGACTTCTATCTGTCCAACAGAATACGCCTACTTAGGCGGTGGGAACTAGATTTACCCCCAGTAGGTCACTTTGAGGGCATTTCCGTTAATGCCGCTGGTACTGGGGTGTGGCAAGGCGAGGGAAGTGCAGCAGTAGAGTATCTGCTTGAAAACTTCTCTTTGAAACCTATGAGATCAACGTGGTAATAATATGCCTATTGTAGACATTGGTGCAGCACCTAATGATGATACGGGAGACCCACTCCGCGTAGCTTTTGATAAGATCAATATAGAGTTCTCAAACTCTGCGGGACTAGTTGCAGCTAATGCAGCGACTATTTTGGCATTGCAGGCTCAGCAAGGAGCTAACACACTAGCCATAGCAAACAACGCTGCTAATATTGTTACGTTATTTGCCAATGATGCTGCATTGCAGGCTCAGCAAGGAACTAACACACTAGCCATAGCAAACAACGCTGCTAGTATTGTTACGTTATTTGCCAATGATGCTGCATTTGCCCTGCAAATTGCTGCCTTAAATTTGGTCACCGCAGCCTTGCCTGTGTTCCCCGAACCTACTGCTATTAACAATATAGTGGTAACAAACGCCAGCGCGACATTCCAGAATCACCTAACTTTCACATTTAACACCCCAGTGTTCCCTGCTGAGTATCTACTTTTCTATTCGTTCTTGTATAACTACAACGACACTTCAACAAACTTTGAGGCTCAGGTAGTTGAAGGTGCCGCTGTGTTATGGTTTGGAGAGAAAGAACCCAAAGACAGTGCGGGGAACGATCCGGTAGGTACTAATTCAGATCAGAAGATTCAGATATCTGGAGTAATTCCCATAACTAGTATATCTACAGCGGCTAGGACATTCAATATTCGCTACCGTGGCGAGTCTGGGGGAACTAGCGCCTCTATGTGGGGTTCCCGAATGACTATTATGAGAGTGTCATGAAATACTTTTTACACTTTATAGTAGCTTGGTGGAAGTCACTTCCTGAAATATCAGAAGGTGTCAAGATCAAGTCAGGCCCTGGCTTCAAAAAGAAAAGAAAGCGTAAGAAAGACGAAGAACCTACTGAGATAGATTTGCACGAGTCTGTCACGCATACTTGGAAAGGCGCTCATAGAGTCCTGAATAAGCGAGGCCTGTCGGTTCACTACACTATAGCTAAAGACGGCACTATTCGTCAGCATGCAGACCCCATCAAATACTACTGCCTTCATGCTGGGGGTAAACACAACAAGAACTCCGTAGCTATCGAAATCATTAATCGTTACTATGGTAAGAAAGGCGCTGAGGGCGTCATTAAAGCTGTATGGGCGCATAAGAAGTATTACAGGTTACCTACCCGTGCTCAGTGTGAATCCACTTGGAAACTACTCCAGTGGCTTGACATCCAGTTTGACACAAATCTTTTACAGTGGCCTTCAGTAAAAGTGTCTGGCAATCGATTCAAGTGGGGTAGGATGAAGGAGATAGAGCTTGATCCTGGGGTCAAAGCTCACCATCGCTGGCATCATGCAGATGCTCTCTTTATCGAGCACTGTACTTTGATACGTCACTTGGGCTACTCTAAAGATATCGCTTATGACTTGACTGTCACTCACGCCTCATCTGGTGACAGGATTACTGATTTGCCCCCTGAAGTGGAGAGATAGATGTACCCATTGTTAATTATTGCAAGCCTCGGTCTAGCTGCCATTACTGTGATGACTTTCCTTATGGGCATTGGGGTTATGAATATAGAAGATGGGGTATTTGCATCAACTTTAAGCGCTATTGTTTTACTTGTAGGTAAGGCAATGACAGCAATGGTATCGAAAAAGAAGGATAAGAAGGATAAGAAAGACAAAACCAATGTACTTATAGTACTAATAGTTTTGTCATTGTTTGGTGGCTGTGCACGCCTTGTGAAAGGTGATAAAGCTTGGATGAATATCAAGATGGGACCGCCTTGCAAGATCGAACTAAAAGTCGATGGTGAGACGGTTCAAAAAGTCGAGGCCACCCAAGGATGTAATATTACTGATGTGAGGTTGAAATAATGGCCCAAGATGAGCGGCTCAAGAAAGCCATAGAGATAGGTCTTGAGATAGGTATGGGGGCACTTAATGACGCTGTGCCTGGTATACCTGCTGGGGCTGCTGTAAACGTTCTGATGATGGGTTTCATGGCATTACTCAAAGAATTGGGTATTGACACCGCCAGCATCGAAGTAAAAACCAAAGAGATTGAGATCCACATAAGCGACTGAAATGGCCAAAAAACCAGAAAAAGTCATTGATACAGGCACTACTAAGATAAAGGCCAAAAAACCAGATATTGATACTGGTATTACTGTCATATCGGCTAAAAAGCCCCCAAGTACAGAAGTCTTTACCTTAGAGCCTGAATTAATACACGTAGACCCTAAGAAAACTCAGGGTTTGGGTTCTTTTAACGAAGGCATAAAAACACCAGAATTTGCCAGCCTTACCGATTTTTGGGCTGCTCGTAAGAAACTTAGCGAAATCAAGAGAAATTCGTCCACTAAGCGATTTGAAAAGTCGATGGTGATTAAACAAGCTCTCCGCGATATCAAGAGCGAAACAAGTGGCGTAAAGAAAGCAATGCTTCGCGTAAAGGTGGAGAGGCTTGAACGAGATTTAGATGATTTTGCAGTAGAGCATGATGAACTCATAGAAATCAGCCGCAAAGACCGAGACACTGCCAAAAAGAAAGCAGTACTTCATAACAAGATAGGCCTACGCAAAAAAGACATAAAGGCTTTTGAAAAGAAGCTGAAAGACCCAAAATTTGAATCTGAAACAAGGGCACGCTTTAAGAAAGGGTCAGAACTTGCAGCGGCAGATCCAGCACTTAAAGAGTTGCTTGAGCCGCGTAGCAGCTCTGTGGGGGTAAGGGCCAGACAACGGCGTCGGACTGAGAAACCCCCAGAGAAACGTAATCAAGACTTCCTAAAAGGCATGACAGCCTTTATAGACGCGTCTAAAGATATATCTGACGAAGCTCTGGCTAAGTTAATTGGTATTGATGCCAAAGCAACTAACCCTGTGTTCAGAGGTCAGGCACTTATTAGAGAAGCCGAAGACGCTATAGATAGGGATACACTAAACGATATAGCTTTTGTTGAGAAGATAGCAGAGCTAAAAGCTTTCCATAATGTACCCCTTACGCCTATCGAGAAAGTAAGAGTCAGTCAGGTAAAGCGTTTCAAGGAAAGTAGAGGCCTTACCAATATACCTGATGTTCTTGGCCCTGATGTCATAGGTTCGGGAGATCCGTCCACACTGGCTCAGGGGAAGATAAGGATTGAGTCAGGGCCCGAAGAAGGCGATGTCACCACCATTGATGTGGGTAGAGGTCCTGAGCTACGTCCAGATGAGATAAAGCCTAATCTTACACCTGGTGGTCGCCTAGCTGGTGGTCAGCATGTACAAGTCGCGTCAGGGTCTTTAGGGCCGTTCAAGAAACCACTAGGAGTGATACAAGGTCTCGCCTCTGGCATAGGTAATTTATTTGATCCTGACGACCCTTCCGTATCCCAAGCCCGGGCAGGTATAGCTAAGGACCGCGAAGCCCGCCTGGCCAAGGATCCATTAGATCGTCTCAATGAAGAGATCTTACAACTGGCCGCTGGGCCTTCTGAGCTGTTGGTGGGGCTTATCTTTCCAGATCCCTTTGATAGTGCGGATCCTGAGACTCAGGGTAAAGGCTTTGGAGAGGGTCTAGTAAGTGGTATCGCGGCTTCTATATTGGAAGCTTTCAATAACCCCCTTGATACAGCTAAATCGGCTCCTTTGACAACTGTCCTGTCTCTAGCTCCAATAGTATCAGCTGCCAAAGCAGCCGCGGTAGCGGGGTCAGTAAGTAAGCCTATACAGTTACTTGCTAAGTTACACGATTCTACCATCAAACCAGCGCTAAAACAGCTACAAGATAAGTTAGGGCTATCTCGAATAACTTCAGGTCTCCAACATAAGACCAGGATCAAGAAGCTCACAGATGATGTACTACTTAAGCCTGAGATCAAGCGAGGAGAACTAGAGTCCATAGCAGGACGCCTAGCAGCTCAGCTGGAAGGGCCTGGTAAAGAGGGTGTACTGGCTGATCTGAAAGCCGCTCTGAGTGACATAGACGCTGATGTTGAGATACAGAAGCTTCGTCAGCAGCATATGCCTGAGACAGGTTTGCCAGCTGATAAGATAGGCGCTGGTGATATTGACCCACAGTTGCTGGGGGCAGATCTCGCAGACTCTATCATCAAGGGACGTGTTCTAGACTATCAGATACCTGAACTCATACAAAGACATGCTGGGGCGCTTAAGCAAGCGCATATGAAACAAGTCTGGAAGAACAACAGAAAGGCCCTAGAAGGCATTGCTGCTGGTATGGTGGAGAAGAACAGCCTCTTCGGTGCCAGGACACTATCTGTGGAATCCCGAAACTTTCTTGGGGTACCCGATGGAGCACCCCCTGTATTGGTACCTACGTACTTTGATCGTGCTGTAAAGTACAGATCACTAAGCCAAGACAAAATGGCGTCTAGTGTCATGCAATTACAGCAAATGGCTAAAAGAAACAGTACCGCCAATAATCTGGAGTCTGGACTAAACAACATGCTGTCGAACGCTTTTATGCAGATGGTTCGACGTGGACAGCCAGTACCTGCTACAGTGGCAAAGGGCCTAAAACTCCTGACCAACTATAAACGTTGGCGGCGAGGCGAGATTACAGATCCGACGCTTAAGAGCTTCTATCGCGAGATGGAGAAGAACGGGCTACTTGACGCTACTGCCCTTATTGATGCTGAGTTAGGTACTGCAGCCAACTTGGTCAAAGACATTCCGGGTATAGGTCCTTTGGTTGACTTTATCAACACAAAGACCCCTCTAGGTGGCTTGTACGGTAAGCTTCAAGACTTCTACAGGCTTGGGGATAATATCTTTAAGCTTGAAGAGGCCTGGCATGTTCGTAATAAAGGCATAGCACACATGAAGTTGCTGCAGCCTGGTGAACATATGATCTTTGACCTCGGTAAAGGCAAGAGGTCAACTGTCAGTAAGACAGCTGATGGTAGCTGGGAGATCAACGGAATAGACAGCGACTGGAAGGGGGTAACAGAAATAGCCGGTAAACACGGTGTGACGTCAGCTCAAAATCTGTTCTTCGATTACCGCGATGTAGGCTGGTATAATGACTGGTTGAGATCAACCCCCTTACTTGGTTTGGCGTCTCCATTCACTACATGGCAGTTTAAAGCCATGGACATACCTGGATTCAAAAAGGGCCTTCTTTCGCGAATGGTAGAAATGCCAGGGTTTGTCAGTACCAACAGCAGAGCAGTATTGATTCGTCAATCTGTCGATGCTGTGGGGCTGTCTACTCGTCGCGCATTGATGGTATCTTCCTTCAGGAATGGAGCTATAGAGCACAAAGAAGAGTATCAGAAGTGGTTGTCGTTTGCGCCTGATGAGGCGAGATCTATGATGATCCGCGCCACCAGCAACCCCATGTGGCTGCAGACTAAGAGCACTGAGGCCTACAACTGGATGCAACCTGCTAACGCTGTGGTTCGTGCTATTGATGGCATTATATCAGGTGTTCAGGCACCTAGTCAGCAGGAGATAAAAGACCTACTATCTTGGTGGGAGAAGACAGATCAAGGCATAGCACCTGAAGCCCGTATGGTAGCTATGCGGAAGCTTATCTTGAAGAAGTCAAAGAAAGGCTTTTCGATAGGCGATGCATTGGATATGTTAGGGCTTGGTGGTGGTATGCTGTCAGGTGTACTAAACGAGCTGAACCTGACAGATATAAGAGCCGTTAAGCCGGAAAAGCTGTATGCTAAGCTAGCGTCTATGTTTGTGGGTGGTACCACAGCAGATCTTATCCGTATTGG
>SPKZ01021843.1_pt1 | contig 23766 bp, 25 predicted proteins | sample 2456571 | NCBI WGS metagenome assembly SPKZ01 (sample SAMN11192286, study PRJNA482655) | marine metagenome | biome: ENVO:00000447; feature: ENVO:00000244|ENVO:00000211|ENVO:00000569|ENVO:00002023; material: ENVO:00002151; isolation source: ocean water from marine abyssalpelagic zone ... | reverse complement strand
CCTCGGTCAGGCGCATTCCTCTCTGGAACACCAGGCTTTTTGGCAACTGAACCTCACCGATGACGCTGATACGCCGATTGTTCGTTCGGGGTACAAATAGAATGTCTCCCGGCCTAAGATAGATATTGTGTTTGAGGTCCCCGCGCATCGCGTCGGGGATGCTGACTGACAACGCTTTTCCCTCTCGGACGAGTCGGGCACCAAGCAGGTCGGCGTCGGGAACCGACTGGCCGTCTTCCATATACATGAGCGGCGCACCACCCCCGTGGACAAATAGTTCAACGAGTCGCGCACCCGGTCGAATTACGTAGGTTCCGGGTTGCTGGACGCGTCCCACAATAGTGGCCAGGTGTCCTTTGGCCTCCACCAGTTGGAGAGCGATTCGAGAGTGATGACTGTACTGGCGGTAGCCGGATTCGATTGCGGCTCGGGCCGACTCCAAATCGCAACCAGCTATGAGTAGCGGGCCAATGAGCGGTAGGTGGATGTGTCCGTCTTCGCGAACGGTGATTGTTCCCAATTCTTGGGATTCCGCCCCCAGCAGTTTCACTCTGAGTATGTCTCCTGCCAATAATTCGAACGGTTGTATCCGATCGTCTGAGAGGCCTTCAAGAGGGACGAGCGCCGCAACGAAATTTGGCGGTGGCGTCGATGGTGCTGGCGGGAGTCCGCTGCTGCACGCGACTTGCCATATCAAAAGAATAAAGGGGGCGAAGAGACAACGTAGTGACCGCATGTCTGACTGATTGGCATGGTCCATGCCAATCAGTCAGACATGCGACTACTCAAACAGTCTGAACCGCCCCAAGCCACCGACCGCGCCTCGGGTATTTTCGTTACGGGTGATGCGCCCGTCTCCGGCCGGCGTCCCGACGCCGAAAGGGGGAGACTTCGGGTATTTTGTGTCGATTCGTCACAGTTGGGTCCACGCCTCGGAAACGAAATACTGCGGTGGGCCGCTCTGGAGGTGGCGTATGTTCCGGCTGTTTTGGTCGTTGACTGTTCCAGCGTGTCTACGTTTGAGCCAGCTGGGTTGCGTTGTCTGTCGCGTCTTGAGACTTTCTGTACCCCTACGTGTCAGGTTGTTCTGACGGCTCTCTGCCCCGCGCTGGAGCGTGCTGTCCGGAACTTAGTACTTCACGACACGATACATGTTTTTGATTCCCGCGACATTGCGGAACTGTGCCTTGGTCGTGGTCCGTGATCGAGCCGGAGCATCAATTGCCGGGAGCGCCTGCCATCGCAGAGCGTCCAGGTACGCCTGTTGAGCTTCGCCGCATCGGACTCGCGCTCCTCGACTCGCAAGTCTGGATCGCTATCGCTACCGTGTTAGGTGGGGGGCTGAGTTTTTTCGGTTCGAAGTATCTGCTCAGTGTCCAATACCGGGCGGATTGCGTCGTTGAGTGGAAGCCGATTGGCGGCAACGTCGAGGAAACAGGGGGTCGTACTTTGGTGGAGAGTGTGAAGTTGCCGACGAATTTGGCAGCTGTGCGTACACGTTTGGACCTCCCGGTGACCTTGACTGCGCTTGGCGCGGCTGTGGAGGTTAGTTCGGCTAAAAAGAGTCGATTGATTTCAATTAGCGCAGTACAGCCCGATGCCGAATCGAGTCAGTCACTCGCGAATGCCGTGGCAGGGCAGTTTGTTACCAGTCGCGACATGTTGAGGAGGGTAGTCCTGGAGCGCCATGTCTCAATCGTACAAGATGATGCGAGGAGGGCTGGCGAGGTCGTCGGTCTCGCGCGCGCCGAATTGGATCGTTTCAGAAGAGTGCATCATCTATTGGACTTTCGTCTGGAGCGTGAAAAGACGATGAACAGGTCTGTGCGCGCCTCGAACGAGGCAGAAATGGCAATGGCCGTTGCTTCCGGGGAGACCGCGCGTCAGCGGGCATTGGCGAAGGTGGCGAAGGGGCTAACTCAGCGGGTGGTTCAGAACGAAATCGAGACAGATCTACTCGGCCGAAAGCTAGATGAAGCTCGAGCGAATTTGTTGGAGGCCCGCGCCAGCCACACGGATGCGCACCCAGTCGTGGAGGGTTTGAGCGCAAAAGTGCAGAAGTTGGAGGTTGGGTCGCTGGGAGCATCTCCTACCACCATGCAAAGAACCTGGGGCATCAACACTCAGTGGACCCACGTGCAAAGTGAAATAACCGGAAGCGAAGCCAGCCGGGATGCGGCGAATGCGCGGCGAAACGTCTTGGACGCGAGTGCGGGATCGGCCGCCGAGCGACTGCGATGGCTGAAAGAGATTGAGCCCGAGTACGAGGCGTTGAGCTTGCGCCTAAAGTCTTTGGAAGCTCACCACGAAGTTCTCATTCGTGACCTGGCTCAAGCTGTTGACGCGGCTGCGCACGCCAACAGTGGGTTAAGCGTCGTTTCTCCTGCTGAGCGCCCGACGAATCCGAGCCATTCGTCGAAACGGCTCGCGTTTACAGCAAGCGTGGTCGGCAGTTTTGTTTTGGGAATTTTGATTGTACTGGCTAGGTGCCTTCGTCGTGGCGCCTGCTACGTCGCCGCAGAATTCGCCTATTGGTCGAATATGCCCGTGTTGGGAGCGACGGGTTGGCCGGCGTTGGCTCTGCCATTGAAAACGGTGGTCGAGCCGCTACTGAGTCAGGCGGCTGGCATCCACCGGCTGCTGCTGGTTCCGGGATCCGCGGTAGATGTCGGTGCAACGCAGCGCCTGGCACGAGGGCTACGGTCTCATCTCGCCAGGCGCACGGTGGTTGGAAAGCCGGAGATCCGCGTGGGCGCGATCGCCGATGTTGTCCACACACTGCCGAAGCTCCGAAATCAAGTACGGGAGGCCAATATCATTGTGGTGGTCGCGACATCGGGCGCCCACAATGCTTTCTCGCTTCTAGGTTTGCGGGATCGCCTTGGGGCTCAGCAGGCTGTCGCGGTGTTGGTCGTCGGTGTTGGCGTGGAGCTTGCAATGTGTGTGGACCGGGTTGGCGAGGTCGATGAATTTTGGTCGGGCGTGTCTGGCACGGTGCCAGTCAAGGGAGCGGCGACATCGGAGGGGTAGCAGGATGAATGGACTAGCAACGGTCACAGAACACGAATTCACGGGGGAGCGGACGAGGAGCTTGTCGGTCGGTCTAACACCTCCGGACAGGAGCCTCTTGGCGCGCCTCTGGGTGCTGGACAGGCGTGCGGGCGTACGGCGTGCGGTAGACTTGTTCGCAGCGGCCGCCGGGTTGCTGGTGCTCGCCCCGCTGCTGGTGCTCGCGGCTGCGGCGGTCAAGCTCACGAGCAAGGGCCCCTTGTTTTACGGCCATGAGCGTTTAGGTCAGCATGGTCGAGCATTTCGGATGTTGAAGTTCCGAAGCATGTTTGTCGATTCCGACCAACAGAAGTCCCGTCTTGTCGCTGAATGTATGGACGCTGTGAGTGGTGTGCGCTTCAAGCTTAAGAAGGACCCGCGGATCACGACAGTGGGTCGCATACTCAGGAAGTTTAGCATCGACGAACTCCCACAGTTATTCAACGTTTTCGTCGGCGACATGACACTGATCGGGCCGCGGCCCCCCGTGCGCGAAGAAGTCTGTCTCTACGATGCTCGCGCCATGCGTAGACTCGAAGTCCCACAGGGGCTGACGTGCTGGTGGCAAGTGAAGGGCCGTAGTGATCTGAGCTTCGAGCAGCAGGTGGCTCTGGACCTCGACTACATCGACCGAGCGACTGCAGTGGATCAGCTGAAAATATTATTGGCGACAGTTCCCGCAGTTCTGTTTGGACGGGGCGCGTACTAACGATGAGGGCTGCGATTTATCAACTGGGGTCGGGGGAGCGCCCCGCGTTGCTCGGAGTTGCCGGGCGCCCCGTCATCGCGCGGCAGCTCCAGTGGCTTCGCGATTGCGGCGTCGTTGAAGTCGCCGTCGAAATTTGTGCCGATGCAGAGTGTCTCAGCTTGGCGCGCTGGTTGGAGTCGCGTGCGCTCGGTCTCGCCGTCAAGTTTGTGTTGACGAACGTTCCAATTGGTCCAGAGCAGCTGATGGATCGTGCCGGCTGGAGGGGGGAGAGAGTTTTGACCATCGGTGCCGATTGCGTGCTTGGAATTGTGCCGAAGGAGATCCTCACGCTAGCGAACGGGCCGGTACGTGTGTCCCCATGGGTAGAGCCTGTTGGCGGAGTGTTGACCGCGTCTGCGTATGTCTACGACGAGTCGAGCGGGGAGGCGGGTTCAGATGTGGTGACAAGCGGCTGGGGAGCGTCGATTCGTAATGCTCTCTCGGCGCACCAGCTCGGGCGGGTGGTGTTGTCCGGTGCGTTGATTGGTTGGCTACCCAATGCCTGGCGCATGCCGATTCACGCAGCGGAAACATCTCCTGGAGTGTGGGTGGCTGCCAGCGCAGTCGTCGCGGAGGGGGCAGAGCTCGTCAGCCCCGTCTTCGTGGGCCCCGACTGTTATGTCGCGGCGGATGCGACAGTCGGCCCGGGCGTGGTTTTGGAGGAACGAAGTGTCGTCCAAGCACGCTGCGATGTGCGGGATTGTGTATTGCTGGCCCGCACCATATTGGCACCAGCGCAGCGTGTGTGGGGATTTGTCCTTGGGGCCGATTCCCTGACACGGCTTCGTCCGGCGGCTGCGTGTCGTACACCCCCGGAATTGCTCGTCGGGATTCGCAGCGAATCCCGCTTGCGCTTCCGACTGGCAGGCCGCATCGCGGCGGTATGCATGGTTGCGTTGTTGGCGTGGCTGGCGATGCCGATTGCGCTCGCCGAGGCGCTCCGCGGACGGGCTGTGTGGAGGCGACGCTCGCCTGTATATCTGCCGTTGTTGGCATCAAAGGTCGGGTTGCTCGCGTTGAGCGGGCGCCTTTGTGGAGTGATTGCCGGTGACAGAAGTTTGGTCGGTCTGCGACATCGCTTCCGTGACAGTGCTGTGTCGGACGCGTTGCAATCTCAAGCGGCGCTGGCCCCGCTCGGCGCGCTTTGGATCGACCGAGGTCTAGTGGATTCGGCGGCTACGGCTGTGGAGCGTGCTCGGGACCTCGCTTGGTACGCGACCTTTAAGAGTGTGGCGGTGGACTTCGGATTGTTGCGACGGTCGATATTTTCGGCGGAGGAGCGGGGCAGGGACGCATGATAGAGGTCTTTCGGTCTCGGCGCGCCCGGCGTGTTCGCCGAGCGATATTGCGGCTGCGCGCCGACCTCCATGCTGTCGATGGGTCTGGGGGGGGCGGCGAGTGCATTAATTGGCCAGTCGTGCTTTTGGAGCAGAGCGCGTGGGTGCTTGTCTTGCTCCGCTCCGGAGATGCTTTGTTCGAACTGACTGGGCGAACCTTCGGAACTCGTCGATTGTTGCGCGGAATGTTTAGTATCGATATTTGGACTTATGGGATTGGTGGCGGGCTACGAATGCCGCACCCGTTCAATATTGTGATTGGTGAGGGAGTCGAGCTAGGTCGTCGCTGTCTTGTCTTGCACAACACTACGGTCCAACGAGGTGCGGGGACGATCGTGTCGAGCGATTGCGTGCTAGGCGCCGGAGCGACCGTTCTCGCAGGGTCCGTTATCCAACGGCGAAGCATTGTTGGGGCGGGGGCTGTCGTTCACGGTGCAGTGCCTGAGGGGAGCGTCGTGATGGCGCCGGGGCCCATCATCCAGAGGAAAAGAAATGAATATCAAAAAAATCGCGATCGGGCTTGGCGGAACTGACCTCGGTCGTTCGGGAATTGGTCGGTACGTGCGCTCTGTGCTGCCCGGGTTGCTCGACGAACTCCGGGGCAGAGGTATTGAACTCGTCGCCATCGGCACTCAGGCGGAGTTGGATGCGTACCGTAACGATTTGCGGGGGGTCACGCAGTTTCGGTTAGCGGACGTGTTTGAAAGCCCGGTGGCGAGCGCATTTTATTATCTCGCATTCGTCGGACGAACGGCGAAACGGCTCGGGGCGAATGTGCTGCTTCTGCCAGCGGCGAACCGCCGGGGTCCACTCTGGTCGGGGATTCCGACCGTGGGCGTGGTGCACGACTTTGCCCAGGGTCATATCGCCTACAAATACGATCCTGCCCGGATGTTCTATGCTCGCCACGTCTTGACCTCAATTTTGCGCAGCCAGACACGGCTCATAGCGGTTAGTCGGGCCACCAAGGCGGATGTCGAACACGGCATCGGAGTGGCGGCAGACGTCCGCGTCGTGCCGGCGGGCGTGGACATTGCGAGGTTCGCTCCTGTCAGCGGGGGCGTTGCCGAGCAACTGCGGACCGACTACGGGCTGGAACGCGAATACATTCTGTATTTGTCGCGACTGGAGCTCCCGGCGAAAAATCACCTCCGCCTTCTAAAGGCGTTTCAGAGGAGTCGCTTGGGCGAGACGCATGATCTGGTCATTGCCGGAGAAGACTGCGGCGGGGCTGCTGCGATCCGCCGGGAGATTGGAGCGTTGGGGTTAGAGAATGTGAAGTTGTTGGGGTATATACCCGACGAGCGTGTGCCCGCCCTTGTCGGAGCCGCTGATGTGGTGACGATGATGGGGCTGCGGGAGGGGTTCGGATTGCCAGTGTTAGAAGCTCTCGCATCTGGGCGCCCGGTGGTGGCGTCGAGGACGGGCGCCATTCCTGAGGTTGCGGGGAGCCTAGGAGTCCTTTGCGACCCGCTTAACGTCGGGGCGATTAGCGACGCGCTAACGAGAGCGGTGGAGGATGACGAATATCGTGGTCACGTCGAGCGAAATGCCCGTCTTTACGCCTCCCGTTGGCAGTGGCGGTCCACATCCCGGGCGCTCGCGGATCAGTGCGTGGCGGTGGGTGCCGTTGCGTGATGGCCCCTCATCTTGTGTCGCCCGAACGGATGGCAAGTGTGTTCGTTATTTCGGGCCGTGTCGATTGTAAGACGCGAGCGCAAGCGCTAGAGCGAATTGTCGAGCCGCCGGGCAGGTTCGGAAGAATGATACACTTTGCACACGCTCACTGCCTTAACGTCGCTCGTCGCAATGAATCGCTGCGCGGTCATCTTGCTGCCGCGGATGATGTGTTTCCCGACGGCGCGGGTCTTCGCCTTGCTGGACGATTGCTGGGGTTTTCTGTTCCCGCAAACCTTAACGGGACTGATCTGCTTCCGGATTTATGTTCGTCCGCTGCAGTGCGTGGAATCCCGCTATGCTTGGTTGGCGCGGCTCCAGGGGTCGCGGCCGCATGTGCTCAGCGCCTAAAGAAGGTGCATGCGGGTCTAGCAGTGCCTATTGTCGTCGATGGATTTCGGAGTCACGACGAGTATTTGAATATAGCGGAGCAGATTCGGGATCTGGGCCGGTGCATCGTGCTGGTCGGCATGGGAACGCCGCTCCAGGAGCGTTGGGCCTGGCGATACCTAGGTGGCGCTCCCGGGACGACGGTCGTTACCGTTGGCGGCCTGTTTGACTTTTTTTCGGGCCGTGTTCCACGCGCTCCCCAGTTTTTGAGATCCGCGGGTTTGGAATGGACTTATCGATTATGGCAAGAGCCTCGTAGGATGGCCCGTCGCTATCTCGCTGGGAATCCACTTTTCGTGTTGCGAGTATTGAAGCAACGCATAGAGTCCGGAGGCGCGGGCAGCGCGACTAACGAATTGGATAGGATCCCTCATCGGAACACTACACATTCGCCGACGCTAGTCCGCGGAGCGGCAGGGCCAGGAGGGTCACTGAATATCGATAGATCGGGGGCCTCAGCGTCTCCCGCCGATCGTAACGGCTCAGCCCATTGTGGGCTAGCACAGCGTCGGATATTCCGGACCGGCACGTCCGATTGCGAGGACGGTGACATGAGCTAGAATATTGTGGGGGGTCGGGGGCGAACGCGCAGCTCTCATAGCCCACAATGGAAAAGCATCGTCATGAGCACCGCAACGTTACGCCAATCGTACCCGCCGCCTAGCCAGTACGTTCCCGTGATTCGGGTGCACGAGCTGCTTTCAGAGAAAGGCGACAAGGCGTGTTCGATAGATCCGAGTGCGACGGTATACGACGCGGTCGAGTTGATGGCGGATGAGCGCGTCGGAGCGCTTCTGGTGATGGTGGACGGTGTGTTGAAGGGCATCGTGAGCGAGCGGGACTATGCGCGCAAGGTGATCCTCGATGGCCGAGCTTCGTCGGAAACCCTCGTCTACGAAATCATGACGAGTTATCTGATTACCGCGTCGCCCGAGATGGAGGCTAGAGAATGCCTCGCGCTGATGACTGACAACGATATTCGACATCTGCCGGTGCTCAATTCGAGCGAAGAGGTCGTCGGCTTGTTGTCTGTGCGCGATGTCGCGAGTGCGATCATGCTGCAGCAGAATCGGCTCATCGAAGCGCTTGAAGCTCGATAAGCGCCTGTCCACACTGATAACCGCCCCTAGGAACGTCGGTGATTCCCTGGATTGGAGTTTCTGGCTTCGGCTTCTTTCGCGTCCTCGGCGGTAGTATCGACGACCCGCACTCGATCGCGGTCGGCCGACGTCTGTTGCTCCTCATCGAGATCGCCCTCTCGGCGCAGTTGCTGGATCCATCGCTCGCGCGCGTCGCCGAGGGAAGCGGAGCCCTGTTTGCCCGCGAGACGCAGGGTGGTGGCGGCGCCTCGTAAATTGGGAGTGGTAACGGCCGCCATGAGAGTGAGCAGGGTTGGAAGGATGACCTGCAGAAAGACGACGACCGTGATCTGAGCGATGGTCATGCCGACTTGGATGCCCACGATAAATAGGGTGCGAACGAGCCCCGGTAACAGCTCCAATCGCGCGTCCGAGTTACCGTAGGCGCGGGATTTCCGGTGGTGCCAGCTCAGCCAGCCCCGCCTTCGCCGCAATTGGCTGCGGGGGCGAGCGCCGTCCGGGTCGCCGGGTGATTCTTGCCGAGGCGGATCGGCGGGGGAACTGCGGTGAGAAGGCGCTGATTTCAGTTCGCCCTCGATCAGTGGAAGTATCCGTGCGGCACGCTCGTCGGGGTTGGGGGCCAGCATCTGTATGAGCACTTGAACCAGCCATTTCGGGACGCCGCTGCCGAGGGATGCCGTCACGTCAATGGCCAAGCCCCTGTGGGGCAGGTCTTCGGGCTCGGTGTTCGTCAATAGCGACAAGGCGGTCGCACCGACCGAGTACACGTCGCTAACGGGGAGGGCGCGGCCCTGGAACTGTTCCGGGGCCATATAACCGAAGGTGCCGACTACGGTGCTGCCCCCGGCGGGTTTGAGGCTCGCGCGTACGGCGCCAAAGTCGATGAGTGCGTGGCGACCGTCGGCGCGAAGAAATACGTTGGACGGTTTGATATCTCGATGAATTACCGGCACGGGCCGGTTGTGCAAGTAATCAAGGATGATTGCGGCGTCCGCCAAAAACCGCAGGCACTGGCCGACGCCAAATGCTTGGCTGCGGCGCCACTCGGATAGCGGTGTGCCCTCGAGTTTTTCCATCACCAAGTACAGGCAGCCGCCCTCATCGAAATGGCCAAGGTGTGCGGGGAGCAGCTCGTGATCCAAGGTCGCGAGCACCTCTGCTTCTCTTTGGGCGAGCTCGACCGACTTCCAAGACTCAGCTCCCTTGATTTGGAAGCGTTTGATGGCGACCAGTTTGCCGTCGCGTTTGTCTACCGCTTCAAAGGTCGTGCCCTGGGACCCGTCGCCGATGACGCGGCCGAGAGCGTAGCGGTCTCCGCCGACGTGCTGTTGAGGATCGGGCATGGTGGGCACAGCGGCTAGTTGTCGGCTGCGCCTTCGGCTATCCAGCGTGCCAGTATTAAGAATTCGAGTTCACCATTGCAGGCATCCACATGAGCTGCACCCCTAGGCATCGGATCGCCGCAAGGCTCGTCGCCCAGGGCGCCGGGCTCGGCGTTACAGTCGAGATCCGCGCCGGCTTGGCACCCCGACATCTTCCAGAGCATGAAGCTGTTGGCGGGATCCCCAGATGTGACGATGCTCATTCGGGGCGTCGTTCGGCTATCGATGTCCACGATCGCGTGATGAAGCCGGGTCGCATCGAGATCCAAACAGTCGGCATCGCCGTCGCAATTGTCCTCGGCGCCGAGGAACAGCTGGGCTTTGGGCTCGGTGGAGTCGTGACAGGCGCGCTCGGTGCAGCTGCCGTAAAACATTGGCATCAGGTCGCGACGAAGGCTGACGGGCTCGCTACCGCCCGTATCGCCCGTGTTCGTGGTGCTGGAGGTGTTTCCAGCGAGCAATTGGGAGTAGTCGACGGGGCAGGTGGTGAGTGCACTGCGTTCACATGCGGCGTCCACAGCTGGAGTGACGGGGGCTGAGTCGCAGCTGGCGGCGGGCAGAAGCGCGCAGATAGCGATGTAATACCCAGCAGTCCGAAATAATTTTTGCGACACCAATTCTCCTAGCCTAGGGTAGGAAACTTAGGCAAGGCGCCGCTCTGGAGCAAGCTCTACCGGAACGGAGCGGGGGCTTGCCTGGTGGCGGGAGTCCTGGCATGCCGGTGAGGTGTTACCCTGGGAGTTGCTCGACACTGCCACCACTCCCGACGGCGAAGGGGCACTCACGCTGAATCGCCGCGGCGACGAGTACGCCATCCGCATCGATGGACGGGAGCTAATGAGCAGCCGGCTGCACGGTTCCGAAGAGAGCCTTGCGGAGCTGGGCTGCGCTGCGGTGGGCAAATCAGCATGTCGAGTGCTCGTCGGTGGCCTCGGCATGGGTTTCACATTGGCCGCCTGTAATCAAGTGCTCAACGATCAGGCTCATATCGAGGTGGCCGAGCTCTTGCCCGCGGTGGTGTCTTGGAATCACGGCGAGCTCGGTCTGCTCGCGGGTTACCCCTTGAACGACCCGCGTGTCACGGTTCACGCCATCGACGTGCGCGGGATGATTGAGGCAGCGGAGGGACTCTACGACGTCATCTTGCTCGATGTAGACAATGGTCCTGAGGGTCTGACCCAAAAGAGCAATAGTTGGCTCTACCGACCCAAAGGGTTGCGGCGCTGCCACCAAGCGCTCACCCCGCACGGCGTGCTCGCTGTGTGGTCGGTACATCCTGACGATGCGTTTGCGGTCCGTCTAGAAGCGCAAGGCTTCGAGGTGAGCACGCACCGAGTCGGAGCTCGAGGCGGCCGTCGTGGGACTCAACATACGATCTGGATCGCTCGTCGGTGATTGGCGCGTCGGTGGTTGGTGGGGCGTAGGAGTCGTTCATAAGATGGCATGACAAAAGTCTTGGAGACGATCTGGGGCGGTCCGCTTCGCTAGCGGCATGACGCTCACCATGCGCTCCCAGTAATCGATATCGTAGTCTTCCAAGTATAGCTGGCCTGCCCATTGAGCGAGGGCAACCGCCAGTGTGGTTTCTTGAAGAAAGTCATCGCTACGGTCGAGATCCGGGAGAGCACTGGCGAGCGCTGTTTCATAGCCGGCGGCAACGATATCGGGCGGGTAACCCCACCGCATCAACGCCATCGCCACGACGGACGCGCGGTAGCTGACTTGTTCGGGGTATTGTTGTTCGGCGCGTTCGGCAATGACCTGCACGGCCCTGGGAAGGTCGGAGAACTTCATGTTCTTGAAGACGGCAGCAATGTGGTCTCCAAGGTGTTCGTTGTTGCCGACGTGCCAAAAGTTGAACACAACGCTGCGGCGTGAGTTTGTCGTCGGCGTCACCGAGTGATGGGAGCCGGGTCGCATGACGAAGCCGAAAGCGGTGTTGAAATCCGGCGGGAATTCGTGGGAGCTCGTGGCGTCGTCCTCGTTCGGATGGACTAGCAGCACCCCCCCGTCTGTGGGGCACCAATCGCGGTTGAGTTGCACAACCAGGCGGACCGCCTCAAAGCCTACGAGAGGTCGATCGCTGTGTGCGCCCACCCGTTGTCCGGGGGCCATGAGTTGCGCTGTCACGGCGACGTGGGGCCGCAGCTCCAGGTCGGTCAGCTTCGAGACTTTCCGGGTGAGCTGTGTTAGCAGTCGCGGGGCTACCTTGTCGCTAACATCGCAATTGCTCACTTCGTAAAACGAGCTGTCGTGGTCGTGCCAGGGCAGGCTCAGACCGAATATCGCTTCCAGCTCGGAACAAGTCGCCGGCGGCAGCGCGTTCCCCGACACGAAGAACGGAAACGGCGAGGATATCTGGCGCAGCTTATCGAGCAAGGGGGGATCTCTCCCGTCACCGTAGCAGAAGCGCCGCGTAGTAGCAGAAGCGCCGCGTAGTAGCAGAAGCGCCGCGTAGTAGCAGAAGCGCGCTGTCCTGGCAGCGCCGTGTCTGCTGGATCAGTGCGTCACCAACACGTCAGATCCGGGCGATGAACGCGCGATCTGACGTGCAGTGACGGGCTACTATCGAATTGTCTCGTCGAACTCGTGCGAGCTGATGCAGCGAGTTTCGCCGTTAGTGATAGCCAGGCTGGTGTCGTCGTCAATCTCGAAGAATGTCGCGGCCGTGAGGCTACCGGTGAAAGTATCGCCGGTGCGACCCATGGCGGATATATCGAGAGTACCCGTGTCGAGCTGGAAGGTCTTGGCACAGCTGGTGCTACCGCCGTCGGCCTCGAACGTGCAACCGGTGAAAAGGAACACGCAGGTTTCGCAATCGTCGTAGTTTTCGCCCACCAGTTGCATTGGCGAGTAGTCTACGGGATCATCGCTGGCGCCGCTCATCAGCTCCTCGCTACCGGCATCTCCTGACTTGTCGCCAGCATCGCCAGCATCGCCAGCATCGCCAGCGTCGCCGTCGCCGCCGTCAGTGTCGGAACTCGCGCCATAACGGAATTCCATCAACAGACCATCGTAGGTGTCGCCGAGGTCGTTGTCGGCGTAGTAGGTGAGGACGTCGGCACCGAAGTCCGCATCCGTAAATGCGTCCACCGACAGACAACCATCGCCGCTGTCGACGACATTAGCTGCCGCGTCGCTGCCGCCGCTATCGGTACCAGCCTCGGTAGTGCCCCCAGTCCCACCGGTGGCTCCGGCTTCGGTAGTGCCTGTGCCACCGCTGCCACCCGTGTTGCCGCCATCGTCCGTTTGTCCGCGCTTGTCTACCACTGTGCACGCGAGCGAGGCTGCTACACAGACACCCGTAATCAACAGTGCGTTTATGTCCCGTCTAAGCTGAGTCATTTAGTCTCCTTGGGCGCCACGTTTCGGCGGGGTCCTTCCCGCGGGGCAGCGCTCTCGCAGGGTACGACGGAGGGCCTCGGCGATTCATTCGAATCCGTACAAATAGGGGAGAGTGCGGTGGGAGAATGTTCGATGTCGCTTTCTAACAAGCGGCACTTTGGCGGCCTATTTTTCGGCTTTCCCCCCCTCAGTTGGGTATTTGCGCTTGCGCCATTCCTTGAGGCCTTCTTTTAGGATCGTGACCTTTTCAAAGCCGTTCTTCTTGAGCGCAGCAGCGAGCTTGGTGGATTCGGCCGTCGGGCACGAACAGTAAGCGATCAACCACGCGTCCCTCGGCAGTTCATCGAAATAAGGTTCGGGATCGTAGAAAGGCACGCTGACCGCGCCGGGGATGTGTTCGCGGGTGAACGCAGAGGGCGCTCGGGCGTCGAGCAATACCATTTTTGCGCCCCGCTCTATCTCGGGTTTGATGACGTCGATGGATGTTCGGCCGGGGTGCACGAGGAAGCCTTTGGGATCGGGACCGTCGGGGTTCATGGGTACTTCGCCCAGCGGCAGTGGTGGAACTTTGGCGTGTTTATGCTTCTTCTCTTTCGGCCGGGGGTTTTCCCAGTCGCGAAGTAGCGCGACTAGGTCCTCGATGCCGGCGGGCCCCAAAGTGTTCCAGAAGCCCGGCATGCCGGCGCCGCTGCGTCCCTGGGCGATGGCGTGGCGCAAGAAGCCGTTGTCGACTCGCTTGAGTAGTTCGGGGTTGCCGATGCCGACGTTGGCCCCGCCGACGCCTCGCTTGCCGTGACAGTCCACGCAGTTGTTGGTGTACAGAGCTTGTCCCCGATCGATGGAGCCCGTGCTCTTGTTGTTGTTGAGTCGACGCGCCTCGCTTGGCTTCCATTTACGGAGATAGGCGATGATGGCGTCGACCTCGGCCGGCGGCAGGGGACCCCCACGTTTTATCGACCAGGCGGACATCGTGGTATCGGTCCGGCCCTCGCTGATGGCGTGTCTCAACAGCTCGTCGCTGACGCTTGCCTGAAATTCCGGGTGCCCAAGAGCCGGTGCTTTGTCCGCGGCGTATCCTTCGCCCTCCATCCCATGGCAGACGGAGCACATTCGTTCGTAGCGTTCCTGACCGATGGGGGGTTGCCGTGATTCCGATTCCGTCGTCTTCTTGCAGCCGGGGATAATGACGGTACCCACCAGTAGCCAAGCTGTCGCGAACAGTAGCTTTTTGGGCGATGTGGCCGGCACGTCGGCGGACTGTGCCGCGCCGGGACGCATCAATCAAGCGGTCCGTGTCGCTAAGAGCAGATCCTTAGAAAGGATCTGCGACCGTCGTACATTGTGAGCAGCGATCAGAAAGCTCCGTGATGAGCAGCACCGGCTTGCCCTGGCTGGCCTTGGTCATGCTGGTGCTGCGGGGTTTTGGGAGCTGTTCTAGCCGCGAATACTGCTTTCGTCGGCGATTCGGAATAGCTGAGACTCCCGCGTCGGGTGCCAGGTATACAGAGCGATACGCGAAAGTGGTAACACGGGCTGCCCGAGATCGAGCCCATCGGCCCAGCGTAGTGCTTCGGCGCGTTGCTCGCGGGTGGCTCGCCGGTGCAGGCGAGCCAGGGTGACGTGGGGGAGTACCGGCCGAGTTTCAGCTGGGCGTTTGGCTGCTTCGAGCATGCGCGCGCGAAGATCGAACATGATATTGCGAAGCTCTGGGGTATCGTCGATTACGAGTGCGCTCAGCGCCGTGAAGCGTTGCGGATTGCCCATGGGCCGCACCGGTCCGAGAGTGATGTGTCCACGACGCACCGGCCAAACAGAGGCGAGGGCGAAGGCTTTGTGGGCTTGGCTTTCTGTCACCGCTCCAAGAAAAGCCAGAGTCATGTGCCGGTCGATATCTTCGAAAGCTCGGACTTTGGCCGGAGGTGAAGGTATATGCGCGAAGCAAGGAGCTGTGTTGACAGGAAAGGCGATGAACCAGTTCGGCGTGGTCTCAGCCATCGCACCGGCTCCGGTTTATGCGGTGGTTATAATTTGGCATTGGTGTTGTGGTTCAGCTTTTTGCTCGCACACCAATCGCCGCTCAGCACGGGTGGCATGGCTTTCGGGGTGTTCGCGTCCTGTGCTATCTCAAGCTCAGTAGCTTTGCTCAGGAGTCAAGAATGATAAAGCGAATCCGGTTTGCAATTCCAACCTTGGTGGCTTTGACGGCTTCCGCATACTCGATTTCCGCCAGCGCCGCATTGCCGGGACATGGCGGCAACTTGGTGTTCGGAGCCGAAAGACTGCTCGGGCTGCAACACGTGAGCGTGAACGAGGAGCGCCCCAATCAGCCCGATCGCGAATACGACTACAACGAGTTTACCCTCGGCTGGTCGCCCACAGGCTCGGCACTGACGGCCCCCCGCTTCGGATTTGATGCGTTTCTCAACAACGGCTTGAGCTTGGGAGTCTCTGGAGGGTACTTCAGCTTCGACGACAACGACAGAGACGACGATCGGTCGGGAGTTCTCTTCGCTCCTCGAGTTGGATATCTCTGGGATTTCACTGATAGCATTGGCTTCTGGCTGCGTGGTGGGCTGGGCTACTATTCTTTCGGGCGCGAGTACCATTTGAGCGGCATGGCGCTCGGAGGCGAAGGCGCATTTGTCTTCGCTCCGTCATCCAACTTCGCGTTCATGGTCGGCCCGTTCTTCGACGCAACCGTGTTTGGGGAGCAGGAGCACCAGGCCGGCGATACTGACGAGCACTACCGCGTATTCGGCGTCTCTGGCGGTATCATGGGTTGGGTAGACGATTAGGCGACTCTGCGCGGGGCGGGGGGGAGCTGGCTCGTGCGCTCGGTGCTTAGGGAAAAGGTCTCGACGAGTCGCCGAAGTTGTTGCCCCTGACCCGCAAGATCGGTGACGCAGCCCGCGGTTTCTTCACGGGTGGCCGCGTAGCGATTCACTTGTTCGGTTATGGAGCCCTCCCGCTTGGTGACTAGCCGGATGTTATCCGTCTGGTCACCGACGCCGTCCGCGACTTGGTCAGTATCGGTGCCGATCTGTCGGATCTGCGCGACGATTTGTTCGAAGTTCTGACCTAGCACATCGTCCAGAGTGTCTAGGGCGTCGTTGAAGGCGTGTTAGACCCGCTTGAATGGCCCAGAGCTCGCGTTGGAGATACGCGCCGACCAGTCGCGCGCAGCGAGTCTTTCGAGCCCTCGTTGGGTCTCCTCAACGGGGGCATCGATGGCTTTCATCGTCGAACTCATGTCTCTCCACGCGCTCGCGGCAGGCTCCCCCCAGGTGGTGAGTACGACCGCGAGCTCCGATGTGTCCGTCGTCGAGAGCCCGCGACATCCTACGACTTTCGTCTCGGTCCGCTTTGAGCGCGCTTCGCTTCGTTCAGGTCTCTGCAGAAGGCGTCGTTGGTGGGAAGAGCGTCGCTGGTCGTTTCCGCCCTCGCCTCCGACTGAATGGCGCCAGCGACCTGGTTGAGATGAGCTTGCAGAAGGCGGAAGCCAGGTTGGGCGTTGGCGAAGTCATCAGCTGCGTTCGGTGAGAAGGTCGCCGGGAATTCGCCGACGCGCATTCGTTGGACGGCCGTGGACAACTCCTCCAACGGCTCTGATACCTGACGGCGCAGCCAACTGAGTTGTAAAGCGATCAGCGGACTGGATTTGTTCCCCCCGCCAGGATTCGCGGCGCCGGTGAGAACCGCCTGGTAAACCACGGCAGCGAGCCCGGTGCCCGACAGGGGCGCGGTCGGGGCGATCTGATGCTGACGGGCCGGTTCTGGGTGCTGAGGCTGAGCGCCCACGCCCGGTTTTTCCGGTAGTTGTTCAGACGGTAGGCAGGCTGAACAAAGCGTGCCAGCATGGCCGCTCATGCGCCCTTACCTCGACCTGCTGCAAGACATTCTCGAAAACGGCGCGGTCAAAACCGACCGCACGGGTACCGGGACACGAAGCCTTTTCGGTCGTCAATTACGCTTCGATCTTAGCGACGGGTTTCCCTGCATCACCACCAAGAAACTTCACCTGCGTTCGATCACCATCGAGTTGCTCTGGTTTCTCAACGGCGACACCAACGTCAAATTCCTGAACGATAATTCCGTCAGCATCTGGGACGAATGGGCGGACGACAACGGTGATCTCGGTCCTGTGTACGGACATCAGTGGCGTTCGTGGCCGACCCCGGACGGCGGTCAAATCGACCAAGTCTCCAAGCTGGTCGATCAGATCCGAAAGAACCCCGATTCGCGTCGGCTCATCGTTAGTGCGTGGAACGTGGCGGATATCGAGAAGATGGCCCTGCCGCCCTGCCATTGTCTGTTTCAGTATTATGTGGCGGACGGCAAGCTGTCTTGCCAGCTGTATCAGCGCAGCGCGGATTTTTTCCTGGGCGTTCCGTTCAACATCGCTTCCTATGCGCTGATGACGCAAATGTTGGCGCAAGTCACGGGTCTGCAGGTGGGGGAGTTCGTTCACACCTTTGGCGACGTGCACCTGTACTCAAATCATATCGAGCAAGCCAAACTGCAGCTATCCCGGGATCCGCGCCCGCTCCCCACGATGAAACTGAATCCAGACGTAAAGTCCATTTTCGACTTCCATCATGAAGACTTTGAGCTCAGCGGCTACGAGCCTCACCCCCACATCAAGGCGCCGGTCGCTATATGATCGTCTCGCTTATTTGTGCGATGGCGGAGAACCGAGTCATCGGACGCGACAACACCATCCCGTGGCGCTTGTCCGGGGATCTAAAGCATTTCAAGGCAACCACGCTGGGTCACCATGTGATCATGGGCCGCAAAACCTTCGAGTCTTTACGCAAGCCATTGCCGGAACGGACCAATGTCGTGGTCTCGCGTAACCCAAACTACGACAAGCCGGGGGCGGTAGCGCAACCGTCGTTGGAGGCGGCACTCTCCTTGGCGCAGGCGGCAGGGGACACGGAGGCCTTCATCGCGGGTGGTGCTCAAATATACGCAACCGGGCTGGCTCTGGCCGATCGGATCTGGCTGACGCGAGTTGCCGCGACCGTTAGCGGCGATACGCTATTTCCGGAGTTTCCAACGGAGTCTTGGTCTCTCACCACGAAGTCGGAACATTCTGCCGACGAGAAAAACGAGTTTGACTACGTCGTGTGTCTCTACGACCGGGTGCGTTGAGCGCTAATAATCGTTTTATCCGGAACGGGAACCGCCGCCAGCGAGTTAACATAGTATATGGGCGAGGCAACAACGCAGACAGCCACACGCCGCGGTCTGATGCTGCCGGCAGGGTTGTACCCGGGGATCGTCTGGGTCCTGTGGCTGTCTATCGCTTGTTCTCGCGATCCAGGGCCGAAGCCTGAGGCGAGGCAGAGTCCCAGCGGAGCCACATCCACCGGTCAGCTAGAAACGAGCCCATCATCGAAGGCGAGCGCTTTGCAGCCCCGCGACGGCGTCGTAGCGGACGTGTGGCCCTTGGATGTGGATGCCGGCGTGAGCCGGCCCGGGGCACCGATATTCGAATCGCACCGAACCGAAATCCTCGCGCGGGCGAAGTCAGTCCCGGTATTTTTTGCTTCCGCTCCTGCCTACGCGCCGACTGACGACACCCGGGTTGAACACTGGCGAGCGCTCCTCGAGAACGCCAAGACGCCGTCCCACATCTTGTATCGAAAATATGGCGCCATCCGAAAGGTTCGGGGCGTGGCCCGAGCCGTATTGTTGCGTCAGGGCTACCTCTTCGCCAATAACCCCAGCGTTGCTTTCGCTTTGGCGAACGTCGTGCGCTTGGAGCACCTATTTCGAGAAGGCGAGATATTTCTCCAACGCGGGAGCGAAACCCTCCGCTTGAAGCGACGCAAGCAGGGCGACTACGTTTACACTTCCGGTCCTCAACAAGGCAAACGCGCGAGTATTTGGTTGCTGGACAGAGTGGCACTGACTCGTGAAGAGTTGGCGGAGCCGCTGCACATGGACTTTGCGCCATTGGCTAGGCAGCTGGGGTTTGAGCGAGCCCGGGTCTTGGATATTCGAGAACACAAGGTACTCGCTGACCTTCGATACTCAGGCCTTTGGGTTAGGACGGCGTTGAGACGCAACGGGCCGCTGGTAGAGCTCATCGGCGAAGAGTTGAGTACGGAAGAGCGAGCGATCGTGGATGATGCGCGCCGTTTGAACGAACGGGTTCAGCGGGTGCGCACGGCGTTCCGCGGGCAAATTCGAACGATGATTGACGAACGACTGCCCTTCGACGAGCCCAAGACCGAGGAGGGGCAACAGGATGGCAAGCTACGTCAGCACTGGGGCTGGGCTTATCGCTACGGTCGGACTCGCTACGAATTCAACGAAGACCGCTATCGAGTGTTCGACTTGTCCGGGCGCCCCTGGGTCCCTCAGGTCTGTATCGATTACATCACAGACACTTTCGAACGCATGAGTGGCACATGGTACGGCGATCGCGGCGAGCCGCGGGAACGACAGATCGGACGGCTAGATTTCGATAATTTCGACATGGCCAATCGGCGCAGTGTCGAGAGTTTCGCCGAAGCCGCCCGGTCACGACCGGAGTCCTTCGATATTTACGAGGTGCCGAAGGAACGCCAAGTGCCGTTGCGCCGTCGCAAAAAGTTCTTCGCGACCCTCGCGGAGGATAGGGAACATTTTCAGGTGGGGGACGTCGTGATTATCCTCGGCTACCGGGACGACGAGAAGCTGCACTACCACTCGTTTTTTGTTTACGAGTCGGATCCCATGACCGCGATGCCGACCTTGTTGTCGAGTAACGCCGGTCATCCACGAATCCGCAGCTGGGACAACGAGATGATGAACGCGCCCCGGCGGTCGATTCGGCGTCGTATCCGTCCAAAGTTGGCGTGGCTGGAGTCGATTGTTACGCCCCAGGAGCCGGTGGGCCAGCTGGCATCGGCGGAGCGAGAGGGCTCCGCTGCCTCCCAGGATTCGGCCAACTAGCCAATTAGCCGGGGAAAGTGTGGCAAGATGCGCCCCCCGGGGGCGTGCATGCTATGGCAACGCCACCGTTTTCGGAGGTTTTGGTGACTGAAGCTAGGCAATCTATTCGCGTCGGCCTGTTGGGCTGCGGCACCGTCGGTGGTGGCGTCATCCGACTGATCGAGCGCAATCGCGAGTCCATCACGGCCCGAGTCGGAGCCCCGGTGGAAGTGGCCCATGTATTGGTCCGCGACGCATCCCGCGAGCGGGTGTCTGAATGCAAACCTGAGTGGGTCACGACCGATCCTGAGGTGGTGTTCGGCGACGATAGCGTCGATGTCTATGTGGAGGTTATGGGCGGCGAAGAGCCGGCCAAGTCTTACGTAGAGCGCGCGATGTCCCTGGGTCGCGGAGTTGTCTCGGCCAACAAGTATCTATTGGCCCTGCACGGTCCCGCGCTGCTGCAGAAGGCTGCCGACAACAACGTGGATCTGGCCTTTGAGGCGTCGGTGGGTGGTGGCATTCCGGTCATTCGTACGCTCCGTGAAGCGCTGACAAGCGACTCCGTAGATAGCGTTCACGCGATCTTGAACGGGACTTGTAACTACATCCTCACGCGCATGCGAAACGAGGGCATTGCCTTCGAGCCGATCCTCAAGGACGCTCAAAATCTCGGTTACGCCGAAGCTGAGCCCAGCTTGGACGTCGACGGTCACGACGCCGCGCAAAAATTGGTTGTGCTCAGTATGCTGGCCTTCGGAGCCAGCGTGAATGTGGAGGATGTGCACGTAGAAGGCATCCGAGACGTCGATGATATCGACTTCGCCTTTGCCGAGCGATTCGGACTCACCATCAAGCACCTGGCCATCGGTCACGAGCGGGGCGACAAGATTGAGTTGCGGGTGCACCCGGCTCTGATCAGCAAGGAGTCGGTGCTCGGTAACGTGAACGACGTGCTGAACGGAGCATACATCCAGGGCCGCGCTCTCGGCCCGTGCCTGATAGTGGGCAGGGGAGCCGGAGAGATGCCCACCGCCGTCAGCGTGGTGTCCGATTTGGTGGACGTAGCTCGCGGGAAGATTTCGGGTCGTCCGGGTCTGGCAACCAAGGTCATCCGTCCCGTACCGCGTGCGCTGGTTCCGATGTCAGAGGTGGAGACGAAGTACTACCTCCGTTTCGAGGTTGCCGATGAATCCGGGGTCCTCGGAATGATCACCGGCGCCCTCGGGGACGAAGGCGTGAGCATTTCCCAGGTGATGCAAGAAGGGCGAGGAGCGAATGGCGAAAGCGTGCCTGTGCTGATCATCACGCACCCGGCGGCCCAGGGCGCCATTGATCGGGCGCTCGCGAAAATCTCTCAGAGCGGCTCGATGAAAAAGGCGCCGCGTCTGATTCGGATAGAGGATCTCTAAGGGGTGATGTCCGCCGACGGTCAAGCTCAGCGACCCATCGGAATTTTTGACTCTGGACTCGGCGGCTTGACCGTCGTTCAAGCGATTCGTCGCGATCTGCCTTCGGAGCACGTTACCTATCTGGGCGACACGGCGCGTGTTCCCTACGGCACGCGATCGCCGGATACGGTGGTGCGATACGCTCGGGCCTGCGCCCGCGCCCTGACCCGTCGCCAGATCAAGGCGCTCGTTGTCGCCTGCAATACGGTGAGTGCTGTCGCTCTCGATTTACTCAGCGCGGAGCTGGACGTGCCGGTCATGGGGGTCATCGAACCCGGGGCAGTGGCGGCGGTACAAGCGGCTGAGGAGTTGGGCTGCGAACGTATTGGCGTACTCGGGACCGCGAGCACCATCAGTTCCGGCGCGTACCCCGCGGCGGTGGCACGGCTGTCGACTCGGATCGAGGTTATTTGTGAGCCCGCTCCCTTGTTGGTTCCGTTGGCTGAGGAGGGCTGGACCGACGGGCAGGTTCCGGAGCTCGCGGCGGAGCGCTACCTGCGCCCCCTGGTCGACGCGAACGCTCGGGTAATAGTCTTGGGGTGCACCCATTATCCGCTGCTGCATGATGTCATCGAGAGCGTCGCGCGCCGTTTAGCCGGACGGGAGATCACCATTGTGGACAGCGCGAAAGCGACCGCCACATCGTTAGGTGGGCTGTTGAGTGCAAAGGGACTGGCGCAGAGTGAGCCGGGGCCGGGCTCGGCGGAGCTGACGGTGACGGATGTTCCGAAGAGTTTCGCTGCGGTGGCGGGTCGGTTTTTGGGCGCTGAGGTGCCTAAAGTGCGGCAAATCGACCTGACGACGGCTTAGACTGACCCATTACGTTGCTGGCGTGCCAGGAGAGCCCTTTCAACGAGCCACCTGACGATGAACCCCCGAAAGAATCCCAAGATGGGAGCCGAATAGGGAAGCTCAGCCTGGAGTCGGCCGTATGCTGATTGCGCTCACGGGCATCTCTAGGCCCCGGGTGTTATGCTTGTATTTCTGCACTCCAGCGACATCCTTTTCCTGCGCACTTCTGTTGCCACGCCCATGGGCATGGCGCACAGCATTTGATTCACTCCGTTCCGATGGCCTGTGTTAGCAGCGGTTGTCCGGAAACCAGTATGCCCCAGTCCCCCCCTTTGCATCGACCTCGTTCACTTGCCACACGACTCGCGGCGATACTGGTAGGCATCGCCCTATTGACGGTGGGCGCTCCAGCCCACTCCAAGTTGTCAGCCGTAGCCAAGAGGCTCATTCGGTCGGGCAAGACTGAGCAATACACCATCCACTCGATCGCCCATAAAATCCCTGGGGGAGCTGCCCGACGAATCGTTCACGCGCCCCTCGACGTCGTGAAGAAAGTAGTCACCAAGTTCGGTACCTATGCCGCAGTGGATTCAAGATTTCGTCGAAGTCGAATCGTCGGCAGAACCAAGGGAAGCACAGACGTTTATCTTCAGATTGCCATCATGAGTGGCGTGAAGAAGCTCTGGTCCTTACTTCGATTTCGCGAGTACAAAAGCGCGGGGAGGGTGAGGATCGAGGGCACCCAGCGCCGTGGCAACATGGACGTATTCGAGGTCACTTGGAGCCTGACGAAGGTGGACGCCAAGCGGACCTTGTTGCGGCTGGAGCTGGTGATGGATCCGAGTTTCTTTTTGCCGGCTGAAATGATGCACCAGGAGATGCTCGTCGCCGCCGAGACGATGGTTACCCGCTTGTCGCGCAAGGCCCAAGAGCGAGCCAAACGGAAGCGCTGAGCTGACGCGCCTCAGGTGGCGTGAAGATCGGCGCCCGCTTCGGCTGCTGTCATGTAGAGCACGGCCATGCGGATAGCGACACCGGCTTCCACCTGATCGAGCACGAGACTTCGGTCGCAATCGGCGACGTCGTCGGCAATCTCGACTCCGCGGTTCATGGGCCCCGGGTGCATGACGAGGGCGTCGGGGGCGGCAAGGTTCAGTCGGTCCACCGTCAGCCCGAATACGCGAGAATATTCCCGCAGAGTCGAGAAAGAGGCGCCACCGAGACGCTCCTGTTGGATGCGGAGCATCATGACGACGTCAGCTCCTTCGATGGCGGGCTCCAGTCGGTCGTAGCTCTTGCAGCCGAGAGCATCGACGAATCGGGGGAGCAAAGTTCGCGGTCCCGCGAGGCGAACCTCGGCGCCGAGAGTCGGAAACAGCAGCGCGTTAGACCGGGCCACCCGGCTGTGAGCAATGTCCCCGCAGATGGCGATTTTTAGGCCCTTGAGCGAGCCCCGTTTCCCGCGGATCGAGAAGGCGTCGAGCAACGCCTGGGTCGGGTGTTCGTGCATACCGTCGCCAGCGTTGACGACAGCCGCCCGGGTGCGTTCGGCGAGATAGTGAGCCGCGCCGGAGG
>SPKZ01002131.1_pt1 | contig 23768 bp, 28 predicted proteins | sample 2456571 | NCBI WGS metagenome assembly SPKZ01 (sample SAMN11192286, study PRJNA482655) | marine metagenome | biome: ENVO:00000447; feature: ENVO:00000244|ENVO:00000211|ENVO:00000569|ENVO:00002023; material: ENVO:00002151; isolation source: ocean water from marine abyssalpelagic zone ... | reverse complement strand
TAGTCCAATGATCTCCATTAAGGAGAATTTGCCGTCTTGTGCTGCGGCTTCCACTTCGTTGGATGTGCCGGCTATCCACAGGAGTAGCTTTGTGGTGTTTTCAATTCCGAATTGTTCCATGATCATTTCTTAGTCTAATGCGGGGTTGTTGGTCAAATAGTCCCTGATCGCCTCAGCAATTTGCCGAGCTAAGTCCAGCGGATCAATAGTCTTAGACCGATCTGCCTGCACTTTGCCTTCTGAGTCGATGACACCATCTTTTAGTAGTACATAATCTATCCATGTTACTTGAACAGGATCAGTGTAAATCATTGCCGCAAGGTCATAGCTATCCGATTGCTCTGATTTTGCGGTCGCACAAAAAGAAATAGTGCCACTCTCTTCGGTAGATACTAGGCGAATGTTGGAGATGTTAACCCCTTGGTGATTGATGTTCATTTAATTGTTTTTTAAAGGACAAAGTGATCGGGCGAAAAGTCCTTGAATACCTTCCAAGGATAAAACGCCCTTACAAATTGCTCGATGTTTGGTTTAATGGCTACCTCTTGGGCGCCTATGAATTGAAATGCCACGACGCAGAGCAACAAAACCAGCACAAGGCCAAGCGTGATGCCTATTCGCTTGGACCATAAATTGGACGCTGCATACTTATCGTATCGCTTGCCAAGTTCAGGAATCATATAAACGGCTTGACTATCCATCGTCTTGTTGGTTTTTGTCAGCGCCATTTTGGGACGGAGGCGCTTTTAGTTCTTGAATCTGCCCTCTAAGTTCGGCTACCTCGCGTTTTAGCTCTAAAAGCAAAGCCAGTGTCTTTTTCGTGGAGGAGTTTGCACTGAGCGCTTCGGACAGCTGCTTGCTCGTCCATAGTCGAACGTTCTTAGCATGGTCTCCGACTATTGCCTCCACCATAGAGCAAAAGTCTTGGATTCGCTGCATCTCATGCTTCGTGTAAGCCCAGATCAACAAGCATACTACGATGGCTACGGAGGTCAGCGCGATCGCTATGTAAATATAGAACAGCAAAGTAAGCTTTTAGGTGACAAAAGAGGAATTTTTAACCAAATCAGTTCATTAATTCAAAAACAGGGGACTGAAACAAGTTACGAAGATTACAAAAAGCGTAACTTCTGTAACTTTTTTAGTTACAAAATGTATTTGTTAAAGCTTTTTGGTTAAATTTGTATTGAATTAGCATTTTTTGTTTTTTTTTATAACAAGCTAATCTTCTGCGATCAGAGGGGAACACATGGGGGTGTGTTCTCCATTTTTTTTGTCTAGAAGTAAGGCTTTAGCTGCACTTCAAATTCTGTCCCTATCTGGTACTGACCAGTAGTGTCGGCTACCAGAGTGATGGTGTGAACTTCTGTATCGGGAAGCGTTATTTGTTGCACCCCAGATAAAAAAGTAGTCGTTGGCGTAATGGATGGATAACTCGCTATTTGCGTCCCATCTAAGAAAGCCTTTGGTGGGTTCGCCGCCTGTGTGGTACCAACATCAGGAAAGCCCCCGGCTGTCGTCTCCTTGAGAAAAAGCCATGTAAATTGGAACGTGTAAGTCGCTGGATTTGACAGCACATCGGGGGCATGCTGTATCCCTGTTGTTTCTCTTACCGTAAAGCAGAAGTTATCGTTATCAAAAGTGGCTCTCTGCCATTCGCTCAAATACCCTCCATTGGTCCTGAGTGCTCCAAAATAAAAGCGCTCTCCATTGGTAGAAACCCCAATATTATACCTAGAGAAATCCTGAGTGTTTTCTACGTTGATGAATTGTCTGTAGGTGGCATCTACAGGACTGTTTGATGGACTTGTAGGCCTTCTGAAAGAACTAACTTCTCTTAGTGTGTTGCTGGTGTTCTCGTTACTTATTAACCATATGTCAGAGGCCCCTGTTGTGGGATTTGAAACGCGAACACTGCTAAACCCACCCCAAACAGTATGGGTAATGCCCAGCTCTACGCTAGCTGTGTTTGACTGAACCAACGAAAGATCAAACCTTAGTGTGATACTTCGCTCGTCTGTTTCATTGCTGAGAAAGCCATTTGCAATTGCAAATTGATACTTGTTGAATGTGAGGGTGTTGCCATTTCCTATAGAATCAGAGGGATCAAAAAATTGGTGTATAGTTGTGCCTCCGATCCATTTGGACGCATCAGTCAGCTGATCGCCAAGATTGCCTGTAAATCTGCCAAAGTCTAGCTCTTGTCCACTTGGCCTAACAACCCAAGCTCTTATAAAGACACTCTGAGTACTTGCTAGTGTTTGGTAAATCTGAGTAAAGGTAAAAGTACCAAAGGGATTGCCAAATGCTTGATGTGGTGCCTGTGCTGGCTGGGAAGGAGTGCTGTCACTAACCAAGTCACCAGTAACATCCCATCCAACGGTGTATATTTCTGGCAATCTAGTGTCAGAGACATGAGCACTAGATCTTGGGCCGTCTTCCCAAGTAATAAAAACCTGAGCATTACCATCGCCCTGTCCTCCTGTGTCCTCTATGTCTAAGCTCAGTACCTCATGTGTGCCAATCACATCGCCTCTGGCATTGATAATTTCTATGCTCTTGGTGTCAAACCGATCTAGAGAAGACAAGGCAGCCACTTGGCCTATTGGGACCACACAGGTAAGCTTATAGCGCTGCTTGTAGACGTTTTTATACCTAGTAGCACTTCCGTCTGAATTGGTTGACTCTTCGGTCTCAGAAACTATTTCGCTACGAAATTCACCCGAATTAAAGTAATTCACGTCCTTGTACCCGCTCCCCCAATATACACTATGGGAAAACGGCTGAAGCTCCGTATGCTTGGTATAGCATGTCAGTTTGTATGTGTATTCTCCTATAGCCATTTCTCTCTTAAAAAAACTAACCCGCCGCCCTATTGTAGCGGTGGCGACGGGATTAGTAACATCAGGATTATGCTGCGATATCGTGAACGGTCGGTAATGGAGAGTCGATTCGGTCGGGATCGGCCAAAGAATTCCATTGGATCGTTAGTACTGCTTTGCTGTAGGAGTCTTGCTCCATCGGGAATTGAACATCAATGGAAGAAGATCTAATTGCGACCTCTCCCCCAAAAATGTCGGCATCCTCCGTGGTGTAGTAAAAATCAAGAGGAACCTGACAAGCTTGTAACTCTCTCAGGTAGTCGTAGACTGCGTTGTTTTGGATCGGAATTTCCATAGTCAGCGTGTGCAATCTACGGATAACATGCGAACCTTGAGGGAAGTAACTTGCTGTTGTGGTCTCTGTATCGGGCTTTGTGCCTTTGCCAAAAAGACGATGCAAGGCTGTCGGAGACGTGTTGTCAACGACAGGTGGCGTCACAATAGGATTTCGGAAGTCAATGTTGGAGGCCCCTGGGGGCTTGATCACAACACTGTCGATTGAGCTACTTTTAGGGACATTTGCGCAAGGTCCACTTGCGCCTGGCAATAACGTTAGTCCCGAACTACAGTTGCCTTGGCAAACTACAGTTGTTGCTGCAAAATTACCCATAGTACTGGTTTTTGATGGCTGGTGAAGCCTAGCGTTTAATAATTCTGTTGCTTGATCTTGAAATCAAGCAATCGGTTGTTTCTGTGGGGTAAGTGCTTGCGATCAGTTTTAAATATTCTTGGTAACGCTCGTAGTCGTAATCAATGCTCTGTGAGACCAATTCCATAGTGGTACCAAGCATGGTGAACTTATTGATGCGATCCGTTCGGATGAGCGTCTGGCCTAGCAGTACTCTAGATTGGTGCATTATAGCCCTAGCAATTGCGTCGGAAGCTAAAAAGGCATCACCTCCAAGGGTTAGTCTTGTCGTTGTAGACGTGGCCTTGCAAAGCCAACCCAAGAGGTCGCATTCAAAGCTTGCCTTAAGCCGCATGCCATAGCCTTCGTTGCTCGTGTTGCCTGTAAACTTGAGGTCAGCCGTATTATCTACAGCGATGCCCCGAACTTGGACAACAGCTAGATGCGGATCTAAGATACTTTTCGATCCTCCGCAAGTGTTGCAACTCATGCTGTTCTTGTTGTTTGCAGGGATTGCCCCAGAAGGCATTTGATAGACGACGAATAAATCTTTTTCACACTGCGTCTCAACAACGACAGGACTTGAGAAGGTTACCTCATGCCATTGACGCGCCCCCGTGAGGGTGACAGTCTCTGTAGTAAGAGGTGCGCTCAAGTCATCACCATCGTACACTTCTACGGTCACAACAGTACCAGCGGGCAAGACTCTAAAGTTAAGCTCTACCCCATCAAGAACAAAAATGCCCCCTCTTATAGGGTAGGTTCTTGTACCGTATCCAACATAGTCTTTGTTGACAAAAGCACGAGCAGGAGCTTTGACGCCGCCAATAGTGTCAAACGAGTTTACAGCAAACTCATATCGCATGGATATTTCGCGCTTAAAATCTCGAACAAAGTCTTTGACGGCGGATGCTCTGGAATCCTTGAGTAGTTCATAGACGCCACCTGTGCCGCAAAAAACAGCATCTTCTACCATGTTCAATGGGATGCTGTCATTGGACGCGACATAAAGCCCACTGCTGCTTTCGTTATCAGTGGGAAAGGTAGATGGAGGATTGCGACAATTGCAATCCTCCGATATCAAACCTATGACATTTTCAAGGCAATCCATTAAGCTGTTCTTTTGACTTTAAGGATTCCAGTTCTTTGGTTGCTCGCCACTGGGCGCACTGCGTGCATACCCCAGATACGGGCATCAAGCACATATTGATTAACAATGCGGCCAAAGCGATCGTTACCAGTACACTCAAGCTTTGCACGAACGTCCATTTGAATGGTACGCATTTGACCAGTGCTGCCAACAGCATATTGGATTGGCGTCATGTTGCCATTCTCATTGATGTTGGTGTAGTACTGCAATGGCAGGGTGAAATTCGTGGTGTCGATAGAGGTACTGGTGTCGATTTGTGGGGTGGGCGTGTAGTCGTTCCAGAACAAATACCCAAAGGTGTTACGATCCATGATGTAGAGCGTATCCTTACCGATAAGCGTGTCGAAAGACAAGGTGTCTGTGTACATTTCTAGACTGCCAAAGCGAGCGACATTGTTGTCTGCATTATTGCCGCTATACATGGCATTCATCATAGCAATGCTATGGCTTGTTCCGCCAAACACAATAGGATTGTAGATGCCATTAAGCTTGGCAAGCTGTTCTAGGATCGGCATGATGCGACTAGACTCTTCATTGTTGCCCCAATAGTTGGCATTGGAAATAATGTAATCCCCATTGGTGGAAACCGTGACCTCTGGTGGCGTCAAAGCCGTAGCGGGCAGGTTAGACTTATTGTCCTCCAATGCTGCAATCATGTAGTCATTAAGACCTTTGGACCCCATGTGAATAAGGTCATTTAGGGCCTTTGTGATGCGCTGCTCAGCCTGAAACTGATTGCCGCAGCCATTGAGGTTGACAGTGATGCCATCTTGCCATTCTAGGTTGACGTCATAGTCACGACTGAGCGTGCCTACGGTATTGCCGCCTACGGGCGTACAGTCAAAACCTGAGATGGAGGAAGTCCAGTTACTGTAATTGTTGCTGGCGTCATCCATTTGCGGCCAATATACGGACACAGGTTGACATGTTTGAAGATTAGCGTCGCCAATGCCCATCATGTCAAGTCGCGGCGCCATAAGCATTGGCGCGGCTATCTCTGGCATGACGGTAAGCTTTTGGTCTACATTCCCGTTGGGCGCAAATCCTGTTTGCGCTGCCATTACGGCGGCGGGTAGGGCTGATGCCGTGAAATCTTGTGGCATAGAACTAATTTTTAGTTGCACCCATTTGGGGGGGAGTAGGTACGCAATTGGTAATTGCTAATCTTACTGCGTTGATTGCTGAACGTCGGCGCGAGCCTGCTGCATGTCTCTTGCTAGCTGGAAGTTTCCATCACCAAGTGCTTTCTGGATACTAGCAAGGTATTCGACATCTTTATCTTTGCCAGGGTAAGCGGGGATATTGGGCTTGTTGTTTGGGTCGCGAAAATCTCGCATCCCGTTTTTGCTCTCTGGCTCTTGTGGCTCAACTGTCCTGAATCCAACTAAAGAGTATTTAGGTATTAAGGCAGAGAAGCCGATGTCTTTATTGTTGTCCTTGTCAAAAAGCGGATCTCCATTAGAGTCAACAGGTATTGGATACCCGTCATTTCCTTTTACCAACTTACCGTTTTCGTCTTTTTGGTAGCGCACCTCTTGTACGAGGTCATTGATCAAGGCGTTGATTTGTCGATTTCTCTTGTAAGGATCGTCAGAGAAGTCCAATGGTTTCTCTAGGCCATAGATCGCAGCATATGTCGAAGCAATTATATCATTTCGATTGTTAGCAAACTCCTTGTCGGAAGCGAGCTGTGCGTTCGTTGATTCAAGGGCTTCCACCTTGGCTTTCATTGCTTGAAAGCTTGGATGATTCGCCAATTGCCTGTCGGTAATTTGATCGTTGGATTCCTGCTTTTTTTCAGGTTTTTTAGAGTCGATGTAACTCTTAATGGCTTGCAGATTTTCCTCCAATTTCGCATCCTTGTCAAATGATACATCAGGAAAAAGCTTTGCTACTTCCTTGTCGTACCGTTTAGCTAAGGTTGCTGCGGCCTCATTGTACTTGTTCTTCTCGAATTCCTTCATGTAAGGCCTAAGAGCGTTACCAAGTTGCTGAGACGTGGAGTAATTGTCTGGGTTTTGTTCTACTTCTTCAAAGAGAGGTTTTAGTTCTCCTTTTTTAAAAGCAACTGCCTCAAGAGTTTTGAGGACTTCCTTTGCGAAGGTTGCTTGAGATGCACCTTCTGGATTTTCATCTGCCATAATGTTACTAATTATTTGATGGTTTTGCAAATTAAATGCGTGATAATGGCTTATTTAGCCGTCTTTTTGGCTCTGGACGGCTTTTTTGCCGCCTCCTCAGTATTATTTTCAGGCCCTGCTATCTTGATCTCGTTAGGCACGACGGGCACTTCATTGACCACAAAAGTGTATTGGTTTGGAGAGGCCTCTTCTAAGCGCTGCTTCTCCTCCTCCGTCACCGATGGAAACACTTGCTTAGGGTTCCGATTGTTTGTTGCTGTGTAAGTGGTTACCATGATTTATTTTTTGGCCATGTAAGCAATTACAAGCTCGATGGGCTTGTCGATCTGATCGGCAATATCTTCGGCGCTATCACCTTTCTTCTTGCCGTTGGTGATGGCCCTTTTGTCTTGCGCGGTCAATCCTTGGTCATCAGCAGGAGGGTCTTGCTCGTCTGGCTGGTCACTTTGAGCGAGTTGACCTTCTGGGGTGTCCTCGGTTTGATCGGGTGCACCACTATTTCCAGCACTGGCTATCTTGATCTCGTCAGGAACGACAAGGTGACCAAGCGTTTTAAGAACCCATCGCATTTCGGCCTCAATGTGCTCTCTGCCCATGTATTGGCTTACATGGTCGCTCTTTTGGTAATTAGAGACGAACACCTCGATTTGCTGGGGCTTTGTTGCTCGGCTCAGCTGCAATGCCTTGTCTTGGATCATAGCAACTGCGTGCCGGCACACAGAGTACTTGATTTCTGAAAAACCTTCAATAGTTGTTGGCTTCAAGTACACCGTTCCCGTTTTGGTTTGCGGAATGCGTTTCTTAAGCACATCTGGATTCTTCACCTCTTTAGGAAAGTGCATGTTATCAAGAAGCTGATGCTGCTCTTTGGTCAAGTCTTTGGGCCTTTCCCAATTGGGGCCTATGTTCGTCGGGCCAACCATTGGTTTGCCTACAATCTGCTGAGCGTGTTGTAAGTTCATGTTTTAAGTGATTTACGTGAATATTAAGAAACGGTAGTACTACCGTTCGGGTATACTGTTTTAAGGCGTCCGTCTTTGGTTAGAAGCCTGTCGGGTTTGTTTACAAGTTTTTTGAGTAATTCCACCGTTTGTTTTGCTTCTACGGCTTCTCTTATCGCGACAGAATCCAAAGCATTGGCGATTGCATTAGTAGACTGTCTAAAGTCGGAAGCATGCCCTCCGATGGAAGAATAGTTATTAATGTCGTAGTTCATAAAGTCGGAAGCGTGTTGCCCCATTCCATTTATGCCGTACTTGAGCATGTCTTCCACTTCATCCACGCTTTTGCCTTGAAGCCCAAACTTTCTATAGGTTTGATGTGGAAGCACAAACTCCGATCGGTGGTAAGTGTAAGGCTTTGGCCCTAGCATTAGGGATTCTTGGGTGGGATTGCCTGCGCCTGTGTCTCCACCTTTGTAGAAGCCAGCCGCTTGGGCGGCCACGGCTTTAGAAGCTATAAAGGTTCCAATCAGAGCAGCGCTTATAGCGGTAGCGATAGGCACCCCAGAACCAAACGGCAGCGTGGAAAGCGAAGCGTAAATACCAGAAATAGCCGTCACCAAGTTGGAGGCTTGGACAGCTGCATCCAAAACAAAGGCAACCTTAGCGGCTTCGTCGCGCTCTTTTTGCGCTTTATCACGGGCTGCTTTTTCTTCGGCTATCTCCTGCTCAACCAAGCCGACGCGATTGGCCTTTCCTTGGGCTTCCAATGCTTTTTCTTGCTGTAATTGCGTCTCTAACTCTTGTATTTGTGCATCTCGATTGCTGATTTCTTGGTCAAGCAACTGAGCGCGCTCTTTGAATACATTGGAGAATGCCGATATAGCGCTCTGAGCACCTGAAACAACGGCTTGTGTTGTATTGTCTATGAATCCAAGGTTAGCTTCTTCGCCTTGCTTGATTTCTTTCCCGATGCCCTTGATCCTGGCTTCTAGCAAAGCAATTTCAGCGTCCAATTGATCTTTTTGGACTTTGGTCATTTCAGCACTGAACTGCTTTATCAAATTCAGACGCTCTAACTGAGATCGCAGCTCAAGAGCTAGAAGCTCCTCAGCTTGCTTCTGCTTGAAGTCCTTGATTGCTTGACCAGACTGCTCCTGTGAGGCAAACTCTTGGCGCTCTAGCTCTTGTTTGGCTAGGAGCTTGCTTCTTTCTGTAGCAACTTCGGCAGCGTTCTGAGCCACTAGGTCAGATAGCTCTTTGTCTTGCGCGGCTTTCTTCTGGATGGCCCGTTGTGCTTGCGAATTGGTCTCGACTGCAAGGATGTCCCTTGCTAGCTTCTCCTCTATCTGCTTGACCAATACGGCCTTGGCAGACTCGCTTTTAATCACCTCGTTGACTTGCTTCTTCTGCCGTGCTGCATTGGCTCTTAATTGGGCAATCTGGCGTGTTTCTTCATCTTCTATTGCTGCAATCCTGATAGCCTGTTCCAAGTCTAAAGACTTCTGTATCTCAGCATCTCTTTGCTTTTCAATAGCCTGTCTTTGTCTGTTGAAGGCACTTAGCCTTTTGGTGGACTGCTCTTGCAGTTGGAAGATCTTAGCTTGCAGCTCAGCCTCTTTGTCCAAGTCAGCCCTACTGCTCTTGCTCTGGGCATTTTTTTGCTTGACTGCGGCTAAGCGTTGGCGCTGAACTGCAATCTCTCTTTCGGCCAATCTGGTATCTGCCTTTTCTATCTCGTCGATAGCATCTAGGCGATCATCATAGCTTTGGTTGGTGTCCTCAACTAACTCTCTAGTAAGGGCTAAATCTCGATTAACCTTTGCTCTTTGGATGTTCAGGCTTCTTTGTGCTTTTGCTGCGGCTTGGAGTGACGCCTCGGCCTTTGCTGCTGCATCTGCGGCTTCTAGTGCCTGATCAGTGGCGTCTGATATACTCTTGGTTAGATCTTCCCAACTAGGGACAACGCCAGTAAGCGAATAGGCCTTCGCTACTCTAGTCCCTCCCTGCTCAATACGCTCAAGGGCTGATTCTATGCCTTCCGAGTCAAAAGACAAAGAGGATACGATTACTTGACCAAGCCCTTTGAAAATCTCACCAAGACCTTGGATTACGCCAACGACTCTGTTTTTGATGTCATCTATAAAACCCGAGATAGCTTCTCTTGGATTAGAGAAGGCATCAAAGATTGATTTGCCCAAGTCAATGGCAATATCGCCCAATACTTCAAGACCAGCAGAGAGTCCTGCCATGATTTGACCAAGCTTATCGGCGCCTTCTTCGGTTTGCCCGAATCTACGAACAAGGAAGCCCATTACTCCAACGATGGTAGTAAGTATCAGCGTAAAAGGATTTCTTGCTAAGGTATTGAGAACCCTGCCGAATCGACTGCCAGCCCCTCCTGCGACTTTCAAAGAGGCCGCTAAGTCTTTGGTAGCCTTCTTGCCCGCAGAGGCTGATTTATTATACTTTTTTTGTGCTTCGTTAGCAGAGTCTACAGCTGGCTTAGTGTTACCGAGTTCGGTGGACAGCTCCCGAACAGAGGCCGCCAAGTCCTCAATAGCCTTGCTTGCGCCGCTAGTGTCAGACATGCTATCAGCCAAGGCCTCTGTCGAGTCCCTAGCTTCCTCTGTCCCATCCCTAAGATCGCTGATGCCCTCTAAGGCATCTGCTAGATCAAAGGAGAACGTTGTCGTTATTTCATTATTAAAATCTACCACTTTACTTTGGTTTATTGGCCTTTCTGGCTTGCTCTGCGCGCTTTTCACAGCGCTCCTGTACGCTGTTAAGCGTAAACTGGAAATCTACAGCACTAATAGATCTCAAGTAATCTGCATTATAATTACCAAAAGCCACTATGGAGTCTATGCTTTTCAATGTATTGACCCTCATTTCGTCGCTTTGGTTGACCCACGTCCAATTCACACCCTTTTTCGTAACTTTCCACTTAAGATCTCGGTACATGTAAGAGATGTTACTTGTGGATTGCTCAGATTCTACACTTGGTAGTTTTGCATCAAAGTCTCCTTTGAGTTGCTGCAAAAAACTGTCACAAGCAAAAAAAAATCATTCGCTGGTATACATTCAATGGACCAATCGTTGATCCATTTGTTTGCCAAGTCAAATGTCCAAGGATGGGTGTGACTCACATCTTCGGGCATGATAAACAAGGTTGCTATGTATAGCGCTGACCCATAGACCGCTGTATTCATGTCTGGATTGAACATAGTATCCCTTAGTGACTTGAGTTTAACCAAGGCGTCGCTAAGAAGCTCGGCTCGCGCCTTTTCATTGTCCTGAATAACTCCTTGCGCTAAGGATTGGAATGCTTCATCAATTGCTTGCTTAGTCTGTGCCCCTGTCTCGCCTGCCGAAAAGCAATAATTGAGGTGCCTAAACTGAACTTGCTTGTCAATCGTGAATTGCGTGACAGGACGGACCACGTACTTAGTGCCATTGGCAACAAAAGACTCAGGCGTGCGCAACTTGCCGTCTGGACCTTTAGTGATAATACGTCTCACTCCCTCCCTTGGAGGATAGCTGTCTGTCGCTTCTTTGAATTTTTGTTCGAGCACACCGTCTTTACGGTTCTTTGTTAACCAACGCCATGCTCTTGTTTTCCTGATGTCCATACTGCTATCTATTTTTGCCCCAAGTTTTCAAGTAAAGAAATGTTGTCAATACAGGCGTGCATATCCAAGAGCATACGATCCACAGCACGTCCATCCAGACAAAGGTTTGAGCAAAGAACTGCAAGCCAATTGCCCAAGAGGTGGACATAACAACGAGGGACAACCACCCAGATAAACATACAGCACATTCAAACAGGCCTCTCCATTTGTCGTTTTCTGGGAAATAGTTTGGCAGCCAATCTAAAAGTCCGCCCGGTTCGATCATCTTGTGTCGATACAGCAATGCTGCACATGAGCTAGTCAATGAAATCAAAAATGTGGTCAATGCACTAAACATATACTAACAGGTTATGGGTGGCTGCAACACAAAATCATCCGCACAAGCAGGATTGTAAGTCAGCTCAAAATCAACAATGATAGAAAAGTAATCATATGGCGTCAGGTAGTAGTGGCTACTTTTAGGGTAGCTGTATTTGCCAAACAGTTGCTCGGCATTCCTTTGCCCGTCCCTCGACACGGACGTAGTGAAGCGGCCCAATTGAGTACCAGAAAAATTAATAGTAGCCCTTGTTGTAAGCAAAGACTCCATTTTCATAATAATCTCAATCGGAGTTGAGCACCCTGAGATACCCAGCATCTTTAAGTTCATCCAAGCGACCAGCCTTGCCGATCCTTTTGCTTTGTAATAGTGAATTGGGCTTCCCTTTGATAGTGGACCTTTAGATACAGAGCGCATAGGACTAACTTCCTCCCAATAGAAGATGCTACTGACGCTATCATCAGGTACTAAGTCATGTAACGGATCCATGCTCTTGCAATTAACCGAAGTCACACCGCAGGCTACTGGATATGTCTCGATTGAATTGGTTTTGCCTTGAGTAGCAGTCTGAACCAAGCCCCCATAGCGCCCCACCCAAGGCAATCCACTTACCCTTGGTGATATCTGATCAATCATGTACTTGAGCTTACTCATACTATAATCTCACTTAAAAGGTTATTCCATCGGGCATTTACAGCAGAAGCTAGCATAGCGCTCTCTGATTGAGACACAGCCAATAGATTGATGCCATCTCTTTCTTCGTGGAACTTGAGGAGTCTACTTGAATAAGGCGTTTGCCCTCCTATAGTCACCTCAATGCTAGAGTCGGTCACTGATTGAGACACAACGCCGACTTCTGCCCACATGCGACCAGAAAAACTATAATCTTTGGCTTGAGTCTGCAAGTTGTTGGCCTCCCTCAAGTCGGAATAAGAAAGGAAAGGATTTTTAGACGCTCTAATGCGGCGCTCAGCACCTTGGCTGGTGGATTTATTGTAGAGGTAGAATTTGGGTACCAGCGCTTTAGAGTATTGACCCGTAGAGGCCGACTGTGCGTCTTGCCTTTGGTTGAGTACCCTGTTTTTAATCAAGGCAACGGTATTGCTTGCTTCTACCAACGCAGAAGAAGCCAACTCTTGGGCGATGCCCTCGAATTGATCTAACAAAGCAATAAGTTCATCCATAGCCTCTAGAATAGGCTAATCTCTGCGCTGTAGTAGGTTGTTTGTGATCCTCCAACGCCATCGGATAGCGTTAGAGCAATTGTATATAAGCCGCATGGGGGATACGGTTGCGGTTGACCCGCTGATTGTAACTCAATGCCAGACATGCTAAAAACATTTACTGTCTGACCATTGTCAATTACTTGCGTAGGAATGGGCGTCACGCTAGGATTGACCGTGTAAGACCCTCCTGCCACCCGCTCATAAACCATGGATACAAACGTATCTTCTGGCACCCATATTTGGAAAGATGGAATCTCGGACTGAGGTGTAAGTCTGCCTTGGTAGGCTATGTCATTCCCATTGTAGGACATAATATAGCCCTTTTCCTTGTAAAAAGGAAGCCCTGCGCCCTTTTCATGGTCGTTGCCCTTATTGATGACTAGCAAGTTACTCATGGGGTGAATGTTGTTTCTATTTCCAATAATCCCTGAGAAGGGGTGAATGTCGTGGCGGTTACAATGCCCTGATCAGTGAAAAAACTTGGCAGGTCGGCCACTCTAATCAAAGCATAGTCATAGTAAGCCTCCACTTGCTTATACACTGTTGGAATCTTAACATAGGGCTGCCTACTTGCACTTCTTTCTTCAAAGTTGAATCTGAAATAAGTAAACATCCTTCTATATCCACCGTACTTTTCCATCAGGTTGGCTTGGGACAATGTTACATTCGGCCTAAAATCACCAGTGATAGCCCCTTGCTCGGCAAACTGATCCGATGCTTGCAACGACTGCAATTGCACCATGCACAACGAATCGTCTGGGTAGTCGCTTGGCGAAACAGGAAGGCGCCCAACTTCTCTTATGAAATTGTCCATTGATACGGAGATTTTGCTAGTAGCTGCTTCATCTAAGTACTCAATTGGAGTGCCCGTAAAGTCAATATCTCTATCTCCTGTCGCAAACTCCTCTCGCCTCGGTATTTCTGTTTGACCAAAGACCAATACAGGGTATTGATCTACATCCTCAGACAGGTTTATGGCCTGCGTCTGTGGCCTGTAGCTAACATGCTCTATGATTAGCTGTGAAGTCCTGTCATTAATCCACCATTCAGCATTGATAGCATTACAAAGCACCTCTAAGAAGTCTCTTAATACGAAATCCTGATCTCTAACATAGTCTTCGATGTCCACGGGAACGCCTTTCACATCAGCAGAGCTATACAGGACAAGATCTTTCAATTCATTGGGCAGTCCAGTGACGTAATTGATTTCAGAAGTCAAGAACTCCGAAGAAACGCTCATGTCGGGGTTGGCCTTTCTTGTTGCCCATTGCAAAACATCCATTAGCCTGCGCCCGTTGTTTATGGGAATAAGCTCGCCGAGCAATTTAGTGTTGTCTACCCAAAGCGTAAACGTAGAGCCATTTGATGGATGATCCCTCGTGTCGATAAGCTCCCAATCCTCGCCATTGGGCGAAGGCGGCGGCGTTATTGGCTGCCCAGCAGCAGCAAAGTTAAACTGAAAAGTCACAACAGATGAATCGACAGGATTTAAGATGTCGGGCGTTCTGGCCCATGTTGAGGCATTGTTCGCCACACTCCCAGCAGTAACTAGTTCCCAATCCCCAGAAGAAGGAGGCACAGGTTCGCCAGCTATGTCTAGCGTGGTTACGAGTTCACGCGCATAAATAGCGTAGATAGCAATAGGCGCACCACCAGTGTTTTTAACTAGGGCATTGCCCCAGCCAGGCAAAGGTGGCTGCGGTGAAGGTGTCGACGCAAACAAGGCTTCGTAGTTTTCGACCCTGAACTCAATCTTAGGAGCATTGTAATAGCCGTAGTCCACAATGTCGGGCACCTCCATCATGTTGACGGTTTGGTCGTAGTTAGCTAGAAACTTGCCAGATGCTCCCGAAGTAGTCATGGGTAGCTCAACGATCGCAAAGCTCTTGTTTAGTTCATTGGCCTTAGACTTAGTAGAAAACCCTCTGTAGATATCGAATGTTCCCAATACGCTTGTCTCGGTCATTACAAATTCCAAAGGGTGGTCCATATCATAGGCCTCAAACTTTTCAAAATCTGCCCTGTCTAGCTTCACAGAGGTACCAAGTTTTACATCAAAATAGGAACCACGCCCCTCCTGAGCACGGTTCCTGTTTATTGAAAGCTCTCCCGCATTCACGGGAAAGACCTGTATTCCGTTGATGTAAAACTTGTACGTCATTCTATTCGTTGATTTAGGCCAATCACTGGACCAAGCGAAACTCTACCGTCTTTAATCGGGGATGCAAGCCTCAGTCCGAACTCAAACCTATAGTTTTTCTTTTTGCCAATGTCGGCCCTTAGACCGAATCCAATTTGCACGTTATGCGCAAGCTCTTGCGGGACACCAGTGGCGTATGCGTATCCAACTGCAAAATAATACCTGTCGGCGCCCATGACCACATCTAAAGAACTGACCATACCCAACCGAAGAGCAACACTTGTTATGTTGTCTCCTGCAATTATGTCCACTGTTGGCGCCATTGACGACTCTATAAGCGAAGCCCTAAAATTAGTCGTGGCCGTCCATGTCCTTGGAGCATAGCCGAGGCCAACCGAAACACCAAAGCCTTCGCCTTGGACCTGTGTGAATGCGCAAATTGGTGAAACTAACACCAAAATAGTGATAAAAAATAACTTTTGCATAATCCTGTTGTTTTACTTGAAAAATTAACGCTTATCGAATGAGCTTTTAGGGACGTCTTTTCTAAGCTCTTTTGCTAATTCGTAGGACACCCACGCATACTGGTGCCCACAATTCCACCCACCTCTGTCTAATATGATGTTATGGCCTTTCTTCTTGCCACTCCACTCTAGATCTTGCCATGAAAGTATCTCGTCTCTTGAATAGACATTGCCAATTCTGGACTTACAGAAGCTTCGAGTTGTTGTTTTTTCCGATCCTGTATAAACGGCATAGTTCAGGTTCAACGCCTGAGAAAAGGAGTTATCCAGCAGGCTACCATGAGCACGAATAGCATCTTGCCCTTGCTGGTAGTGATACCTTTGATTGACTCCCAATCCACCGTCTTTGCCTCTTATGATGTCGCTTAATGCCTGCGTTGCCTCCGAGGTGGTCGAGTTCGACAGAACAGCATTAGACAGAGCGGACTCCACTTCCGATTGCACATTGCTCTTTGTAAAGATGCTCGCTACTAGCACCTCTAGTGACTTTGTGCCTTTCCTAGCTACTGAGGAGGATATTGCCTTGGATGGATTGAAAAGGTTGAAATATCTATTTGTAACATCTGCGTTTCTTTTTGCAGACCTTGCATAGAACTTTTGCAAATCTTTATTAAGCGTTCCGCTTATATAATCTTTGAGTTGCTTTATATTCCTAGATGCATCCAAATTCACGCCTGTAGACTTTATCCTACTATCTGAGCTATAAACAAAGGTAGGCAATATATTGTCTTTTACAAACGTATACAATTGCCTATCAAGCTTATCAGTTAAGCTAAAAAGCTGCTTTGTTTGGTCAGAGTAGGCTTTGCTCTTGGTGCGCATGAGCTTTTCAAGCTTGGAAATACTAGGCTTCATCCTCTTCTGTTTCGTCTTCTGGGTTCATAAACTGTTGCAAATCCGCACTTAAAGAAGTTTCAATTATATCTTTTTCTTTTTGAACATATTCGTCAACGACTTGCTGGATCAGCTCAGCTTGTCTTTCGATGGACTTAGATGCAAAAAGGGCATTTCTTTCAGAAACTATATTGGATATAGCTGGGAAATTCTCCCAAAGCACTCTATTTGGATGCGTAGCTGGTAAGTTCAAGACAAAAGTTGCAGCTGCTTGATCAGAGACATGCCTGTATGGTTTGTGTGCTTCTATCGCTTCCATGTTACGCACAGAAAGGGAGTGATTTCTTTGCTGGGTTTCTCTTAGGCGTTTTTCGATGGACTCCAATATTGTAGGGCTAGCACCCGCTTGCTTGGCGTTGCCCAATAGCTCTACTAGATCTCGCTCAGATGCAAAGGTCATGTCCTTGGAGTATTCCATTTGAGAGTCATACCCATCGCTAGGCAGACCCAAGTAATCTGCCATAGCACCTACTATTTGTGCATAGATGCGCTCAGGTAGCTCAGAGTAAGCAGCAATTACGCCGTTGCTTGTGCCTTGGTGATTGAGCACTTGAGTGGCCGTCACTGGTCCGTTTCCGTAATTGGATAGATCTACTCCAAAGATCACCTCACAAGACCTGTTGGTGTGGCTGTCAACAATCTTCCTAAAGTAGTCCATTGTCGTGATTGGTGCCTCGACAGTAGTAGCAATGTCCTTGGGATTGATAGGAAGACTGTAGTCTTTGTGAAAATCATCGGGCAAAGGGATCATCATAACATCGTGCTCACTTGTGATGGATGTGTAGCCCTTACCGTGGCAAATGGGACATTCTTCGCCCGTACCCATTATTGTGCCATCTACGCAAGGGCGCCCTTGATCGTCCTTGTGCGTGCACTTGTCTACCAGCTCAATAGCCTTTGGAAAGCCGTGGCGATCCTCGGTGACATCTAGCTTTGTGCCATCACCAACGAAGCGCTTGAGCATTAAGCGTATTTTTTCCCAGAACGGCACATAGTAGCTATACCCCTTTTTAGTCGTCTGGATGTAGCCAAATGAAAAGACAGGTATTTGCTCCAAGAATGGGGCGGAAGTTACAATGTAGCTAATGTTATTGATCGACTCCTCTCCTTGATAGGTGCCTTCATTTCTTACTTGATCATAAAACACGCTTAGAGCTTGCTTCTGCTTATCACTGCCTCCTTCTTGCTTTGCTGTGAAGTAGACAAACTCACCAGAAGTGAGATACATGTACTGAGTGATTAGCGCGCCAGCTACATCGAGTAGGTATTGGCACACAAAGTCGGTATAAATGCCTTTCCTTTTCTTGAAGTTGAGGACATCCTCGCAGTAGATGATTTCAGGCGTGAAGTCTCTTGTATCCTCATCGTACCGAATGAACACAAAATCGTTTGGACGCTCTTTTGCTTTTACTAAACAATTTGTTTCAACCCACTTAAGTAGGGTTTCGCCATTGTCGCCGAATTGACTAACGGAGCGCAACAATGCATGGTCTTCGTTTTCACCAATTGTCAGCTTCATTATGCGCTTTGGTTGCTGGTAAAGACGCTCCAAAAACGTTGCATTGCGCTCAATGATTTCAGGCGTTCGAGCGTAGGTTTTCTTTTGTCTATCTTTGAACTTCTCTTTTGACTCTCTGTTTTTGTGATAAACAATCAGGTCTTCATAGCCATCACCAATAGCCAAGGCAGTGTTTTCTTTTTGCAAACTCACAACCTGGTTGTAATCCTTATGCCGAACACCAGCGATGGTGTCTATGGCAAAAGCGTATTGCTGCCCAAGGTCAATAGGCACTATCGTGGCGGTCGCTTCGTTTGATTTAGTTGTTGGGTGTATGTTCTGGTTATTCATTAAGCAGTTGGTTTAATAACACTGTACGCATACTCTCCTAATGCATCAGGATGGCATACAAAATACGCGAAACAATCGGACATGTGCCCTAGTAATTCAACGCCGTTTTTGTCTTTTATCTTCTTGATCTTGCCCTCTGGGGTTGCTTCAACTTCCTGCAAATCCTTGATAAAGTTGGTGCATTTTCTTGAAACAATCATTCTAATCGGTACGGTATCCCCATTGAATAGCCTTGTACAAAATGCTTGTCTTCCGAGGGAGCCTTTTGCTATTGCCTTGTACCGTGGATTGGACTTTGGTATTCTACGGTTGGCAAAGCCCGCCATTATGCCCAATCCACGCTCGAAGTCCTCGAACAAGCTCTTGGTGTCCCTAATTCCTAACCCCCTCGTGCCCGTAGCATCTCCATAGAGGTAGAAACCTCCACTATCTGGATAGCGTGCTGCAAATAATTGCCCAAGTCCGTGGGCGGTGTTGTGCGGAGCCGTGGCTGCTATTTCGTCAAACACCTTAACTTCGATGTAGTCCGTATAGCCATTCCAGTAGCCTTTCTTGTGCTCCATTTGAAACAATAGCCCAGACATATAGGGCTGAATATTGAAGTCGATCGACAAGTGTATAGGCAAGGCTGGATTATAGGCAACACTAGACGCCATCTTAGCGTGCTTCGAGTAATCGAATGTTGGGAAGAAAAGGCCTGCTTGACTCCCATTGTACCACCGCCCCTTTGCATAAACCACATGCATTGATCCCAATGCAGACCCCATTGACTCAAGCGTCGCCCTGTATTCATCGGGCAAGAACTCGTTGTCTTCATGGGTGGTGTTGATGGAACGAACCACTGTCTTAAGCTTCTTGCCATTGACCTCGGCGTATCGTTCGTATTCCCAAACCTTTTCAGGTACCAAAATCTTCACATCGCTGATGTTGTCGTGCCGGTCCTGTTCGTCAAACATCTGCGGCTCGGCATACTTGGCTATCCAGTGGTTTTTATTCACTGGATTGAAGGTCACAATGATCTGATAATAACCATTGGTTTCCCCACGCATACGGGCATCCAACTGTAAAAACTCGCTCTCTGAAAGCTCGGTGCCCTCCTCGATCCATATGATAGTCACACCCTCAATAGACTTGATCTTCTCCTCGTTGTCCATGCCCCTAAATACCACCTTGGACTGCTGACTTTCCCTCTTGCCCTTAGAGGCTTTCCTTGTGATCGAGAACGGGCTTTTCTTGACATTGTAAGCCCTTGACAATCCATGCGAGTCTATTTCTCTCACTAGTCGGTCGTACATCGATTCCTCAATACTAGAATAGGTCTTCCTTACACATAGTAGCTTATGCTGGGTGTTATGCTCAGAAGACAGACGCATGGTAAACTTTTGAGAGGCCGCTACGCTCTTGCCGCTACCACCTCCACCAAACATGAATATCCATCGTGCCCTAGACGGCATTAGGTATTTGGCATAGATCGTATTGACCTTTGGCCTTATTACAGCCCTCTTGTAGGGCTCTTTTATTTTTCTAGCAGAAAGTCCCATTTATTCCTCCTCTTCTTCTTCGAAGTCAATGTATTCGCCTTGCTGCCCGAAGGGTATTGCAGTGCCGTCTGGCAACATCATCTGGAACTCAATGACAGAATCCTGAAGCGGGTCGACGTCTGGTTCGTTGTCTGGGTTTAGCCTCCAATTAATTCCTTCGTCATGGCGTCGGCGATTAGAAAGCCACTTGAGTGCATCGTTTCCATTGGGACCGTGCTCTTTTATTTCAATGCTCTGAATCTCTCCCATCTCGGCAATTTGATTAAGCGTCAACTTGTCAAGGTTGTTCGTTTTCAAATTAACAGAACTAGCATTTAGGTCATTGAGTTTTATAGTTACAGTCCTATATCCCGTGGCAGATCTAAAAAGAGCCCTAGACACCTTAGCATCAGCCAATCCTCTCCCTTCTCTTATGGACCGCAAAAACTCAGGGTAATCCTTGCACCAATTATTTAAGGTCCTTGCAGAAACTCCTAAGACGCCAGCTATCTCCTTTTCATTCAGACCCAACAAAGCCAGCTCAAAGCCAAGCCTGTTTATTTCGCCCTTATTGCTGTCGTTATATTTTCGGGGTGCCCCCATAAATCCCTTTTGTCACTAAATTGACTACAAAAGTAGCCTGTTTACCAATAAATATACGCACAGAATGCCTATTTTTATAATCGGTAGCAATTTTGTAACCAAATTATTAACACCATATGAGTTATACCGTAATAAAGCATGACAATTTCGTAGGCGTTCAATCACAGGACGCCGTGGCCGTAGCGACGGGAGCGGCATATATGACACCTCTACCCAAAACAGGGCACGCGATATGCGCCCCTGTCCGAGGGCGCTCCAATGCTGTAGAGTTTATTATCTACGGCACCCCTGTGCTAGAGCTAGATATCACCGATACGAGCCTACAGGACTCCCCTACAGGCTCTGCCGTCCCGTTCTCTGGGACTAGAGACCAGTTCATCATTGAGATGAATAATGCCTACCTTTCTTCTGGATCTTCTTCTACTGGCCCAACAACACCTAACATGGGATCACAAACAACCATCGTGCAGTTCAGTGACTTTCCTGCACCAGTAAACAATGTAGTCACTTTGTCCGCTGGGACATCATGGAGGCTTATCGGGCAAGTGCCGCAAGGAGGCACCCAATCAGAAATTCAGGTGCCTCAGGATGTCGTTTTTGTAATTGAGGAAAATGTCACCATCGAGGGAGCCAGCCTATTGACGACGGCCTTAAAGTCCGCTGGGAAGAGCCAAGGCGTAGCGAATGACCCACGACCATTTTTCAGCCTAAGAGGCAGCACAACATTCAAGGACTTTAGTATAGATGCTGGTGGATCAGAATCGCCCATCATAAAAACGGAGACAAGTCCAACCTCTAACACGCACCAACACCTTTGGGAAGCCGTGAATTTCCAGAATGGTGGACTGAATGCATCGGGACCAGCCTATTTAGCCTTTGAGTTTGGAGTTATTGGTAACCTAGTCGCTAAGACATGTGGCGTTTTCAATACTGGCTCCATACAGGTGTCTACCTTCCCACCCGCTACTATGTTCAATAGCTTTGTTTGGGAACGCTCTAATTTTGTGTTTTCTAGCTCTGGCAGCTCTCACCTATTCAACATAGGTGCAGGCGTTAGAATCGGGAGAAGAATCCGATTGACCAATTGTGTAGGCCGTATTGATTCGCCCACTGGTGGCCTCTTCAATTACAACATAACCGACTCCAACGGGACACCTGAATCGGTCATAGTAGAAGGTTGTGATTTTGTGATGACCAATGGAGAAGCATTTACTTCATTCGGTGGGGTGCAAGTAAATAGCCCTCAATTCGTATTCTCTGGTAACCAAATTCAAGGGCTACCCAATACGTCCGTGGGCGTGGAAGCAAAGGCCGCATTTGTTCAGGGACAGGAGCCAACTACTGTTTTGACTCAAAACGTGTTTTCCAAGATCAATGCAGATGTTTCCGGTACGCTGCCTCCTGCTAATGTTGATGTGCAAGTCAACGATTCGAGACTATGGGAAGTGCGCGTGGATTCAGGTATTTCCTACTTCATCTACCAAGGAGAACAAGAGAGGCGTCTTCAATTCAACGTTTACCATACGTTTTCTTCTGGAAACAACCGACAAACCAACATCAGGGCACAAAAAGGTAAGCTTGACCAGTCTGGTGCGCTCGACGTAGCCTCTGAGTCGGTCTTACCTCAGTCTTTAGGCACTAGGGCAACATCCAATGGATCTGGTCGCCCTGAGACTATTTACACTGGCTTTAAAGACACTTTTGCTAAAGGAGATTACTTGTGCTTTGAAGTTGCCAATTTCAGCAACAATGCCAACGTTCTCACTGACTCGCTCTACGTAACCACCTCCGAGGTGGCATAGGTTTCTCATTGTAGTTTTTGATTGGGCGGCGGGGCGTTTGCTCTGCCGCTTTTATTTAATCCATTATGAATAAGAAGATCACAATAGGCATAGACCCATCGGTCACAAGCACTAAGTTCGCCTATGCGCTGGTTGATTGGAAATTCAAGACGGCCACCATAGGCGTTTTTAGAGACTTTTTCGAGTTTCAGGACTTTGTACTAGAGGTCAAAGGCAAAGAGGGCGTGCGTGCAGCCGTAGACAACAGCAATGCGCAGAACATGAGCTTTGATATGAAGGGAAGCAAAGCCGTTGTTGCTCGCAAGGCACGCAATGTTGGCCGCAATCAAGAGCGATCTGAGCTTTGTATTGGGTGGCTTGATAAGCTAGGTATTCCCAATAGGGGCGTCAAGCCCTCTAGCAGCGGCACCAAAAAGTCAGAAGGCTACATATTGGGTAGACTCAGAGCCGAGGACATTACACTTGTAGAAGGTCGCCTTGCTCGATACACAAAGGGGAAGGATCAAGGAAGTCTTAGAGAAGATGTACGGGATGCTTTAGAATTGGCTTTGGATTGGGCGTAACGCCATCTGTCACTTCTCTCTAATTAGTGTCTTTTCATATTTAGGGAAGAATTGCGCCTCCTTGTATGTAGATTTATCGCCCAATTTGTTCACACGCACGGTGCCACAAAAATCAGGAAGGCAACTCAGGATTACCTCTTCTTCACCGCTGCTTATTTTCACCACCTTACAGTAAGAGGCATAGCACTCATAAAGAAAGTCCAGAAAGGCCATGCCTTGGGCGTGGCTATCTAGTTCAAGCATACATGTTGCACTTTGATCGCCTTTGTGATAAATTCTCATGTCTTTATGGAAGTGTATACTCCACTTTCCATCGGTTCTATTGTGAGTGTCAGCATTCAAAATGTTGTCCATCTCATAAATCTTTACGGACACTTCTTTTTGTCGTTCGTCAACTATTAGCATAACTCATCTTGTTTTTAAATCATCAAAACACCCTTCATAGTTGTACCAGTCAGTTTCCATTTTGGCGACCATGAGGTCATGTATACTTTTGGGTGACTTTGGGTCCCTACGTATCACACGATCGGCTATTGCAACTTGCCATTCAATAAAATGCTTAACGATATCAATCCAGACACTGAAAATTAGATGCACCTCTAGCGCAATGATACGAAGTGACCAAAAGTAAGCACTTCCTATTGTTCTACTCTTACCGAGCTCTGTCAGTGCATTCACTAGGTCGAAACTAATGTCTTGTTCCCAATCATAAGGGTCAAGCAATGTCTTTTCTTCTACACAATGCGCCATTGGTCCTTGTCTTCGTTTAGAAATTCCTTGATTTTGTCCGTGACCAACTCCTTTGTTTCGCCAGTGAACTCGTGATTTCCCGTTTGCCTCCCTCCTCTCATATTCTCAGAGGTGTAAACAAAGTCAAACCATATCTTTACATAATATTTATCGTCAGGATCATCTGGATGCTCCACTAAGGAGGCTTTTATCCTAGGATCAATT
>SPKZ01009955.1_pt1 | contig 23795 bp, 22 predicted proteins | sample 2456571 | NCBI WGS metagenome assembly SPKZ01 (sample SAMN11192286, study PRJNA482655) | marine metagenome | biome: ENVO:00000447; feature: ENVO:00000244|ENVO:00000211|ENVO:00000569|ENVO:00002023; material: ENVO:00002151; isolation source: ocean water from marine abyssalpelagic zone ... | reverse complement strand
GATTTTTCAGTCGGATCACGGCCATTCCGTGGAGGAACGAACCTTTTACGGGGGCGGCTCGGCGGGTCATCGTCGTGGTCACAAGGGGACCTTGTGGGAAGGCGGGCTTAGTGTGCCTTCCATTGCGAGCTGGCCGGCAGGCCTTCCTCAGGGTGAAGTCCGCGAGCAACTGGTCTGCGGGATCGACTGGTATCCCACCATCGCTGAATTGGCTGGAGCGAAGATTCCGGAAACTCATGCGGTCGACGGTATTTCCCTGGTCGAGGTATTGAAGTCAGCGGACGCGGAGGTTGAGCGCACCGAGTTGTATTGGCGAATGGGCGGAAAATCTCCCAAGGCCAAGTGGGCGGCGCGTGAAGGAAAATGGAAGATGCTCGGAAATCCGAATGAAACCGTGCGTCCCGAAGGAGTGAAGGAGTTGGCAGGGAAGGATAAGGAGCTCTTCCTGGTGGATCTCGAGAATGATCCGGGAGAGACGACAAACGTGCGTGACAAACACCCGGAAATTGTGGAACGGCTCTTGAAGATTCGTGAGAATTACGAGGCGGAATTCACCAAGTAATCGGTCGAAGAATAATGATATGTTAGGGTAAGCTTTAAGGGCTTGTCCAAAATATATGTAAAAAAATGTGAACAAATCGTCACCAGGGTCGTCCAACACAATAATGCAGGACTTATCTGAACAGTGGCGAAATTGGTTAGCTGAATACGGGAATCGCTTGATGCTTTTTGCGCGTCAGCAAACTCGTTGCGAGGCAGATGCCGAAGATGTGCTTCAGATGGCCCTGGTGAAAACCTGGAAAACCCATCGTGGAGCCCCGAATCGACAAGTGCTTAGCCTGGCTTACACGAACATTAAACGTTGTGCGATAGATCTGGCGCGTTCCACCGACAGACGTCGCAGACGTGAAGACGAATCCCTACGGGAAACCGGTGAACTGGTAACCTGGTTTGATTTGCCTGAGGATGATACCTCACGAGCACTCCAGGTGGCACTCGCGAAAATCCCTAAGAAATTCCGCGAGGTAATAACGCTGAAGATCTGGGGTGAACAAACTTTTGAAGAGGTTGGCAAGACCCTGACGATATCACCAAACACAGCGGCATCGCGTTATCGCTACGGCATGGAAGCACTTCGCAGAAGTCTTTCGCTCGAGCGGCTCGAGATGGGACTGTAACAACTTTCAATCCTCCCTGGTGAATGAGGTCATCCGTTTCGGATGGCCTCATTTTTTTTGTGCCTAGCCTGCACTTCTCGCAAGTGAGAGGTGCATCTGGCCGAAGGCCAGACCGATACGGCGTTTCGAGAAAGTTGACCACCGGGAAGAAAACACAAACTGTCGAAACGACTATCGGGGTTAGCCCCGACGCAGTCGGCCCTCCGGGCGAATTTCCCACGTTCCGTGAGAAATTAGGGCTAGATGATGGGGTCAGGGCAGACGTCGCGGCGTTCGCACTTGAGGCAGTGTTCTCCCATGAAAAGGTTGTCGAAGAGTTCCATGAGCGGTTCGACGGTCTCCGGAGATTCGACCAGCATCCCGCATTCGAAATTGCGGCGCTTCACCGACTTGGCACCCATGCCGGCGCCGGTGAGGTTGGCTGATCCAAGAAAGGCGCGCTTGCCGTCGACGATCACGGCTTTCATGTGATTGCGCGGGCAAAGCACCCGTTCGAAGCGATCGCTCTCGATCAACTCCGGGAAACGGTCGAAGTCTTCCCGAAAGCGGGGGCCGGGTTCCTTGGCATGGATCAGCCGGATTTCGACACCGTCACCGACCAGTTCGGCGAAGAGCGAGAGAAAGGTATCGAATTTTTTGGCGGTCCGCTGGAGGTGGAGGTCCTTCAGGTCCGCGGTAGCCACCCAGATGAACTTCCGAGCGTTGGGGATGAGATCCTTAAAAACAACCTCATGGATCTCTTCGTTGAGCACGAGTCGATCCATGAGGTTGAAAAGGTTTCAGTCTGTCCGGGTGGATCAGATGTGAATGGCGTGACCGTAAGCGTCGCCAGTCGCCTCGTGGACGGCCTCGGCGAGGGTCGGGTGCGCGTGGATGGTGGCTTCGATCTCTTCGGCGGTTGCTTCGAGATTCATGGCCAGGGCCACTTCGGCGATGAGCTCAGTCGCGCCGCCACCGATCATGTGGGCGCCGAGAATTTCGCCATACTTCTTGTCGAAGATCATTTTCACAAAGCCTTCGGAGTCCGCCACAGCGAGGGCACGGCCACTCGCAGCAAAGGGGAATTTACCGACGGTGTAGTCGAGGCCCTGCTCTTTGCACGCCTGCTCGGTGAGGCCAACGGAAGCAACCTCGGGGTGGCAGTAGGTACAAGCCGGGAAGGTGCCGACCTGCTTCGGCTCGTGACCGGGAACGAACAGGCCTTCGACGGCCTGGACGGCCTCGTAGCTGCCGGTGTGGGCGAGCCACGGCGGACCGGTAATGTCGCCGGCGGCGTAAACGTTCGGCACGCTGGTCTGGTAGCGTTCGTCGGTGTCGATGAATCCGCGTTCGAGCTTGATCTGCTCGGAATTATTTGGAAGCACCGGGGCGATACCGATGGCGACGAGGACGGTTTCAGATTCGATGACCTGGCTGTCTCCGCCCTCGGCGGGTTCCACGGTCAGTTTGACGCTTTCGCCGCTGGTATCGGCGGAAGTCGTTTTGGTGCCGGTCAGGACCTTGATGCCCTGCTTGGTGAGGGACTTCTTGAGAGTATCGCTAACGTCGTTGTCTTCGATCGGGAGAACGTGATCCAGCATTTCGACTACGGTCACCTCGGTGCCGTAGGCGTTGAAAAAGTAGGCAAATTCAATGCCGATGGCGCCGGCGCCGATGATGGTGATGGATTTCGGCTGCTTGGGCAGATTCATCGCTTCGCGTGAGCCAATCACTTTCTCGCCGTCGAAAGGCAGGAAAGGCAGTTCGCGGGAAACACAACCGGTCGCGACGAGCACGTTCTCGGTGGTGAGAAGTTCGCTCTTACCGTCGGCATCGATCACCTCGACCTTGCCGTTGGCAGCGAGACCACCCACGCCGCGGATGTAGTCGACCTTGTTCTTTTTAAACAGGAATTCGATACCGCCGGCCAGCTTGTCGGAGACATTACGGGAACGCTTCACCACTTTCTCCCAGTCGTAGCTGAGGTTGTCGAAGGAGAGACCGAAGTCGTCCCCGTGGTGTTTCAGTGTGTGGTAAAGCTCGGCATTCTTGAGCAGAGCTTTGGTCGGGATACAGCCCCAGTTGAGACAGGTGCCGCCGGCGCGTTCTTTTTCGACGCAGGCTACTTTTTTACCGAGTTGTGCAGCGCGGATCGCGCCGACGTATCCGGCGGGGCCGCCGCCGATGACGATGAGGTCGTAGGATGCCATGACTGGTGTTTAGGAGATAAGAAGGAAAGGATTTTCGAGGAAGTTCTTCAACTTCGCAAGGAAGGTGGCTCCGACCGCACCATCGATGACACGGTGATCGCAGCTCATGCCGATCCACATGCGTTGGCCGGGCACGATCTGGTTGGCGGCGTTGACCACGGGTTGCTTGGAGATCGTACCGATCGAGAGGATGGCGGACTGCGGCGGATTGATGATCGCGTCGAAGTTGCCCACGCCGTAGGCGCCGAGGTTGGAAATCGTGATGGTGCCACCCTGCATTTCGTCAGGGGTGAGCTTCTTGTCGCGGGCGCGTCCGGCGAGTTCCTTGATCTCGGCAGAGAGCTCGAGGATGGACTTGTTCTGAGCGCCGTTGATTACGGGAGTGACGAGTCCGTCGTCAATGGCCACCGCGATGGAAAGGTTCACATCGGAGTAGTGCTGGATGGAGTCTCCCATGAATGAAGCGTTCACTTCGGGAACGGCGACGGTAGCGAGCACCGTGGCGCGCATGACGAAATCGTTCACGGTGTACTTCGGTCCGCCGTTAGCGAGGCTGGCCTCGTTGACCTTGGCGCGAAGCTCCATGAGCGGTTCGGTGTCGACTTCGATATTGAGGTAGAAGTGAGGAACCGTCGTTTTGCTCTCGAGGAGGCGCTGGGCGATGACGCGGCGCATCCCGGTCAGCGGAACGTTCTCATCGGTGAGGCCATCGGTGGAGGGGAGGAGTCCAAGATTGGATCCGCCGCCACCAACCGGTGCGAATTCGACGTCTTCCTTCACAATGCGGCCGCCGGGGCCGGTTCCCCGCACGCGGGTGAGATCAACGCCGAGTTCGGCGGCGAGCTTGCGGGCGATGGGGGAAGCTTTGATGCGCTTGCCTCCGGCGGACGGAGCCGGGGTGGAAGTTGAGGCGGAAGCGGCTGCGGGAGCAGCGGGCGCTGGTGTCGCCGGTGCGGCGGCAGGAGCTTCCTCGGCGGGAGCGGCTTCAGCTGCGGGCTCTTCGGCCGGAGCGGCCTCGACGGTGGGAGGATTGTCGGCGTCGGCGGGCGGCTCTTCACCGTCTTCAAGAACGAGGGCGAGGGTGGCACCGAGCGGAGCGCTCTGCCCCTCCTGGACGTAGATTTTGTGAATGATGCCTTCGTCGAAGGAGGGCATCGCCATGGTGGCTTTGTCGGTTTCGACTTCGGCGATCTCCTCGTCCATGGAGACGGCGTCGCCTTCTTTCTTGAGCCACTTGACGAGGGTTCCCTCGCTCATGGTGTCGCTCAGTTTGGGCATCGTTACGTATGCGGCCATAAAACTATTCGGTCGTTATTGATGTGTTTGTTAGTCCTAACAAATTGTCAAAGCGCGCTCCACGATTTCTTCGGGAGTGGGCAGCTGGAGCTTCTCGATGGGCGGGCTGTAGAAGGCCGGTGCATCTGCACTGGTAATACGAAGCACAGGGGCGTCGAGATCATCGAATGCCTGCTCCATGATCATGGAAGAAACCTGGGCGCCAACACCACAGAACGGCTTATTCTCTTCGACGTAAATGGCGCGGTGTGTCTTACGCACGGTTTCCATGATGGCCTGCTCGTCGAGCGGGCGGATGGAGCGCAGGTCGAGAACCTCGGCGTTGATGTTGTATTTGTCGGCAAGGATGTCAGCAGCGGCCAGTGAGGTGACTACGGCGCGGCCGTGAGCGATGAGTGAGATATCGGCACCTTCGCGCTTCACCTTGGCTTTCCCGATCGGGACGATCAGTTCGCCGTCTTCGAGTTCGTCATTGGAGGGAACCTCGCCGGTCATACCGTAGAGCACGGTGCTCTCCATAAAATAGACAGGATCGTTGTCGCGGATGGACGATTTGATGAGGCCCTTCACATCGGAGGGGTCGGAAGGAGAAACGACTTTCAAACCGGGCATGTTGGCGAAGATGTTCTCGGGAGTGTGCGAGTGGGTCGCGCCGACGTTGGTGCCGCCGTTGGCGGGACCGCGGACAACGATAGGAACGTTGATGAGACCACCGGACATGTAGCGGCAGGTGGCTGCGTTGTTCATCATCTGGTCAAAAGCGACGTAGGCGAAGCTGTAGAACATCAGCTCCATGACGGGGCGGATGCCGAGCATGGAGGCGCCGATGCCCATGCCGATGAATCCGGCTTCAGAAATCGGGGCGTCGATGACGCGCTTGTCGCCCCATTTCTTCCAGAGGCCTTCGGTGACTTTATAGGCTCCGTTGTATTCGGCGACTTCCTCACCAATGATCACGACGTTGTCGTCGTAGGCGAGTTCTTCGTCGAGACCTTCACGGAGTGCTTCACGATAGGTAATTTCGCGTGGCATGTCTTATATAAGAGAAAAGTTAACAGGGTGGGGTAGGTGACTTAACGGGGTCAGGTCGGGCTTACCCGTGGAAGAAGTGACGTCCAGTGCGTCCGGCTTCGGTGTTGTTATCCACTTCCCAGTAGATGTCGTCGAAGATCTCGGACTCGTCTGGGAAGGGGCTCTTGATGGCGAACTCGGCAGCGGCGTCAGCTTCGGCACCGGCTTCCTTGTTGATCTGCTTGTAGTCGTCTTCAGTGATGACGCCCTCGCCAATGAGCGTGTTCTTCCAGAAATCGATCGGGTCGTGATCCACCATGTGTTTCTGGATCTCCTCCTTGGTGCGGTATTTCTCCGCATTGGCGTCAGCCACGGAGTGACCTTTGTGACGGTAGGTCTTGATCTCGAGAAGGGTGGGGCGGGACTCTTCGTGCGCACGTTGGACCGCCTTGTTCACACCGGCACGGATTTCGTAAACGCTAACACCGTCGATCTGGGCCCAGTCCATGTTGTAACCCTTGGCGCGTGCTGCGAGGCCTTCTTCAGGGTGGGCTGAAGAACGGACCTGGGAGGTGCCCATGGAGTAGCCATTGTTCTCGATGATAAAGATGACGGGAAGGTCCCAGAGAGCCGCGAGGTTCAGAGCCTCGTGAAACGCGCCCTGGTTGATGGCGCCGTCACCGAGGTAACAGAGGCAGCAACCTTTCTGTCCGAGGTATTTTACGCCAAAGGCGAGGCCGGCACCGAGCGGAGTCTGGCCACCGACGATTCCGTGACCACCCCAGTAATTCTTGTCCGGGGCGAAGTAGTGCATGGAGCCACCCTTACCCTTGGAGCAACCGGTCTTTTTACCAAAAACCTCGGCCATGCATTCGTCCATGGTCATTCCGACTGCGAGGGCGTGACCGTGATCGCGATAAGCGGTGATGACATGGTCATGATCCCCGAGTAGGGAAATGGATCCGACGGCGACGGATTCCTGTCCGATGTAAAGGTGAAGGAAGCCGCCGATCGATCCGGCGTGATAGTGCTTCAATGAGGTCTGCTCGAAGCGGCGGATGCGGACCATCTTGCGAAGCAATTCGATTTTATCTTCGGCGGTCAACGACGCGTTGATCGGGTCGTCGGCGAATTCTGCGGTTGGTTTCGATTGGGTCTTGGAGGCCATCTCGGTGAAAAAATTACCCCTCCAGTTGGAAGGGGGCGGACGGTAGCTTAAAGTAGGCTCCAAGGAAAACGCTAACTCGACGAATTTGGCGAAAAATATGTCGGATTCGTATGAATGTTCCACGTGGAACATTTTGGACTTTTGAGATGTTTGTTTACCCAAAAAAATACGACGTACTGATTATCGGGGGTGGCCACGCAGGCTGCGAGGCTGCCATGGCTGCTGCGCGGGTTGGAGCGCAGGTGGCAATGCTGAGTCAGAATCTGGATACCCTGGGCGCCATGTCCTGCAATCCGGCCATTGGTGGCCTGGGTAAGGGGCACATGGTTCGCGAGATTGATGCGCTCGGTGGTGTGATGGGATTGAACACAGATGCGACTGCCATCCAGTTTCGGATCCTCAACGCCCGGAAGGGACCCAGTGTTCGAGCTCCCCGGGCCCAGTGTGACAAGAAGGCCTACCAATTCCGAATGAAGTGGCTGCTCGAAGGTGAGGGCCATATCGAACTTCACCAGGGCAATGTTGCCCAGCTAATCGTCGAGAATGATGAGGTGAAGGGGATCGAGACTTCTCTTGGCCTGCGAGTGGAGGCTGCTTCCGTGGTGATCACGACGGGCACCTTCATGCGGGGACTCATGCATGTGGGACTCCAGAACCAGCAGGGTGGACGAATGGGAGATGCCACCTCCACCCTCAGTGATGATTTGATTCGTCTCGGCTTCGACGTGGAGCGGTTCAAAACCGGGACTCCCTGCCGCCTGAACGGTAAATCGATCGACTTCTCTAAATGTGAGAGGCAGGACGGGGACGTGCCTCCTCCTTTGTTCTCCTTCCGTTCCCGCCTTGAGGAAAGGGGAGGGGACGACCTCTTTTCACTGAACGATTGGGCTGACCCGACGTTCCACGTGGAACAATTGCCCTGCTGGATCACCTACACAAACCAGGGCACCCACGATGTGATCAATGCCAACCTCGACAAGTCTCCCATGTATTCCGGGAAGATTGAGGGCGTTGGTCCCCGCTACTGTCCGTCCATCGAGGACAAGGTGGTTCGCTTCGCTGACAAGGAGCGTCACCAGGTCTTCCTCGAACCCGAGGGGCGCCAGACTCACGAGTATTATGTGAACGGCGTTTCGACCTCTCTGCCCTTTGAGGTGCAGTATGATTTCATTCGCTCCATCCCCGGATTGGAGAACGTGGAGATCATTCGCCCGGGTTATGCGGTGGAATACGACTACTGCCTTCCGACCCAGCTTTCCGCCACCCTGGAGACCAAGAAGATTTCGGGTCTCTACTTTGCCGGGCAGATCAACGGCACCTCCGGATACGAGGAGGCTGCCGGTCAGGGGCTGGTTGCGGGCGCTAATGCCGCCCTGAAGGTTGGGGGCAAGGAAGAGTTCATTCTCGGCCGCGACGAAGCCTACATCGGCGTGATGATTGATGATCTTGTCACCAAGGGCACCGATGAGCCCTACCGCATGTTCACGAGTCGTGCTGAGCACCGTCTCCTTCTCCGTCATGACAATGCGGATCTTCGCCTCGTTGAAAAAGCTCATGCCCACGGCCTGATCGATGAAGCATTCAGGCAGCAAACGCTTCAGAAGCAGGAGCACATCGATGCGCTCACCCACAAGCTGGAGAATACCCACACCGCGGAGGGATCTCTCGCCAAATGGCTGCGCCGACCTGAATCCACCTGGGAGGACTTCGATGCAGAGCTAAAGGGAGAGTTTGAGTCGGGGATCTGGGAGCAAGCTGAGATCGACATCAAGTATGCCGGCTATATCCAGCGTCAGACCGACATGGTTGAGAAGACACGCCGCCTCGAAGAGAAGGTGATCCCTGAATGGGTGGAATACACTTCCATCACCGGCCTGAAGAAAGAGGCTCAAACCAAGCTTCAGCACATTCAGCCGAAGACCCTGGGGCAGGCGGGAAGAATTAGTGGAATTACTCCTGCCGATATCTCGCTTCTTGCGGTATGGTTGGAACGCGGCAATCGCTGACTCTGTATGCGCAAGGTTTTCGCCATTGCAGGGATATCCCTGTTCCTATGCCTCCAATCCGTCCTCGCCCAGGACGGGATGATTCGTTTTCCTGCCGATAACGGCTTTCTTCCACCCAGTTGGATCTCTGATCCTATTGGGGCGGTGGTGGAGCCTCTCAAGCCGGAATACCATCAGTCGGCCGAGACGATTATCCGTAAAGCGCTCGCGAAGTATCCCGAGGAAATGCTGAAACAGTTCCTCGAAGGGGTTTCGATCGTGGGCTCACTGCGCTTCTATGATGTCGGATACGGGGGTACCTACATGGCCAACGGTCGCCAGATTGTGCTGGTGTATCGCCCCACCTTCGACCCGCGCGGATTCGAGCAGCGATTTCATCACGAATTCTCCTCTATTCTCCTGAAGAAGAACGAAGGGCTTTTTGACGGCAATCGCTGGATTTCCGCTAACGGTCGCGAGTTCTCCTATCGTGCTCCCGGTATTGTTGAGGAGCAGACCGGGGACCGCTCCGAAGCGACCCGGGTCCTCGCCGCGGAGCAGAAGAAGACAGGTGGTTCCGGCAGCAGTCTCCTTCGGTTGGATGCTGATCTGATGAAGGAAGGATTCCTGACTCCCTACAACCGGGTTTCCGTTGAGCAGGACTTGAACGAAATGGCGGCCCATCTCTTTACCAATCCGGATCTTTGGAGCTTCTGCGAACGCTACCCGCGAATTGATCAGAAGGTAGATGTGTTGATCGACTTTTACCGAAAGCTTCATCCTTCAATGGATCGCCTCTATTTCCGTCGCATTGCGGTGGAGCCGAGTGCCACCCCGGAGCCTGCTCCATGAATCCGACGTCACTTGCACTGGTAAAGATGGCCCTGGAGGAGGATCTCCGGGATGTCGGGGACCTCACCAGCCTTCATTTTGTTGAGGCGACCCACCAATCCAAGGGGCTCATCGTCACCCGCGAGGAAGCGGTGATTTCCGGTCTTGAGGTGGCTGAGGAGGTTTGTCGCGCGGTGGATCATGAGATGGGGTTTGTCGCACTCGTTGCCGATGGAGATGCGGTTCAGCCTGGTGACGTGGTGTGTGAGCTGATTGGCAAGACCCGTTCTATTCTCACGGCAGAGCGAACCGCTCTGAATTTTCTGCAGCGACTCTCGGGAGTCGCGACGGTTTCCCGCACCTATGTTGAGGCGATTGCTGGAACCGGAGCCGTCCTGCTGGATACCCGAAAGACGACTCCCGGCTGGCGAGCCCTGGAGAAGGCAGCCGTCGCGCACGGAGGCGCGACAAATCATCGCATTGGTCTCTATGACGCTGTCATGGTGAAGGATAATCATCTTGCCGCCAACCTGGCACCGGTGAACCTGGCGGAGCGGGTTGCAGAGCTGCGTTCCGAAAAGCCTGATTTGAAGATCGAGGTGGAGGCGGATCGTCTCGATCAAGTCGAAGCCTTTCTCAGCATTGCCGGTATCGACGTGATCCTGCTCGACAACATGTCGAACGAGGAATTGAGCCGGGCGGTCGCGATGCGCGACGAAGCCGGCGTGGCGATCAAGCTCGAAGCAAGCGGAGGAGTGAATCTCGAGACGATTCGGGGCATTGCCGAAACGGGCGTCGATTTTATCTCGGTCGGGGCTCTGACCCATTCGGTGCGATCCATCGACATTGGCCTTGATCTGCTTTCATGAGCGATCTCACCTACGAGTCGGTTTCGGCCGCGTTGAGTGAGTCGGTGAAGGAGCAGTTCACGACTGAGCATTTTCTTCATCTCGAGGAAACAGGTTCGACTAGTGACGATCTCTTGAATCGCATTCGCAGCGGAACGGCAAAGCACCTCGATCTGATCGTGGCCGATCTTCAGCATCAGGGGCGCGGTCGGCGCGGGGATCGCTGGGAAGCTTCTTCGGGAAGAAACCTGCTATTCTCCATCGCGTTAAAGTTGGAGGAACCAAAAGAGACCTGGTGCCGACTACCCCACCTCGCTGCCTATGTTCTCGGGAGTTCAGTGGAATCAGTCCTGACGGTGGAAGGTCAGCTTCAGGCGAAGTGGCCGAACGACCTGCTCTATGAAGAAAAGAAGCTGGCCGGTATTCTCGTTGAGACCGTTCTTGTTCCTGAGCCGTTTGCGGTGGTTGGCATTGGTCTGAATGTGAACATGCGCGCCGATGAATTTCCAGTTGAGTTGCGTGAGATCGCCACCACGATTTACGAGCTCGAGCGATGCGAATCGAGCCGCAGTTTTTTACTGGGTGAAATCGTCAGCGGTTTTGCTAACAGTTATCCTAACATGCTCACTAATTTTGGTGAGGTGCTCGACTGGCTCGAAGTGAGAAGCGTTCTCTCCGGTCGCCAGATCGAAGTGGTCACCACCGAAGGTATCGTCCATGGCATTGGTCACGGATTGGGGAACGATGGAGAATTAATAGTCGACCAAGGAGATTCTGGTTTGAAATCCATACTTAGCGCCGAGCGAGTGTTGTTCCGTTAGGGTGTTGTTGCGGTGACCTTCCAATTTATTAAGTTGTGTAAACTAATTCAGGTTCTATCATCATAGAGAACCCGAAATTCTGACTATGGCCGACTTCATATTTGCAGACGACTATCGGCTCGAAGAGGGGCCCACGCGGCACTTCTACGAGGAGTTTTTGAAAGGCCTGGTCCACAAGCACAACAACCTCATGGGGGTAATCCAGGGGTTCTCCAGCCTGATCCTCTATGATGACGGTATCAGCGGCGAAGTCCGCGAAAGTGCTCAGCAGATGCAGGACGCCGCGAAGACGGCTTCTGATCTGAACCGGGTCGTCCTGACCTCGTCCGGGTGCAGCCGCTGCGATTCGGATTCGGTATCACTCGATGCGGTTTCCGCCTACTGGACGTCAAAAGCCGAGGAGGCATGCAATGAAGCGGGCGTCAGCCTGCAGGTAAATTTCCGGGAAGGCCTTCCGGGAATTGCCGGTGATTCGGGAAAGCTTGGCGAGGTTTTTACTCAGCTCATTAAGAACGCTGCCCAGGCTGCAGCCGGAACACCGAACAGTTCCGTCGCGATTGATGTTTTTCCTCCCGGCGAAGCCAGTCCCGGTGGCACGGTGGATCTATTCATTCGCAACACCAGCGTCGAGATGACCGAGGACAGTTTGAAAGAGTCCTTTGTCCCGTTCCATACGACTAAGGGTGCTGAGCACTATGGCCTTGGGTTGACGACGGCTGCGGTTCTGGCCGGGCAGATGAACATTCGCCTGGGCCTTCGCTACGCCGATGGAACCACGACGGCCTGGCTGGCGATGCCGACGGCTTAGCGGTCATCGACAATTCCGTAGCGCTTTGCTTTCTCCCGAAAGGTGAGGCGCGACAGTCCGAGCCACTTGGAGGCCTTGCTGATGTTTCCCTCACTCTTTTCGAGGGCACTTTCGATGAGGTTGGCTTCGACGCGTTCGACAGCGATCTGGTGAACGTTCTCCAGCATTCCGTTAGCTGCGTCCGCCACGAGTTGGCGACAGTATTGTTCCACCGAACCGGTTTCTGCTGACTTCTGTTCCGGAGGTTCCGTTTCAACGAGCAGATCATCGATGGTATCCCGGTCAATGGCATAACCTCTTGATCGCAACAGTGCCTTGCGAACGATGTTCTGAAGCTGACGTACATTGCCCGGAAGGCGGGAAGATTCTAGTCGTGACACCGCGCTTCGTGTCATGGCAGTTGGCGGCAGGCCGAGTTCCTCGCTGAATCGTTTGAGAAAGAATCCGGTGAGCAACTGGATATCCCCGGTCCGGTCACGCAGCGGTGGCAGTTTGATCGTGGCGACGTTGAGCCGGTAAAAAAGATCTTCCCGGAAATCGCCTTCGGAAATCATTTTCTCGAGAGGCCGGTGAGTTGCCGCAATGATGCGGACATCGACCTGGATTTCTTCAGAGCCGCCAACGCGTTGAAATCGCTTTTCCTGCAGCACGCGAAGCAGCTTGGCCTGGAGCGAGTGATTCAGATCGCCGATCTCGTCGAGGAACAGGGTTGCCCCGTTGGCCTGTTCAAACTTTCCGATTCGAGTGGCGACTGCTCCGGTGAAGGCACCTTTCTCGTGACCAAAGAGTTCCGACTCGAGAAGGTTCTCAGGGATCGCTGCGCAATTGATGGTGATGAACGGTTTGTGGGCGCGGTGACCGTGTTGGTAAACCGCGCGGGCGACAAGTTCTTTACCGGTTCCGGTTTCGCCGCGAATGAGCACGGTAACCGGTGTCGCCGAAAGGCGTCCCAGTGCCTTATAGACATCGAGCATCGCGCGGCTGTTGCCTACGAGCGTATCGACTCCGTCGCTGAATTCGTTGCGAGGATCGATCGCGACCGGCTCGCTGGCGCGTCGCGAACAATCAATCGCCTCATCGATGGCCCGGTTGAGATCGGGAGCTGAAATTGGCTTGGGAATGAAATCGAAAGCTCCGGCTTTGACCGCTTCGATCGCGGACCGACTGTCGGCGAGCTCGCTAAGAGCAATGAAGGGAGGTTGCGGCGTTGCTTTTTGAACCTTCTTCAAGAGAGCAAACCCACGCCCCTCCTCAAAAGCGAGGTCACAGATGACGATGTCGAATTCACCGGAATCCAGTTCCTCGATCGCTTCGTCTCCGCTGGCGACCGAAGTGATCCTGATATCAGACTCTTTGAGGGCGCGGCCAATCGCGCTGGCAACGCCGGGGTCCGGATCGATCACGAGTAAAGCAGGGCCACTGGTCATAAACTGGTCAGTTCTTTAGCAGGAGATGGTAAATTATTTACCACAGAATTTGAAATTACCAAGTTCGGGAAATCCGAAGAAACTTAACTTCCTTTATAGAACGTGGGTTGCGGGAGGAATTTTAAGAGTTGGCACGCTTGATGCTCTCTACCGCTCTGTATCCGAGAATAAGGAATCAATACTAAACCCATGAAAAAAATCGAAGCTATCATCAAACCCTTCAAACTCGAAGAAGTGAAAGAAGCCCTCACTGAAGCCGGCGTGCACGGCATGACTGTCAGCGAAGTGAAAGGTTTTGGACGCCAGAAGGGTCACACTGAAATTTACCGTGGATCTGAGTACACCGTGGACTTCCTCCCCAAGGTTAAGCTCGAGATCGTTGTAGAAGACGGCGACGGTGGTTCTGTGGTCGACACCATTGTTAAGGCTGCATCCACCAACAAGATTGGTGACGGAAAAGTGTTCGTCTCCACTGTCGAAGACGCTGTGCGTATTCGTACCGGCGAGCGTGGTGACGACGCCATCGCTGTTTCCGCTGAGTAATCGCAGTCGAAGACTAGAATTCAAAAGCCCGGCTTCGCGGTGCGTCGCCGGGCTGTTTGTGTACTGAGCCGATCAGGAGATCCTGTTAGTGCCGAGGTAGGGCTGAAGTGCCTCAGGAACGAGGATGCTGCCGTCGGCCTGCTGGTAGGTCTCGATCAGGGCCACGTAAAGACGGGGCAGGGCGGTGCCGGATCCGTTCAGGGTATGAGCGAATCGGTTCTTCCCGCTCTCGTCTTTGAAACGCAGACGCATGCGGCGGGCCTGGTAGTCGCCAAAGTTAGAGCAGCTGGAGACCTCGAGGTAGCCGCCGTGGCCGGGAGCCCAGACTTCAATGTCGTAAGTTTTCGTAGCACTGAATCCGAGATCCCCGGTGCAAAGCTCGATGGTGCGGTAGTGCAGGCCAAGCTTCTGGAGAACTGTTTCGGCTTCGGCCGTCAGTTTCTCAAGCATGTCGAATGAGTGGTCCGGGTGGGCGATGTTGACGAGTTCGACTTTGTCGAACTGGTGCATTCGGATCATGCCGCGGCTTTCGCGACCGGCCGAGCCGGCCTCGCGACGGAAGCATGGCGTGTGGGCTGTTACCTTGATGGGGAGTTCATCCTGCTTGAGGAGTTGCTCGCGGTAAAGGTTGGTCACCGGAACTTCGGCGGTCGGTGCGAGGAAGAAGGCGTTCTCTTCGAGGCCGTACATGTCGAACTCGAACTTCGGTAGCTGGCCGGTGCCGTACATCGCATCGCGATTGATAATGCAGGGCGGCGCGACTTCGGTGTAGCCATGTTCCTGAGTCTGCAGGTCGAGCAGGAACTGGATGAGGGCGCGCTGAAGCTTGGCACCTGCACCGGTGAAAGTAATAAAGCCACTGCTGCTGATCTTGGTGGCCAGTTCGAAGCTGAAGAGATTGAGGCTTTCGCCGATTTCGACATGGTCCTTCGGCTCGAAGTCGAAGGAAGGTTTGTTGCCCCAGACACGGATTTCCGGGTTCGCTTCTTCGTTTTCACCGACGGGGCAGGCAGCATGGGGCAGGTTTGGAACCTGGAGAAGCAGCTCGGTCTGACGGGCTTCAGCGGCATCAGCCTCTTCGCCGATCGCCTTGATGCGCTCACCAATACCGCGAACCTTCGCTTCAATTTCAGAACTGTCCTTGCCTTCGCGCTTCAGCATTCCGATTTCCTTGGAGATGCGATTGCGGTCTCCCTGGAGTTGCTGCTTTTCGGTTTCGCCGGCGCGACGTTTCTCGTCGCACTCGAGAATCTCGTCGATCAACGACCAGGCGTCGCCTCCGCGATTCTTGATGCGGGCTTTTACGGCGTCGGCGTCTTCACGAAGCTGTCTGATATCTAGCATGACGGGGGAGTGTAACTCAGGCTATCACCTCGTCAACGGGTCAAGCGTAGCTGGAGAGTGACTGAATGGCCGCCGATTCAGAAAATCAGGACGATCAAAATCACGATGGGCCAGGGAAGAAGAAGGATGGCATCCGCTGCTGCCTGAACAAATGGTGCGGGTTTGTTTCTGTCGATACTTCGCGAAAGATAGTAGAGAGCCACACTCGAAATAAGAAGTGAGCTTCCCACGATGAGGTCCTCATCGATCAGGAAAACCAGACAGCCTGAAATCCCGCTGACCCAGCCCGGCCATGCGGGAGGGGGCAACTCTGGATGAAGGGCGTAGAATGCCTGCGGGTCATGCTGACCGTCGAAGGCCGATTCGCTGTAGGAGATGATGAGACAATTATAGAGACAGATGCCAGCCAGTCCAAGGGCAAGGATTCCGTTGAGAATAGTGAGGCTGGCCGTGTCGGCGGTGAGCATGACGCCAAAGGCAAAGCAGAGCGAAATTACGATCTCCTTGCCCGGGATCCAGCGGCACCACGGTTTTGGAACCAGGCGGAAGACTGCAAAATAGACGGCAGTGGCGGCGGCAAGAATGACTCCCCTGTATAGATAGGGGGGATCCTTGATGTTGAGCAGTCTAGAAACACTGATAGTGGCAGTGGCCGCCAGCAGGGTCCACAGGAGGGGGCGGAAACGAACAGCGAACCGATGACGGCTCGTCAGATCCTTTACTTCCCGGAGGCGATAAGAGTCGTAGATCCGGTCGGCCAGATAAACGGACCAGACGCCGAAGAACAGGACCAGCAGTTTCGGGATCGAGGTATCCGTGGAGCTTCCGGAATGAAAGGTAACCGCCACTGACCAGCCCAAGGCCACGAGCGGAGCGTCGAGGCAGAGGAATGACGGCAACAGAGAGGCCAGCTGGATTCGGCGGTCGATCACGACCCGATATAGAACGCCACTGTCGGGTTCCTGCAAGGGAATGAGGTCACATTGCTTTTGCAATCCGGACAGGTGACAGTACTGATTGCTTCAGGTATCCAATCTCCCTATGAGTGACTCCTCTAATCTATACGCTCTAATTCTTGCCGGCGGAAGTGGGACCCGCTTCTGGCCCCTCAGCCGCAATGTTCGCCCGAAACAACTGCTCAACCTCTTCGACGAAGAGACCTTGATTGAAAAAGCGGTAAAACGTCTCGATGGGCTCATTCCTCCGGAGCGAATCCTCGTCCTGACGAATGAGGTGCAAGTCGAGGGAATTCGAGAGGCGCTCCCGATGATCCCGGCAGAAAATGTGGTGGCTGAACCGGCGCGTCGAGATACGGCTCCGGCGATCGCGCTGGCCGCAGGATGGATCGCGGCGAGAAATCCTGATGCAACCATGATTGCCCTGCCGGCGGATCAGCTCGTGATCAAAGATGCCGAGTTTCGTTCAGTGCTGCAGTCGGCTGCCGATGCTGCCAGCGCAGAGGATGCGATCGTAACACTGGGAATTCGACCTGACTGGGCCTGCCCAAGCTACGGTTACATTGAGCGTGGTGAACAGTCGGATTCGGTATCCACAGATCACGCCGTGCACCAGGTCAATTGCTTTCGGGAGAAACCCTCTGTCGAAGTGGCCGAAGAGTATCTCGAGAGCGGAAACTTCTCATGGAATGCCGGCATCTTTATCTGGACGATCCAGACACTGCTGCGCGAGCTTTCACAGCATTGCCCTCAACTTTCCGCCTTTGTCGAAACGCTGCGCGACGCAGATGATTTTTCTTCCGTGGTGGAAGAGCAGTTCCCGGGACTCGATAAAGTCTCGATCGACTACGCACTCATGGAGAATGCGAAAACGATTCTCAATATCGAAGCGGATGTGGGTTGGGACGACGTTGGCGGATGGCCTTCGGTGGCAAAATATCTTAATGGCGACGACTCCAATAACTCCAGCCGGGGAAAGCTCGTCAGTGTGGACTCGAGTAACAATATCGTTTTCTCTGCGACCGATGACACGACCATTGCTCTCCTCGGAGTGAGCGACCTTATTGTCGTGAAGACGGCTGATGCTGTGCTCGTGGCGGACCGCAACGATGCGGATCAAATCAAAAAGTTGGTGGACGTGCTGCCACCCGAGTTGCTCTAACAAATAACTCACGTGTCTGATTGGATTAAAGCCTTGGGGATTGACTACGGAACCGCGCGAATAGGCGTTTCTGTTAGTGATGATATCGGCATGCTGGCTCATCCGCTGGAGACAGTGCCTGCTGCTGATCTCGAAGGTGCGGCTGATCGAATCTCAGAAATTGTCCGGGAACGGGAAATTCGAGATCTCGTGATCGGGCTCCCGCTTCGAGTGAGTGGCGAGGAAGGAGCGGCGGTGGAAGGTGTTCGGCGGTTCGTCAAGATCCTCGAGGGAAAAGTTCCCGAAGGAGTTACCTTTCACGAAGTGGATGAGCGCTATACCACGGTGGTAGCGATGGAGAAGCTCCACCAGGCCGGGCGCACGGCGAAAGATTCGAAGGGGATCATCGATCAGGCGGCGGCGATTGAGATTTTACAACAGTGGTTGGATTCGAGAGCGGATATCCCGCCCGAACTCTGAAAAGCTTCGAAACGGAAAGCCCGGCCCTGAAATCGTAAACGGATTCGGATTGCAATCCGTAATTAGAAGGAGTGAGTGTTTGTTATGCAAAGTGACGGAGCAGAAAAAGTCGGAGTGATCGGACTGGGTATCATCGGCAACCAGGTGGCTGCCCAGCTTAGGGAATCCGGTCGGCATGTGTATGTCTGGAATCGAACCCCCAAACCGGAACCTAATTTTGTTAGTTCACCTGCCGAGGTCGCAAAGCTCTCCGAGGTGATTCACATCTTTGTTCGGGACGGAGAGGCTCTAGTCGAAATGGTGACGGCAATGAAGGATGAGCTCTGCAAGCGACACACGATTGTCAACAACTGTACGGCGGATCCTGAATCTGTGGTCAAGGCCTATCAGATCGCAAAAGAAGCCGGTGCGTCTTTTTTGGATGCTCCGTTCACTGGAAGCAAGGTCGCCGCCGGTAAGGGGGCTCTCGTTTACTATATAGGGGGCGATCCGGCAGTGCTCGAGAAGGTGACTCCTGTTCTTGAAGCCTCATCCAAGGAGATCCTCTACTTGGGAAGAGTGGGCGAGGCTACTGTGCTTAAGATCGCTACCAATATGATCACAGCGACGACAGTCGAAGTGTTGTCAGAAGCATACGGACTGGTCACTGCCGCCGGGATTAATCCGGATAGCTTGGCCCAAGCTATTGAACACAATGCCTGTGCATCGATTCTCACCGGGATGAAGCTGCCGACGATTATTGAGCGGGACTACGAGCCGCACTTCTCACTGAAGAACATGTTTAAGGACGCGCAGTATGCGCTAAGCCTGGGAAAGAGTCTTGGTGTCGATCTGCCGGCTGCCTCAACAACGGCAAACATCATGTTCCGCGCGCTTAAGAATGATCTGGGCGAAAAGGACTTTTCAGTGATCGCGGAACGTTTTCAGAAAGACGAAGAATCAGATCAGGAGAAATGAGAGAATTGATCGATGCCCTCGCAGGGAAATGGATTCCGCTGACGAATCGCGCCGTTTTCCGGATCAAGGGTCCGGACCGTGTTCGATTCTTGAACGGGCAGGTAACGAACGATGTTTCGAAGAACCTCAATGAAAAGGCCGTGGCTGCCTGTTTGTGCGCTTTAAAGGGGAAGGTTGAAGCTCTGCTCTGGATCAGTGCGAGTGAAGACAGCTTGATCCTCGATGGAGAGTTGTCACAGCGGGAAGCCATTTTCAACCGGCTGGATCGCTATCTCATCGCGGATGATTGTGAAATCGTCGATGAGACCGAACGCATGAAGCTGGTGCACCATTTTATAGATGGACAGCCGGGGGTTGTGTCGATACGAGTTGGCAAGGTTGGAAAAGACCTCTGGGTTCAGGCCGATGCGCTTTCGTCGGACTTTGTGGACGCAGATCAAATAAGCCCGACGGAATTCACTGCAGCAGGGATTCTTGCCTGCGTTCCAAGGGCCGGGTATGAAATCAGCGGTGAAACATTTCCAGCCGAGCTCGGTTTGGACCGATGGGCGGTGGATTTCCACAAAGGGTGCTATCTCGGGCAGGAAATTGTGTCCCGAATCGAAAGTGTGGGGCGCGTGAAGCGGGTTTTGAGGCCGATTATGGCAAAAACTCCGACCGAAATCGGAGAAAACGTGACAAACTCATTGGAGGAGACCGGAAAAATAACCGGCCCTTTCGAGCTAGTAAGCGAGAATTACTACGTCGGGCTCGGACTATTCAGTGCTCCTGAGGGCTGTGCGGAACTCGCTGAATTTGAGGCAGTTAGCTTCATCTAAAGCTCGTCCCACAAAGAGCTATGACGATTGAACCGAAAGTTTCTTAGAAAATCTTTGGATATTTTTTGTTGCGAACCCACCCCAAATAAACAAAGGTTCCTACTGGATTGTCTCGCAACCCCGCGTCCGCGCAAAGCTGGCATGGAAAGTGCTTAGGTAATCCTTGGGTCGAAGACCCACAAACAGGTTATTACGACCACATCTCAAACCAAGGGAGTTAATTAAATATGAAAAAAGCAATCCTAGTTGCAATTATCGGAGCGATGACGCTTGGCGTTAACGCTGGAGATTGGGGCAAAGCTCCAGTCATCGACAAAGCACCCATCGAAGAGTGCTACGATATCGGCGGTGAAATCAGCGCCGGTTACATGACTGACTACATCTTCTACGGTGTTCGTTACGCTCGTGACAGTGTCTGGACTGACGCAAACTACACCTTCGACAGCCTCTGGGCCCCGATTAATATCGGTGCATGGTACCTCTCCGGTACTGACGGTCTCGGCTACGAAGAGCTGAACCTCTACGCTTCTGTTGAAGTTGGTTCTTACGCTGGTTTTGACGCGAGCCTCTACTACGTTCACTACTTCTACCCCGGAACCGGTGGTGGCAGCTATGGTGAAGTTGGTCTTGATCTTGCTTACAGTCTCGGATTCGCTGACCTCTCATGGCGCTCCGGTTTCGGCATCGATTTCGGTTGGTATCACGAAGCAGGTATTTCTCGTGAGTTCGGAATCACCGACACTGTTTCTCTCGTTCTTGGCGCTGGCCTTGGTTACACCGATGGATATAACGGTGGCCTCAGCAGTTGGAACCACTACTACGTGAACGCTGAGCTTCCTATCGAGCTCAACTGCCGCGCAACCTTGACTCCTTACATCGGATACAACGGTGGTCCTAACGGCTACGCAGTTGACGGTTTCGGCGGAAACGGTTACGGTCCTCAGTCTGACATCCTCCACGGTGGTGTCAGCCTCTCCGTCTCCTTCTAAGGAACCTAAAAGGTTAAAAGATTTTTTAAGGTCTATTTCAAACCTTGGTGTAAATCGCCCTCCTTTGCGGGAGGGCGATTTCTTTTTGTACTGAAATGGAGATTGTAGTTCAGGTCCTGGTGGATGGAGCGTCAGACGATCTGACCTTCAGCTATACCGTTCCTGAGGGGATGAGCATTCTGGCGGGGCAGCGGGTCCGAATCCCGCTCCGGAACCGCACTGCTATTGGAACCGTTATCTCGGTAAAGGAGCAGGACACCTCTCAACTCAACTACCGGCTCAAACCAATTGCCGGCCAGGTTTCAGAGGATCCGTTTCTGACTCCGGGCCTGATGGAGTTGGCATCGTGGATCTCCAGTTTCTATCTCACTCCGATTGAGTCCGTCTTTCGGACCATGCTTCCGAAGCCCTCCCGAGGGGACTCGGAAAAGCGCAAGACAGAGAAAGCGGTCGCATTGAGCGACAAGTTTAAACCGGCTGAACTGGATAGCTTTACCGGGCGGCAGGTGAAGCAGAGGGAGGTTCTGGAATTTTTGTTGGCGAATGGAGTCGAGTCTCTTGCCAAGCTGACCGGGGAACACGGGTTCTCCCGGTCTTCCATCAAAGCACTTGAAGATAAGGGCTTTACAGTGATCAAGGAGAGGGTGGTGACTCGAGACCCCCTTGCGGAAGTCGAGTATGTCGAATCCAAGCCTCTCACGCTGAACCCGGAACAGGCCGAGGTGCTGGAGCGTGTCCAGCAATCGGCGAAGGCGATCGAAGCCGGGGGTAAGGTCAAACCGATCCTTCTCTATGGCGTTACGGGTAGTGGAAAAACCGAGGTCTATCTGCAGGCGATTCAAAAAGCGATCGACGAAGGAAAGGGGGCCATTGTCCTGGTTCCCGAAATTGCCCTGACTCCTCAGACGGCCGACCGCTTCAAAAAGCGCTTTGCGAAGATTAAGGACCAGGTTGCGATCCTTCACAGCAACTTGTCCGAAGGCGAGCGGCATGATGAGTGGCGCAAAGTCCTCGAGCAGAAGGCCCGAATCGTCATCGGCGCGCGCAGTGCCATCTTTTCACCAGTCGCGAATCTCGGACTGATCGTCGTGGATGAGGAGCACGAGAACTCATACAAGCAGGACATCTCTCCGCGTTACCAGGCTCGCGATATTGCCGTGGTCAGAGGGCATCTTGAAAAGTGTCCCGTCTTGTTGGGAAGTGCCACGCCATCGCTGGAAACGTGGAACAATGCTCAGAACGACAAGTATGAGCTCACCCGCATGAGCCAGAGGATCGATGACCGGAAGATGCCCCTGATCCGAATTATCGATATGCGACAGGAGGCGCGGAAAACCCAGTCCGGTCCCACTATCCTTTCTCACAAACTGCGCCAGGCGATGGAGGAGCGCCTCGCGAACGGCGAGCAGACCATCCTCTTTCTCAATCGAAGGGGCTTCGCGAAAAACATCCTTTGTCCTGAATGCGGTTATGTCGCCAACTGCCGTCACTGCAGTACGACAATGACCCTTCACCGCAAAGAGGATCGACTGATTTGCCATATCTGCGGTTTCTCTCAGCTGCCGCCCCGTAGCTGCCCCGAGTGCAGCAGCAAATCGATCGTGAATGCCGGCTATGGCACGGAGCGGGTTGAAGAGGTGCTGCGACAGGTATTCGATCGGGCGCGCATCGCCCGGGTCGACACGGATGCGATGCGCCGCAAGAATCAGCTGCGCGATACGCTCAGTGAATTCCGGGCCAAGAAGATCGATATTCTCATCGGCACCCAGATGATTGCCAAAGGACTGCACTTTCCGAATGTGACGCTGGTAGGAATCCTCAACGCTGACGTTGGTCTCCATATTCCTGATATCCGGGCCGGCGAGCGGACCTTTCAGCTCCTCACCCAGGTCGCAGGACGAGCCGGGCGCGGCGAGTTGGAAGGCGAAGTGGTTGTCCAGACTTACACGCCGCATCATCCGTCGATCCAGTTTGCCCGTCATCATGACTTCGAAGGATTTGCGGAACAGGAACTCCAGATGCGACGCCAGTTCGGTCACCCGCCGTATCTGCACCTGGTCTTGATCACGGCGAGATCAGTTCACCAGCAGAGAGCCGAATTTTCACTCAAGACTCTCCACGCACGCCTCGCCAAGGGACTGCCGGAAGACATGCGGCTGACCGAACCGCTTCCCTCTCCGTTGGTAAAATCCCACGATCAGTGGCGCTACCAGGTCATCTTGAAGGCGACCAGTGCCCGAAAGCTGGCGGCCCACGTTCGCAAGGTGATGAATGACCTGACCTTCCCGTCGGATGTGATCGTGACCGTGGACATGGATCCCTATTCCATGGGGTAGTGTCTTTTTGAACAGTTTTATGTTGCCAGGGTTGGTCGAGTTGAGCGATGGTAGGGCATGGCCCTTACTTGTGTTTCTTCAGGAGCGTTGCATGGCGTGGACGCTCATTCGGTTGAAGTAGAGGTTAACGCCGGTGACAGCGGACAGATTGATATCAAGCTGGTGGGATTACCGGATGCGGCAGTTCGCGAAAGTGTCGACCGGGTGACGACAGCGATCAAAAACAGCGCCCTGAGGTGGCCTAACAAACCTATCACCATTAATCTGGCGCCGGCGGACATTCGAAAAGAAGGTCCCAGCTTTGACTTGCCGATCGCTCTCGGGATGGCGGCGTTGGACGAAGAAAGAAACGGCCGGCTGAAGGAAGGCGCTTTGGAAAAATGTGCCATCGCCGGAGAATTGGCGTTGGACGGGCGGGTGCGACCGATTAAGGGAATCCTGCCTCTGACCATCCAGGCGAAGCGCGAAGGGAAAAAAGCTATCCTGGTTCCTACTGAAAATGCTGCCGGAGCCAGCATCGTCGAGGGGATTTATGTCTACGGTGTCGATACGATTCGATCGGCTTACGAGCTCTTATCCGGAGACAAAAACCTGCGACCTCATGATCTTGACCGGGAGGCGTTCTTTCAATCGAAACAGGATTACCCGATCGATTTCAATGAAGTGAAG